>Ga0075158_10000681_pt1 | contig 27754 bp, 12 predicted proteins | sample JI91814BDNA_FD_70968 | JGI IMG/M metagenome (GOLD analysis project Ga0075158, IMG submission 70968) | Wastewater effluent complex algal communities from Wisconsin, to seasonally profile nutrient transformation and Carbon sequestration -... | ecosystem: Engineered > WWTP > Effluent > Algae... | reverse complement strand
AGGCCGACGACCTCGTTCAAACAGTGGGCGACCCGCCTGCACGCGCTCGCGGCCGCGGATCCCTTCACGGGCGAACGCGCCGCCCTGCTCGCGTCGCCGCCGCGCCCGCTGCCCGTCGATCACCCGGACGGCGCCGACGACCGCGCCGCCGCCGCGACGGTGCACGTGCGCCTCGACGCCGCGACCACCCGCAGCCTCCTGCGCGACGCCCTGCGCCCGTACAACCTCGCCGCCCAGGACATCCTGCTGACCGCGCTCGTGCAGGCGGTCGCCCGCTGGACCGGCGAGACCGCGGCGTGGGTCGACCTCGAGGGCCACGGCCGCGAGGACCTGTTCCCCGACGTCGACCTGTCGCGGACCGTCGGGTGGTTCACCGCGCTGTACCCCGTGCGCCTCGCGCTGCCCGCCGACGACGACCCGGGCGACGCGCTCGTCGCGATCAAGGACCAGCTGCGCGCCGTGCCCCGCCGCGGCCTCGGCTTCGGCCTGCTGCGCCACCTCCACCCCGAGGGTCCCGGCCTGGCCTGGCCCGCCCCGGCGATCGCCTTCAACTACGTCGGCCAGCTCAACGCCCGCTCGCTCGAGGACCCCGCGACCGGCATCCGCCTGGCCCGCGAGGACGCCGGCCCCGGGCTGCCCGCCCACGGCCGCCGCGCCCACGAGATCGAGGCCAACGGCGTCGTCCGCGGCGGCGTGCTCGAGTTCGGGTTCACCTTCTCGCGCGCGCGCATGGACGAGACGACGGTGGCCCGCCTCGCCGACGACTTCATCGCCGGGGTCGCCGCGCTGGTCCGCCACTGCCTGTCCGCCGTCGGCGCGTGGAGCCCCGGCGACTTCCCTCTGGTCGCGCTGTCCCACAAGGAGCTGCGCGGCCTGCTCGCCCGCGTCGGCGAGACCGGCCGCGCCCGCGTCGCCGCGATCCACCCGGTCACCGCCCTGCAGAAGGGCCTGCTGTACCACGCGCTCCAGGCCGAGACCGCCGGCGCCTACGGGACCCAGGTGGTGCTCTCGCTGACCGGCACGCTCGACCCCGTGGCGTTCCACGCGGCCTGGCAGCAGCTCGTGCGCCGCCACGAGGCGCTGCGCTCCGGGTTCCACTGGGACGGCCTGGCCGAGCCGGTCCAGGTCGTCCTGCTCACCGCCGAGGTCACCCTGCACGCGCTCGACTGGCAGGACGCCCCCGACGCCCCGGCCCGCCTGGGGCGCCTGTACAGCGAGCTCGCCGCGCGCCCGCTGTCGCTGCACGACGCGCCGATCATGCGCGTCACGCTGGTGCGCACCGCCGCCGACCGCCACGTCCTGATCTGGGACTCGCACCACATCCTGATGGACGGGTGGAGCATGTCCGTGCTCCTGCGCGACCTCCACGCGGCCTACCGCGCCGCCCGCTCCGGCCAGGCGCTCGCCAGCCCGACGCCGCCGTCCTACGCCGCCTACCTGCGCTGGCTCGCCCGCCAGGACCACGCCGCCGCCGCCGCCGCCTGGCGCGCCGCGATGCACGGGTTCGCCGGCCCGACCCCGCTGCCCGGCGAGCGCACCAGCCCCGGCGCCCACGCGCTCCGCCAGATCGACCTGCGCCTGCCCGCCGACCTGACCGCGGCCCTCGGCGCCGCCACCGACGCCGCCCGCGTGACCATGGCCAGCGCGCTCGCCGGCGCGTGGGCCTGCGTGCTCGCCCGCAGCGCCAGCCACAGCGACGTGCTGTTCGGCACCGTGGTGTCCGGCCGCGACGCCGCGGTCCCCGGCATCGAGTCGATGCTCGGCCTGTTCATCCACATGCTCCCGGTCCGCGTCCAGGTCGACGATGACGCCGAGGTGTGGCCGTGGCTGCGCGCGCTGCAGGCCCAGCAGGCGGCGGCGCGCGCCCACCAGACCACCCCTCTGGCCGAGATCCAGAGCTTCACCGAGGTGCCCGCCGGGACCCCGCTGTTTCGCAGCGTGCTCGTCTACCAGGACTACCCGTTCGACGCGGCGCTGTTCTCCGACGGCGAGCTCTCGATCGGGTTCGTACGCGCCGACGACCCGACGCACTACCCCCTGGTCGTCACCGCGATCCCCGGCCCCGAGCTGCACCTGTCGTTCGAATACGACGAGGCATGGTTCGAACCCGGCGCCGCCGAGCGCCTCGCCGGCCAGCTCGAGGCGACCCTGCGCGGCCTCATCGACGCCGCGGACGCCCGCGTCGCCGCGCTCACGACCCTCACGCCGGACGAGCGCACCCGCGTGCTCGCCGAGCTCGACAACACCACCCGCGACACCACCCCCGACCGCGGCGCGACGATCCACGGCCTGTTCGCCGCCCAGGCCGCGCGCACGCCCGACGCCCCGGCCGTGTACCACGGCGACCGCGTCGTCTCTTACGCGGCGCTCGAGCGCCGCGCCAACCGACTCGCGCGCCACCTCCAGCGCCGCGGCGTCGGCGTCGAGACCCGCGTCGGCGTGTGCCTGGACCGCACCGACGAGCTGATCGTCGCGCTGCTGGCGGTCCTCAAGGCCGGCGGCGCGTACGTCCCGATCGACCCGGCCTACCCGCTGGCCCGCCAGGCCCTCATGGCCGAGGACGCCGGCGCCGCGCTCGTGATCACCGGCCGCGGCCTCGCCGCCCGGTTCATCGCCGACCGGTCGCGCCTCGTCAACCTCGACGCCGACGCCGACGCGATCGCCCGCGAGGGCGACGCCGGCCTCGCCCCCGGCCAGCCGGAGCGCCTCGCGTACATCATCTACACCTCCGGCTCGACCGGTCAGCCCAAGGGCGTCGCCATCGAACACCGCAGCAGCGTGGCGATGCTGCAGGCCGCGCGCGCGATGTACAGCGAGGCCGACCTGCGCGTGGTCTCCGCGTGCGCGTCGATCTGCTTCGACTACTCGATCCTCGAGATCTTCCTCCCGCTGATCGTCGGCGGCGCCGTGGTGCTCGTCGACGACGCGCTCGCGCTGCCCGCCGCCCCGGCCAGAGATCGCGTGCGCCTGCTCAGCCTCGTGCCCTCGGCGATGACCGAGCTGCACCGCGCCGGCAGCATCCCCGCCGGCGTGCGGGCCATCAACCTCGCCGGCGAGCGGCTCGGCCGCGAGGTCGTCGACCGCGCCTACGGCCTCCCGCACGTCGAGCGCGTGTACAACATCTACGGCCCGACCGAGACCACGACGTTCTCGACCTACGCGCTGGTCGCCCGCGACGCCCGCGACGAGCCGACGCTCGGCCGCCCGATCGCCGGCACCCGCGTGTACCTGCTCGACCGGCGCATGCGCCCGGTCCCGTTCGGCGCGCCCGGCGAGCTGTGGATCGGCGGGGCAGGGGTCGCGCGCGGCTACTGGAACCGGCCGGCGCTGACCGCCGAGCGGTTCGTCGACGACCCGTTCGGCCCCGGCCGGATCTACCGCACCGGCGACCTCGGCCGCCTGCGCCCGAACGGCGAGATCGCGTACCTCGGCCGCATCGACGATCAGATCAAGCTCCGCGGGTTTCGCGTCGAGCTCGGCGAGATCGAGGCCGCGCTGGCCCGCATCCCCGGGGTCGAGCGAGCCGTCGTCGTCGCCGACGGCGACCCGCCGCAGCGGCTCGTCGCCCACTGGGTCGCCGCACCCGGGGCCGCGCTCGCCGCCGGCGATCTGCGCGCGCGCCTCGCCGAGTCGCTGCCCGCGTTCATGGTCCCCGAGATCTACGTCCGCCGCGACGAGCTCCCGCTGACCGCCAGCGGCAAGGTCGACCGCCGCGCGCTGCCGAGGCCAGCCGAGGCCGACGTCCGTCAGGACGCCTTCACCCCGCCGGAGACCCCGCTCGAGCAGGCGCTCGCGCAGATCTGGCAGGAGGTCCTGGACGTCCCGCGCGTCGGCGCCGACGACAACTTCTTCCGCCTCGGCGGCCACTCGCTGCTCGCGCTGACCATGGTGATGCGCGTCGAGGCCGAGCTCGACCGCACGATCTCGATCGCCACCCTGTTCCAGGCGCCCACGCTGCGCGCCCTGGCCCGCACGCTCGACGTCCCCGCCGCGGACCCGTCGCCCGGACCCGCCGCGAGCCCGCTGCTGCTGCCGATCCAGCCGCACGGCGCGCGCCCGCCGGTGTTCTGCGTCGGCGGCTTCGGCGTGCACGCCTCGTACCTCCACCCGCTCGGCCCGGCCCTCGGCGACGACCAGCCGCTCTACGCGATCCAGCCGCTCGACATCTCCGCCGAGCACCCCGAGATCGCGAGCATGGAGGCGCTCGCCGAGCACCTCGCCGACGTGGTCCAGAGCGTCCAGCCCGCCGGGCCCTACACCCTGTCCGGCCACTCCGCGGGCGCCCGCCTGGCCCTGGCGATCGGCTTCGTGCTCGAAGCCCGCGGCCACCGCACTGCCACGGTCGTGCTCGACATGCACGCCCCGGTGATCGGCGGCGCCTCCCAGGACAAGTGGAGCGCCGGCGACGACGACCTGCTCGGCTACATCCGCCAGATGAAGGTCGTGCTCGGCGAGGCCCTGTCCGTCGACATCGAGGCGACCGCGCAGATGCCCGACGACCAGGCCTGGGCCCACATCGCCGCGATCCTCGAGCGCGAGCGCCTGCTCCCGCCCGGCGGCGGCGTGCCGATGCTGCAGCGCACGATCCTGCTGCGCCGCCGCGTGTTCACCCTGCTCGCCGACTACGTGCCGACCACGCCGTACCCCGGCCGCCTCGTCCTGCTCTCGGTCGCCGACCGCCACCGCGCCGGCCTCCCGCGCATCTCGGCCGCCGCCTGGCAGGACTACTGCGCCCGCCTCGTCGAGCCGTTCCTGGTCCCCGGCGACCACCTCACCATGGTCCGCGCGCCGCACGTCGCCGTCGTCGCGGCCCACCTGCGCCGCGTCGTCGACGAGATGGTCGACGAGATGCGCTTGCCCGCGCTCCAGGCGGCCGATACCGTCGGCGGCGTGACGGACCCCGCCAGCGCATTCCCGGTGACATGGGACGACCCGGACGACGCCCGCGCGATGTGGCTGTTCGACGCGGCCCACAGCGCCGCGCCGATGAGCCGCCTCGACTTCGAGCTGCGCATGGCGCCGATGACCGACGGGACCAACCGGGCCAACGTGCTCTACGGCCTGCCGCTGTCGTCCGAGCCGCGCCTCATCAACGCGTTCGTGTACCAGAAGGCCAACGCCCCGGACATCGCCCCGGACGCCGCCGACGCGGTGTGGCAGGGCGCCGACGCGGCGATGCGCCGCGGCGCCGAGGGCCTCGCCGAGCGCTGGACCGGGGCCTGGCTGCCGGAGATCCAGCGCCACCTCGCCGACCTGCACGCCGTCGACCTCGGCGCCGCCAGCCTGCCCGGCCTCGTCCAGCACCTCGCCGACCTGCGCCGCCGCGTCGTCCGCCTGTGGGAGATCCACTTCGAGCTGATGTACCCGCTGACCCTCGCCCTCAGCGACTTCGACGACGCCTACCGCGACCTGTTCCCGGGCGCCAAACAGCTCGAGGTCTACGAGCTGCTGGCCGGGTTCCCCAGCAAGACCACCGAGGCCAACCTGCGCCTGTGGGAGCTCGGCCGCGCCGCCGCCCGCTCGCCCGAGCTGCGCGCCACGATCACCGCCACCGACGCGCACGACCTGCCCGCCGCGCTCGCCGCGACGCCCGCGGGCCAGCAGCTGTGGTCCGACCTCCAGGACTACATGCGCGTGTACGGCGAGCGCAGCGACGACCTGTACATCGACCGCCCCGGCTGGCTCGAGCAGCCGACCCCGATCCTGCGCGGTCTTCAAGAAGCCGTGCGCCAGCCCGACCGCGACCTCGCGGCCGAGCTGCGCGGCCAGACCGAGCGTCGCGAGGCCCGCCTCGCCGCGGTCCGGGCCGCGCTCGCCGACCACCCGCGCCCGGTCGTCGCCGAGTTCGAATCGCTGCTGGCCGCCGCCCAGGCGAGCACGCACCTCGGCGAAGAGCACAACTTCTGGATCGACGCGAAGATCACGTTCCACGCCCGCCGCGCGGCGCTCGAGGTCGGCCGCCGCCTCGCCGCCCGCGGCGCCGTCGACGACCCCGAGGACGTGTTCCAGCTGTCCCTCGCCGAGCTGCAGCGCGCCGCCGCCGACCCCACGAGCACGTTCCACGGCACCGTCGCCGAGCGCCGCGCCGAGGCGGCCCGGTTCGCCGGGACCAGCCCGCCCAGGGTGCTCGGCGTCATGCGCCCGTTCCTGCCGATGGACTCCGCGCTCATGCGCGCGATGTTCCGCATGAACGGCGACCAGCTGAGCCCGCCCCCCAAGGACGGCTCGCTCAGCGGCATGCCCGGCTCCGGCGGCAAGGTCACCGGCCCCGCCCGCGTCGTCCGCACGCTCGCCGAGGCCGGCAAGCTGCGCCCCGGCGACGTGCTCGTCGCGACCTCGACGCTGCCGTCGTGGACCCCGTACTTCGCGATCGCCTCCGCGGTGGTCACCAACACCGGCGGCATGCTGTGCCACGCCGCCGTGGTCGCCCGCGAGTACGGCATCCCGGCGGTCGTCGGCACCCGCAGCGCCACCGAGACGCTGCACGACGGCCAGCAGGTCGAGGTCGACGGCGACGCCGGCACGGTGCGGGTCGTCGCATGACCGCCACGTCCGCCCACGGCCCGCTCGCCGGCCTCGACCTCGCGGACCCGCGGATCCACGCCGAGCGCGACCTCGGCGCGGTCTGGCAGCGGCTGCGCGACGAGGCCCCGGTCACCTGGCACCCCGCCGGCCAGGCCGGGTTCTGGGTGGTGACCCGCCACGCCGACGCGCTCGCCGTCTACCGCGACCCCGAGGGCTTCTCGTCGACCCGCGGCAACGTGCTGGCGACCCTGCTCGCCGGCGGCGACCCGGCGGGCGGGCAGATGCTCGTCGTCTCGGACGGCCCCCGCAACCTCGAGATCCGCCGCCGCCTGCTGCGCGCGTTCACCCCCGCGGCGCTGCGCCAGCTCGGCGAGCAGATCGCGACCTGCGCCCGCACCCTGGTCCAGACCGCCGTCGACCGCGGGACCTGCGAGTTCTCGGCCGACGTCGCCGAGCACATCCCGCTCGCCGCGATCTGCGACCTCATGCAGATCCCCGAGGCCGACCGCCGCACCCTGCTGGGCCACGCCCGGGCCACGCTCGCCGCCGACACCGCGACCGCGACCGAGCTCGACGCCCGCGTGGCCCGCAGCGAGATCCTGATGTACTTCGCCCGCCTGACCCGCCGCCGCAAGGACGCCCCCGGCGACGACATCGTCGGCCTGCTGCTCCAGCTGTGCCGCGAGCCGCTGGCCCTGTCGCAGCAGGAGCTGCTGCTGAACTGCTACAGCCTGCTGCTCGGCGGCGACGAGACGTCCCGCCTGGCGCTCGTCGGCAGCCTGCACGCGCTCGCGCTGTTCCCCGGCGAGTGGCAACGCCTGCGTCGCCGCGAGGTCGCGGTCGACACCGCGGTCGAGGAGCTGCTGCGCTGGACCACCCCGACGCTGCACGCCGGCCGCACCGCCGCCCAGGCCCGCACACTCGCCGGCCAGGCCATCGCCCCCGGCGAGATCGTCACCGTCTGGAACTGCTCCGCCGACCTCGACCCCGCCGAGTTCAGCGAGCCAGGTCGCCTCGACCTCGGCCGCAGACCCAACCGCCACCTCGCGTTCGGCCACGGCCACCACTTCTGCCTCGGCGCCCAGCTGGCCCGCATCGAGCTCGCCGCGCTGCTCGAAGCCCTGCTCGCGACCACCGCCACCATCGAGCTCGCCGGCCCCCCGCGCCGGCTCTACTCCAACTTCCTCACCGGCTTTTGCAACCTGCCGGTGCGCCTGACCCCGGCACGCTGAAGACCCCATGCCCGAGATCCTCTGGCTCGACGACCCCGCGTGCACCGACCCCGCCGTCGTCGGCGGCAAGGCGGCCAACCTCGCCCGCCTCATCGGTCGATCGTCCTCACGCCCCGCCGCGCCTGAATGCGCCGTGCCACCCGGCTTCTGCCTGACCGCCGCGACCCACGCCCGCCACGCCGCCGTCGGGCCCGCGGCGCTCGCCGACACCCTCGCGGTCGCCTACGCGGAGCTCGCCGCCCGCTGCGGCGCCGCCGACCCGCCGGTCGCGGTCCGCTCGTCGGCCGTCGACGAGGACGGCGCCGACGCCTCGTTCGCCGGCATGTTCCTGTCGCTCCTCAACGTCCGCGGAGCCGACGCCGTGCTCGCCGCCGTCGCCCGCTGCTGGGCCGCGGCCGCCGACCCGCGCGTGCTCGCCTACCGCGCCGAGCACGGCCTCACCGCCGGCGGCCTCGCCGTGCTCGTGCAGTCGCTCGTCGACGCCGACACCGCCGCCGTGGTGTTCAGCGTCAACCCGACCCGCGGCGCCGCCGACGAGCTGGTGATCAACGCGAACTGGGGCCTCGGCGAGAGCGTGGTCGGCGGCCTCGTCACGCCCGACACGTGGATCCTCCACCGCCCCGCGCTGACCCTCTCGCGCTTCCAGCTCGGCGACAAGGAGCGCATGACAGTACGCACCAGCGCCGGCACCCACGAGGTCGCGGTCCCCCGGACCATGCGCGCGCGCCCCTGCCTGTCCGACGCCCAGGTCCGCGAGCTCGCACAGCTCGCCGTGCACCTCGAGTCGATCATGGGCTGGCCCGTCGACATCGAGTGCGCCTACAGCGAAGCCGGCCTGCGCTTGCTGCAGTGCCGCCCGATCACGAAGCGCCGCGGCTGACGGCGCCGTGCCGTTCTCGGGCGAGGCCCTGGTTGACACCCCCGGTCCGTCCATGGTCAGCATGAACCATGCCGACGCGTCCGGTGCCCGGCTGGGCAGACATCACCGCGAAGATGCTGTCCGAGCTCGGCGGTGATGACTTCGAACAGTTCTGCTACGACCTGGTCGGCTTCGAGGCGAGGGACCGGCACGTCGACCCGGAGCTCGATGGACCCGCCAGGAAGTCGACAGGGGACGGCGGCCGCGATGTGATGCTGACCACGAGCCATCCGCCGGGCGTCACGAAGCTCGAGTATCAGCAGCGGCACAGCGTGTCGCCGGTCACGGAGGACCGGATCGGGCGCACCGCCTACAGCTGCAAGACCGGTCCGAACTGGCTAAACCTCGTGCTGAAAGACATCGAGGCGCGGACAGGGGAGCCGCGGTGTGTCGAGGTCTTGCGCGAGGGTGGATATGTCAAGGTGCTCGTGGACGCTGTCGGGCGGATCGATCAGCCGGTCACCCGTGACGGCCTCAAGCAGACGCCTCATGCCCATATCGTCGATGCGTTGCTGGCTCGGCTGGCGCAGCCCGGGCTGCGGCGCGAGGACCTCGCCGCCCGGGTCAAGATCTACGACGCGCACCGACTCGTCGACTTCTTGAAGGGCAGGAGGCCCGAGATGGGCGCGCTCGCCGACTGGCGCGAGCGCCTCGGGCTGGCGCCGGTCCTGCTCGGGCGAGACGCCTGGGCGGACTGGCACAGCGAGGAGCGCACGAACCCGCCGTTCGTCCCCGACGGCGAGCGCTCGCGCGTGATCGATGAACTGCGGCAGTTTCTACGCTCGTCGGGGACGGACGTGCACGAGCGGATCGCCTGGCTCGTCGGGCCACCCGGCGTCGGCAAGACCCGGCTCGTGCTCGAGGCGCTCCACGACCCCGTGCTCGGCCCGCGTGTCTGCGCCGCGCGCAACATGCAGGAGCTCCTGGACGCGCTCGACGCGAAGCGCCTGCTCGAGCGTCACCCGAACGCCCTCGTGATCGTCGACGATTGCTCGCCGGAGCAGGCACTCGACGCCGCCCAGCGCTTCGCTGTGTCGAAGAGCGGGGCAGACGCGCACCTGTTGATCCTCACGCCGGCGTCGGCGAAGGAGCTGCCGTCGCTCTCCATCTCGCGGCGATGGGAGCTGAGCGCCCTCGATGTCGCCGCCATGGATCAACTGATCCGGGGGATCCTCGACGGCTCGTCGACCCCGGACGGGACGGCCCATCGGATCGCCGATCTGAGCAGAGGCTACCCGTGGTTCGCCGCGCTGCTCGCACACGAGGCGCGGGAGGAGCTCAGAGCCCCGGTCACGCTGCACGAGGCGATGTTGTGGGCCCTCGCCTCCAGCCACGAGGCGGCGGGGCACGAGCTGGGTGCGCTTCGATTGCGACGCGCGCGCTGTCTGCTCGCCGCCAGCCTGGCTCCGGCCGTGGATTGGCTGGAGATGGAGGATGTGGCGCAGGACGCACTGCTGCGCGCAGTCGGCCTGCGAGATTGGCCGGAGCTGCTGTCGGAGTCGCAACATTGCCTGAAGCGGGGCATCCTGCGCCGTGACGTCGGCTGGCAGTACAAGTACGTCACGCCGCTCGTGCTCGAGCGCGAGGTCATCGACTGGCTGCTCGGAGACGACGGACCGGACCCCGGCGGCCGTCGCCTGACAAGGCACGCAGGGCCGCACCTCGGCGCCTTCTCGGCGCGGATGAGCCGGCTCGGCGTGTCGCTCGCCGTGATCCGGCGGATCGCCGACGCCGCGCTCGAGGACCTCGAGAGCGCAGGGGGCGATTGGTCCGCGCTGCGACAGGCCGGCTTCTTCGGCCCTCGCCTCGACTTCGTCGCCCGTAATCATCCGAGGCCGACCGCGCGCGCGCTGCGAAGACTGATCGAGGCGACCGCGGCGGACGAACTGCGCGAGCGCACCGCTGAACGGCGCCCGCTCGTCGAGGCGCTGGGCGAGCTGGTGCATCGCCGCGGCGCGTTCGCGGACGCGGAGGCGGCGCTGTTCCACCTCGCCGTCGCGGAGAACGAGGGTTATGCCACCAACGCGAGCGGCGAGTGGGCCGGCCTGTTCCACGCGCCCGAGTCGTACTCGCTGTACGAGCCGCTGGAGCAGCTCGTGACCACGCTCGAGCGCCGACTCGCTGCGGGTGCCATCGAGGCCCGCCTCGTCGCGCTGACCGGCCTGGAGCGGCTCGTCGCGTGGGAGGGCTATCGCCTCCAGCGAGCGCCCGTGGACGGCGAATGGCGGGTCCCGGACGACGCGGCGATCGACGCGGCAGGTGAGCGCGCCTGGCAGCTGCTCGCCGCGCTGTGCCGAGACCCGGCGTCGCCGCTGTCCGCGCGCGCGAGGCGGATCGTCGAGACCTCGCTGCAGTCCGCGGCTCGCATGGATCGACTGGCATCTGCGGCGGCCGCGGTGAGCGCCGTCCTCGACGCGTGGGGCGACGAGCGTGCCCACCTCGTCGAGGCCATCGAGGAGATCCAGACCTACGACGCAGATTCGCTGGCGGACAGCGATCGCCAGGCGTTGGCCGCGTTGGCCGCTCGACTGGCTCCGAGCTCGTTTCAGGAGCGCCTGCACCTCCACGTCGGTCGCTGGGGGACGGCGTGTAACAACGATGCGACCGATCGCCTCGCGGAGGGGGATCGCGACCTGGCACGCGAGGGTCTCGCGGGTGACCGGCCGATCCTGGGTGAGATCGAGTGGCTCGCGTCCGCCGCGGCGGCCAGGAGTCACACCTTCGCCGAGACGCTCGGCAGGTGCGATGAACAGGGTACTCTCATCGAGCCGCTCATCCTGCACGCGACGCGCGCCACGAACAGTCGCGGCGATCTGGTGGTCTCTCGCTACATCCGCGGCGCCCACCTCGCCGGGCACGAGCAGGTCGTCACCACCGCCCTCAGCCGCATTCGGACAGATCCGGAGGCCGCCTCGTTGCTCGCGCTCGCCGTCTTCGCCGCCGGCCCGACCGACGAGCGAATCGCGTGGATCGAAGCGGCCGCCCGCACCGGGGCCCTCGACGCAGCATGTGTCCGCGAGCTCGGGCGCTGGCCCGCCAGCCTCGACGCGCTGAGCACGGACACATGGCTGCGCTGGATCGATATCCTGCTCGCGGGTCCGCCGGACTACGTGGCGGCCGCGCTCTCTGCAGTCTGGAGTCGGATCGAACATCACGATGGACCCGATCCCTCGCTCCTCGATCGACTCCACCACGCTCTCGCGGCGCAGGTCGCGACGCAGCCCGAGCGGATCGACGCCCGCCTGTGGGAACGCGGCGCCCGCAGGCTACTCGAGCGCGGCGACGCCGAGACGGTCGCCCGTCTCGCGGTCGCCGTGCTGGCCCGCAGGGACTCGTGGGCGCTGCGCCAGGCCGCCTGGAACGTCTACTCGGCCGCACAGGAGCGAAGTCCTGAGCTCGCCTGGCGGGCCGTCGCGGACGTCTTGGGGTCGACGGACGACCGAAAATACAACCTCGCGGCGGCCTTTCAGTTCTCCAGCGTCCGTCCGACGTGGCCCAGTCAGCTCGTCTTGGCGTGGGTCGGCGCGGACGAGCGGCGCGGGTCGACGATCGCAGCGACGCTCCGGCCGCACGCGGCTGCGCTGGACCCGATCGCACGTGGGCTCCTGCGCCGCTTTGGAGCGCACGGCAGGATCGCGGATCAGATCGCGGCCCAGGTCCACAGCACGGGGCACGCCGTTGCGAGCCTTGCCGAGCACGACAGGCAGCAGCTGGAGAACGTCCGCCAGTGGCTGGACGACAAGGACCCGAATGTCCAAGCATTCGCGGAGCGCCTGCTCGCGTCGTTGCAGGTCAGCCTGGAACAGCACGCCGCTCGTGAGGAGTACGAGCGCCGTCGCTGGGGCACCTGAACGCCCAGCGGGCAGGTCCGTCTGCTCGTCGAGCGGCCGCCCCGGATGCGAGCCGCCGCTGTCCGTCGAGCGTCACACCTGCCACTCGAGGCCGTCGCGCGACGGCACGAGCCCGCCGCTGCGGCGCGGCGCCTCGGCCCCGCGCCGCTCTCCCAGCCGCGCCTGGGCCTGCAGCTGCGCGATCTCCTGGGTGAACCCGGCCATGAAGTCACCCGCGTCGAACCCTCCGCTGAGCCGCCGCGGCGGCTCGGCGCGGCCGGGCGAGGCGGCAGGGTTGAGCGACTGCTCCATCCACGCGCCGAACCCCTCGCGCTCGTCGAAGAAGTCCTGGCCCTCGTAGAATGCCGGCTCGTCGACGTCGGAGCGGCCCGCGACCAGCCGCACGAACGCCTCGTTGTCGCGCTCGTCGGTGCTGACGATCTTGCGGGCCGACCAGAAGTACGAGTCCATCTCCTGGTCCATGTCGTAGAACGCCATCAGGAACTGATAGAAGTTACCGAACTCGCGGCGGTACCGCGTCTCGTACTCCTGGAACACGCGCTCGTCGTCGAGTCCGCCGCCGAGGCGGGTGTTGATCGCCCGCGCGGCCAGCAGCGCCGAGTAGGTCGCCAGGTGCACGCCCGACGAGAACACCGGGTCGATGAAGCACGCCGCGTCGCCGACTAGCACCATGCCGGGCCCCGAGAACCTGGTGTTGCAGTACGAGTAGTCCTTGCGCACGCGGAACTCGCCGTACTTGCCGGTCGTCACGCGCGTCGCCCCGGCGAGGTACTCCTCGATGATCGGGCACGCGGCCACGAAGCTGCCGAACGCGGCCTCGTGCCCGGCCTTCAGCGCCTCGGCCGCCTCGCGCGAGACCACCGCGCCGACGCTCGTCAGCGTGTCCGACAGCGGGATGTACCAGAACCACCCGTCGCGGAACGCCGCGCACAGGATGTTGCCCTGGTTGGGGCTCGGCAGCCGCTTGGCGTGCTCGAAGTAGCCGTAGACCGCGACGTTCTGGAAGAACCGCGAGTAGACGCGGTCGCCGACGAACCCCGACGCGTGCGAGCGGTGGCCCGAGGCGTCGGCGACGTACTTCGCCCGGGCCTCGCGCTCGACGCCGTCGCCGCCGCGGTAGCGGACGCCGACCGCGCGCCCGTCCTCGACGATCAGCCCGCTCACCGTGTGCTCCTCGCGCACGTCGACGCCCTTGCGGGCCGCGTTGCGCAGCAACATGTCGTCGAACCTGTCGCGCTCGACCTGGTAGGCGAACCCGTACGGGTCGTCGGGGTTCTTGGTGAACGCGAACGTCCACGGCTCGGGGCTGCGGCCCCAGCGGAACGTCCCGCCGCGCTTGCGCGGGAACCCGGCCGCGGCGATCTCCTCCGACAGCCCGAGCATCGCGCAGATCCCGTGGATCGTCGCCGGCAGCAGCGACTCGCCGATCTGGTGGCGCGGGAACTTCGCCTCCTCGAGCAGCAGCACCCGGTGCCCCTTCATCGCCACGAACGACGCAAGCGTCGAACCACCCGGACCGCCGCCGAGGACCACGAGATCATAGGACTCCGCCACCGCGCGAGCCTCCACCGGCACACCGAGCCTGTCAAGCCGACGTCGGGGCAGCGTCCACGAACTCGGGCGCCGTGACCTCGACGATCGCAGCCTGCTCTTGCGCCGGCGGCAGGCGCCGCGGCTCGCGCGAGGGGTCAGCGCCGGCCTGCGTCTGCTTGTGCTTGTACGCCGGGTACATGGCGATGCCCATGGCGACCGACATGCTGACCATGTTGATCGCCAGAGAGTGGTAAAAACCCCACCCGGCCAGGAATACGCCGGCCACGTTGACGACCCCGGGCACGATGCCGGCGATGTTGCCGAGGCGCAGCGAGCGCTCCATGTCCTCCGCCAGCGTGAACAGGAACGGCAGCTTGCGCAGGCTCTCCTGCATCAGCACGACCTGGGCCGCATCGGTCGCGACCGTGGTGGCGCCGCGCAGCGACACCGACACGTTGGCCTTCTTGAGCGCGATCGAGTCGTTGATCCCGTCGCCCACGAAGCACACCGAGTGGCCCTCGGCCTGCAACTGCTCGACCAGCCCGGCCTTGCCCTCGGGCAGCACGTTGGCGAAGTAGCGGTCGATCCCCAGCGAGCTCGCCAGCCGGCGCGTCGGCTCCTCCTGATCGCCGGAGATGATCATCAGCTTGAGCCCGCGCCCGCGCAGGGCCGCGAGCACCTCCTCGACCTCGGGCCGGATCGTCGGCTGCAGCTCGATCGCCCCGGCCAGCACCCCGTCGACCGCGACCATGATCATCGAGTGACCGCGCGTGTGGCAGGCGGCCCGCTCGGCCTCGATCTCCGGCGGGATCTCGACCTCCGAGACCTTCATGAAGCGATCGCTGCCGACCAGGATCGTCTGCTGCGCGAACTCGACGAGGATCCCGTAGCCGACCTCGTAGCGGGCGTGCTCGATGTCCGGCAGGTCCAGTCGCCGCGCCTTGGCCTCGGCGAGGATCGCCTTGGCGATCGGGTGGGTCTGGCGGAACTCCGCCGCCGCCGCGAGCGTCAGCAGGCGCTCCTCGGCGAACCCGTCGGCGCAGTGGATCGCCGCCACGTGCGGCTGCGCGATCGTCAGCGTGCCGGTCTTGTCGAACAGCACCGTGTCGACGTCCGACAGCAGCTCGAGCGAGCGCCCGTCCTTCAGCAAGATCGCGTTCTGGGCGGCGATGTTGAGCAGGTTGAGCATCGTGATCGGCGCGCTGATGCGGACCGTGACGCCGAACGCCGAGTTGAGCACGCCCAGCGCGCTCTCGCTGCCCAGCGTCGCCAGCGCGACGCCGGCGATCGCCAGCGTCGGGACCGCGGAGTCGTGGGCCATCTGGCTGCCGCGTGACTGCAGATCCGCCTGGTAGCTGGCTGTGTTGTTGAGGATCTCGCCGATCTTCGCCGCGACCGTCTCGTTGCCGGCCTTGTCGACCCGCACACGCAACGAGCCGGCCAGCACCACGGTCGAGGCGTACGCGACGTCGCCGATCGCCTTCTCGACCGGCTGCGCCTCGCCGGTCAGCATCTGCTGGTCGACCGAGGCCATGCCGTCGATGATCGTGCCGTCGACCGGCAACACCCCGCCCGCGCCGACCACGATGACGTCCCCCGGGACCACCTCGGCGAACGGCCGCTCCACCTCGACGTCGCCGCGGACCACCCACACCGACCGCGGCTGGCGCGAGAACACCGAGATCAGCCCCTTCTGCGATCGGTCCTGGGTGATCAGCAGCAGCTTCTCACCCATGAAGAAGAACAGCGTGGCCCCGATCGCCGGCGTGTAATAACCGCCGAGCCAGATCCACGTCACGTTGAGCGCGCTGACCACGTGGTACGTGATGCGCCGGTGCTTCTTCACCGACTTCGCCGCCATCTCGTAGGCGGGCAGCACCAGCGTGAACGAGAGCGGCACCGACAGAATCAGCGACGCCGGATAGATCGCCCCGCCGACGGCGATGGCGACGAACGCGATCGCCGTGTACGCGATCTGGCGGTTGAGCGCCGCCTCGTGCGGGGTCAGCTCGAGGCCACCCATCTCGCCGAGGTGCTCGGTCCGCTTCTTGCCGAACAGCGGGTCGATGCGCCGGACCATGAAGGTCTGCCAGCGCTCGTCGAATCGCTGGCCGGTCTCGTCGAGGTCGAGCCCGGCCTCCGTGCGCAGCTCGCCGAGCCACTCGCCGCCGCGCCCGAGCGCCTGGTCGACGTTGTCGGCCGCGTCGCGCAAGGCCGGCTCGACGTGGGCGTCGAACAGCTCGCCGATGCGATCGACGGCAGCGTCGAGGTCCTTGACGAAGTCGAGCAGCGGCTGAAACCACCGCATCAGGCCACCAAAATCTCCGCGCTGCGTGGCGTCGTCGGGTCGTCGGTCATGCAGGCGGCGCTCGAGAGGACGCGAGACTGGCCCATTTCGCGGCGAGCGTCCAGGCAGACCATACCCCGGCGGGACACGAGCAAACGAAGCGCGCTGCGTCGCCACGAACGTCGACCCATCGCTTCGAAGTTCATCCCAGGATCCATCGACCCGCGTCAGGGCAGGGCGCGGAGCCTGGCCAGGAGCGCCGGGAGGAACCCGGACTTCGCGTCGAACAGGTAGAAGTGGCCGCCGGGCAAGCGCTGGAGGTCGAGCCGACCGTCGACGCTGTGACGCCAGTCCTCGACCTTGTCGGGGTCGAGCGCGTGGTCACCGTCACCGTTGACGACCCACGTCGGGCCGGCCCAGCGAGGGCCGGGCCGCGGACGCCACGACTCCGCGGCGACGAGGTCCGCGCGCAGGATCGGCAACATCATCGCCAGCAGCTCGGGCTCGGCGCGCACAGCGGCCGGGATGCCCCCGTAACGGCGGCTGATCTCGTCGATGAGGGCGGCGTCGGTCAGCTCCGACAGGCCGGTCCCTTGCGCGTGTTCGGGGGCCTGGCGTCCGGACGCGACGAGCAGCGCAGGCGGGGTGCCGAGCGCCTGCAGGGCGCGGGCGAGGTCGTACGCGACGGCGGCGCCGAGGCTGTGGCCGAGGATCACGGTCGGGAGCCCGGCACGACCGGACAGGGCGCCGAGGATGCCGTCGACGAGCGCGGCGACGCTGCGCAGCGGCGCCCGATCCATCGCCGTTTCGCGGCCGGGGTAGCGCACGGGGCACAGCGAGACTCCGCCTGGCAGCTGGCGGCCCCAGGCGACGAACGGGCTGATGCCGCTGCCGGAGTGAGGGCAGCAGACCAGGCGGATGCGGGCGCCTGGCGGGTCCGCGAGCGGCAACCAGGACGAGTGTGCGGACGAGGAACTCACGGCGCGGCGATTCGATACTCGCTTTGCGAAGCGAGCACAATCGGAGCGGCCCGATCCCGTCGCGCGAGACCCTGCGCGGCGTCCCCGGTGCCACGACCGGGCCGACCTCGCGGGCGGTCGCCAAGCACCCTCAGCGAGACTGGGAAGTAACACGCGGCTCGCCCCCCCGACCGTCCGGTACGTGCTCATGCGAGATCGTCGCCGACGAGCAGCGCCTCCATACGGTCGCACTCGCCGGCCACATGCTTCACGCCCGCACGGAACTCGTCCGCCGTGAGGCCCTCGCCCACGACTGCTGGCCGAGCTGGGCCGCGACGTGCTCCGCGATCCGCGTCAGGGCGCGACGGAGCGGCGGCGGCTGGCGATCTTGATCTCGCTGACGATCGTGGGCGTGGCGGCGATGATCATGCGAGGGTATGTGGCCAGCGGGGTGCCGCTCGCGGACCCGTTCGACTTCGTGCGGACCTCGGGGCTGGCGCTGGCGACCTTCGTGATCGGTGTGGCGGTGTTCGGGCGGTCGCTGCTGCGCAATCATTACCACCGGGCGGTGCTCGGGCTGTCGTTGATCACGACGGTGCAGATGGTGCTCGTGCGTCTGGCTCTGGTGCTCGCCGGGGCGTCGGTCCTGGTCATCGTCGACTTCATCACGTCGGCGGCGATGTTCGCGGTCGGGGGGCTGCTGGTCGCGCGCTGGCTGGGCTGGGCTGGGTCGCCGTGTTGCCGGCGGTCGGCGCGGTGATACGGCTTCGGGCCGCGCAGGTCCGGGGTCGCGGCGGGGCGGATTTCGATCGACGCGGGTGGCGGCGGGCGGGTCCTTCGGTTCTACTAGCGGGATGCTGTATCGCGCGCCACATATGTCCCTCTTGTTCACCTCGTTGCTGGTCGGGTGCACCGATAATCCGGTCACGGGCGACACCAGCACGGGCGGGTCGTCCTCGACGAGTACGTCGAATGCGACCGACACACCGACCGCGGCGGTCGACACGATCGATATGGATGGGACGAGCAGCTCGACCGGGGGGACGACGGAGGACACGTCGGGGTCGTCGAGCGGGACGACCGGGCCGGGGATGGTGTGCGAGACGTTCCTGTGCGGGGCGCTGCTGGCCTGCTGCGCGGCGGACGAGGCGTGCGTGGCCGGCGAGTGCGCGCCCGGGTGCGCGGGCGAGGTGCGCTGCGGGGACGACCTCGAGGTGTGCTGTCCGGAGGGACAGGTGTGCCTGGACGGGGCGTGCGCGGCGGGCACGGGCGCGTGCGCGACGAACGCGGACTGCGAGCCGGGGAGCTACTGCGATCCGGCGGCGGGGCAATGCTTCGCGGGGTCGGACTCGCCGGCGTGCAGCCATCCGGACGAGGGGATCGCGGTGGACCTCGAATGGGCGTTCACCGAGGACGAGGTGATCACGATGCCGGTGGTCGTCGATGTGACGGGCGACGGGGTGCCGGAGGTGATCGTCAGCACGACGCGCCAGACGGGGCTCGAGGCGGACTATGTGATCGGCGAGCTGATCTGCCTCGACGGGGCGACCGGGGCGCTGGTCTGGCGGATCTCGGACGATCCGGGGAACGACCGGTTCGGGGCGCTCGGGCGCGCGACCGTCGCGGCGGGCGACGTCAGCGGCGACGGGGCGCCGGACATCGTGTACGCCGGGCTGTACGACGATCCGGTGACCAAGCTGTCGCGGATCCACGCGGTCGACGGGGACGGGGAATTTTTGTGGACGGCGCGCAACCCGGACGACAGCGACGTGCTGCTGTTCCGCATCGACAACGCCGCGCCGGCGCTGGTCAACCTCGACGACGATCCGATGGCGGAGATCGCGTTCGGGGCGGCGATCTTCGATCATGATGGATTGATGGTGTGGAATCAGGGCGGCAATGGTGTGACGGTCGGGTCGCCGCACGCCAAGGGCATGCCGGACCTGATCCTCTACCAGGGCGGTCTGCCGGTGTTCGCCGACCTGACGGGCGACGCGCGTCCGGAGCTGATCACGGGGCGCGAGGCGTGGTCGATCGACTGGGTCGCCGGCGATCCGCCGGTGGTCACGCTGACGCAGCTGTGGCAGGACCAGTCGGGGTTCGGCGGCGACGGCTGGCCGGCGGTCGCGGATCTCGACGGCAACGGGACGCCCGAGGTGGTGCTCGTCGCGTGGCCGGAGATCAAGGTGCTCGACGGCGCGACGGGCAAGCTGTGGTGCGGGGTCGATGCGACCGGGGTGATGTGCGACGGGAACGACGCGCTGCGCACGCAGCCCATCGGGATCAACCCGCCGACGCTGCTCGGCGGACCGCCGACGATCGCCGACTTCGACGGCGACGGGCGGCCCGAGTTCGGGCTGACCACGGGCACGGTGTACACGATGTTCGACCTCAATCGCCCCGGGGAGGAGATCGTGAAGCCGCAGAACGAGCCGGCGCCGGGCCCGGGGGACATCTATACGCGGTGGCTGTCGCCGGTCCAGGACAAGTCGTCGGCGGCGACGGGATCGCTGGCGTTCGACCACGACGCGGACGGCGCGGCGGAGGTGTTCTATCAGGACGAGTGCTACCTGCGCGCGTACGACGGGGCGACCGGCGAGGTGCTGCTCGAGCTGGCCAATTCGACGGCGACGATCCACGAGTATCCGGTGGTCGCGGACGTGGACGGCGACGGGGCGAGCGAGCTGCTGCTCGTCGCCAATCACAGCAACGCCGAGCCGAATCAGCTGTGCGTGCAGGCCGACGGCGACTGGAGCGTGCGCAAGGGGGTGTACGCGTACGGGGCCGCCGCGGACGACTGGACGCAGACGCGGAGGCTGTGGACGCAGCATTCGTATCATGTGACGAATGCGGACTCGGCGGGCAATGTGCCGATGATCGAGTTCGATAATTGGACCACGCCGGGGCTCAACGACTTTCGCACGGCGCCGCACGGCGAGGCGGTGGTGTCCGTGACGAACGCGCCGGACCTGACGGTGTCGCTGGCGGTCGGGCTGGCGGAGTGCGGAGATTCGCTGGTGCTGCGCGCGAGCGTGGTCAACGAGGGGTCGCTCGGGGTGGCGGCGGGGGCCCTGGTCCGGTTCTATGCGGGCACGGATGGGATGGGCGAGGTGCTGGCGACGGTGCCGACGGCGGTGGCGCTGGTGCCGGGCGGGCTGACGGTGGTCGAGACCGTGGTCGCGGCGCCGCCGGGCGGGGAGACGGCGAGCTTTTATGTCGAGGTGGATCCCGAGGAGGCGATCGGCGAGTGCTTCGAGGCGAACAACGGGGCGCTGGCGTTTCAGGCGGGGTGCCCGGGTTGACGGCGGACGAGCACGACGGCGCAGCTGCAGGTCGTGGGGTCCTCGGCGAGGATGAGGGCTGGTTCGCCGGGGAGGAGGGCGGCGAGGTCGAGGGACCCGCGCGTGGGGGCGTCGAGGAGGCCGGCGTGGGCGAGGGCGGCGGCGCGGGCGGTCGTGGGGTCGGCGGCGAGGGACCAGCCGAGCAGGGCGATCGGGCCGTCGTCAGCGGTGAGGGCGACGGCCTCGGCGCGGGCGGTGCGGGCGTCGGACTCGTCGGTGTGGGCGGCGAGGGCGTGGGGGTGGTCGTCGCGGGTGGCGAGGCGCTGGGCGGCGAGCACGAGCGGGAGCAGGACGCCGGTGCGGTCGCCGCCGAGCACGCAGAGGGGGCCGCGCAGGCCGAGGGCCTCGCTGCAGGCGCCCGCGGGGGACACGAGCAGGGCGCGCACGAGGGCGGTGGTCGACAGGCGATCGAGGCCGCGGCGATCGACGGCGTCGAGCAGGCGGTGGTAGCTGGTCGGTGAGACGCGCGGCTGGGCGACCCACAGGGCGACGTGATCGGCGGTGTCGCGGCGCACGGCGATCGCGGCGCGGTCGATCGCGGCGGTGACGGCGTCCTGCAGGGCGCGGGTGGTCGGATCGCCGCGCTCGTCGCCGGGGTCGGCGACGGCGATGGTGTGGGCGGTGAGGTGGATGGTTCGGCGCGGACGAAGGACGGGCGGGCGATCGACGGAGGCGAACACGACGGCCGCGTTGGCGCCGCCGAACCCGGCGTTGTAGCTGCACACGACGTCGCCGGGCACGCGGCGCGGCACGCCCTCGCCGATCACGTCGAGGCTGCAGCCGGGGCGCGGTCCGGTGAATTGCAGGGTCGGCGGGGCGAGGCCGCGGCGGCGCGCGAGCAGGGTGAGCACGGCCTCGAGCGCCCCGGCGGCGCCCTGGGTGTGGCCGATCAGGCTCTTGCTGGCGGACACCGGGAGGGTGGTGGCGCGCTCGCCGAACAGGCGGCGCATGCCCTGGCACTCGGCGTCGTCGTTGGCGTCGGTGCCGGTGCCGTGGAGGTTGATGTACGCGACTTCTGTCGTGGGGATCGCGGCGTGCTCGAGGGCGCCGCCGAGGCTCCGCACGAGGCCCTCGCCGCGCGGGTCGGGGCGGGTCGGGTGGTTCGCGTCGGCGGCGAGGTCGTAGCCGCGGAGGGCGAGGGTCGGGTGGATGTTTCGGGCGCGGGCGCGGGCCAGCGGCTCGAGCACGAGGAAGCCGGCGCCCTCGCCGAGGCTGGTGCCGGACGGGCTGCTGAACGGGGCGCAGCGGTCCGGGGCGAGCATTTTTAATGTGCGAAAGCCGGCGAGCAGGATCGGCGCGAGGGCGTCGGCGCCGCCGACCAGCACGGCGTCGATGTCGGTGAGGGCGAGCAATTCGAAGGCGACGCCGATCGCGGTCGTGGACGAGGCGCAGGCGGTCGAGGCGGCGAGGCGCGGGCCGGTCAGGCCGAGGCTGGTAGCGAGGTCGGCGGCGAGTTCGGCGAGGGTGCGCGGGCGGTCGACGATGTTGCTGCCGAGCACGAGGCCGACGCGGGAGGTCCGCGGATCGAGGCCGGCGTCGGCGAGGGCCTCGCGCGCGGCGGTGACGGCGAACGCGAGGGCGAGGGCCTGCGCGGGGGTGACGGTGTCGGGGCCGCGGAGCGAGTGCTCGGGGTACCCGGGCACGACGCCGGCGAGCTCGCCGCGGCTGGCGAAGCGGGCGATCGGGGCGAGCCGGCAGGTGCTCGCGCTGGCCCACAGGGCGGCTGTGCCGACGCCGGCGGCCGAGACGGCGCCGAGGCCGGTGACGGCGTACGGCTCGCGTCCGGGCATCGAGGTCAGGTGCCGGCGGGGGCTTCGGCGCGGGCCCGGCTGCGGCGGACGGCGCCGACGATCATCAGGATGATGCCGACGATCAGGAGGATGCCGGCGACGGTCCAGGACACCCACCCGACGATGATCAGCGGGGTGAACACGAGGCCGACGCCGATGAGCGCGAGGGCGACGCCGGCGCCCATGGTGGCGCCGCCGGCGACCATGAGGGAGCGGCCGGACTCCTCGCGCTGCTGGCGGCGATCCTCGGTCCGCTGGGCCTCCATGCGCCGCATGAACTCGATCTCCTGGGCCCTCTGGACGGCCGCTGGATCGGCCGCCGGGGTGATCGACGAAGCGGCCAGCGGATCGGGGGCGACCTCGCTGGACGGCGGGGGCGTGGTGGCGGTCGGGTCCTGGTAGCGGGCGGTGGGTGGGGCGGGGTAGAGGGCGGCGACGCGGCGGGTCTGGGCGTCCCAGCGGGCGATGTCCGCGGGGTTCGGCTCGAGCACGGCGCGCAGGTGGTCGGACTTGGCGTAGCGGTCCGCCATGCGCTGGACCTTGGCCATGGTCTCCTCGATCACGAGGCCGACCGACTGCTTCTTCATGCGCCACAGGACGTGGTTGACCATGCGGCGGAAGTGCAGGCGGCGGCGCAGCGGGACGCCGCCGTCGTGGGCCTGCTCGTCGATGGCCTCGGCGATCTGTTTGGGCAGGCCGGGGTCGTCCTTGAGGGCGGCCTGGATGTCGGTGAGCTCGTGCTGCGAGATCTGGGACACGCGCTGGAGCGAGCCGGACACGGCGTAGTCGACCTCGGGGGCGACGTCGAGGACCCGCTGGCGGACCTCGGGGCGGGCGCGGTCGGCCTCGGGCAGGTCGTTGACGCTGCTGGTCAGCAGGAGCGAGCGCATCGACGAGCGGAACAGCTGGGCGTCGACCGACTCCTCGCCGTGCGCGGCGGCGGGGGCCCAGCCGAGGCGGGCGCTCTGGATGTGGCGCATGCCGTGGTCGATCGCGGTGAGGCGCTGCTGCAGCTCGTGGTCGGACAGCGGCGGACGCTGGCTGCGCTTCGCGGCGCGCTCGGGGTCGAGGGTGGCGCCAGAGGGGGCGCACGCACCGGTCGCGGCGGCGCCGGCGACGCCCCAGCGGAGGAAGTTTCTGCGCTGCATGACAGGCATGACGGGCATGACGGGCAGTCTATCGCAGCGGCAGGCGCCGCGGTGTGGGGCTGGATCACCCCGCGAGGGCGGCGACGCGGTCGCCGGGCGCGAGGCCAAGCGCTCGCTCGACGCGCTCGAACAGGTCGATGCGGTGGACGAGGTCGTGGAGGTAGTCGAGCTTGTCGGTCTCGATGGTGACGGTCTCGGACAGGTCGTAGCGGGCGTACCAGGCGTCGTACAGCTCCTGGAGCCGTCGCAGGTAGCTGGTCGGGATGGCCTGCTCTTCGGGCCGCCCGCGCAGGGCGATGCGCCGCCGGAGGGTCCGCATCGAGCAGCGCAGGTAGACCATGAGGTCGGGCGGCGGGAGCTGCTGGACGATCGCGGTGTAGAGCTCGCGGTAGGTCTGATAGTCGCGCTTGCTCATCTGTTTGCGGCGGTACAGGTTCTCCGCGAAGATCTCGGCGTCCTCGTAGATCGTGCGATCGGCGATCACGGGCTCCTTGGATTTGACGAGCTCCTGGTGGATGCGGAACTTCTTGGCGAGGAAGAACACCTGCGAGTGGAAGGCCCAGCGCGGCATGTCGCCGTAGAAGTCGACGAGGTAGGGGTTCTCCTCGTTGGGCTCGAAGTGCGGGGTGAGCCGGTACTGCCGCGCGAGGAAGCTGACGAGCGTCGACTTGCCGACGCCGATGTTGCCGGCGACGGCGACGAACCTCCGGGGACGGGCTGCGCTCAAGGTCCCCGGAGGTACCGCGATCGGGGGCCGGCTGTCGAGGTGATGTGTGGCGGCGAGACGCTGTATGCTGGCGGCGAATGGGGAGACGGTCCGCCTGGTCGCTGGTCGCGGTCCTCGTGGGCTGCGACGCGCCCGCGGACGGCTGCGAGGACGGGGCGGCGAGCGTCGGGACGCTGTGTTTTCCGGCGCAGGCGGCGGTGCGGGTCGGGTACGGTTTCGCGCCCGCGGGGATGGTGACGGCGGACCTCGACGGCGACGGAGCGCTGGACGTCGCCGCGGCGAGCCCGACGTCGCAGACGGTGACGATCGCGTGGGGGCCGGCGCGGGAGGTCGCGACGTCGTGGGCGATCGGCGAGGAGATCGCCGGGCTGGCTCTCGGTGATGTGGACGGCGACGGGCGGCTCGACCTGGCGACGGCGCTGCCGGCGAGCGACGCGGTGGCGGTGCTGTACGGGCGCGGAGGTCGGGATTTTTTAAAGAGTGGGGAGAAGGTCGCGGTCGGGGCGGCGCCGCGGGCGGTGATCGTCGTGGACCTCGATCGGGACGGGCGCGGGGAGCTGGTGACCGCGGATGTTGGTGATCACTCGCTGAGCGTGGTGCGGGGTGGCGAGCGAGCGAGGGTGGTCGTCGGGGTCGGGCCGCACGCGCTGGCGGCGGGGGATGTCGACGGCGACGGAGACATGGATGTGGCGGTGACGCTGGCGGACTCGGCGGAGGTGCAGGTGCTGCTCGGCGACGGGCGCGGCGGTCTGCTGGCGGGGGAGCGGATGCGCGTGGGGGCGGGGCCGCTGGCGATCGTCGCGGGGGATTTTAATGGTGATGGCAGGGACGAACTGGCGACGGCGGACGCGCTGGACGACACGGTGTCGGTGATCGATGGATCCCTGGTGCGCGTGTGGCCGGTGCCGGCGCGGCCGAGGGGGCTGGCCGCGATGCGGGACGGGGGGATCGCTGTGCTGTCCGAAGGGACATCCGAGGTGGCGCGGCTGGATCCGCGGACCGGGGCGCTCGCCACGACGCTGGCGGAGGGGTCGGGGCTGGCGGCGGGGGATGTCGACGGCGACGGGCGCGAGGATCTGGTGGTCGGGACGGCGGGGGCGACGATGGCGGTCCGGCGCGGGACGGCGGATGGGTTGGAGATGGACGAGGCGTGGCGGGTGGAGGCGTGGCTCGGGGGGCTGGCGCCGATCGACGTCGATGGTGACGGGCGCGACGAATTGCTGGTCGACAGCGCGACGCTGCTCGGATTGTTGCTGGTGAGCGGGAGCGACGGGCAGGTGGTCGGGGAGCAGATCGCGGTGCCCGGGATGGATCAGGACGAGCGCACGCTGCTGGCGGCGGATGTCGACGTGGACGGGCGGACGGACATCGTGGTGGTCGGGACGAGCGACAGGGAGGCGGCTGCGCTGTCGCTGCTGCAGCAGGACGACGGGGGCTTCGTGGCTGCCGGGGAGCCGGCGAGGCTGGCGGCGGTGTACCGCGGGCACGCGGTGCTCGGGGATGTCGATGGGGATGGTGGGATCGACGTCGTGATGCCGGTGCGCGATGCGGATGGGCCTGGGCTGTGGCTGCTGCGCGGGGATGGTGCTGGCGGGTGGGTCGGGGAATTGTCGGTGGTGCCGCTGGTCGATTCGTCGGTGATGGTCCCGGCGGATCTCGATGGCGACGGGCGGCTCGACGTCGTGCTCGTCGAGGACAAGGGGACGACGCTGTGGACGCTGCGAAACGTCGGTGAGGGGGGTGATGGCGGGCTGTTTCCGGTCGAGGCGACGATGCCGTGGCGCGACCTGGTGGTCGCGGGTCTCGGCGGTGGCGACGTGACAGCGGTGCTGTGCGGGCGCGACGGCGTGGTGCTGGTGCGCGGGCTGGCGGGTGGACTCGACAATCCGGAGACGGTGGCGACGGACTCGTGCTGGCGGGTGCTCGCGCGCGACGGCGACGGCGACGGTGATGTCGATGTATTTGCTTATATCTACAGCGACACGTTGACGGGGGAGCCGGGGGCGACGGCGGTGACGATGCTGGCCAACGACGGGGCGGGTGGGCTGTCGCTGGTGTCGCGGGCGGCGCTGCCGGGCTTTTTTTCGGAGTTTCAGTTCGCGGAGCTCGACGGAGCGCCGGGGCCCGATGTCGTGGTGACCGACGATCTGCAGACGACGGGGCTGTACGGGGCGATCGCGCCGGTGCTGCTGGCGGACCCGCGGGTGGTGGTCGGGGACGAGGTGGACGGGGTGTTCGTCGACGTGAACGGCGACGAGGTGCTGGACCGGGTGATGGTCGGGCGCGGGGTGGCGGTGGCGATTGCGACGGGGGACGGCGGGTTTGCGGCGTGGCAGCGGGCGCCGCTGGCGGGGCTGGTGGATCCGGACGTGACGGTGGTGCGCGCGCAGGCGGCCGGTGATATCGACGGGGATGGATTGGCGGAGGTCGTGGTGCTGGCGGAGATCGACAACGTGCTGCCGTTGCGGGCGGTGTCGGTGGTGCGCGTGGGGGCGGACGGGGTCGAGGGCGAGACGGTGGCGCGGCTGGCTTCGACGGCGGCGGCGGTGTTCGTGGCGGACCTGGACCGCGACGGCGCCGACGAGATCGTGGTGGTCGACGACCTCGAGGACGCGGCCCGGGTGACGCTGCTGCGCGCCGGGGACGGGTTCGCGGCGCGCATGCAGATGGTTCCGATGGAGAATCGCGGGCCGGCGACGTTCGAGCTGTACGACGTGCACGGCGATGGGCGGCTGGATCTGATGATCTATCAGTCGATCGTCGGGGGGGCGCTGTCGGTCGCGCGCGGGCAGGGGGACGGGAGCTTCGGCGCGGTGAGCGTGTGGAACATCTTCGACGAGCCGTATCGATACTGGATGCGGGACGTGAACGGCGATCGCGGGGCGGATCTGCTGGTCGTGCAGGAGCACCCCGGTTCGGACACGTCGGAGCTGCTGCTGGTGCCGGGCGGCACGGATGGGCGCGCGGCGGGGCCGCCGCGGCGGCTGACGTACTATGTCGATACTCTGGCGTTCGGCGATCTGGACGGGGACGGGGTGAGCGAGCTGGTCACGGGGTATGCGGGGGAGGAGGACGCGGCGCCGCGGCTGACGATCGGGCGGGCGAGCGGGGACGGGTCGTATGTGTTTCGCGCGCACGCGCTGCCGGAGAGCGGGCCGGGGCCGCTGCGCGAGCTGGTGGTCGACGACTGGGACGGGGACGGGCGGCCCGACATCGCTGTGGTCGATGCGTCCGGGATGATCCTCATGAGGCAGCGACCATGAGGCGGTTTGGTCTGATGATGGTGCTGGTCGGGTGCTCGCTGCCGGAGGCGCGGTGGGTCGGGGAGCACGTCGAGATCGCGGCGGATCAGGGGCTGGTGCCGTGCGGCGATCCGGCCGGGCACATGGACGCATATATCGAACTCGTGGCGAGGGAGCTGCGGGTGCCGGCGCCGACGGGG
>Ga0075158_10000680_pt1 | contig 27783 bp, 28 predicted proteins | sample JI91814BDNA_FD_70968 | JGI IMG/M metagenome (GOLD analysis project Ga0075158, IMG submission 70968) | Wastewater effluent complex algal communities from Wisconsin, to seasonally profile nutrient transformation and Carbon sequestration -... | ecosystem: Engineered > WWTP > Effluent > Algae... | reverse complement strand
CGCGGCCCGATCAGCATGCCGTAGCCGCCGGATTCGTTGGCCGGCTTCACCACCAGCTTCTCGATGTTCTCCAGCACGTACTTGCGCTCCTTGGCGTTGTGGCACAGGTAGCTGGGCACGTTGGGCAGGATGGGATCTTCGTCCAGGTAGTACTTGATCATCTTCGGCACATAGGCGAACACCACCTTGTCGTCGGCCACGCCGGCGCCCGGCGCATTCGCCAACGCCACCTTGCCCGCACGCCAGCTACGCATCAGGCCCGGCGCGCCGAGCACGGACTCGGGATGGAACACTTCCGGGTCGATGAACAGGTCATCCACGCGCCGGTAGATCACGTCCACGCGCTGCGCGCCGTACACGGTGCGCATGTAGGTGCAGTCGTCGTCGGCGACGAACAGGTCGTTACCTTCAACGAGTTCGATGCCCATCGCCTGCGCCAGGTAGGCATGTTCGAAGTACGCGCTGTTGAACACGCCCGGCGTCAGCAGCGCGATCACCGGCGTATCGCCGGGGCGCGGAGACAATGCCGCGAGTGTGTCGTAGAGCTGCGACGGATATTCGTCCACCGGCAGGATGGAGCTGGTCTCGAACAGTTCCGGGAACACGCGCTTGGCCACCATGCGGTTTTCCAGCATGTAGCTGACGCCGCTGGGGATGCGCAGGTTGTCTTCCAACGCGTACAGCGTGCCGTCGCCATCGCGCACCAGGTCGCTGCCGCAGATATGCGCCCACACGCCGAGCGGCGGTTTGATGCCCACGCACTGCTGGCGGAAATTCACCGAGTCCTTCAACAGCATCGCCGGGAACACCTTGTCCTTGACGATCTGCTGCTTGCCGTAGATGTCGCCGATGAAAAGATTCAGCGCGCGCATGCGTTGCTTCAGGCCGGCTTCGGTCCTGATCCATTCGGTGCGCGGGATCACGCGCGGGATCAGGTCGAACGGCAACGTGCGGTCCACGTTGCGGCCATCGGAATACACGGTGAAGGTGATGCCCATGACCTTGGCGATCACGTCGGCGGCGAGCTGGCGTTCGGCGATCTCGCGACCGGACAGGCCGCCCAGGTATTCCACCAGCCGGCGCGCGGCGGGACGCGGTTGTCCGTCGGCCTGGATCAGCTCGTCAAACGTGGTGGTTCGGTACTTGGCCCAGTCCATCCGCTCCGTTTCCGTTGTCCTGCAGCGGAGCGAGCGCCCTTGCAGGTGATGCATCGCAACATGCCCGGAACCGCGAGGGGCGTCAAGCAGTCGGCGCATGTGTGAGATTGGGACACAATGGCGGCCCTCGCACCGCCAAGGAATGCCATGCCCCAGACGGCCCCCGTCGCCCTGATCACCGGCAGCGCCCGCCGCATCGGCGCGGCCATCGCGCGCCGGCTGCATGCCGAAGGCTTTGACCTGGCCCTGCACTACCGCGGCTCGGCCGCGGACATGCACGCCCTGGTGGCGGAACTGGACGCAATGCGGCCCGGCAGCGTGCTGGCAGTGCAGGCGGATCTTTCCGAGTTCGACCGCCTGCCTGAGCTGGTCGCCCAGGCGGTCGGTCGCTTCGGTCGCCTGGATGCACTGGTCAACAACGCGTCCAGTTTCAAGACCACGCCCATCGGTCCAACGACGCCGCAACAGTGGGATGAGCTGTTCGCCTCCAACGCGCGCGCGCCGTTCTTCCTCGCCCAGGTGGCCGCGCCACATCTGAAGGCCACGCGTGGCGCCATCGTCAATCTGGTGGATATCTACGCCGAACGGCCGCTCGCCGGCCACACGGTCTACTGCATGGCCAAGGCCGCGCTGTTGATGGCGACGAAATCACTGGCACTGGAACTGGCGCCGGACGTGCGCGTGAATGCCGTGGCACCGGGCGCAATCCTGTGGGCCGAAAACGAAATCAGCGAAGCCAAGCAGCAGGCGATGCTGGCCCGCACGCCGCTCGCACGCACTGGAACGCCCGAAGAAATCGCCGAAGCCGTGCGCTGGCTGCTGCGCGACGCCACCTACGTCACCGGCCAGGTCATCCGCGTGGACGGCGGCCGCACGCTCGCGGGTTGATGCTTTAGGTAGGAGCGCCCCATGGGCGCGAGCTCTTAAGGCTTCACCACCGCACACCAAGATCAAAGGCTCGCGCCCATGGGGCGCTCCTACCGGTGCGGGTACCTTCAATCGATCGACACGATCTCGAATACGCGGCCATGGTCGGGGTGCGCTTCCCACAGTGCGGCGAGTGTCTTGCCGCTCACCGGATCACGGAACGCGGGCGCGATATCGGCGAGCGGTTTCAACACGAAGGCGTGGCGCAATTCATCGCGCGGAATCTGCAGGTTGCCCGCGCCTTCCAGCACCAGGTCGTCGTAGAACACGATGTCGATGTCCAGGGTGCGGTCGTTGAAGCGCGGGCCGCTGCGGTCGCGGCCATGCGCATCTTCCAGCGCGTGCAGCCAGTCGTTGAGTGCGTGCACGTCGAGGTCGGATTCCATCACGACAGCGGCATTGAGGAAGTCCGCACCGTCGAACCCGACGGCGCCCGTGCGGTAGACCGGCGATGCCTGCACGCCAGCAAAGCGCTCACGCAGCGCCTTGAGCGCCCGGGACAGGTTGCCAGCGGGCGCGATATTGCTGCCCAGGCTCAGGTACGCCTTGCCCATCAGCGGCGGGAACGCTCGATGATGACGCCCACCGCCACCGCGCCGCGCACCGCGCCGGGCTTGCTGAGTTTCAGGCGCAGCCATTCTACGTTGAACTCGGACAGCACCACGTCCGCACAGCGTTCGGCCAATGTTTCCACCAGGCCGAAATCGGATTGCGACACGACCTCGACCAGGCGCCGGCTCACCGCCTTGTAGTTCAGCGTGTCCTCGATGTTGTCCGTCGCCGCAGGCTCGCGGTTGTCGAAACCCATCTCCAGGTCGAAACGCAGCGTCTGGCGGATGCGCCGCTCCCAATCGTAGATGCCGATCAGGGCGTCGATTTCCAGTCCTTCGATGAAAACTTTGTCCATGGGCGGGGAGTGAGGAGTGAGGAGTGAGGAGTGAGGAGTGTGCAAGAGCGTAACTACTTTATTCGTCATCCCAGCGAACGCTGGGATCCATTTTGACTTTGGCTTCTTGTTTTGCTTTTGTTTGTTCTTCGACAGCGACCAACTACCCCGCCAAGATCAAGATGGATCCCAGCGTTCGCTGGGATGACGGTGCTTCTTCACTTTTTCTCAAGTACTGGGCACTGACTTACCGCCACCCACCACCGGTAACGTCGCCATGTCCCACCGCGGCGTTACCTTCACCGCCGCCGTCTCGGATTGACCGGCTTCCAATCGCAACGCACCCGCGAACGCGATCATCGCGCCATTGTCCGTGCACAGCGCGGGGCGCGGGAAACAGGCGCGGCCGCCGCGTGCGCTGCAGATGTCATGTAGCTTGGCGCGCAGGCGCTTGTTGGCGCCTACACCACCGGCGACCACCAGGGTGTCGCTGCCGGCGGCGTCCAGGGCGCGCTGGCATTTGATCGCCAGCGTGTCGACCACGGCGTCCTCGAAGCCGCGCGCGATGTCGGCCTTGGTGGTGTCGGACTGGTCGCTGTTGCGCCAGGCCAGCAGCACCTGGGTCTTCAGGCCGCTGAAACTGAAATCCAGGCCGGGCCGGTCGGTCATCGGTCGCGAGAACTTGTAGGCGCCCGGATGCCCGGTTTCCGCCAACGCTGCCAGTTGCGGGCCGCCCGGATACGGCAGGCCCATGACCTTGGCGGTCTTGTCGAAGGCCTCGCCGGCCGCGTCGTCCAGGGTTTCGCCCAGCAGCCGGTAGCTGCCGATGGCGTCCACGGCCACCAACTGGGTGTGTCCGCCGGAGACCAGCAGGGCCACGAACGGGGCCTGGGGCGGGTCATCCTCCATCTGCGGGGCCAGCAGGTGACCTTCCATGTGGTGCACGCCCACCGCCGGGACTTCCAGCGCCCAAGCGAGCGAGCGGGCGACACCGGCCCCCACCAGCAAGGCGCCGACCAGGCCGGGACCGGCCGTATAGGCGACGCCGTCCAGGTCCTCAAGGCTCAAATCGGCTTCCGCCAGGGTCTGTCTGACCAGCGGCAACAGCTTGCGCACGTGGTCGCGGCTGGCCAGCTCGGGCACTACCCCGCCGTACTCGGCATGCAGGGCAATCTGGCTGTACACCGCGTGGGCACGCAGTCCGGCCGCCCCGGGCAGGCCCGTGTCATACACGGCCACGCCGGTTTCATCACAGGAAGTTTCAATACCCAGGACGCGCATAGGCTCGATTTGGGGGCTGTGGGACAGGATTCCAGTGCCTGGATGGGTTGCAGCCGGGCCTAGGGTGCCGTTATCATACGCGGCTCGCCGGGACTGACCCGGTTGTTTGTGTCCCGGAGATTCCATGCCCAGCGTCAAAGTCCGCGAAAACGAGCCTTTTGAGTTTGCTCTGCGTCGCTTCAAGCGTACCTGCGAAAAAGCCGGTGTTCTGGCCGAAACCCGCAAGCGCGAGTTCTACGAGAAGCCGACCCAGGAGCGCAAGCGCAAGGCTGCTGCTGCGGTGAAGCGCCAGCTGCGTCGCAGCTCGCGCGACGTCACCAAGCGCCAGCGCCTGTACTGAGCCGCGTCGCTTCGCCAGAAGCCGGCACGCGCGAGCGTAGCCGGCTTTTTGTGTTTTTAGCATTTGGAGATTTGCCATGAGCCTCAAGCAACAACTCGTCGAAGACATGAAGGCCGCCATGAAAGGCGGCGACAAGCACACGCTGGGCGTAGTGCGCCTGATCAATGCCGCCATCAAGCAGCGCGAAGTGGACGAGCGCATCGAGCTGGATGACGCCGCCGTGATTGCCGCGATGGAAAAGATGGTCAAGCAGCGCAAGGATTCGGTCAGCCAGTTCGATGCTGCCGGCCGCGACGACCTGGCCGCCATCGAACGCGCCGAGATAGTGGTGATCGAGAAATACCTGCCGACCAAGATGGGCGAAGCCGAGATCCAGGCCGCCATCGATGCCGCAGTCGCCGAGACTGGCGCCACCGGCCCGACCGACATGGGCAAGCTGATGGGCGTGCTGAAGCCGAAGCTGGCCGGACAGGCGGACATGGGTCTGGTGTCGGCGCTGGTGAAGAAGAAGTTCGCGGGCTGATTTTGCCCCTTCCCCTTCAAGGGGAAGGCTGGGATGGGGATGGTTTTCCCTTCCGATCTCGCTGATCCATATTCCATGCAACTGGATCCCAACACACCCAGTGCCGGGCAGGCTCCTTCCCATGAAGGGAGAGTCCTGAGGTTTTATTGTTCCGGCCCACGAACGTGTGGGAGCGGCTTCAGCCGCGACGCTTTGTCGGCAAGGCCCGTCGCGGCTGAAGCCGCTCCCACAATGAAACTGTTTCTCGGACGGATCTATAACGATGATCAAATCCGCCACACTCCAAAGCATCGAACTGCGTCCTGCCACTGCAGCAGACATCCCGCACATTCTCGCCTTCATCCGCGAACTCGCCGACTACGAAAAACTCGCGCATGAAGCCGTGGCCGATGAAGCCGCGCTGGCGACACATCTGTTCGGCGAACAGCCCGCCGCCGAAGTCGTCATCGCCGAAGTCGATGGGCAGCCCGCCGGCTTCGCCCTGTTCTTCCACACGTTCTCCACCTTCCTGGGCCAGCGCGGGCTGTACCTCGAAGACCTGTTCGTGCGCCCGCAATACCGTGGCCTCGGCCTGGGCAAGCGCGTGATGGTGCATCTGGCGCAACTGGCGCTACAGCGCGGCTGCGGCCGTTTCGAATGGTCGGTGCTGGACTGGAACGAACCCGCCATCCGTTTCTACCGCAGCCTAGGGGCCGTCGGCCTGGACGAATGGACCGTGCAGCGCGTCAGCGGCGACGCACTGCAAGCACTCGGCAACGCATCGCCCGAGTGAAGATGCATCGAATCAACCACGCGCTATACTCCAGACCGAATTCAGACCGAATGAGGTTGGCCACATGAGCGACGCGATCATCAGCCTGAGCGACTTCAAGGCCGAGGCCAGCCAGTGGCTCAAGCAGTTGCAGGAACACACCGACACGGTCGTGCTGACCCAGAACGGCCGCGCCAGTGCGGTCGTGCAAAGTTTCGAAAGCTTCCAGCGCATGCAGCAGAGCCTGGCCATGCTGAAGCTGCTGGCGCAAGGCGAGGCTGACGTACAAGCCGGGAAGCTGGGCGACCAGGACGCCGTCTTCGACGCGTTGCAACGCAAGCTCGAAACGCCACATGGCTGAGTGGCAGGTCGCCTGGACGGCCACGGCGGTTTCGGATCTGGGCGATGTCGTCGATTACATCGCGCAGGATAACCCGGTCGCCGCGCTTACTGCCCTGAAGCGGTTGCGCGCATGGGCCGCGGCCCTGTGCACCCATCCGCAACGCGGGCGCATCGTTCCGGAACTAAGGGACGCCGGAGCGCTGCATTACCGCGAACTGGTGGAACGTCCGTGGCGCATCCTCTACCGTATCGAAGGACAACGGGTGCTGGTGCTCGCCGTCCTCGACAGCCGCCGCGACCTGCAAACCCTCCTGCTGGAACGATTGATCCGCCGCTGACTTATGGCCCGTATCCCTGACGCCTTCATCGATGACCTGCTCGCCCGGACGGATATCGTCGAGGTGATCGGTACGCGCGTGCCTTTGAAACGCCAGGGCAAGGAGTTCTCGGCGCGCTGTCCGTTCCACGACGAACGCTCGCCGTCATTCACGGTCTCGCAGACCAAGCAGTTCTACCACTGCTTCGGCTGTGGCGCGCACGGCACCGCCATCTCGTTCCTGATGAACTACGACCGCCTGGAATTCCTGGATGCAGTGGACGAGCTGGCCAAGCGCGTCGGCATGGAGATACCCAAGGACGCGCAGAAGCGCGACGAGAACGACGACAGCCGCGACATGTACGCGGCGTTGGATGCAGCGGCAAAATTCTTCCAGCGGCAATTGGAAAGCAGCGACAAGGCGAAAAACTACCTGGATGGACGCGGCGTGGACGCGGCGATCCGCGCGCAATTCGGCATCGGCTTTGCGCCGGATGGATTTTCTGCACTGAAAGACGCGCTGGGCACGGACGAACGCCGCATCAAGCTGCTGGACAAGACCGGCATGTTGTCGAAAAGCGACAACGGTCGCGTGTACGACAAATTCCGCGACCGCGTGATGTTCCCCATCCACGACCGCCGTGGCCGCGTGATCGCGTTCGGTGGTCGCGTGCTGCAGAAGGACGACGGCCCGAAATACCTCAACTCACCGGAGACGCCGCTGTTCCACAAGGGTCGCGAACTCTATGGCCTGTGGCAGGTGCGCCAGGCCAACCAGAAGATCGAACGGCTGGTGGTGGTGGAGGGCTACATGGACGTGGTGTCGCTGTTCCAGTACGGCGTGACGCAAGCGGTCGCGACACTGGGTACCGCGACCACGCCGGACCATGCCGAGTTGTTGTTCCGCAATTCGCCGGATGTGTATTTCTGTTTCGACGGCGACGCCGCCGGCCAGCGCGCCGCTTGGAAAGCGCTGGAGTCCGTGTTGCCACGGATGAAGGACGGACGCCAGGCGTTCTTCCTGTTCCTGCCCGATGGCGAAGACCCGGACAGCATCGTGCGCAGCGAAGGCGCGGCCGGTTTCGACCAACGCCTTCAGCAGGCCACGCCGCTGTCGCAATTCTTCTTCGACGAGTTGGGCAAGGACGTGAAGCTGTCCACGCTGGACGGAAAGGCACGACTCGCAGAACGTGCGAAACCTTTGTTGGCACAGATACCTGAAGGCGCGTTCGGCGACCTGATGCGCCAGCGCTTGGGCGAGATCACCGGTGTCGGCGCGCAGCAGCAAAATGCGCAGCCGGCGAAACCGAAACCGCTTCCACGCGTGGTCGCTACCACCCAGAAGCGCAGCCTCGTGCGTGCGGCGATCTCGGTTCTCTTGCAACAACCTTCACTCGGATTGGCGTTGGAACCGCCGTACGGGTTCAAGGACCTCAAGCAACCCGGCGTGGAGCTTCTGGTGGAGTTGCTGTCACTGGTGCACGCGCGGCCGGAAGTCACCACCGGTGCCTTGCTGCAGCATTTCGCCGAGCGCGACGAATTGAATGCGCTGCAGAAACTGGCCTCGCACGCATTGCCCGGCAACGAAACCACATGGCGCATGGAGCTGCTGGATGCCGTGGTGCAACTTGAAAAGCAGACGGTGGAACAGCGCATCGAAGAGCTTCAGGCCAAGAACCGCGACGGCGGCCTGGACGAAGCCGACAAGTACGAACTGCGTGCCTTGTTGCAAGCACGCCTGGGGCGTAGCTGACGCATCCACCTTGGATTCGCACTCGGATTCTGTTGTCTGCTTCTTTGTAAATCCGTGCTTGCTCGGATGTTCTCGACAGGATTTGTGAGAGGGGCTTCAGCCCCGACGCTCTTACCATTGCACGCGTCGGGGCTGAAGCCCCTCCCACAGAAGAGCAGCCGAGCAAGCTCGGCCCTACAAAACATGACATCCGGCATGCACGCAACGTGCAGCCACGGGTTAAAGTCCGGGTAACCACTGTGGAGTTTCCAGATGCGTCTTTCGCCTGTCGCACTATCCAGCTGCCTTCTACTGTTCACCGCTTTGCCTGCATTCGCCCAGCCCGCGCCGGAAGTCAAACGCATCGAGCAAGGTAATCGCGTCAGTGAGAACGTGCCCGATATCCCGGTCGAACTGATCGACCGGCTCAACCGCTACCAGAACACGCGCGCAGCCAACGTCGCCGGCTGGACCCGCGACGGCTGCCTGCTGGTCAGCACGCGCTTTGCGGAAACCGCGCAGGCGCACCGCGTCTGCCAGCCTATGGGCATGCGCGAGCAATTGACCTTCTATCCTGAGCCTGTCGCCGGCATCACACCCGCACCGCCCAAGGCATGGCGCGACGGCTTCGTCTTCGCCAAGGACAAGGGCGGCGACGAATACTCGCAGCTGTACTGGTTCGATGCGCCCACGCGTTCGACGACCCTGCTCACCGATGGCAAGCGCACCCAGAATGCCGGTACCGTGCTCAGCCGTGACGGGCGGCTGATGGCCTACACCAGCACTGCGCGCAACGGCACCGACCGCGACGTGTGGATACGCGACACCCAGGCCGGCACCAGCAAGCCGCTGGTGAGTGCCGGCGGCAGTTGGAGCGCGCTGGATTTTTCACCGGACAGCACGCGCCTGCTGGTGATGAAGTACATCTCGGCGAACGAATCACAGCCGGGCGAAGTGGATCTGGCAACCGGCAAGCTGGAACTGTTCCCGGTGGATGGTGGCAAGGCGTCGTTCGGCGGCTTCCGCTTCGCAGCGGATGGCGAGTCGGTGTACTTCGTGTCGGACGAACCGTTCAACGGCGTGCCCAGCGAATTCAAGACGCTGCGTTTCCACGACCCGGCCCGCAATGTGCTGTTGCAACTCAGCGGCGCGCAGCCGTGGGATGTGGACAGCTTCACGTTGTCGGATGATGGCAAGCACCTGGCCTATGTCACCAACGAGGACGGCATCGACAAGCTGCACGTGCTGGCCCTGCCCGCGCATACGCCGGTGGCGTTGCCCGCGATGCCGATTGGCCTGATCAGCGGCATTGATTTTTCCCGGGATGGAAAACGCCTTGCGTTTGCCCTGAATGGCGCGACGTCGCCCAGCGATGCCTTCGTGGTGGATCTGGCCAGCAGTACGCTCACGCGCTGGACTCAGAGCGAGGTAGGCGGGCTGGATACCGCGGCGTTCGTGACGCCGACGCTGGTGCGTTTCCCTACCTTCGACCAGGTGGACGGCAAGCCACGCACCATTCCCGCCTTCCTGTACATGCCCGCGAAGCCACCGGCGAGCGGCAAGGTACCGGTGATCATCAGCATCCACGGCGGCCCGGAAGGACAGTCGCAACCCGGCTTCAATCCCACCACGCAGTTCATGGTCAACGAACTGGGCGTGGCCGTGCTGGCACCCAATGTGCGCGGGTCGTCGGGCTACGGCAAGACCTTCCTGACGCTGGACAATGCGGAGAAGCGCGAGGATTCGGTGAAGGACATCGGCGCGCTGCTGGACTGGATCGCCACGCAGCCGGGACTGGATGCGAGTCGCGTCGGCGTGATGGGTGGCAGCTACGGCGGCTACATGGTGCTGGCCTCGCTGATGCATTACGGCGACCGCATCCGCGCGGGCGTGGACGTGGTGGGCATATCGCATTTCGGCACGTTCCTGAAGAACACCGAGGACTATCGCCGCGACCTGCGCCGTGTGGAATACGGCGATGAGCGTGATCCGGCGATGCAGGCGGTGTTCGAACGCATCTCGCCGCTGAACCACGCCGATCGCATCACCTCGCCGCTGTTCGTGGCACAGGGCCGCAACGACCCGCGCGTGCCGTACACCGAAGCCGAGCAGATCGTGAAGGCGGTGCGCGGCAACGGCCAGCCGGTGTGGTTCCTGATGTTCAACGACGAAGGCCACGGCTTCCGCAAGAAGAGCAACAGCGATTACTTCGGCGCGGCGAGCATGCGCTTCTGGGAGGAGCATTTGTTGGGTGGTGAGAAGTAAAAACAGACAAACCGTTACCGTGCGCGCACTGGCCAAATGCGTGGGCTGGTGAAACTGGCCCAGTCTAGGAAACTGCTTCCGGCAATAACCGAAGATCGCGCAAGAAGCGCGCGTAAGCCCGTTCCCGTGATTCGCCGCCATGTCGCAACACCCATGACGGATGCACGGTGGCGAGCACGCGCGTGCCATCGTGCAAGTCATGCCAAGCACCGCGTTGCCGCCCAAGCTTGAAGTCATTGCCCAACACCGCCTGCGCTGCGATCTCTCCCAGGCACACCACAGCGCGTGGACGCACGCTGGCGAGTTCGCGTTGCAGCCAGGGGTGGCAAGCTTGCAGGTGTGACGCTTCTGGCACGCGCGCCACGCGAAACCTGCCGCGTTGTTCGAAGCTGAAATGCTTGAGCGCATGGGTCAGGTAGAACGTATCGCGATCCAGGCCCAACTCTTCAAGCGCGCGCGTGAACAGCTTGCCCGCTGCCCCCACCAGCGGGCGACCGCTCAGGTCTTCCGCGTCGCCGGGTTGCTGGTCCACGACCATCACCCGGGCATGCCCGGGCCCTTCGCCAATGACGGTCTGCGTGGCGGGCTGCCACAACGGGCAGCGCCGGCATTGGCGGGCGGCAGCATGCAGGGCGGCGAGGCTGTCATCCACGGGCTCTGGCGACGCGGGTGCGGGCAACGGAATCTTGCGGCGTGGTGGCTCGGGTACGCGTTCGGCCATGTCGCGCACGCGCTGGCCGGCATCGCGGATCAGGTCGGGTAGCAGATGAGCTTCCGGCAGCAGCTTCCAGTATTTCTGCGGCATCTCCTGCCGCATCATGCGTGGATTGAGTCGTGAAGGATTGAAGATGTTGGCGTAGTACGTGCGCCACAGCGTTTCCTGCGCGTCATCGGCGGGCGCATCGGCGCGCACGCCACCGGGGCCGAACGCCAGCAACGCGCCATTCCAGTACGCACTGCGGTACGGCGTAAGGATGGCCCAGCGCATGCCGGTGAAACGGCGCGCGAAGAACGGTGCCACGCGGTCCACGATGTAATGCTGTGGCTCGAACCAGGCCACGAAGGCATCGGCTTCGCCGGGGATTTCGCGGAAGCGCACGAAGGCCTTCATCTTGTGGTTGTCGCGGCGCACGGATTTCTCCAGTTCGCGCGCGCGGTGCACGTCGGCATCGGTGGCGCGTTCCAGCAGCGCACGTTCGCCCTGGCTGATGCGCCACAGCAGGCGATACAGCAGGCCGTGCCGATGCGGGTCGCGATGGCATAGCACTGCAGACGCAAGCGACAGGAAATCCGCCGACACGCGGGGCGATTCGTGCAGCACGGGCAGGGAGTGAAGATCGTTGCCGAATCCCAGCCCGCCCTGTGCTTCGCCATTCCAGCTCAGTGCGTCAGGCGGTACGCCGGCGCGCAAGGCGGCGCGCGCCGATTGCCGCCATGCGTCGGCGTCCCATGGTGGATCCACGTCGAGGCTGTACATGCCGCCGTGCCTCAGTCGAACAGGCCGGCCTGTCGTGGGCGCGGCACCAGTTGCGCACGCAGGCGCACGGGATCATCCAGCCGCTTGCGTGGATGGTGGTCCAGCAGGCTGACGAAGGGCAGTACTTTCTTCATCGGCACGCGCAGGCGTTGCAGGTCGGCCACGCGCAGCGCGCCATGCCGGCGCGACAACACGATGCGGGCCACGTTGCGCGTGCCCATGCCCGGCACACGCAACAGCATTTCGCGCGGCGCGGTGTTGAGGTCCACCGGGAATTGCGCCGGGTTGCGCAACGCCCACGCAAGCTTGGGGTCGATGTCCAGGTCCAGCATGCCGCCGGCGTCGGCCGGTGCGATTTCATCCACGCCAAAGCCGTAGAAACGCAGCAGCCAGTCCGCCTGGTACAGCCGGTTCTCACGCTGCAACGGCGGCGAAAGCAACGGCAATTTGGCCGACGCATCCGGAATCGGGCTGAAGGCCGAGTAGTACACGCGCCGCAAGCGGTAGTTGCCGTAGAGGTTGTCGGTGGTGGCCAGGATGGCGCGGTCGTCGGCATCGTCCGCGCCCACGATCATCTGGGTGCTTTGTCCGGCGGGCGCGAAACGCGGCGGCTTGGCGCGCATGGTCTTCGCCTGCTTGCGCGCCTCCTTGCCTTCTTCGATACGCCAGCGCAGGTCGCCCATGGCCGCGCGGATGCGTGGCTGGCTTTTTTCGGGGGCCAGTTGGGTCAGTCCGCCTTCGGTGGGCAGTTCCACGTTGATGCTCAAGCGGTCCGCATAACGGCCCGCCGCCGCCATCAGTTCCGGCGTGGCATCGGGAATGGTCTTGAGATGGATGTAGCCGGCAAACGTGTGGTCTTCGCGCAAGCTGCGCGCCACTTCCACCATCTGCTCCATGGTGTAGTCGCTGTCGCGGATGATGCCGCTGGAAAGGAACAGGCCTTCGATGTAGTTGCGCTTGTAGAAGTCGAGCGTCAGCTTCACCACTTCATCGGGCGTGAAGCGCGCGCGGCGCACGTTGCTGGACACGCGGTTGACGCAGTAGGCGCAATCGAAGGTGCAGAAGTTGGTCAGCAGGATTTTCAACAGCGACACGCAGCGCCCGTCCGGCGTGTACGAATGGCATATGCCCATGCCCTCGGTGCTGCCTATGCCGCCGCTGTCGGAAGAGTTACGACGATCCGCGCCACTGGAGGCGCAGGAGGCATCGTATTTTGCGGCGTCGGCCAGGATGGCCAGCTTGTCGAGGATTTTCACGGGTCAATGTTGTCTGCGTGGCGTCGCAGCGGGTGAGACGTGGCGACGGGTTGATGGATCCAATCGATTCATCAAAAAAACCCCAGGGATTCCCCTGGGGTTTTTTCGGAGGACTCCCGCGGTATCCCGCAGGGCTCGTTGCGCTTACTGGCCCACGGGCACCGGACTGGGCTGCTTGAGAGCCTTGGCCATTTCACGGGCGGCTTCTGGCGTCGTCTTCCATGTTTCGTACTGCTCGTCGAATTCGGCGAGCTCCTCGGCAGAGAACAGTTTCCTGGCCATCTTGAACATGGTCTTCTCTTCTTCGCCGGCGTGGTGGTCGACGAATTCACCCAGCACTTTGGCCGAGCCCGCGAACTCGACCGAATCGGTCGGCTTGCCCTTGAGATCGGGCAGCACGGTCAATTCCACCGCGCGGTGCTCCTGCACGGCTTCGGCATGGGTCTTCAGGCCTTCGCGGTCGGCGCGCTGCTTGAACGCCGGGTAGAACACCAGCTCTTCCCACTTCGCATGCGGGATCAAACCGGCTTCGATGTCCTCGAGGATCTCGCCACGCGTCTTCTTGGCGCGGTCGGTGGTGCCCTCCATGTCCTTGAAGAGTTTGCGCAGGCCATCGTGCTCGCTTTTCAGTGTTTGCAGGATATCGCGTGGCATGGCCGTCATCCGCCGAGTGGGGACTGTGATGATGGCGATGCGGGGTTATTTGCAGGTGATGGCGCGGCTCCGTGTCCTTCATTCTTTGTTGACGCAAACGTCTACAGGCTCGTTATTACGGGTTGATTCGGATGAGAGATAGACAAAATGGTGTGAGAGGAAAAATGTACTCTGACCCCTGTTTTTCATGATGGTCCGGCGCGCAGGGTCAAGTGGAAGTGTCATGGCCAAGTACCTCGCTTAGCGATCCACACGTGCTTGCAGCGCAGGCGGGTATCGATCACCTTCGACCTTCACTTCCTTCAGTGCGGAGTTGATGCGATGGAGGTCGGTCTCAGACATCGTCACTACGTCCGCGCCCAGGTTCTCCTCAAGGCGGTGCTGCTTGGTGGTTCCCGGGATGGGCACGATCCAGGGTTTCTGCGCCAGCAACCACGCCAGTGCAATCTGCGCTGGAGTAGCACCCTTGTCCGCGGCGATGGCTCCCAGCAACTCCACCAAGGCTTGATTGGCTTGGAGCGCTTGCGGTGAGAAGCGCGGCACGATGCTACGGAAGTCATCGCTGCCAAAGCTCGTGTTAGCAGTGATCGCGCCGGTCAGGAAGCCTTTTCCAAGTGGGCTGAAAGGCACGAACCCAATTCCAAGCTCTTCCAGTGCGGGCAGGATGGATTGCTCAGGTTCACGCCACCACAGCGAATACTCGCTTTGCAGCGCAGTGACTGGTTGGACAGCGTGTGCGCGGCGAATGGATTCGACCCCAGCCTCTGACAGCCCGAAGTGGCGCACCTTGCCTTCAGCGATGAGATCTCTGACCGTCCCGGCCACGTCTTCCATGGGTACATTCGGGTCGACGCGATGCTGGTAGAACAGATCGATGTAATCGGTCTTCAGGTGGCGAAGCGCGGCGTTCGCCACCTCGCGGATGCGCTCAGGCCGGCTGTCCACGCCCTGCGTGCTATCCCCGTTCTTGAAGCCGAACTTGGTGGCGATGACGACCTGGTCGCGCATGGGTTGCAACGCTTCGCCCAGCAGATCTTCGTTTGCCCCTTGCCCGTAGGCTTCAGCGGTATCGAAGAAGCTCACGCCACGCTCGAAGGCGTTTCGGATCAGGGCAATGCCATCAGCGCGGTCCACGGCCGGACCATAGCCAAAGCTCAGGCCCATGCAGCCCAAGCCGATGGCGGATACGTTCAGTTGGCTGTTGCCGAGTTGTCTGGTTTTCATGATGTTCTCCTTTGAGTCCAATCTAGGCCCGATCCATTGCCAGCACTAGATGGCATAATCGGAATTGGTTGATAACAAGGCCGCATAAATGTCTTCGGAAAGTTACGACCAGCTCGCGATCTTTTCGATCGTCGCCCGCGAACGCAGCTTTACCCGCGCAGCGGCGAAACTCGGCATGTCGCAGCCGGCGTTGAGCCGGTCCATGCGCCAGTTGGAGGAGCGGCTGGGCGTCAGGCTCTTGGCACGCACGACCCGAAGCGTCTCCCCCACCGAAGCCGGCGCGCATTTGCTACACGTAATCGCGCCCAGGTTTGAGGAGATCAACACCGAGCTGGCGCTACTGAGTGCGTTTCGTGACAAGCCTGCGGGCAAGCTACGCATTACGGCCGGCGAGCACGCGGCGATCACGGTGCTGCAGCCGGTACTGTCGAAGCTGTTGCCGGCAAATCCCGACCTCCGCATTGAGATCATCGTGGACTATGGCCTGACCGACATCGTTGCCGAAAACTTCGATGCCGGCGTGCGCTTGGGCGAGCAAGTCGCCAAGGACATGATTGCCGTGCGCGTCGGCCCCGACATGCGGATGGCGGTCGTCGGATCACCAGACTATTTCTCACGGCACGCGCGCCCCAAAACACCCCATGACTTGACTGGGCACAACTGCATCACCATCCGCCTGCCCACCTATGGCGGCATCTATGCGTGGGAGTTCGAGAAGAAAGGCAAGGAGTTGAAAGTCCGTGTGGAGGGCCAACTGGTGTTCAACAATATCGCCATGCGCCTGGACGCCGCACTCAAGGGGCTAGGCCTGGCCTACATGCCGGAAGACCTGGTGTTGACCCATATCAAAGAGGGCCGCCTGGTCCGCGTGTTGTCGGATTGGTGCGAGCCGTTCTCCGGCTACCACCTCTATTACCCGAGCCGGCGCCAGAGCTCACCCGCCTTTACGCTATTCCGCGATGCTGTGCGCTACACGGGTCGATCCAGCCGAAGCGCATGAGCGCGCTGTCGTAGACCACGCGTAGGCCTACGCTACATCAGGAAAGTGGCGCCTCGACGCCGCTGAATGCCTGCACAGCTGGCGGTAATCGCTCGCCGTTGATGGTGATGCTTGCCAGAGATGCCTCCAGGTCTTTCAACTCACCGTCGTCCAAGGAAATCATGGCGGCACCAATGTTCTCCAGCATGTGAGCCATCTGGGTGGTGCCGGGGATGGGAACGATCCAAGGCTTGCGCGCCATCAGCCATGCCAACGCGATCTGCGCGGGCCTGGCGTGCTTGCGCTCGGCCCATGCCTCGAGAAGACGGACCAACGCCAGATTGGGGACCACGTTCTCTGGCGAGAATCGGGTCTCTATCTTGCGAATGTCTCCGTCGGCGAAGCGCGTCCTTTCATCAATAGCGCCCGTCAGAAAGCCAACGCCCAAAGGACTCCAAGGGACGAACCCGATTCCGAGCTCCTCACACAGCGGTAGGACTTCGTTTTCTGGTCCGCGCCACAGCATTGAGTACTCGCTCTGTACGGCACTGACAGGCAGCGCGGCATGGGCCCTGCGCAAGGTCTTCAATCCCATCTCGGAGAGACCCCAGTGCAGGACCTTACCTTCGGCCATCAAGTCCTGGACTGCGCCGGCCACGTCTTCAATTGGGATCTGGGGATCCACACGATGCTGGTAGAGCAGATCGATACGGTCAGTCCTCAGGCGCTTGAGCATGCCTTCGACGACTTGCTTGATGTGATCTGGTCGACTGTTGAGTCCAGGACGGCGTTCCCCAGTCTCTTGATCGATGTTCCAGCCGAACTTGGTGGCAATCACGATCTCATTGCGGAACGGAGCAACACCTTCACCAAGAATTCGTTCGACTTCGTGCGGTCCGTATGCTTCTGCCGCGTCGTAGAAGGTCAATCCTCGCTCGTAGGCATTCCGGATGATGTTGTGCATCTCGGGCCGCGAGGGGATGGTGGTCTGGTAGGTGCGGCTCATGTTCTGTACGCCCAACCCCACGCTGGACACCTTGAGCGCCCCCAGTTTGCGACGACCAGTCAGTGAGGCCTGTGCCGCGGCTGAGCCTGAAGAACTCGAGCTGATGTCCGAAGCGGCGTTTTTGGTTCGATCACTTCCCATCGCCGTTGTTGCCAGTCCCGCTATCAATGGGCTGGCTGTCATTGCAGCTGCGCCGGCGAGGAACCTGCGGCGATCACGGCTTGTTGTCATGTTGCTCACGTCGTTCTCCTTCATGGTTGAGTCGCCGCGCTTGCCATTACTTGATCTAGCGCTTGGGCGGCGCGCTGCGCCGCTTCAGGGTCACCACCTTCGGCAATCAGTTGGATCAGCTGACGGAGTTGCGGCGCGCTGAGTCCAACGCGCAGGCTTGCTGCCATGTGGGAACGAAGTTGTGCTTCTACGCCAGGCGTGGCAGCCAGTGCACCCACGGTCGCAAGCTCGCGGCTTTGCCAATCCAGGTTGTCCCGTTCAAAGATGTCTCCAAACAGGTGCGCCTGCAGGAACTGGTTGATGACGGGCGCGAAATCCATCACTGGGCCTTTTACTGGCGCGCCTGAGATCTTCGTCTGATTTGCGGTGCCGACTGCAATGAGTTCGTCACCGACAGGAACCACTCGGTGAGGCTCTCTGCCAGGCTCATCTTGTATTCCGCGCGCCTTCCTCGCCTCGACGACGTTGAGAAGTTCACCCAGCGCATTGAGGCTGCGTGGGAAGCCGGTGTAAGCATAGAGCTGCACCAAGACTTCCTTCGCTTCGCTGATGGTCAGGCCCGCGTCGAGCCCCCGGTTCAGCGCAACGTTGAGTCGTGCCATGTCGCTAGTCGCCATGGCAGCAGCGATCAACGGAATGGCTTGCTGCCTGGGAGACAGCGCCTCTGGCGTGGTTACGGTGTACGTCATGGCGACTCCTTCAGCCTGTTGCGCGACAACTGGCGATGACGTGGCTGAAACGAGGCCTACAACCAGCGTGACTATCAACATGGCCAGTCGGTGCCTAGCGGGCGTTGTACTGGTCATCGCTGACTTTCTCCATCCACTCCACGGCTTTGCCGTCCAGCACGCCACTGACAGCCAGATGCGTCATGGCTGTGGTGGCCGTAGCCCCGTGCCAGTGCTTCACCCCGACAGGGCACACGACCACGTCACCAGGGCGTATCTCCTGCACGGGTTTGCCCCACTCCTGTGTCAGGCCAACGCCTGACACCACAATCAGTCGCTGGCCGGCTGGATGGGTATGCCAAGCCGATCGGGCGCCGGGCTCAAAGGTCACGTAGGCACCCGACGCCGGAAGCTCATCCGTGGCAGGAAACAGCGGATCAACCCGGACGCGGCCAGTGAAGTTCTCAGCAGGTCCGACGAGAGAAGCCTGGTTACCAGCGGGAATTATCCTTTGACCGCCACCATCGCTCGCATGTGCCAAAGGGAGCACCGCAAACGCAGCAATGCCTAACAGGGTCTTGGTCATGATCGTCGCTCCGGGGTTACTGATACTGAGGTTCAAGCTTGGTGGCACAAACGCGCTAGAGGGTCCTGCCAAAAAACTCGGTCAGTTTGGCCACAGCTGCATTCACGTACTTGGGAACCCAATAGGTTTCGATGTGGGTGGCGCCATCAAGCTTGAACAGCTCTTTGTCCTTCGTGCCGACAGCCTTGGCGAATGCGTCTTCGGTCATGTACAGACTGTCCGCCTTGCTTCCGGCGATCATCAGGAGCGGTTGGTCGATCAACTCGATCTGGTTGGTGGCGTCCCAGCGCATGAGGTCCAGCAAACTGCTGGTGGTGTATTTGAACGTCGACCCTGGATGCGCATGAGTCTTCCAGTAGTACTCATAGCCTTGGCGATACAGGTCAAACGGCAGCTTGGCAATCTGTTCGTCGCTCAGGTTGGCATCACCTGAGTAGAGCACTTCGCCGCCAGCCGTTTCTTGGGCTCGCGCCTCGGAGGTCTGTTTCAAACGCGCCTGGATAGTGTCCAACTGCGAGTCCGCATAGCCATTACGACGGACGCGACCAGAGTTGAACATGCTGATTGTGGCAACCGCCTTGAACCGCTTGTCAGTCTGCGCAGCCGCCAGCGAGTACCCACCGCCACCACAGATGCCCAGCAGGCCGAGTCGCGAGGTGTCCACGCCGGGGTAGCGGCTGATGAAATCCGCCATGCCGTGGATATCCTCGATGCGGTGAGCGGGCTTGTCCACGCTGCGCGGTTGACCTCCGCTGGCACCCTGGTAGGCCGCATCCGCGGTGATTGTGATGTAACCAAGCGCGGCCATGTGTTGTGCGTAAAGTCCCGCCACTTGCTCTTTGACGCCGCCATTAGGGTGAGCGACTACCACGGCGGGATAGCGCCTGCTGGAGTCGTAGTCGGCCGGGGTATACACGTTAGCCGCGATGTCCAACCCGTTGAGCTGGTAAGCCACGGGATGCACGTTCACCTGCCCGGAAGCGTTCTTCGTGATCGCGCCCTCATAAACCAACGAGAAAGGATTGAGTTTGTAGTCCGCAGCAGTTGCATCACCCATCGCCAGGGTGATCATCGTTGCCAGAGCCGCGCCTTGAAGTGCCTTGCGCTTCATACCATAGTCCTCGATTAGTTCGAGGACTAAACTACCGCGCCCTATTCATAAGTCATAGAGGCATAGTCGCATAGGACTCATGCCTTCAAGATATAAATATTGCCTGCCGGCTTCAGCCTGCCTCCTGCCGCATGAAGGGCAAGCACGATAGGAAGCGATGTCCACTTTGGGTCGAAAGAAGACGTCAGCACCAAATTCCACAGACACCGTGGTCAAACCACGCATTGGCAATCAGCGCGCATCCTTCACCACATCCCCACCCTTCATCACGAACGGCACCGACTCCAGCAGCGCGACGTCCTGCGTGGGATCGCCGGCTACCGCGACCAGATCGGCCCAGCGTCCGGCTTCGATCACGCCCACGTCCTTGCGGTCCAGCGCTTCGGCCGCGTTGAGCGTTGCACTGCGGATCGCCTCCGCCGGCGTCATGCCATAACGCACCATCACCTTGAACTGGCCCGCGTTCATGCCGTGCGGGAAAATGCCGGCGTCGGTGCCGTACACCATCTTCGCGCCGGCCGCGTGCGCACGGCGGAAATTCTCGCGCTGGAGGTCCGCGATCTCGCGGTCCTTGCGCAGGTTGTCTTCCAGCACGCCGTTGTTCTTGCCTTCGGCCTGCGTGTAGTCCGTGTTGTAGATGTCCATCGACAGCCACGCACCACGCTCCTTCGCCAAACGGATGCCTTCGTCATCGATCAAGCTGGCGTGCTCGATGGTGTCCACGCCGGCACGGATGGCGTCCTTGATGCCGGCGGTTCCGTGCGCGTGCGCCGCGACCTTCAGGCCCCACTGGTGCGCTTCCTGCACGATGGCCTGCATCTCCGCCAGGCTCAACTGCTGCTGGCCCGGCTCGGTGTTGCGCGAGAACACGCCGCCAGTCGCGCAGATCTTGATCACCTGCGCGCCATACTTGCGCAACTCGCGCACGCGCTTGCGGCCTTCCTCGGGACTGTCCGCGTTGAACGCACTCTTCTGCTCCATCGATGGCGGGAAGAACGTGGAATCGCAATGCCCACCGGTCGCGCCGAATGAATGTCCCGCGGTAACGATGCGCGGACCGACCAGCTTGCCGGCATCGATGGCCTGGCGCAGGCCCACATCATTCCAGTCCGCGGCACCGACGTTGCGCACCGTGGTGAAGCCGGCCATCAAGGTCTTCTGTGCATGGCCCACCGACAGCACCGACCAGAAGCGGTCGGTGAACTGCAGGTTGGTGTAGCCGCCAAAGGTGGGATCGCTGTCCAGGTGCACGTGCATGTCGATCAAGCCGGGCAGCAGGGTCATGCCCTTGAGGTCCACGTGGGTGGCGCCGACCGGCAACGTGGCATCACCACTGCCGACCTCGACAATGCGGCCTTCGCGAACGAGCACGTGCGGCTGCGCGATCAAGCGACCGCTGCGCACGTCCAGCATGCGATCCGCAGTGATCCACAGTGCCGGCTTCGGTGTCGCTTGCTGCGCACCGACCACACCCGCTGACACCACCATGCCCACGGCCAACAACACACTGGCTGATACCACCACGCCACGCTTGATCATCATTGCCATCCCCTGTTGTCGATCTGGCGAGTATAGGCAATGGGGGCGTGGCGAGATCAGGTCCGTGGCACGAACTCGATAAACGACCTGCGGCCAACCCCGTTGTACGGCACTGGACCTACTTCACCTCCACGATATCGCCGGTTTGCAACAGGCGTAGGTTGTCGCTAAGTGGTAGCTCTATATTGTCGAAACCTACGGGCATACCGGAACATTTCAATGCCTCGGCGCTGTCGCATAGATGAAAATGAAGATGCGGTTCAGTGGAGTTTCCCGAGCCACCCAGCTGCGCAATCGGCTGGCCGGCGGTGACACGGGTACCGACTGCCACTTTCAGACTGCCCGGTTTCAAATGCGCGTAGACCGAATAGACGCCGTCGGCGTGCCTGATGACGATGTGGTTCCCTGATATGGCATCGGGGCCAGCCGCGAGGAGCGCGTCCTGGCCTGCCCGCAGTCGTTGTTGATATGCCGCATGCGACTCGTCAGCCCCACGCAGCATCTTGACGTTGTCGGGCTGGCCGTCATGGGTCTTCACGACTTCGCCGTCTGCGCTGGCCAGGACCGTAGCGCCATACGCGTGGTAATCCTGCATGCGCGTACCGTCGCCTGAGAAGGTCATGCCGCCCTCTCCGATCTGGAGAATGTCCAGCGCGAACTCTTGCGCCACTACCCAGCGGTGATGACTGTGCGGGGTGGCGCCGGCGGCGATGAACCAGCGACCCTGCAGCGGAAAGCGAAAGGTGCCCGGCGCCTGCCCTTCGCGTATCGCAAGCGCTCCAGTAACGGGGTTGGCCATGTCTGCAGCATGCACTGTAACCCTGACTTGCTCTGCTGGACCGCGGTAGGCGATGTACTGGTGCGGCAGGAGAAGCGCCGCGCCAGGCGCCAACGTACGCGACGTGGCGAGGGGCGTGTCACGGCCTAGCAACGTGTCGGGTGCGAACTGGAAATCCACCGCTTGCAACATGCCGGACTGGAGCAAGGCGCCGTTCCACTTGGCCACCTCGTCCAGTCTCGCTGCATTCAATCGAACGCTGGTGGTGACCTCGCCATCGTGGAGGGTTTCTATCTCGATCGCCGAGACGGTGGTGGGCATGCTGCCGCGATTGATGACCGCCGTGTTCTGCACCAGAACGCCATTCAGTGAACGGGCACTTTCTATTGGATACGACCAGACCGATCTTGTCGGGTGGAAGTTGATGGTCAACTCAGCGGCGTTGGCAACACCCCCAATCAGCGCGGCGGCGAGAGCGAGCGATATCAGCATAGGTTGCTTGTTCATAAGCAGTCCTTGAATCTGCGAGAAGGGCGGTCCGGTTAAACCATTGCCAGGCATCGTCCGTTGCGCGGAATTCCCGCTTTCGGTCGCAACCGGGGCGGTGGCTACGGTCTTGTCACATCACATTCAACGCAGGATCAAACGCTTCTTCGCCCAATACGCATACATCGCGAACAACAGCAGCAGGACCGCGATGACGCAGCTGGCGATCGCCATCTGCTGGCCCATGATCGCGCCGCCGTTGGTCAGCACATAGGTGTAGAACAAGCTGAGCAGGAACGCGGCCAGGGACAACACGAATATCGGGGCCGCTGCTTTGCGTCGCAGCAACAGCAGGATGGATGCGCCGAAGGCGGTGAACACGCCCAGTGCCCAGACGAAGGTCATCCACGCGGGCATCTGCTGGTAATGGGCGATCTGCTCGGGGGTCATCCCGGCGCTGGCCATGTAGGCGGGGCCCTGGATCCTGCTCATGGTGAAGTCGAACACGCCGATGGAATTGAACAGCACGGCGATGACGCCCACGACCCACAAATGCCACGGTGCTTTCGTTGCTGCGGTCTGCATGGTGTTCCCCTCTGCCGGGCGGCGGCCCGGATCGGGCGAATAGTCCACCTGCCGTTGCAGGCCGTCAACTTGCGCTTGCGCAAGGGGCTGGGCTCACGCCTGCGGCACGAACTCCATCACCGGCGTGGGCTGCAGGAACGCCAGCAGCCAGTGGTCGGCCAGCAGGAAGGCGAACAGCGCCATCAGGTACACGATGGAGTAATTGAACACGCGCATCGCGAAGAATTCATCCGGTGGATCCAGCAGCTTCCATGCGTACCACAGGAATACCGCGCCCAGCACCAAGGCACCGCCGAGGTAGAACACGCCGCTCATGCCTACGGCCCACGGCAGCACCGTCACCACGACGAGCAGCACCGTGTAGAGCATGATCTGCCAGCGCGTGTAGACCACGCCGTGGGTGACCGGCAGCATCGGGATCAGCGCGCGCGCGTAGTCCTCGCGGCGGAAGATGGCCAGCGCCCAGAAATGCGGCGGCGTCCACACGAAGATGATCAGCACCAGCAACAGTGCGTGCGCCCAATCCCAGGGATTGTTCATGCCGGTCACCGCGGCCCAGCCCAGCAGCGGTGGCGCGGCGCCGGCGATGCCGCCGATGACGATGTTCTGCGGCGTCGCGCGTTTCAGGAAACCGGTGTAGATCACCGCATACCCGATCAGCGACGCGAAGGTGAGCGCGGCGGTCAGCGGATTCACCAGCGCGATCAGGATCGTCATCGAGGCCGCGCCCAGGAACACCGCGAAGGCCAGCACCTGCGCCGGCTTCAACGCACCGGTGGCGAGCGGACGGTTGGCCGTACGCGCCATCAGTTTGTCGATGCGCTGGTCGATCAGATGATTGATGGCCGCGGCGGACGCCGCCGCCAGCCAGATGCCGAGCAAACCGAAGAAGCCTTCGCGCAACGGCGGCAGGCCGGGCACGGCCAGGAACATGCCGACCAGGGCGGTGAACACGATCAAGGCCACCACGCGCGGCTTGGTCAGTTCCCAGTACTGGTTGAAAGGTGCGCGCATGCTCAGTCGCTGTCGACTTGATCGATGACAGGTTGATCGATGACGGGTTGATCGGGCATGCGCAGGCGCGCGAGCAGCGACACCAGCACGAACAGCAAGCCCACGGCGCCGGCGTTGTGCATCACCGCGACCGGCAGCGGCAGTGCCAGCTTGACGTTGAGGATGCCCAGCGTGACCTGCGATGCCAGCAACACCATCAACCACACCGCCCAGTAGCGCATACCCGGCGTGCGGAACAGGCGCACCGCCAGCACGACCAGGTACGAGGCGAGGATCACCGCGACGATGCGGTGCGCCATCTGGATGGCGATGCGCGATGCACCGTCCAGTACGCCGCCTTCATAGTCCACGCCGATGCCGCGCCAGAGCACGAAGCCTTCGCCGAAATCATGCGGCGGCCACCACTGGCCCACGCACTTGGGGAAATTATCCGCCGACCAGCTGCCCGCGCCGCACGACAAGGCCGCGTAGTTCGCACTGACCCAGCCGCCCAGCGCGATCTGCACGCCGAGCAAGGCAAGGCCGCCGATGACCCAGCGGCGCAAGCGGTCCGCATCCATCAGCCGGATCGGCCAATCGGTCGCACGCCATGCCATCCAGGTGAGCAGCGAGAACGTAAGCAGTCCGCCCAACAGGTGGCCCATCACCACGATGGGCTTGAGCAGCCAGGTCACCGTCCACATGCCGAGCAGGGCCTGGAAGATGATCACCGCCAGCGTCAATGCCGAGGCGCGTGCGAGATCGATATTCGACCAGCGCAGTGCGGCGAACAGCAGCACGGCTTCGCCCAGTATCGCCAGCATGGAGGCGGCGACGTGGTCACCACGCATGTACAGCGGGATGGCAGCGGCCACCAGCGCGGCGGCGAACAGGACCTGCGCGATACCGTGGCGACGCTTGCGTGCCGCGAGCACCGCCAGCAGCAGCACCAGCGTGCCCAGCGTGGCGGCGAGGTGGCGATGCAGTTGTTCGCGCCACGCCTTGTGGGTTTCGAACGGACGGATCGCGCTGGCGACGTGGTCGCTGACTTCGTGCGCGGCCTGCGGCCACGCGGCGCGGCCGTAGCAGGTCGGCCAGTCGGGACAGCTGAGTCCTGCATTGGACAGGCGCACGAAGGCGCCGAACACGATCACGCACACGGCCAATGCGACCGCAAGCCAGGCGAAGCGATGGAAATGGCGCGACAGCGCGGGCGGCGTGAGCAAGGCCATCAGGGCAGCTTCAACAGGCGGGCGACGTCGGTGCGCACGAAGCCCGGATCGGTGCCCGGCGGGTAACGCAGGATCACGAACCCGTTGGGATCGATCACATAGATCGGCACGCCCGGCACTTCGTCGAGGTGCGGCAAGGCGGCGCGCAGTTCAGCGCTGGGCTGCACCACGCGCATTGCTGCGTTGGTCGGTGCGTCCGCCGGTGGCGTGCCGATCCAGAGGATGTGCACGTGGTCGGCCTTGCCACCAAACAGCTGCCAGACCTTGTCGAGGTCCTGCGCCAGCTTCACGCACGCCTCCACGCAATCTTCCGGCGGCGCGACCACGATGCGCCAGGTGCGCTCGGTGGGTTTCCACAGGTAGTCGCTGCCGTCGGCCAGCTTGGGCACCAGCGCGCGCGCATCGACCGCGGGCTGCAGCATGTCGCCATGCACCTTGCTGCCCGGCGGCTGCCAGCCGCTGAAACGCAGCAGGCCGGCAAACAGCAGGCTGCCGAAGAACAACGCGAAGATCAGCACCAGGATGCGGCGGCCGCGACGGACCTGGGCGGGATCGGGATTGGCGGCAAGCGGAGATTCGGAAGTCATGGCCGGTATTTTCTCACGCGAAGCGCTTCAACGCTGCCGACGGGTGCGCAGCGTCAGGACCAGCGCGGTAATGAACACCGCAAGGGCCAGTCCAAACCACTGCACGGCATAGCCAAGGTGGCGCTCCGGCGGCAGCGTGTTGGGCAGTATGTCCAAATCACGGGCGTAACCGAGGGGCGAGGCCGGATCCAGCTTGAGCACGCGCGGTGCCAGCGTCGGCAGGTCGAGTGCCTTTGACAGCACGGCGTGGTCCAGGCCGATCACCAGCAGGTTGCCGTCGGCCTGCGGCATGGCCACCGGCGTGGCGATGCCGGCGGAGGGTGGCGCGACAAGCAAGCCTGCGACCGGGACCGAACCGGCGGGCAAGGCGACGCTGGGCATCGTGCGATCACCGGGAAGCGGCAACCAGCCGAGTTCGACCAGCAGCGGCGCTGATCCTGTCGTGGGCTGGAACACGCGATACGCACGGATGCCCGGCCGGCTGGCGCGGGTCTGGTTGTCCAGGAGGATTGCGGGCGCGTCGAGGAAACGGCCTTCGCCCGCGGCCCAGTCGTAGGCCTCGCCACGCGCGGGATCGCTTGCAGCGGACAGTGGCAGCGGCTTGCGTTCCGCCAGCACCTGTTGCGACGCGGCCAGCATCGCTTCCTTCTGCTTGGCCCGGCCCAGTTGCCACACGCCCAATGTGCAGAACAGCGCGATGACCACGGCGGCCAGCAGCCAGCCGAATAATTTTCCCGTGGGGCGGCTCACGCAGGCTTCCCCGGCGACTGCGATAATGCGCGCACACCGTCGACCGAAGCCGCCATGAACGATTCGCTGAAAACCCTGCTGATCATCGCCTTCCTGATTCTGATTTTCTGGAACCTGGGTGCCGGCCTGTACTACCTGCTGGTGGACAAGGGCCAGAGCAAGCGTACCGTCAACGCACTGACCTGGCGCATCGGATTATCCGTGCTGCTGTTCGCGCTGGTGGCGCTGGGCATCTACACCGGCGTCATCAAGCCGCATGGGATTGGTGGTTGAGGGCTTCTTCCTTCTCCCGCCGGGAGAAGGTGGCGCGTAGCGCCGGATGAGGGCAGGAGAATCCCGACCCCCACAAACTTATTCGTCAATCTGGACGTACATGCCCTCATCCGCCCTGCGGGCACCTTCTCCCGGCGGGAGAAGGAAATGCATCAAAGCACGTAAACGAACAGGAACAGCGCCAGCCACACCACGTCGACGAAGTGCCAGTACCACGCGGCCGCTTCGAACGCGAAGTGGTCGTCCTTGCTGAAATGGCCCTTGGCCACGCGCAGCCACATGATGGCCAGCATCAGCGTGCCCAGGAACACGTGCGCGCCGTGGAAGCCGGTCAGCATGAAGAAGGTCGAACCGTAGATGCCCGAACCCAGGGTCAGGTTCAAGGCCGTGTAGGCGTGGATGTATTCCTCGGCCTGGAAGAACAGGAACAGGCAGCCCAGCAGCACGGTGATGCCCAGCCAGATGAGTACCTGCGTGCGCTGCGCCGCCTTCAGGGCATGGTGGGCGATGGTCAGGGTCACGCCGGAGGTCAGCAGGATCAGCGTATTGAGCAGCGGCAGGCCCCAGGCCGGGATGGTCTGGAACTCGCCACCCACCTGTCCCGGGCCGGCGGTCGGCCACGCGCTGTTGTAGCCGCCCCACAGCAACTCGTTGGTCATCACGCCGTCGCCTTCACCGCCCAACCACGGCAGCGCCAGGTGGCGCGCGTAGAACAGCGCACCGAAGAACGCGGCGAAGAACATCACTTCCGAAAAAATGAACCAGACCATGCCCATGCGGAACGACACATCGACCTGCTTGTTGTACTTGCCGCTGATCGATTCGCGGATCACGTCGCCGAACCACAT
>Ga0075158_10000677_pt1 | contig 27887 bp, 19 predicted proteins | sample JI91814BDNA_FD_70968 | JGI IMG/M metagenome (GOLD analysis project Ga0075158, IMG submission 70968) | Wastewater effluent complex algal communities from Wisconsin, to seasonally profile nutrient transformation and Carbon sequestration -... | ecosystem: Engineered > WWTP > Effluent > Algae... | reverse complement strand
ACGCCGACCAGGAGGAGCACAAGTAGCACCTCGCGTAGTTGCGCAGATCCCCGCCGTGTTGGGGTTAAAACGCGGCCTTCCGGCCGGGTAACCCCAACACGGCGGGGATCTGCGTGACGGAGCGCTGCGACGCCTAGGCGGGGCGGACGATGAGTGATCCGAGGTCCTCGGAAACTTCGACGCTGACGGTGGAACCGTCGACGACCGTGCCAGCCAAGATCTCCTTCGCCAGCGCATCGCCGATTGCCGTCTGCACCAAACGCCGCAGCGGACGCGCGCCGTAGATCGGATCGAAGCCGTGCGAGCACAGCCATTCCTTCGCAGCCAGGCTGACGTCCAACGTGAGTCGACGATCCTCTAGGCGCTGCTGCAGGGCATCGAGTTGCAGGTCCACGATCCGAATCAGCTGCTCGGTGCCAAGCGGGCTGAACATCACGACATCGTCGAGCCGGTTGATGAACTCCGGGCGGAAGTAGTTGCGCACGACCTCCATCACGGCCGCCTCACGCTCGGACTGATCACGCTCTTGCTCAACCAGGAACTCCGAACCCAGATTCGAGGTCATGATCAAGATGCAGTTTCGGAAGTCGACGGTGCGTCCCTGACCATCGGTCAGTCGACCGTCATCGAGCACCTGCAACAGAATGTTGAAGACCTCAGGGTGAGCCTTCTCCACCTCGTCGAGCAAGATCACCGAGTACGGACGACGACGCACGGCCTCGGTCAGCTGTCCGCCCTCCTCGTATCCGACGTAGCCGGGAGGTGCACCGACGAGCCTCGCCACCGCGTGCTTTTCGCCGTACTCGCTCATGTCGATGCGAACCATTGCGCGTTCGTCATCGAACAGGAACTCCGCGAGTGCCTTCGCGAGCTCGGTCTTGCCAACGCCGGTCGGCCCGAGGAACAGGAACGAACCCGTCGGCCGATTCGGATCGGAGATTCCGGCGCGCGAACGGCGGACGGCATCCGACACCGCCTGCACGGCAACCTGCTGACCAACAACCCGTTCATCGAGCGCGGTCTCCATCGTCAGGAGCTTTTCGGTCTCGCCTTGAAGCAGGCGCCCGGCGGGGATCCCCGTCCAGGCCGCGACTACCTCGGCGATGTCGTCAGGTCCGACTTCGTCCTTCACCATCGCTGCGCGACCGCTGGTCTCCTCAATCGCCGCTGCAAGTTGGACCTCAAGTTCCGGGATATCCGCGTACAAAATCCGCGATGCCTGCTCGAAGTCACCATCACGCTGAGCGCGTTCGGCGGTGCTGCGCAGTTCGTCGATCCGGGCTTTAAGGTCACCGACTTTGTCGAGGCCTGACTTCTCCTGATCCCACTTGGCACGCAGGCCAAGCAACTCCTCTTCCTTGTCCGCCAGGTCTGCGCGGATCTTCTCGAGGCGTGCCTTCGATGCTTCGTCAGTTTCGCGGCCGACGGCCATCTCTTCCATCTTCAGTCGGTCCACGGAACGCTGCAGAGTGTCGATCTCCTCAGGCGAGGAATCGATCTCCATACGAAGCCGTGACGCTGACTCATCGATCAAGTCGATCGCCTTGTCAGGCAGGAAGCGGCTGGTGATGTAGCGATCAGAAAGTGCCGCGGCCGCAACGAGCGCTGCGTCGGCAATAGCCACCTTGTGGTGCGCTTCGTACTTCTCCTTCAACCCGCGCAGAATTCCGATTGTGTCCTCGACACTCGGCTCGCCCACGAGGACCATCTGAAACCGGCGCTCGAGTGCAGGGTCCTTCTCGATGTGCTCGCGGTACTCATCGAGCGTCGTCGCTCCGACCATCCGCAATTCACCGCGCGCAAGCATCGGCTTGAGCATGTTGCCGGCATCCATCGCAGAGTCGCCAGTTGCACCCGCGCCAACGACCGTGTGCAGTTCGTCGATGAAGGTAATGACCTGCCCATCGGACTGTTTGATCTCTTCAAGGACTGACTTGAGGCGCTCCTCAAATTCACCGCGGTACTTGGCACCGGCAACCATCGCTCCAAGATCGAGCGAGATGAGCTTCTTGCCGCGCAGGGACTCAGGAACGTCACCCGCGACGATGCGCTGCGCCAGTCCCTCGACCACTGCGGTCTTGCCGACTCCCGGCTCACCGATGAGGACGGGGTTGTTTTTCGTGCGGCGACTCAGTACTTGAACCACGCGTCGGATCTCGCTGTCACGTCCAATGACGGGATCCAACGAGCCTTCCTCCGCGCGAGCCGTGAGATCAACGCCGAACTTCTCCAGCGCTTGGAACGTGCCCTCCGGATCGGCAGAGGTTACGCGAGTTGCACCGCGAACCTTGCCGAGTGCGTCGAGGAGCGCATCCGGAGTTGCACCCTGCGCCGCCAGCGCAGACGTGACCTCGGTCCCGCCGTCCTTCGACAGCGCGATCAACACGTGCTCGGTCGAGATGTACTCGTCACCGCGCTCCGCGGCGACCTTCTGGGCTGTCTGCATCACCGTCAGTCCCTGACGAGAAAGCTGCGGCTTGGGTCCGTCACCACCGGTTGCCGACGGCAGCGCTGAAACCAACGCGCGCGCCTTCGCGACGAGAGCCGTGCGATCGGCGCCGACGGCATCGAGCAGAGCCACAGCGATGCCCTCGTCGCCCTGCTGCAACAGCGACAGCAGAATGTGCGCGGGCACAACCTCGGGGTTGCCGTTCACCAACGCCATCTGCATCGCCGTCGACAGCGCCTCTTGCGTCTTTGTCGTTAGCTGCATGTCCATGTGTTCACTCCGTTATCTGTCCTCTGATGCAGCAACGTGTGGGGTTTCATGCCCTAGAGGGCTGGTAACCGCCACGTTGCTGCTCGTGAGCCGTCACCTACGTCTTTGGGGGCGCCAAACGACCAGGGCCGTCGACGTCTTCTCGCGTTCGTGTTGCGCGAGGCGATTGCGGAGCATCTCAACCTCCGCCTGCAATTCCAGTACTCGCTGAATGCCAGCGAGGTTCAAACCTTCCGATGCCAAGTCCTGCACTTCGCGAAGTCGGACGATGTCGCGCATCGAATACCGACGATTACGTCCGCCGGCGCGATCCGGCGACACCAACCCGAGCCGTTCATACTGCCGCAGCGTTTGCGGATGAAGCCCGGAGAGTTCCGACGCTACCGAGATCACGTACACCGGCTGGTCATCATCAAGTTGACTGGCCATCACGCACCTCCAACCTTTCGAATCACTTCAGCCCGCGGGTCATGTGAACCCCGCGCAGCCCGCAATGCTTCCGCCGCCTCTCGCGCACCCTCTGAAAGCTCAGCCGGGACCTCGACCTCAACGGTGACGAGAAGGTCACCAGGGGTCTTGCCCTTGGGATGTGCGCCCTTGCCTTTGACGCGGAACGTCCGGCCGTTGCTGGTTCCTGGCGGAAGCTTCAGCGTCACGGTGTTTCCATCCGGCGTCGGAACCTTGATGTTCGCGCCAAGCGCTACCTCATCGAAGGCGACGGGGAGTCGCACCGTGACGTTGTTTCCGTCGCGACCAAATACCGGATGCTTATCGACGTGAACCAGGATGTAGAGGTCGCCATTTGGTCCGCTGTTAGAGCCGGGACTTCCCTTGCCTGACAACCTGATCCGCTGGCCGTCCTTCACCCCGGCCGGAATGCGCGCGTGGATCGTGTGCGAACTCGTCGCCTGTCCAGTGCCGTAACAAGTCGGGCACGGGTCCTCGATGACAACGCCGCGTCCGTGGCATTCGTCGCATGGTTCGGAGAAGGCGAACCCGCCTTGGTTTCGAACGCGCGCTCCGCTTCCCTGGCACGTCGGGCATACCTTCGGATTTGTTCCGGGGCGCGCCCCAGAACCACCACAGCTTGTACAGACGCCGTCAGTCGACAGTCGCAGCGGGAGAGTCACTCCATGCAGCGCGTCGTTGAACTTCAGGGTCACTTCACTTTCGATGTCCGACCCGCGTCGCGGCTGGCGTGCGCCGCCACCGCCTCCGCCCCGGTTGAACAGGCCGCCGAAGACATCTGAGAAGCCGCCACCGGCACCGCCACTGCCGCCACCGAACAAGTCACCAAAGTCTGCTGTTGTATAGCCGCCACCACCGCCTCGGTTTCCACCGCCGCCGAAGCCGCCCGGCATCCCGCCGAACCGTCCGCCGCCGGAGCCGTAAAGCTCACGGGCTTCGTCATAGTTCTTGCGCTGCTCGGCATCGCCGATAACGTCGTACGCCTCCGAGACCTCTTTGAACTTCTCTTCGGCTTTCTTGTTGTCTGGGTTGGCGTCCGGATGGTTCTCGCGTGCGAGCTTGCGGTACGCCTTTTTGATGTCTGCCGCCTTGGCATCCTTCGAGACGCCTAAGGATTTGTAGTAGTCCTTCTCAAGCCATTCACGCCTGATGTTCTCTTGCCCTGATCCTGGTCCTGCCATTCGTCATCCCTCCTTTCACTGCTCGTCACAACTCGACACCGATGCCACTTCTCGCGCCGCAGCGTCCGTCCCACCCAACAACGTGTGGACTTTCCACCCCTACAGGGCAGGTAACCGCCACGTTGCTGGGTGGGACCCCGCTACTCCTCGACCGCGACCCGGGCGGGACGGACGATGCGCTCCTTGAAGCGATAGCCGGGCTGGTAGATCTGCGTGCAGATCGGACCAGCGTCGGCAGCTGCCGCTTCCCCCTCGGCAACCTCACGTTCAGCGTGAGTCAGCGCCTCGTGCTGCGCAGGATCGAACGGCTCCCCCACCTCGCCGAATTGTTCGAGCCCGAGCTTCGTGACGACGGCCTCAATGGACTCAGCGACGGACTTGAACGGTCCCTCGAGGTCATTGTTTGCCCGTGCAAGCGCGATGTCGTCGAGGACCGGCATGAGCTCAGCCAGTACCGCCACGATTGCCATCTCGCCCACGGCTTCGCGATCACGATCGACCCGCTTGCGGTAGTTGGCGTATTCCGCCGTCACCCGCTGCAAGTCGACCGTCAGTTCGGCAACCCGAATGTCATCTGATGCGACTGCTTCGGCCGCAGCTTCGACAGCTTCCTCCGCCTGCGACAACGGATCCTGCGCCGCCGCTGGTGGCTGTCGCAATTCGCCCGTCTCCGGATCGATACGCCGCTTGTCGGTCACCTTGATCGGCTCTTCGTCCGGCTCGGCACCGGGGCCTGAGGCCCCGGCACCAGCCTGCTCGTCTGGCGAGGTCATTTCTTTTCGTCCTCGTCGACGATCTCGGCGTCAACGACATCGTCGTCCTGGCTGTCACCGGCCGATGCCCCCGCACCAGCGTCAGCACCCGGACCTGCATCGCCGCCTGCCGCTGCCTGCTCCTGGTACATCGCTGCACCAAGCGCCGAACTCGCGGTTGACACCTTCTCTGCAGCAGCCTTGATTGCATCGAAGTCAGCACCTTCAAGTGCCTTCTTGAGCTCGTCGAGTGGCTCAGTCACGTTCGACTTGCCCTCTTCTGGCAACTTGTCGGCGTTGTCTGCGAGGAACTTCTCCGTTTGGTAAACGAGCGACTCAGCCTGGTTGCGGATCTCGACCTCTTCGCGACGCTTCTTGTCGTCCTCAGCGTGCTCTTCGGCTTCCTTCATCATCCGCTCGATGTCGTCCTTCGGCAGACCAGATCCACCGGTGATCGTCATCGACTGTTCCTTGCCAGTGCCAAGGTCCTTCGCCGACACGTGCACGATGCCGTTGGCATCGATGTCGAACGTGACCTCGATCTGCGGAACTCCGCGAGGGGCTGGCGGCAAGCCGGTCAGCTCGAACGTTCCGAGCTTCTTGTTGTAGCTCGCCATTTCGCGCTCGCCCTGGAACACCTGAATCAGGACCGACGGCTGGTTGTCGTCAGCAGTCGTGAAGACCTCTGAACGCTTCGTCGGAATCGTCGTGTTGCGTTCGATCAAGCGCGTCATGATGCCGCCCTTGGTCTCGATGCCGAGGCTCAGCGGAGTGACGTCGAGGAGCAGAACGTCCTTGACCTCACCCTTGAGCACACCCGCCTGCAGTGCTGCGCCAATCGCAACGACCTCGTCTGGGTTCACGCCCTTGTTCGGGTCCTTGCCAGTCAGTTCCTTCACCAAGTCGGTGACGGCGGGCATACGCGTCGATCCACCAACGAGCACAACGTGGTCGATGTCTCCAACGGAAATGCCTGCGTCCTTGATGACCTGCTCGAACGGCTTCTTGGTGCGGTCCAACAGGTCCTGCGTCATCTGCTGGAACTGGGCTCGAGTGATGGTCTCGTCGAGGAACAGCGGGTTCTTTTCCGCATCGACGGTGATGTACGGCAAGTTGATCGATGTCTGGTTGGAACTCGACAGTTCGATCTTCGCCTTCTCCGAGGCCTCACGCAGACGCTGCATGGCCATCTTGTCCTTGGTGAGGTCGATGCCGTGCGCAGCCTTGAACTGGGTCACGAGGTAGTCAACGAGCTTCTGATCCCAGTCGTCGCCACCGAGCTTGTTGTCACCACTGGTCGACTTGACCTCGACGACACCGTCGCCGATTTCCAGCAACGAAACGTCGAATGTTCCGCCACCGAGGTCGAACACGAGGATCGTCTGCTCTTCGTCTGATTTGTCGAGCCCGTATGCCAGTGCAGCGGCGGTCGGCTCGTTGATGATCCGAAGGACGTTGAGGCCTGCGATCTCGCCGGCTTCCTTCGTCGCCTGACGCTCGGCGTCATTGAAGTAGGCCGGGACCGTGATCACGGCGTCGGCAACGTCTTCACCGAGGTAAGCCTCTGCATCACGCTTGAGCTTGCCGAGGATGCGCGCACTGATCTCTTGTGCGGTGTACTTCTTGCCGTCGATCTCTTGGTCCCATGTTGTACCCATGTGGCGCTTGACGGAACGGATCGTGCGGTCAACATTGGTAACGGCTTGGCGCTTGGCGACCTCGCCGACGAGAACTTCGCCGTTCTTGGCGAAAGCCACGATGGAGGGAGTCGTACGAGCGCCTTCTGAGTTGGCGATAACCGTTGGATCGCCACCTTCAAGAACTGCAACCACGGAGTTGGTGGTTCCGAGGTCAATACCTACTGCACGTGCCATGTCTTGCTCCTTTTATGTATCCGTGTGATTAGCCGGGATGTCCGGGAAATTTTGGGTTACATCGAGTTTGGCACTGGCTCATCTACCTTGTCAAGTCCTGGAGCAGTAATCTTTAGTCCATTCGGCTCAACTTTGCCCAGAAGAAGCAGCTCATATCGATATTTCTGCCCCTGACCACCCGTGTACCTCCCCGTACCGCGCTAATAGCAGCGCCCAAGGCAACGGAAATACCGGGTCTCCCTTGGGTATCGTGAGTAATCCAGACACCTCCTCGGCAGAAATGAGTACTTGTATGGCTGGTCAGCAGCCCAGTTCCTTCCGTCGATCGCTGAAGCGCATGGCCCACCAAGCTGCGGACAGCCGGGTACTGGGAAGGCCCACACGAATTGCCGTCGGCGTTTATCACCTGCCCGAGATCAGCGATGCCGAGAGCGTGGTCCAGGCCAACCAAAAGTTGATCATTGAGCAACAGCGGGTGCTCGCGGAACAACTTAACCAATTGATCGCGGCCCTCTCCGAGGTCAAAGCGACGCAACTTGAGATGCAACGGGACTCGGAAAACGTCGTGAACGCCGTGCCCGAGGGGCTTCGACAGATCGCTCGGCGAGTTGCAGCAATCGAAAGCCAGACCAAATCGTTGTGAACCCGCTGACTGTCTGCGTCGTGATCGATGCGCGCGACTGTGTCGAGTTGCCGAGTGCTGCCCTGCTTGCACTCAAGCAACAGACATTCGGTGAACCGTTCGATGTGCTCGTACTTGCGGCTCCAGGTAAGTCGAACGACTGGCTCGACCGTCTCCCACCAGGCGTGCGGGCCATTCTCAGCCCCAGAAATGACGTGCTTGCGCGACTGGCTGCCCTCAAGGAATGTCGTGCGGACCTCATCTTGTTCATGAGCGCCGACAAGGTCGGCGGGGCAACCTGGATCGAACGGCTCAGCCATGAACTGCGGGACGCCGAGGTTGCGGCCGTAGGTGGGACGACCCCCACTGGGTGTGTCCTGGACCGCGAGGGAGTTATCCGGCCAACCCTGCAACCCGACCTAGACCATCTCTGTTTTCCCGGCTCCAATCTCGTCCCAATCGTTGATGACTGGAACTGCGGATTCCGCGTCACCGCTCTATGGGAGGTCGGAGCAGACCTCTCGCCAGATTTCGGCGATCTCATGTGGAGATTGTCAAACGCAGGCTTCCTGATTCGCCCGAGCGCACGAGTGCAAGCGTTCCCGATACGCACCTCAGGACTACCGATCCCGCAGTTGGACACCGGACTCGCAGATAGGAACGGACTAACCCCACGTCCGCTGAACATCGCGCTCATCTCGAGGGCTTACCCGCCAAACGTCAACGACGGGTTGGCCACACTTACGACGAACCTCGCCCACTCGCTGGTCTCGCGAGGTCACTGGGTTCACGTGGTAACGCAAGCCCCGCGCGAAGACGAAGCCGAAATCGTGTCCGACCCAGAACCCACGACAGCGCAAGTCTCATACGAGTCTGGCGTTTGGGTTCACCAGTTGCCGACTTCTGATGTCGCACGGACCGCATTTGCTCGCGAAGTCGGCATGCCACAAGATCGCTGGAATTGGTCCGCGACCGCGTTGGCAGAAGTGAATCGGATTGATCAGGATCAGTCCGTCGATGTTGTTGAGGCGCCGATCTCGCGAGGCCAGGGAATTGCGGTGCTGCAAGATGGCCGCTTCCCCCTCGTGACTAGCCTCCAGACCAGCCTCCAGCTCTGGATAAATACGTCGGGTCGCGAGTTGAGCAAGAAATGGTGGCGCAACGTCGGCACCCCAATGCTCGCGGTAGAAACGCAATTGCTCCTCAAGTCCAACGCGCTCCGGGCGATCAGCCGCGCCATCAAAGTGGAGATCGCGACCGAATACAGCGTCACGCTTGACGATGACCGAACCGTCGTCGCGCCGCTCGGGATGGCTGACATCGAGAAGCCTGCCGCAGAGCCAGTCGGTGCGACGGAGCCCCTAGCTGAGCCTGAGGTTGTCATCCTCTTCGTAGGACGGTTCGAGAACCGCAAAGGCATCGACGTTCTGCTTGATTCAATCCCCGGAATTCTTCAGCGGGCTCCCATGGCCCGGTTCGTGCTCATCGGGACGGACAAGCCAGACGCCAAAAAGGGCAACCAGACCTATCGCGAGGTGTACCAAGCCAAGCCGGAATTTGCGGCCTGCCTCGATCGAGTTGAGTTCCGTGGCGAGGTCAGCGATGACGAGCGCAATGAAGCAATCGCTTCCGCCGACCTTTTCGTCGGGCCCAGCAGATTCGAATCCTTCGGTCTGGTGTTCGTCGAAGCGATGCGTTTCGGTGTTCCAGTCATTGGATGCGACGCGGGCGGAATGCCCGAAGTCATCAACGCAGGCGTCACCGGTCTCGTCGTTCCGCCGGGCGATCGCGAGGCGCTTGCGGACGCAGTTGTGGAACTCGTCACCAACCCCGAACGGCGACGCTTAATGAGTGATGCGGCTCGTCGCGACTTCCTGCTGCGCTTCTCCTTGGACGCCATGGCGATTCAAAGCGAAGAGATATACCAACTGGCCATCCACAACTACGGTTCGTGACCGCGCGACTGGGATCACAACTCGCTGGCCCAGAAACTAACGCCCGTTCACCCCTGCCGTATTCTCCGACGAGGGAAATGCCCGCCTAATAAGGAGTTCCGGTGGACGAGCACCAAATGATGTTGCTCCGAGCAGTGCTCGGTTCAATCATTGCGATTGCCTGTTTGGCCTTTGCTGCCCGACGCGTACTGGTGCTGTACGGCATCATCAAGAAATCGGGGCAACCAACGCCGAACCGTCCGCAGTCTCCCGAGGCCGCGACCATCTTCGAAACGCAGTCCGTCGAGGTGCTGGGCCAGAAGAAGCTGCTCGCCTGGACCATTCCCGGCATCGCCCACGTCTTCGCTTTCTGGGGCTTCATCGTCCTCGGTATCACCGTGGTTGAGGCCTTCGGCGAGCTCTACATCGAGAATTTCTTCTTCCCGATCATCGGCCAGTGGTGGATCGTGCTCTTCGCCGAAGACCTGTTCGCCTGCCTGGTGCTCGTCGGAATCGTGATCTTCGCGCTGATCCGCCTTCGCAACAACCCCGCCAAGGAAGGCCGCTACTCCCGGTTCTTCGGATCGCACACCGGTGCCGCGTGGCTCGTGCTGTTCATGATCTTCATGGTCGTCTTCACGCTGCTGATGTACCGCGGTGCGAAGGTCAACAACTTCGGCGACATGAACGGCGCCTTCGCCTCGCATTGGGTTGCGAACATCCTCAACCCACTCGGCGCGACTGCGAACGAATGGATCGAAACCATCTTCGTGCTGGCGCACGTCAGCGTCATCCTGGTCTTCCTGTTGATCGTGCTGCACAGCAAGCACCTGCACATCTTCGTGGCACCGATCAACGTCATGTACTCCCGTCGTCCGAACGCACTCGGCCCGCTGCTGCCGATCTACGTCGACGGCAAGCCAATCGACTTTGAGGATCCGCCCGACGACGCCGCGTTTGGTGTCGGTCGCATCGACGACTTCAAGTGGAAAGACCTGCTCGACATGGCGACGTGTACCGAGTGCGGGCGTTGCCAGTCGCAGTGCCCCGCATGGAACACCGGCAAGCCCCTGAGCCCGAAGCTCATGATCATGGACCTGCGCGACCACCTCTTCTCGGCCGCTCCCTACTTGCTGGCCACCGCCACCAAGGGCAACCGCGACGAGATGGGCGAGCGCAACGAACTGGTGCTCACCTCAGTCGGGGCAACCGTTGCTGCTGAAATCGAGCGGCCACTGGTGGGTTCACGCGAGGGCGACGAACACCGTGCGACCGATGGCTACGACGCATCGGGTCACCGCTCACATGAGGGTCCGGTCATCGACGAGGATGCGCTGTGGTCATGCACGACCTGTGGCGCCTGCGTTCAGCAATGCCCGGTCGACATCGAACACATCGACCACTTCGTCGACATGCGTCGCAACATGGTCATGATCGAATCGGACTTCCCAGCAGAACTCAACGGTCTCTTCAAGAACGTTGAGCAGAAGGGCAACCCGTGGGGCATGAACGCGTCGATGCGTAATGCCTGGATCGAAGAGGTTGACTTCGATGTTCGCGTATTCGGTATGGACGGCGAAGACGTCATCCCGGACGATGTCGAGTACTTGTTCTGGGTCGGCTGTGCTGGGGCCTATGAAGACCGCGCGAAGCGGACCACCAAGGCCGTCGCCGAGTTGATGAACGTCGCGGGCGTGGAGTTCATGGTCCTCGGTGAGGGCGAAACCTGCACCGGTGACCCTGCTCGTCGCGCAGGTAACGAGTTCCTCTTCCAGATGCAGGCAATGCAAAACGTTGAGGTGCTCAACGAGATCAAGGCGAAGAAGATCGTCGTCACCTGCCCGCACTGCCTCAACACCATCGGCCGCGAATACCCGCAGCTCGATGGCCACTACGAGGTCGTCCACCACACGCAACTACTTGCGCAACTCCTGCGCGACAAGAAGCTGACGCCGGTCAAGCCCGTGGACGAGAAGGTTACGTACCACGATCCCTGCTACCTCGGACGTCACAACAAGATCTACGTGCCGCCGCGTGAGCTCGTCGCGTCCATCCCGGGCGTCAACCTCGTCGAGATGGAACGCAGCGTCGAGAAGTCGTTCTGCTGTGGCGCCGGTGGCGCACGCATGTGGATGGAAGAGACGATCGGCGAGCGCGTCAACGTGAACCGTTCAGACGAAGCGATCGGCACTGGCGCCACCAAGATCGCAGTCGGTTGCCCGTTCTGTAACGTCATGCTCAACGACGGCACCACACAACGTAAGCAGGAAGGTGCTGCCAGCGAAGACATCGAGGTCCTCGACGTCGCCGCGCTGCTGCTCGACTCCGTCAAGGAGTAGGGCTGCAGCCGTGGGCAGCGACAGCGCGGGTTCTTGGCATGACCGTTTCCAGCAGACGTTCAGCAACCCGGATAGTGCGCGCCAACGCAAACGGGTGACCAGAGACTCTTGGCAACAGCTCAAATTCGAACGTAGAAAGCGCGCCGAAATCGAGTCCTCCACCTGGTGGAGGGCTAGGAAGAAGGCGCGCCGCATCGCTGTCAAGGTGAAGCCGCGCAATGCGAATGACGGCGGCGCTGCTGGCGCCCCAAACGGCGATAGCCAGAAGATCGCGATGCGCGAAGAAGCGATCATTCGTCGCACCAAATCGGTCCTCACAAGGTTTGGTTACGAATCTTCAACCCTGGTCGACCTTGATACGGTGCTCTCGCAATTGCGGACGGCACTCGAGCAGACTTCGGATCGCCGCGAGCTCTATTGGTTCACATTCGTGGCCATCGTTGGTCGCAATCCGTTGGAGAACGACCTGCGTCTTCTCGATTCAGACTTCGAGGTCTACGGCGCCGAGCACGCAATCGCGAGTTTGTTGGACGCAAACGCGCGGACACCCGATTCATGGAGCCTCGGCGCCGATATCCGATTTGTCGACGATGTGACCGTCGATGTATCCACCACGGCACAGACCGAAGTCCACTCCGGAATTCAACGGGTCGTGCGGGAAACGGTCTCCCGATGGATGTCGGACCACGAAGTCGTCCTCGTGGTTTGGGATACGAAGGCGAGAACCTTCCGCGCAGCTAAGCTCAACGAGCAAGAGCGGATCACCAACTATGCGCCAGGTACTGATTCAGGGAAACTCACTGCACCTGACACGGCGACTGCGGAAATCGTAGTTCCAATTCACACGGTAATGATCGTGCCCGAGCTCTGTGCGAACCTCAATCGTTCATTGTGCCTTGATGCGCTCGCAGGGTGGACAGAAACAAGACTGTCAGCAGTCTTCTACGACTTCATCGGACAGACAATGCCGGAAGCCGTCGACGAGCGCCGCAGAGTCATGCTTTCGAACTATGTCCCGGTACTTCGAGCGGCCGACAGGATTTCGGCCATCTCCGAAACTGCTCGCAATGAGGTTGAAGGTTTCGGTCAGGGCACCGCGAGCTTGGGCCTCCCCGTCCCATCGGTGAGAGCACACCTCCTGCCCGCCGTTCCTCCAGCTAGCACTGACAACGCTGTGCCGAAATTGGTCGCAGACCTCGTGGCTCTCGGATCTGGGCCCCTCATCGTTTCAGTGTCGCGAATAGAACCCCGAAAGAACCAGATCACGATTCTGCGAGCGGCAGCCGCATTGTGGGCTGAAGGTCTTGAGTTCAAGCTCTTGTTCATCGGGTGGAACGAAGTGAACGCGAAGGAATTCAATACCGAGCTCGAGCGACTGCAGCAGGAAGGTCGTCCTGTCAGTGTGGTCTCCCGCGCAGACGAAGACACCGTGTGGGGCGCGTATCGGACGGCTCTGTTCTCCGTCTTCATTTCTCTCGCCGAGGGATACGGTCTGCCCGCAGCCGAGTCACTCTCGGTGGGTACACCGGTTGTGCTGTCCAACTTCGGGTCCATGGCGGAGATTGGTGCCCAGGGCGGGGCAGCAATGGTGGATCCGCGGAACGTGCGCGAGGTCATCGGTGCAATGCGGCAACTTTTAACCGACGACGCCTACGTCGCAGAACTCAAAACCCGGGCAGCGGCACGGGAATTCGGAAGTTGGGACGAGTACGCGGCCGTGACCTGGGCGTGGCTAGTGAATGCAGCTGAGTAGCGTCTCGGCACAGGCCTACGTCGTAGCAATATCCAGCGGCATGGAGCTTGAGCCCTGTGCTCATACAAACCCCTGCGTCGGACGATCGCGTGCGACACGCATGCTCCCGACGTGCGCGCTAGGCCGGTGTAACATTTCATTCTCTGTTGGCTAGGCGATTTGGAGTGGCCGTGTCTACGACTGTGGAGCGACGAAAGAAGAGTGTTCTGCGTCGCGGGCTCGACAAAGTTGTCCGGCCGTATCTCAAGGAGATTCGTCGCGACATCCGCAAAATGTCAGCCAGCCAGCCAGCGTCTGAACCTTCCGTGGCTCCGGAGACCGTTTCCTCACCGTTCGCAGATGAACCGCGACCGGATTGGGCAGCGCATGAAGGCATCTCAATCGAGGATCTTCGAAAGCTCTTTGTTAACGGGCCTGTGTCCATGGACCGAGCTGGCGAGGCTGCCCTCGCTTTGGATGGACTTGTCGACACCGAGCTTGACCCAACGAGCGATGCCTACCGTGACTATGTGATCGCGAGCTGGCAGCGCATCACAGGACGCGGGAACTACGACGCCAAGTCCGACGAGGCATTTGATCTTGATCGTGAGCTAGCCCTGGCAGAGTCCTGGCCCTATTCAACAGAGGATCCGGTCGAAGTCTCCCACTACTTGGGCGCGGTCGCGAAGACGCTTGAGCACCTCGGACACAAGCCCCCAGCTCGAGTGATCGAATTTGGGAGCGGCTGGGGTCATATGGCACTCACCATCGCCGCCACTGGCTACCAAACAACCGCAGTTGATCTCAACTCCGATTCAGTGGCACTACTTCGTCGACGCGCTGCAGCGCTAGCTGTAGATCTCGAAGTGGTTGAAGCATCTTTCCTTGACTACACACCGGTCGAACCTGTGGATGCGATTGTTTTCTATGAAGCCTTCCATCACTGTGATCATCCATTCAAGCTGCTCGATCGGTGCATCGACTCGTTAAGTCCGACTGGCCGACTTGTGTTCGTGGCCGACGCCTTCTACGAGAACTACTACGCACCGTGGGGAGTTCGGCCTGACGGGCACGCTGTGATTGCCATGGCAAATTACGGGTGGCTTGAACTCGGATTCGACTTGGATTTCTTCAGGGAGCAGTTAACTGCAAGAGGCCTGACGACTGAACTATATGTTGACCCTGCTCTGGGAGCTCATGGTTCAATTCTCGTCGCTTCGCGCGGGCCTATCTTGTAGCTCGGCGCGTATGACGAAGACGTCACCCAGATTGACTTCGATGGCGATCCGAGGATCAGTCGTTCCGCGTGTAATCGAGCAATTTGTAGAAGATCACTTCGTCTGAAGCGGATCTATCGGCCTTGGTTCCTGCCTTACGAATCTTGATCGGCCCAATTGCGCCATCAACCGCCGGGAGCTCGACTCGAACAAAGCCAGCGCCCCTCAGGAAGAGGTCTCGAACCCACACAGACTCGCCCCGAACGATCTCCACGTGCCCACTCCAATCGTGCCCCCAGAACATCAGAACCGGCACGTTGCCATCGCAGGGAACTTCCACCGTGGTGAGGTCTTCGATTGAGAGACCGCTCACTCCCGGGAACAAGGACACCACCTGACTTGCGCCGGCGATCTTGACCTCTTCTGACTGCCAAGTGAGTTCTTTTAATGCCCAGTCGATCTTGTTCGCGCGATAGAGCCCTTTGTCGATTCGGGAATGCGAAATTACTCCAGTGGCAAGTTCTGGGTAGTTCGTCGCCCGAAGTTGAATGGCGTCGATCAACGCCGCGTCCAGCGGCACCTCGTCCGCACCAGGTGCCATCGAGGTGTCGTAACCGGTTAAAGCAATCTCCGTTGAGAACCTACTCAGTACATCCCGAAATTCCGGAACACTCATTAGTGCGGTGTGCTCAGGGCCGGTGGCGTATGGCTCGCCTGCGAGTAAGTACGGCAACGCATCACGGTTGGGAGTAGTCAGAACGACATGTGCACCGTCCTTGCAGACCCGTGCGACCTCTTGCATGAAGACGAGCGGATTTCTCACATGTTCGATTACTTCGCCACCAAAGAAGACGTCGACGCTGTCATCCGCCAAAGGGATCACCTCGCCGTCAGACGTCGCATAGACAGTCCGATCGAGTGCCTCTGTGGATGTCTCGGTCACCGCTGTCCGGCAGGCGACTCCAGACACATCGAAGCCGATACATAGTTCGGCCGAGGCGAGCCTTGGGTAGATCGCGGCAAAACCCCACGGGCCAGTTCCGAAATCAACAACAACGGATCCCGAGACGTCGCCTATCGGAATCTCGTCGAGCAACGCCATTCTGCGGTAATGCCCCGCTTGGGTGATAGCTGGCATATCGAAAAGGGACCCGTAAATGTTCCCACCGGATTCTGATGCATCCTCAAAAGCCGCATCGTGGGCCGCCCTCAGTTCTGGCGATAGGTCATCACCTTGGCCGGACTGACGAACCGGTGCACCGAGCTCTGCCACATTGCCCGTCAATGAGTATTCGACGTCATCAACAACCAGAGCATCTCCACTCCAATTGACCTTGAGCGGTGTCTTGGTTCGAGGATCGACGAAGATGCCATCGAGCTTCTTTTCAATACTCACGATTACCCTTCTGGCACAGTCACACTGCTGGTTGCTCTACGGACGAACTGAGTCCTATCGGTTCAGCTATTCAATGACTCCACGGATGGTGCGTTCAAATTCCCTGATGACGTTTCCTGGAGTGAACTGCGAAGCGTAGGCACGGGCACGCGAGATGTGATCCTGCAGCCCACCGCCCTTTGCCCACTGGGCGGACGACACGACCTTGAGGTCAGCATTGATCGCGGCAGCCAACGCGGTGACATCTCCGGTCGGAACAAGTGTCCCCAGGTCAGAAATAACATTCGGCAAGTTGGAATTGTCGTTCCCAATGACTCGACATCCAAATCCGTAGGCTTCCACGACGGGAACGCCAAATCCTTCATGGTAGGAGGGGATCACAAATATGTCAGCAGCCTCTAAGAGCTCGTCTCGGCGCTGATCCGATGGACTCCCCTCAATACGACCGCGGAATCGATCACCGTACGCATGGTTCAAAGTCTCCAACACGAGTTCAATCGCGCGGACAACCGCTGGGTCGGACATAGCCAAGTTCCCTGCGAGTACCAGATCGAACTCGATTCGTGCATCGTCCCCAAGTACATAGGCGGCTGCCTCAACAAGGTCCAATACACCCTTGGACTCGACGAGCCGACCAACATAAAGAAGAAGTGGTCGCTCGCCGCGGCTACTAGGTTTGTCTGCAACCTGCTGAGGGAGCGGCACTTCAATCGGAACGACACTCGCAGGTGTATTCACACCAGCTTCGCGAAGAACTTCAAGGTTGGTGGGGCTATCGCAAATCACGTAGTCCGCCCACTGCATGTTGCATAGTTGTTCGAAGGACTTGTCCGAGAGGGACGAAGACGCACCCATCAGATGTCCAGGAGTTATGTTGTGAAAGATGCAGACAATCTTCGCGTTACTCGGCACCAAAGGTAGAACATCGAATAGTTCGTAATAGATACCGAAGTGTGCCACTACTAGTTCGCTCTGAAGAAACCACGGATCATTTGCGAGGCGGTGCGGATGATGCACGACCTTGCTGTCTACTTCTGGGAAATCACACGCTGCGGTGAATAGGCGTGATTCAGCACCGAGGGCGGAGTCGAGTTTCCGGATGCTACTGCGAACCGCCTGCGAGATTGCATCGTTCTTGACACAAATCCCACTCAACACAGAGACCTTCATTCGGCGATGTTCCTCCGCGCCCGCGCAATCGTCATCGAGTACAGATCCGCACTCCGCTGCGCCATGGCCTCTGCTGAGAACCTCTGTTCAAAGTCTGCTCGCCCAGCCTCACCGAACCTCGCCCGCATTTCCGGAGATGCAGCGAGCTTTGAAATGGCGGCAGCGAGCGAAGTGGGGTCAGAAGGTGGCACAAGCAGCCCCGTCTCGTCGTTCTTAACGATTTCGACAACGCCACCCGCCTCACACCCAACCGTCGGCAAACCAGCGCGCATCGCTTCAACGAATACCAGGCCGAACGACTCAAATCGACTTGGCGCAACGAAGATGTCCGCTGAGGCGTACGCCTCTTCGAGCTCTGCGTCGCCTAGCTTCCCGCGGAATCTGACTCGATCTAGTTGCGGCCATCCCTCGTTGACCGCCACGAATTGGTCGCGATATGGGACACCTCCTGGGCCCGGGAGAGTGTCGTCCCCAACGATGTCGAACACCACATCCTGGTTATCTTCAAGAACGACCTTTGCCGCGTCGAGGAGAGTGTCAATTCCCTTACGTTCCTCAAGGCGCCCGACGAAGAGCACCCTCGTGCTTCCATCTGGGTCGGACTTCTGCAACTTCTCGCGGTACTCCAGCCCTAGCGGAGCGACCTGAACTCTTTCGTCTTCGAACTCGAACCCATAGGCGTGTTCGATATTTTGACGAATCGAGTTGCTGATCGAACGAATGCCATCTGACTGCCTCATGAGCATGGATTCGATCTTGAGCATAGGATCACCAAAAGTGGTCATCCAAGCGCTATCAGCCCGTTGATCCGGGTGGCTTTCCAGCCAGAAGTGAAGCGTTGTGACCAGGCTCGTCACGAGCGGGAACGAACCTTCCAATAGGAAAGCGATACCTTCGCAATCCCAGATCGGGGCCTCCACCACATCCACCTCGGTCTTCGCCGAGATCTTCTGGGCTTCTTCTAGAGCCGTCGCTGACCAGTCCCAGATGTGTTGAGGGATCTCCGCCTCAGCAGCTGCGGCGCTGCGCTCAAATGACTTCACCCGCCGCCGATGCAGCCATACGCCACCTTCAAAGTCGACGCGATCGATGTCGTTCGACTCCGTGATCACGTGTACTTGATCGCCCCGCAATGCGAGCGCCTCTGCCAAGTCCTTGTTGTAGGTGGCAACGCCACCGGAGTGCGCCGGAGGGTAGTCCTTAGAAATCAGGACGATCGTGCGCGAATCGGAGCCGGGCAAGGTTGAGAACTTCTTGACGGGCTCATCTTGATCTCGGATCACGCTGCGTTCATATCGACCCTCAATGAAATCGGCACCGCGAACAGTGCCCCGCAGCCAAGCCTCACGAACATCTATCTCGAATTGCTTAAGGATGCTCTCTTCGATGCTTCCAGCACGCAGATGATTCTCAAGATTTTCGCGATGCGACTCGGTGAACTTGATGTTGTCCGCGGAAATCTCCATCAATGACGCGTACCGATGCCCGTGCTTTATCGAAAAGTAGATCTTGTTCTTGATGACCGGGTAGAGCCTCGTGACGATTCGCGTGTGATTGCGGATGCTACTCGGAGCAAACTTGTGATGGACGTACGCGTTGCGGAGCTGCCGAATCACATAGCCCTCATCGATCAGTCGGGCACAGACGTCAGTCTCGTCAAGATAGAACTCGATCTCCTCGTCGAACCCGCCGATCTCCTGCAGAGCAGTGCGTCGGAACGATGCATTCGTTCCTTGCAAGTAAGGGAACTGGAAGGAGCCAGGGAAGCCTAGGAATTCACTCGGCGACTTGTCGCCCCACGACGCGTTTGCCAATCGATTTGCGGTGCTAAACCTGTACTGAAAGTCAAAGCCGGTGTGGTCGTAGACAACGCCACCCACTCCTGCAATGTCGTCTGACGTGTAACCCGTTGCGAGTTGCTCCAACCACTCGGGTTCAGGAACTCCGTCGTCATCAAGGAAACAGACGACGTCGCCGCGGGCCTCAGTAATCCCAATGTTTCTCGACATCGAGAGGTTCGGCTTATCGCAAGTTGCGGCCCGGATGTGTTCCCGCCACTTGTCGACGACCAAGGCGGAGTGATCCGTTGAAGGTCCGTTGACCACGACAACTTCAAAGTCGCCGTCGTACTTCAACCAACGAAGACTTTCCAGCGTCTTGTCGAGCGAATCCGCTCGATTGAGCGTGTTTATGACAATCGAGAACGTCAGTTGGTTCGACATGTGCTCGCTGCCTACGCGGCAGGCTCTCCTGACTTGGTGGCCTTCAATTCAAACTCGAGACATGCACCGTTCGGACGACCCCGAGCAATCACCTCGGCATTGCCGAGTCCTACGTCTTCGAGGAGTTCCTGAAGTGACTCAGGAGTGAACATGTTGAAGTGGAAGTCACCGGCATATTCCTGGCCACCGTAGGTAACAGCGCGCAAGTCTTCGTACTCGACGGTGCCATTGAGGTAGCCCTCATTCATTGCAACGAGGTCGGGAACGATCGCGCGAAATGTGCCCCCCGGCTTCAACAACCGTGCCCAGTACGGCAAAAGCTTCCTACGCAATTCCTCTTGCGGGAAGTGCTCAAGCACATGCGCTGAGAACACCTCATCAACCTGACCATCGTCAAACGGCAGCCGATCGACTTCGGCCACGATGTCGACCCCATCGAGTGCGCGCAGATCAACGTTTACGTATCCATCTACCGGAATGTGGCCACAACCAAGGTTGAGACGGAGGTCAGTTTCGAGAGCCTGGTTGACCTTGTCAACGTTGATGATCTTTGTTTCGACATCCAGAGCAGCACCCTGGTTGCCCACGCCAGGTTCCCCATATTTGAGTTCGTACATCAATTCGCGGCGAACGAATTCAATTCTGCCGATTGCGTAGGCGGACGATGCCTCTTGTCGATCGAGGCGAGTCGTGAGGTTCTTGATGTTGTGCGCAACTGCGCGAAGAGATACGGGAACCGACCGCAAGAGGTTCTCCTGATCGCGGAGGATCTCGAGCTGCTGTGCGTTCAACGTGGAAACGTTCTTGAGCAACCGGCTCATGTTGGCGCGGTTCTTCTTGAACCCCCCTTGCGCTACGGCTCGGTGGATCTCGGGAAGCCGATAGGCCCCTCGCAGTATCCCCATTGGTCGACGGAGCAACCGGACCGTTGAAGCCTTCTTCACCCCGCGGCGCACGTTGGCTCTCGCAACGGACTTCGCGCTTCCATTCGTTCTTGCTACGGTTCCAGCCACGTCGTGCCCCAATCAAGGCCTCAGCGAATACTCAAGGATTCCGCCAAAGATACACCGACCGCCGGATCGCCCTTGTCCGAATCGCAGGCGGTTCGTTGTAGAGGTTGCTGCATCGGTCTCGACGAGCATCAGAATCCAGGTACTGAGTCGTAACTGCCTCCCGCGGAGCCCTGGTAGCCTTACAAAGGTTTGACTCCCACGAGAACCAAAAAACGAACGGGGCTAGGCGGGCTCAATTGGACCCAGTTATTCAGCCAACCCAGTCAGAACCAGGGGACCGGGCGGCTCTCCCCGCCAGCGCAGGCAGCCCCGAGACCGACAGTCCTTCACCACAATCGTCGGGCTGGCTCGATGGTCGAGCTAGCGCCATCTTCTCAATTCTCTCTGGATTTCTTGTCTTCGCCGTTGTGATCTCTCGCAATACGTGGATCTTCTCAACTCGAGTGAGCGAGAGCGGTGATTTTGCCGCGAATTCCATTCTTGTCGACAAGGCCAGTCAGTTTGACCTTCTTGTCGGCCACGAATCGCGACTTGGCTTCCACCACCCAGGACCATTCTTCCTGTATGTGCAGTCCTGGGGCGAAACACTCTTTCACGACATCACTGGGCTGGTACCGGGGGAATTCAACGCCCAGGTTCTATCGATTGTCGTCTTGAACTCAGTGCTGGCGGGCCTCTGCGCATTTATTGTTGGGCGGAGGGTCCGGCCAGTTTGGCTTTGCCTGATTGTCCCGGTGGCGGTGCTTGCCATACCCATGTTGCTTCCTGGAGCGCTCACCAGTACTTGGCCACCGCACGCGTTTGTTATGCCTTTCCTACTTCTGCTCATCGCCTCGGGATCCGTGCTTGGAGGGCAGACCAAAGACCTGCCTTTCGCCATCCTGGCGATGTGCATGTTGGGTCACGGCTACGTATCTTTCGCGGTTTTCGTCATCGCGTTCGCCGCCGTGATCACACTTGGACTCATCGTTCGTTGGCGCAGAGGAAACCTCCGACTCTCCCGCGGCACGATCATTGCTTCAGCCGTGATCCTGGCGGTCTTTGTTCTTCCAATCGTCTTGAACCTCATCCTTAACTGGCCTGGTGAGATAGCGAAGTACGTCGAGGTTGCCCAAGACGTGCATAGCCACACCATTGGCCAGGCGGCGCGGTTCTTCTCCGCCTTGTTTGAAGGGCAAACTTCTTCTGCGCTTTCATATGGCGTGGCCGCACTTGCCCTCATCCTGGCCCCGCTACTTGCTGTGCTCGCGAAGCGCACACAACCAGACGCAAGCCGACTTCTCGTTGGGATGTTGGCAGCTGCAGTGCTGGCCGCGTTCCTCACGGTCTACTACGTGATGTTCGGGATGGACGACCTGCGCCCGACGTTCACGTATGCCGCCTGGTTCTTCTACGCGGTTCCGGCGACGATCGGCATAGTGCTCGGGCTTGGCCTCGGTGTGCAGGCATCCAAGAAGCGAGTTTGGCAAGCGCTATTCGCCGCGGTCATAGCCCTTCTTGCAGTCGTGACAGTCATCGCTCCGGGCCAGGCAGCTGCCTACCTAGGTGACCGCGATATCGCTCCTGCGACCAAATTCATAGCGGACCAAACGCCACCTGGTGGTCAAGTGATCCTCAGCTTCAAGGGGCTGGCACTCGTACCAACACTTGGGATAGCGGAAGAGGCAAATCGCACGGGGCTAAACGTCTGCATCGACAATGCGGTCCCGAGTGATGTCGGAGCACACCTATTCACCCCGGAACGGATGTGCACCGACGCACAAATGGCTGCAGGCCGTGTGGTTCAGGTCAGCACACTCAAAGTCGGTGAACCGATACCTCCGAAACTCAAGGATTCTTACGTGGGGACGATGCCACTGTGGGATCCACAAATCGACCGGTTCGTCGTGTCCTTCAGCAACTAGCAATTCGCTGGCGAAGAGCGCTCTGTCCCACACCAACACCTGTTGCTGACCTGGGACGGACTATGACGCTGCGTCCTCAAGATCGCTGTCAACCATCATCTGAACCAACTGTTCAAAAGTGACCTCGGGTTCCCATCCGAGTACGGCCTTCGCCTTGCTTGCGTCCCCAACAAAATCAGCGGGATCGTTCGGTCGCAGAAGGCCCTCGTCGACCGCAACGTGTTCGCGCCAGTCAGAAATCCCAGCGGCGGCAAAGGCGGCGACGACGAAGTCCTCGATGCTGTGGGACTGACCAGTCGCAATCACGAATTCATCTGCGATGTCATGGCGCTGAGCCGCGACCATCGCCTTCACATAGTCGCCAGCGAATCCCCAGTCGCGGCGGGCGCTCATGTTCCCAAGGTGCAAGGGTTCCGCGGAGCCCTTCGCAATCCGGGCAACGGACTTTGTGATCTTTCGTGTCACGAAGTTGGCTGGCCGACGAGGAGACTCGTGGTTGTAAAGGATCACCGTGGAGACGTGTTGACCGTGACTCCTGGATAGTTGCGCCATGCGATGTGCGAATGCCTTGACCGCGCCGTAGGGAGACACTGGCTCAATCGGGGTGTGCTCATCCTGTGGGCTCTTCTTGGGCTGCCCGAACATCTCGGCTGTCGAACAGATCAACACTCGGGGAGACGTGCCGACTGAATCGCCGTACCTCCTTGCCGCATCGAGGACGCGGACCGTGCCGGTCCCGTTGAGATCACTCGTAATGACCGGGTTGTCCCAGGATGCTGCGACTGACGATGCAGCGGCAAGGTGATAGATCTCGTCAGGTTCACTTGCCGCCACCACTTCTTGAACGGACTCGAAGCTGCCGAGGTCGCCCTCGTGGATCACGACATCAGGTACCAGCGCCTTGAGCGCATCCAGCGCTGGATCACCAGGGAGCACTAGCCCATGGACCTCTGTGCCACCCGCAACGAGAAGTTCGCTGAGGTAGCTGCCGTCTTGGCCCGTAATCCCGGTGATTAGTGCTCGTGGCAATGGGTGCTCCTCGTGCGAGTGATTCGTCGGACTCGCATGATGCTACCTGCCACGAGTCATGGGAGTTGCTCGATCTGGTGCGCACATCCGAGCAAGATGACGGATTGTCCGATGGCAGTGAGTTGGCTAATTTGTGCGTTGTCGATCCGGCACGTTTCCTCATCGTGAGACACTCACCATGTGCTCTCAACCACCACAGACGCACCTGCGAAGGCGGATTCGGCAGCCGTGACCGGTCTCATCAGACTCGCACGACCCAAGCAGTGGCTCAAGAATGCCTTGGTCGTCGCGGCCCCTCTAGCAGCGGGCGTACTTCTGCAGCCCTCGGTTCTCGCGTGGGTTGCTGTCGCCTTCGTCTGCTTCTGTTTGGCAGCATCCAGCGTCTACATGATCAACGATGTCCTCGACGTCAACGAGGACCGCAGCCATCCGAAGAAGCGCAACCGCCCAGTGGCATCAGGGCAGGTCTCCCCCACGGCAGCGACTTTGACCGCTCTCATCTGTGGCGTGGCGGCACTAGCAATCCCAATCGGTCTTGGCAATATCAACCTCGCGGTCGTCATCACTTCCTACCTTGTGCTTCAAGCGCTCTACGTGTGGAAACTCAAGCACGAAGCCGTTTTCGACATCGCCTGCATCGCGGCCGGATTCCTGCTCCGCGCAATTGCCGGAGGTGTGGCCGCCTCTGTGCTCATTTCAAACACCTTCCTCGTGGTCGTCGGGTTTGGCGCCCTCTTCATGGCTGTCGGCAAGCGCTACTCCGAAATCCTTTCCCACAAGCAAGAGGACAAGGCGACGCGCAAGGCCCTTGATCAGTACACCCCTGGTTACCTGCGGATCCTGCTGTCGGTTTCGGCAACCATCTCGCTAGTCGGCTACATCCTGTGGGCGTTCGAGATGGATGCACTCAACACCAACGACATCCCCTTTGCGGCGCTGTCGGTGATCCCGTTCACGCTTGCCCTGATGCGATATGCGAAAGATGCAGACTCGGCCGAAACTGAGGCACCTGAGGATGCGTTATTTGCAGACAAGGGATTACTGATCTTGGGATTGCTTTGGCTTGCACTCTTCACCGGCCAGGTGCTTCAGCGGTGACGCAAGCCCAACGTCGGGTTATCTCCGGTTGGGGTCGAACATCGCCGATTACCGCCGAAGTCGCGCGACCGGACCTCGACAATGCGGTGAGTGCAATCGTTCAGAATGCCGACAAGATCGTCGCTCGCGGGCTTGGGCGCTCATACGGTGACGCGGCGCAGGTGGGTGGTGGTTTGACACTCGACATGACAGGGCTTGATCGCATCCTGAGCTTCGACGCTTCAACAGGGGTCGTCGAAGTTGAAGCCGGAGTGAGTCTTGACCACTTGATCCGCACTCTGACCCCACAAGGTTGGTTCGTCCCCGTGACACCGGGCACGCGGTACGTGACCGTGGGCGGTGCGATTGCCTCAGACGTCCACGGCAAGAACCATCACGCGGTCGGGAGCTTCGGGCAACACGTCGTTGAACTCACGCTCGTCGCGGCAGACGGCAGCCTGATCACTGCCAGCGCCGATCACAACAGCGATGTCTTTTGGGCAACGGTTGGCGGTATGGGCCTGACGGGAGTGATCTTGCGGGCGAAAGTTCAGATGCGGTCGGTTGAGACGGCGCGGATGCTGGCAACAACCCAGCGCGCGGCGAACCTCGACGACCTGATGGCGGATATGGCGAGCATCGACACCGACGTGCCTTACAGCGTGGCCTGGGTGGACACGAGCGCGCGGGGAAAGCGTTTCGGCCGCGGACTGATCTCCCATGGTGACCATGCCAAGCGCTCCGATCTGCCTACCGGCGCGAACCCATTCGCCCTGGGACTTCCTGAATCTGTCGAGGTCCCCGCTGATCTGCCGGCCATCACCCTGAATCGCTACACGGTGGCAGCATTCAACGAACTCTGGTTTCGAAAGGCGCCGCGGAACGCGACTCCGATCCTGACATCACTTGCTGACTTCTTTCATCCACTTGACATGGTCAACAAGTGGAACCGAATCTATGGGCGCCCAGGGTTCGTTCAGTACCAATTTGTCGTTCCGGACTCCGGGGCTGAACTGATTGGGAAATCGATCCGAGCCATCGCGGCGACGGGCGGCACATCGTTCCTCACGGTCCTGAAGCGGTTCGGTGTCGGTAATCAATCTCCGCTTTCGTTTCCGATTCAGGGCTGGACCTTGGCTCTGGATATCCCTGCACGAATCGATGGCCTTGAGCAGGTCCTCGACAAGTTGGATGAAAGGGTCGCCGAAGCCGGCGGTCGGGTATATCTGTCAAAGGATGCACGGCTGCGACCCGAGCTAGTGGCGACGATGTACCCCCGCCTGTCGCAGTGGCAGGAGACCCGACGAACACTTGATCCGCAAGGAATCTTTAGGTCTGACCTCGCGGTCAGACTCGACATCTAACTGGACTAGATAGGGGAATCATGCGCGACGGACTAGGTGCGGTACAGCGCGTTCTGCTTCTCGGGGGCGCGAGCGAGATCGGACTTGCAACGGTCAAGGAACTCGCGAAGTCGGGACGCCTGCGTCACGTCTACCTCGCAGTTCGATCGGTGGAATCAGGGGATGCCGCGCAGCGTGAGCTTGCCTCGTTGTACCCGTCACTGACCATCACACCGCTCCTGTTCGATGCGGCGGATCAGTCAACCTTCGAGCCAATGCTGAACAGGGCTTTCTCCGAAGGTGAGATTGACTGCGTCATCAGCGCATTTGGCCTTCTAGGTAACGACGTCGCACCGTTGGCCGATGTAGCCGGGGTCAACCGCCTGCTGCAGGTCAATTACGTGGCCGCGGTGATCACGGGGACGCAGGTGGTACAGCGCTTCCAGTCTCAAGGAAGCGGCACGTTGGTTGTGCTTTCTTCGGTTGCCGCCGAAAGGTCACGCTTTGACAATTACGTGTACGCGTCGACAAAGGCTGGCGTCGACTCTTGGGCGTCCGGTCTCGCCGATGCCCTCAAGGGGAGTGGCATTGATGTCATCGTCGTGCGCCCGGGATTCGTACACACCAAAATGACAACCGGCCTGCCTGTCGCACCGCTGGCGACGACTCCTGATCAGGTTGCGGTCGTCATCGTGGAAGCCATCAAAACTCGCAAACCGCTCGTGTGGGCACCGAAGACTGTGCGTCCGCTGATGTCGACTCTCCGACATCTCCCGCGACCGGTCTTTCAAGCAGTGACGAAGAAGGCTGGTAACGGTTAGACGGACTTGAGGTGCCGCAGTGTGTAGCCGGGATCGTCAACATGCCGAGCTATGTGGCGGATGCTCACCAGCCGAACCACGCCCGCGTCTGGCTCGGCGAGTAATCCGCATTCGTTCTCGATTGTTACCGCTTAACCTTTTTGATTGCTCTGGCTGCCTTCCGGCGAACGCGCCAGGTGCGCGTTGACTCGATGGACTCAAGGCGTGTCTTTTGCTTTTGCGCCCGCGTCTGAGCTCGCTCCAATCGATGGCTGAGTCGCTCTGACTCTTCCTCGAGTTGGCGGATTCTCTGATCTCTCGTCTCCACATCTTGGCGAAGCTCGCCGATTTGTTCTTGGTACAGCCTGCTGGTTTCGCGAATCGCCGAAGTCGGCGCCGACGCCTGGACTACGTCGTGCAAATCCAGGTCCCTACCACTCAGATTTATGTAGCCTTCGCCAGCGCCAATCCGCCCCTCATCGTGGAAGATTGGATGGTGCTTCCCCACGGGATGCGCCATACGCTCTTCCCACTCGGGCCGCATTTCAAGATTGTTGGCTTCGACGAAGCGACGCAACTCATTCACCTCACCACTGAGCGCGGGCTCAGACTGGAATATCCCAAGAGAACAACCATCCGCGATCTGGGCTGGAGTCTTTCGAAGTTTGCTGTCAGCCAATCCGAGCCGGTCACGGACTCGAAAAAGCGTGTCATGGATGTAGACGAAGAGAATGTGCAGATCAGGCAACTCGGGATGAAATTCGAGTCCACTAGAGCTGTTGAGACTCCTGAAGTCTTCCCGGATTTCATTACTGTCGTCGGAGGTCAGGTGCGCGACCCCGTTGCTCTTCCCGCTCAAAGCCGCGGCGGTGACGGGTTCATTTATGTGAATGAAGATTTCATCGTGTTCCGCAAGGATTGCCGAAAGAAGCGTCCCCGAGAAGAGGTCTGGTGTCTGACTGTCGAACAGCGGTCCGGTCTTCATCGCCTCGTCGATCAGTGACCGTTCCACCAAACCGTGGTACACGGATGGGCCACGGGGGCCCAAGTGCGCGTTATCGGACATCAGTTCAAGACACTCCGCACCGGAAATTA
>Ga0075158_10000670_pt1 | contig 27991 bp, 24 predicted proteins | sample JI91814BDNA_FD_70968 | JGI IMG/M metagenome (GOLD analysis project Ga0075158, IMG submission 70968) | Wastewater effluent complex algal communities from Wisconsin, to seasonally profile nutrient transformation and Carbon sequestration -... | ecosystem: Engineered > WWTP > Effluent > Algae... | reverse complement strand
ATCTCGGCGTTGCGGGGGTCGTAAGGCGAACGCAATGACGCCATCTCAGAAAAACCTCCCTCGGGGCGCCCCACCAGCGCTCTTTTATGTCTTGGGTTTAATATAGCCTGTGGCTCATAAAGCACAAACGCCCAAGCCAGCTTCCCAGAGCGCCGCGTTTTCAAGCGCGGGCAAACCAAGGTAACAGGCCATATGGCCACACTTCTCGATACCAAGGGCGGACCAGACGCCCGGCCGCGTCACCCTGAAAAGCAGGGCCGCGAGGACACGCCGCTACAGCGCAAGCCGCCGTGGATTCGGGTGAAGGCGCCGACGAGCGAGGGTTATCTTGAGACCCGGCAGATCGTGCGGGACGCGAATCTGGTGACTGTGTGCGAGGAGGCGGGCTGCCCGAACATCGGCGAGTGCTGGACCAAGAAGCACGCCACGCTGATGATCATGGGCGACACCTGCACGCGCGCCTGCTCGTTCTGCAATGTGCGCACGGGAATGCCCGCCGCCCTTGATGCTGACGAGCCGCGCCGTGTTGGCGAGACGGTCGCCGCGATGGGCCTAGGCCATGTGGTGATCACGTCGGTTGATCGCGATGACCTGGCTGATGGCGGCGCCGAACACTTTGCCGCGGTGGTGCGCGCCATCCGCGCAGCGGCGCCCAAGGCGACCATCGAAATCCTGACGCCTGACTTTCTGCGCAAGGGCGATGCCGCGAACATCGTGATCGATGCAAAGCCGGATGTGTTCAACCACAACCTCGAAACCGTGCCGCGCCTCTATCTCACCATCCGGCCGGGCTCGCGTTATTACCATTCGTTGCGTCTGCTGGAGCGCGTGAAGGAGCGCGATCCCTCGCAGTTCACCAAGTCTGGCCTGATGGTCGGCCTTGGCGAAAGCAAGGAAGAGGTGATGCAAGTGATGGACGACATGCGTTCGGCTGGCGTCGATTTCCTCACCATCGGCCAATACCTGCAGCCGACGCGAAAGCACGCGGCCGTCGATCGCTTCGTGACGCCGGAAGAGTTTGCGACGCTGGAGACGATTGCGAAGGCCAAGGGCTTCCTGCTGGTGTCCGCTTCGCCGCTGACACGGTCGAGTTACCACGCTGACGAGGACTTCGCGAAGCTGCGCGCGGCGCGCGAGGCGAAGCTGGCGGGGCGTTAGGCGGCCCGCGTGAGCACGCATCGCGAAACCCTCCTGCTGCCATACCGGGCTGAAGACCTGTTCGGTCTAGCCTCGGACGTGGCGCGCTATCCGGAATTCATTCCGTGGATCAAGACGCTGAAGGTGTCAGATCGCCGCCAGAGCGAAGACCGCATGCAGTGCCGCGCTGAGGCAAGCGTCGGTTTCAAAGGCTTCAGCGAGACTTTCGTGACCGATGTCGATGCGCGCCGGGAAGGTTATGCCATTGATGTTTCGCTCGTGCGCGGGCCGTTCAGGAAACTGCGCAACACATGGCGAATGGCTGCGCAGGGAGACGCAACCCGGGTCGACTTCGCGATCGAGTTCGAATTCCGCAACTTCGTGCTTCAGGCCCTGGCAGATGCCAACAAGGCCTATGCAACGCGCCGCGTCATCGATGCGTTCGTGAAGGAGGCCGGCCGGCGTTTCGCCAGCACCGCTGCCTGACCGAATAGGATCAACCCGGTCCGCTGCCCGGCGTCTGGCCTGGATCGGCGTCCGGGATCACGGCATCGCGCAGGGCATCCGGCGGCGCATCGAGCGGAAGCGGGGCGCGGCCTTCCGGCGTCTGGTCGGCCGGGCTCGGCGGCGCGGCGCGCGGGCGAGTGAGCTTGGGATCGGGTCCACACGAGTCGAGCGTCCATCCCGCATCGCCATGAACGACCCGGCATTGTGCGGCTGTGGTCTCGCCCTTGGCTGTGACAGACGTACGCACAAGTGCGCCAAGCGTGTCGTAGCGCGGCCGAAAGAAGGTGAGCTTGTCGAAGCTGGCGGTCGCCGCTTCGCCCTCAGGACCGCGGACTTCGACTACGTTGAAGCCGGCTGCAGACCAGTCGCAGTTGGGCGTCCACGGGCCGTCCTCGCCATTCAGGCGCAGGGCCATCTGGGCGTCATCCCGGCTGAGCTTGTACTGCTCGCGGCCAACCGCTGTGATGAGGGCGCAATCGTCGGTGACGAAGAGCGGCGTCTTGGCGGGAACAGCTTCAGGCGGGCTTTCGCAAGCGCCGAGGGCAATGAGCCCCACCGAGAAAACCAGTCTCTTCATCACGATACCCAGCCTGTCTTGCATTCGCCGATGGTCCACCCGGCGATACCCGAATGGACGCGGCATTCATAGCCGATGCCGGCCAGCGGTCCATGGACGATTTCAGTCTGAACGAGGGCGCCCCGGCCGTCATAGACAGGCTGCTGGAAGGAGACCCACTTCATGTGGACGCGGGGATCGGAGTTCGGCAGCGGCTCGGAATAGGGGGCAAAGGTGAAGCCTAGCGATTCGAAATTGCACTGGGGCGTCCAGGCTTCATCGCCCGCGCCACGCAGCGGGGGAGGCGGATTGTCGGGACCGAAGCGGTAATGCTCCTTCGCAATCGCAGCGATGACGGCGCAATCATTGGACATCGCCTGCGATGGGGGCGGGGGCGAAGAACTGGTCGGGGGTTCCGCGGCTCGCGGCGCGGCGGCGCAGGCCGAAGCCAGCGCGATCGCAGGGGCCAGAAGTAGCTTCAAAGCACGCATCAGTGTCTCCATTCCGCCGGTTTCTTGCGACCGGCATGGCCACAGGACTAGGGGTTTCGTGGCGGGATGAAGGCGCCGCCCATCGTGTGGAACGCAGACATCCACCTAACCGTTTCCTGACTGGCGCGATCAACCCCCGTTCATGTGCGGCCCGGCATGGTGCGGGGGTGTCAGGGCCCGGACCGGCCCGCTGCCCATGAGGGTGAAGGAACATGAACAAGCTTCTGGCTACCGTTTTCGCCGCCGCCGCGAGCATTGCGCTTGCCGCACCGGCTATTGCCCAGCCGTATGGCGACGCACGCCATGGTGGCGGCTACGGTTACGGGCTCGAAGGGTTGCGCGTGGACGCGGCCAAGTCGCAGCTTTCCAGCGCCGGCTACACCAAGTCGCGTAACATCAATGTTGGCGGACGGCAGTTCGACCTCTGGTCCAACCCGCGCGCGCGGGACGCCTGCGTGGGTTTCACCTCGGTGAGTGGAACCGTGACGGAGGTTCGCAGCTTTGACACCGCCGAGTGTGGCGTGGTCAGCGGCGGCGGCAGACTCAATCCGGACGACCTTTATGGCATGCGCGTCGATGACGCGAAGCGGAACCTGCGGAGCTATGGCTACGACCACGAGCGCAATGTGCGCATCGACGGCAAGCAGTGGGACCTGTGGGTTGGTTCGCGCGGCCGCGACTGCGTTGGCTTCACCTCCTACAGCGGCAAGGTTTCCGGCGTGCGAATGTTCCGGGCCGGCGAATGCACGGGCAACGGCTCGCCGGGCGGCGGCGGCTGGCGCCTGGACCCGCGCGACCTGCCGGGGCTTAGCGTTGATCAGGCCAAGCGCGCGCTCTCAGACGCGGGCTTCGACAAAGCGCGCAACATCCAGATCCGCGGCAAGCAGTGGGACCTGTGGTATGATGATCGTGGCCGCGATGGTGGACGCTGTGTCGGTTTCACCTCGATCAGCGGACGCGTGACTGACGCTGACGATTTCTCTCCGCGTGACTGCTACTAGGCGACCCTCAAGCCATCATCTTGCGCAGCATCTCCAGCGCTGTCGCGACCGTCTCCCTCCGGATGCGGTCGCGACCTATTTCGCCGAAGCGCATCGCCTGATGATAGATCGGCTTGTTCTCGCGGGCGACGGCCAGGTGGACCAGGCCGACGGGCTTGAGCGCCGTGCCGCCGCCGGGACCGGCGACGCCCGTCACGGCGACAGCGAGGTTGGCGCGCGATTCCTCCAGCGCGCCCTCGGCCATGGCGCGCACGACAGGCTCAGAGACCGCGCCCATGTCGGCGATCAAATCGCCGGGGACGCCGAGCATCTCTTCCTTGGCCTTGTTGGAATAGACGATGAACCCACGCTCCACCGTGGCGGAGGAGCCGGGGATTTCCGTCAGCAGGCCAGCGATCAGCCCGCCCGTGCAGCTTTCCGCCGTGGCGATCTTCAGGCGCTTCTGTTGCGCTTCATCGAGCGTGAGGCGGGCAAGCATCAGGAGTTGTTCGTCGAACATGGGGCAGGCCTCCGGGTGTGACGACACTGCCCCCGCGCTGGGCCAAGGGGAAGGGCATTAGCGCGACAGCAGCACCGTCGCCTGCGCGGCGATGCCTTCCTCGCGACCGACGAAGCCGAGCTTCTCCGTAGTCGTGGCCTTCACACTGACCACGTCGGTCGACACCCCCATCGCTTCGGCGGTTGCGATGCGCATGGCTTCGCGATGGGGCGCGATCTTCGGGCGCTCGGCAAGGATGGTGATGTCGGCATTGGCTACGCGGAAGCCGCGATCGTTGGCCAGCTTCACCGCGTGCTGCAGGAACTTGATGGAAGCAGCGCCCTTCCATTGTTGATCGGAGGGCGGAAAGTGGTCGCCGATGTCACCCAGCGCCAGCGCGCCGAGGATGGCGTCGGTCAGGGCATGCCAGGCGGCGTCGGCGTCCGAATGACCTTCCAGCTTCTTGGTGTGTGGGATGGGAACGCCACAGAGAATGACGGCGTCGCCCGGCTCGAAGCCATGGACGTCGAAACCAGTTCCAACACGCAGGGCGGGACCGGCGATCAGTTTCTCGGCCACGGCAAAATCCTCCGGATAGGTGATTTTCATGAGTTCGGGCCGGCCCGGGGTCAGCGCGACCTTCGCGCCCGACGCCTCCACCAGCGCGAGGTCGTCAACAGCGGCATCCGTGGCGGAGGCGTAAGCATTGGCAATGACATCCCAGCGGAACGCCTGCGGGGTCTGGACGCGGACGAGGTAATCGCGAGCGACGGTTCGCAGGATGGGACCCGAACGGTCCTTCAGGGCGTCGGAAACGGGCAGGGCGGGGGCAGCGGCGTCTGCCTCGCCGAGGGCGGTGAGCAGTTCCGCGAGCACGGACTGACTGAGCCCGGGACGAGCGGCGTCGTGGATCAGCACGCTGTTCGGGGCGTGCGGCTGAAGCGCGCGGAGGCCGGCACGGACCGAATCCGTACGCGTTTTCCCGCCCTCAACGACCACCAGACGGTCCGATCGGGGCAGGACAGCCTGCGCCTGGGCTAGGCCACCGGGCGGGACGCAAATCACGACGTTGGCAATATCGTTGCGCTGCAGCATGGCCAGCACCGACCACATGAGCACAGGTTTGCCGCCAAGGAGCCGATACTGCTTGGGTTCATTCCCACCGGCGCGGGAGCCGCTCCCGGCCGAAACGATGATAGCTCCGACTTTCTCAGCCCTGAACGCCTCCTGATTGTGCATTCTTGACGCCTTTGCGGAGAAGGGCTCTAAGTGTGAGAACGTTTTTGCCCAATAAATAGGCACGTTGGCAGACGTTCCGGAGACTGTCTGGTGTTCTTGGTAGGACATGTCCAGCTCGCAGCGCCCGTCTTCCTGGCGCCCATGTCGGGCGTCACGGATGCGCCCGCGCGGGCCGAGGCCGACAGGTTCGGCGCGCCGGCGGTTGTTACCGAGATGGTGGCGGGCGTTGAACTGGCGCGGGAGCACGAGGAGTTTGTGCGTCGTGCGGCGCCGCACAATGGCCATGGCCCCTTCATCATCCAGCTGGCCGGCCACGATCCGGAATGGATGCGCGTCGGGGCGGAACTGAGCGAGTCGCTGGGTGCGGATATCATCGACATCAACATGGGCTGCCCCGCGAAAAAGGTCACGGGCGGACAATCGGGCTGCGCGCTCATGCGCGAGCCGGGGCTGGCCCGGCAGCTGATCGCCTCGACGGTCGCCGGCACGAAACGGCCGGTCACAGTGAAGATGCGACTGGGTTGGGACGATGCGAGCCTGAACGCGCCGGAGATCGCGCGTATCGCCGAGGGCGAGGGCGCGCGGATGATTACCGTCCACGGCCGCACGCGGCAGCAGTTCTATGAAGGACACGCCAACTGGTCGCGCATCGCGCCAGTGGTTGAAAGCGTGAAGCTGCCTGTCATCGCCAATGGAGACATTGCCGATGCGACGAGCGCAGTAACTGCCATGAAGGAATCCGGAGCCTGCGGCGTGATGCTTGGACGGGGGGCCACAGGTCGGCCGTGGCGCGTGGGTGAAATCTCCAACGCGCTGTTCGGCACACCCTACGCCGCGCCGACAGCAGACGAAAAATTGGCGTCGATGCTCGCGCAGATCAACGCTTCAGTTGCCCTCTATGGCGAGCGGCTTGGCGTGCGGGTGGTACGCAAGCACATCGCCGCCTTCGTCGACGCCTGGTGCGAGGATCACATGATGGCGCCGATGGACGAGGTGCGCGGCGCGCTGTGCCGGCTCGACTCATCCACGGCGCTGACTGACGGTCTGATCGCAGCGCTGTCGGACAAACAGGAGGCTGCATGATCGCGACAGCATCAGAATCCAGCGGACTGGCCGCGAGGGCTCTGGACGCCGTTCCGTTCGCAGTCATTGCGCTCAGCAAGCGTGATCAGGTCGTTTACGTAAACACCGCTGCCGAGACGCTGCTCCAGCGTAGCGCCCCGCTGCTGCGCGGGCGGCCGCTGACAGACCTGCTGACGGACGACGCGCCCCTGCTCGACTTTATCGGTCGGGCGCGCCGGGAGGGTGGCGTAATGTCGGCGCGTGGGATCCGTATCGCGAGCCCGCAGATCACGCCGGTGGACATGGACGTGACGGCCTCGCCCGATGGCGACGACGCCGGCCTGGTCCTCACCATGATGCCGAGCCGCTCCGCGCAGGACGACACCACCAGTGCGGAAGTAAACGCCTTTGCGCAGGTGGCGCGCATGCTGGGTCACGAGGTCAAAAACCCGCTGGCGGGCATTGTGGGCGCCGCCCAGCTTCTCGGGCGGCAGGCGCGCGACGATCAGCGCGCCCTGCTGACGCTGATCCGCGAGGAGGGCGCGCGCATCGAGCGCATCGTCGATCGGTTTGCGGCGTTCGAAACCTTCTTCAGCCCGCGCACGCGGATAACCAATGTCCACATCGTATTGGACAGCGTCATCGATCTTGCCAAGGCGAGCTTCGGAGCGACTGCGCGGTTTGATCTTCAGTATGACCCATCGCTGCCAGAGATCGATGTCGATCCGGATCACCTGCACGAAGCCGCGCTGAACTTGGTCAAGAACGCGGTCGAGGCCGTGGCTGGCCCGAACCGGCAGGCGCGCATCGCAGTCGCAACGCGCTATCGCGCCGGCTTCCGCTTCACAGGGCGCGATGGCCCCCGCACGCGGGGCGCGCTCGAGATTTCGGTGACCGACAACGGCCCCGGAGTTCCCGAGGCAACTGTCGCGCGCGTGTTCGAGCCGTTCTTCACGACCAAGTCCGGCGGCGCGGGCATCGGTCTCGCCGTGGTTGCGGAAATCATGCAGGCGCACGGCGGCTTCGTCGTGCTCGACAACAGCCCGGGCGGCGCGTGCCTGCGGCTTCTCTTTCCGATCGCGCGTCACAAGGGAGCGGCCAAATGAGCGGTCCGACAATCCTGGTTGCCGATGACGACGCTAGTGTGCGGCTGGTCATCAGCCAGACGCTGGCGCAGGAGGGCTATCATGTCCGCGCCACTAACACGATGTCGGCGCTGTGGCGCTGGATCCAGGCGGGCGAGGGCGACCTGCTGATCACAGACGTCTACATGCCGGACGAGTCGATTTTCGACCTCCTGCCGCAGATCCGCCGGACGCGGCCGGAACTGCCGATCATCGTGATCTCGGCGCAATCGACCGTGCTGACGGCCGCGATGGCGTCGGACCATGGCGCTTACGACTATCTCCCCAAGCCGTTCGATATCGACAAGCTGGCAGAGACTGTGCGGCGCGCCCTGCAACGGAAGCCGACCCGGGGGCAGGAAACCTCAGGGCGCCGCGCCGAGAAGGATGAGGCGCTGCCGCTGATCGGGCGCTCCAAGCCGATGCAGGCGGTCTATCGCGTGATCGCGCGCGTGATGAACAATGATCTCACCGTGCTGATCGAGGGCGAAAGCGGCTCTGGCAAGGACCTCGCCGCGCGAGCGATCCACCAATTGGGCAAGCGCAAGACGGGGCCATTCGTGGCTGTGAGCCTTGCGGCGCTTCAGCGCGAGCAGGTCGAGGATGAACTGTTCGGCGGCGGTCGCGACAGCAATGGCAAGCGCCGCGGCAAGGTGAGCGAGGCAGACGGCGGCACGCTGTTTCTCGACGAAGTCGGCGACATGCCGCTCGAAGCGCAGACCCGGCTCGTGCGATTCCTGCAGGACGGACGTTTTGCATCTTCGGGCGATGATCTCGACGTCCGTATCATCGCCTCCACGAAGCACGACCTTCGCGCGCTGGTCGATCAGGGCCTGTTCCGCGAGGACCTATATTATCGCCTCAACGTCGTGGCGCTCCAGCTTCCGCCGTTGCGCGAACGCAAGGAAGACATTCCGGATCTCGCTTCCGCCTTCCTCATCCGCGCGAAGAAAGAGGGCCTTCCCGAGAAGCAGCTCGACAAGAGCGCGTATGACCTCCTGGTGGCGTATGACTGGCCGGGCAACGTGCGCGAACTCGAGAACGTCATCCGCCGGCTTTCGGCGCTGAGCCCGGAGCCTGTGATCTCCGCGCGCGAGGTGGAGCGTGAGCTACGCTCGACGACGCGGACGCCGACTGGCGAGCGGGAATTTGAGGCGGAGATCGAGGCGCTGCTGTCGCGGCACTTCATCTCGGCGCTGTCGGCTGATCCGGAGCGAGATCCGGACGGCGGACAGATCTACCAGACCGTGATCGAACAGGTTGAGCGGCCGCTGATCAAGCTGGCGCTTGCGGCGACCAACGGGAACAAGGTCCGCGCGGCGGCTTTGCTCGGCCTCAACCGCAACACGCTGCGCTCGAAGATCAATACACTGGGAATCGCTGAGGCCGACTGATCGTCAGCCTTTCGGGGCAGGCGGGGCCGCAGGCGCGAGCTGGTCGTCAATCGCGGACTTCACCTGATCCGGCCAGTCGTCCGCCAGACCGACGCAGTCGCGGCGGAAGGCGCCGTCGACCCAGGTGACCATCCCTTTGTCGGCGGTCGAGGAAATCTCCCAATCCATCTGGCAACGGCGCGTGGCGAAGCTGCGCGAGCACACGGCCATGGGATCGGGATAGTCCTCGTGCGCCTCGCCGTACATGCACTCGAAGCCAGCAGCCTGAATCGCGGCGATGGCATCGGAGCGACTGAGGGCGCCCAGGATACCCTGGACGCCAGAGGCCCAATCGGCGTTCAGCCGCTCGCCAGCCTCGTACTGCCAGTCGTGGGCGGCTTTCAGGTCGTCCAACGTCTGGGGGCCTGGATTGGTGGGGCCCATGGCGCACGCGCCCAAGGCCAGCGCCAGACTTGCCGCGAACAGTTTCCCGCAAGCCATCCCAGAACCCTTCATTGCCCGTCCTCCCGACGTCGCAGGTTGAGTTGATACCCCAACTCCGGCGGCGCAAAGGCAGACTGGCGCCGACTTTCGTTCCCCGCTATGGGCGCCACATGAAACTTTCGGACTTTGATTTCGATCTACCTGAAGAATTGATCGCCCTGCGGCCTGCTGCGCCGCGGGATTCCGCACGCCTTCTGGTTGTGCGCGGAACGGATGGAACCATGGAAGACCGCCACGTCGGCGATCTCCCCAGCTTGCTTGACTCAGGCGATATCCTGGTCGCCAACGACACGCGCGTGCTCAGGGCGGCGCTTTCGGGATCAAGACCGTCGCGGACGGGTGGCGAGGACGTGCCCATTTCAGTCAACCTGAACATGCGGCTATCGGCATCGGAATGGTCGGCATTCGCCCGGCCGGGGAAAAGGCTGAAGCCCGGCGACGTCATCCGCTTTGCCGGAGGCCTTGAGACAAAGGTTGTCGCCAAGAGCGAGGCCGAGGTCAGACTGGCGTTCAATCGTGAAGGTGCAGCGCTGGATGCGGCTGTGGACGCGGCCGGCGAAATGCCCATCCCGCCCTATATCGGCTTGAAGCGACCAGTGGATGCGGCTGACGTCGTTGACTACCAGACCACGTTCGCGCGGGAGGCCGGATCGGTCGCCGCGCCGACAGCCGGTCTGCACTTCACGCCTGACTTGCTGGCGGCGCTGGACCGCGCCGGCATCGGGCGTGCAGAAGTGACGCTGCACGTGAACGCAGGCACGTTCCTGCCGGTTAAGACCGAGAAGCTTGCTGACCACAGAATGCATGCCGAGTTCGCGGACATTGCGGATGAGGCTGTGCGTACGATCACCGCGGCGCGCAGAGCAGGTGGGCGATGCGTGGCGATCGGCACGACGGCCCTGCGCACGCTGGAAAGCGCCGCAGCTGGCGGCGAACTGGCGCCATTTCACGGCGAAACATCGATCTTCATCAAGCCGGGTTACCGTTTCCGCACGGTCGATGCGCTGATGACCAATTTCCATTTGCCGAAGTCGACGCTGTTCGTCCTCGTCAGCGCGCTGATGGGGCTTGATGTGATGAAGCGGGCTTACGCGCACGCGGTGAAGGAGCGCTATCGCTTCTTCTCGTATGGCGATGCCTGCCTTTTGCTGCCGGGAAGGGCGAACGCCAATGGCTGAGTTTCCATTCCGCATCGACGCGACCGATGGCGATGCACGCACAGGCGTCCTCGCGACACCGCGCGGCGATATTGCGACGCCCGCCTTCATGCCCGTGGGTACGGCGGGAACCGTGAAGGCGATGTTCCTGGACGATGTGCGCTCGGCGGGGACAGACATCATCCTGGGCAATACCTATCACCTGATGCTGCGCCCAAGCGCCGAGCGGGTGAAGCGGTTGGGCGGGCTGCACCGGTTCATGGGCTGGACACATCCGATCCTGACCGACAGCGGCGGCTTCCAGGTTTTCTCGCTGTCCGAGCTTCGCAAGATGAAGGAGGAGGGCGTCGAGTTCCGCTCCCATATCGACGGATCAAGCCATTTTCTGTCACCGGAACGCTCCATCGAGATCCAGTCCGACCTGCTGGGCTCCGACATTGCTATGCAACTGGACGAATGCGTGGCCAACCCCTGCGAGCATGCACCCGCCGCCGCCGCCATGCGGCTTTCAGCGCGATGGGGCGAGCGTTCCAAGACCTATTTCGGCAAGCGCGACACGCAGGCGCTCTTCGGCATCGTGCAGGGTTCGACCTATCCCGACCTTCGTAAGGAGAGCGCAGAACGCGTCGTCCAGACCGGGTTCGACGGCTATGCCATTGGCGGCCTTGCGGTGGGCGAGGGGCATGAGGCGATGTGCAACACGATCAGCCTCACGGCGCCGCTGCTGCCGCGCGACCGGCCGCGCTATCTGATGGGCGTCGGCAAACCCATCGACATCGTGGAAGCTGTGGCGCGCGGCGTCGACATGTTCGACTGCGTCCTGCCCACGCGATCCGGCCGTCATGGCCAAGCGTGGACATGGGACGGGCCAATCAACCTCAAGAACGCGAAGTTCGCCGACGACGACACGCCGATTGATCCGCAGTCGACCTGCGCGGCGAGCCGCGACTATTCGAAAGCCTACCTCAACCACCTGTTCAAGGCGGGCGAGTATCTGGGGCCCATGCTGCTGTCGTGGCACAACATCGCGTTCTTCCAGGCGATGATGGCCGCTATGCGCAGCGCTATCGCCGAAGGCCGATTTGAAGCTTGGCGAGCCGAGATGCGGCGGCGCTGGACGGCGCCGGCCGGCGATCAGTTGGCCTGAGACGTTCCAACGAACTCGGCGTCGGGGCCCTTCGGGATGCCCGCGCTGGGATCGGGAGCAGCCGGCGGGGCGCAACCGAGTTGGGCGCCAACACCCTTGAGGTAGGCGCGCCGCGCAACACCTCGTTCGAACGCCGCGCGTAGCCGCCGATCATGTCGGTTGGCTCCGGTCGCGTCGCGCACGAGCGACCGGAACGGGATGAAATCGCTCATCGTCGAGGCGATGGTGTCGAGCGTGAGCCCCGCCGCATCATCGCCCGTCTTGTCCGCGAACGACCTTTCCGGCAGCGGTTCTGCGTCGCTGTCGCGGCCCAATATCTTGGTTAGTTCAGCCACAGCCTCGCCGATTGCCTTGCAGCTGACGTCGGGAATCGGCTCGTAGGGCGAGCGGATGTCGGCCAGCAGCACGGGTATCTCGTCCCGGTAGAGATTTAGATCATTGAGCGGCGACATCGCCGCATCTCCGAACCCGGCAGCCGTCCGATCTGTCGCGCTGGCGCAGCCGGCCAAGGGCGCAGCGACCGCCAAAGCGAGCAAAATCCTCTTGAGTTTCATGCGTATAGTCCCCTTCCGTCCCCATAGTCTGTGGATCATTGCGGCCCCATTCGGGCCATGCAATGAAATTCCCAAGGTGCGGCCATTCCTGCGTTGACCGCAGCGGAATCGATCACTAGGTTCCGCCGCTCTTGAACGAGCCGGTAGCTCAGTCGGTAGAGCAGCTGACTTTTAATCAGCGGGTCGCAGGTTCGATTCCTGCCCGGCTCACCAAGTCCCTCCCTACAATCCAGCAAATACGATTTTCCGCTGGGTTGGAGGGGGAAGACCTGCGCCAGTCTTCACCCACCTACATCTCCCGCCCGACCGGATAGATCAGGTAGCGGTCGTCGTAGAACGGACTGCGCTCGTAGAAGAACTGCAGCCGGCGCAGGGGCGAGGCGGCGAACTCAGGTTCACTGGCCAGGCGCGCTTCGAATTCGCCCTTGAGGGCGGGGTTCTCGGCGAGCATGCGTTCGGCCATCGGCGCGATGGCGTAGGGCTCCATGTATTCCACGCGGCTGAGGATCTCGTTGAAGAAGCCTGAGGCGAGGAACGAGTCCTCGCTCTGTGGTTCAAGCAGGTAGGCAACGAGCGCGCCCAACGGTTGGTCCGTCGAGATGCGGACCGAGCCGGGGTGGTAGGTGACTGTGCGGGTCTCAGGCTGGACGCCCGTCGCCGACGCCGGAACACGTCCCTCTGCAGGTTGGCCGAGCTTGAAGCCAGTCAGCCGGGTCATCTCCATCTCGATCGTGCGAGGCGCGGTCAGCGTCTCCATCTCAACGCCGTGCGCTTTGAGCCGCGCGATCACGTCCGGCTTGGTCGAAGGCACCCAGTAAGCCTTCGCCACCGAGAGTTGAAGGCCGGGTTCCGAGCCGTAGACGGGGATCTTCACGGTCGGCCCCGGCTTTCCATTGAAGCGCGTGACCATTCCGCCCGAAGCAGGCGACATGACTTCTTCCGATGCGATGGTGAGGAAGTCGAGCCATCCGACCGGCTCGGCCTTGTCTTTCCAGTTGGCGTTGATCGATGATGGACGAAGCTCACGGTCCGCGGCGATCGCAGCCTTCAGCGACTTGGCTTCACTGCCCAGCGTCTTGATTGTCGCTTCAAGCAGAACGTACGTGCCAAGCACGCGCTGCCGGTACGGCTTCAGCGAGTGGTTCTCGACCAGCACGGTGGGCAGGCGTCGCAGATCACCGTAAGCGTGACTGAAGCGCGGCGCGAAGGCCGGCAGGTCCGTGCCTTTCGACACATCGCCATCATCACGCGCAAAGATCAGCGGACCGGGGATGTGCCCACCAGCCTTGAGGGCGGCGTCCGCTTTAGGCCGGTAGACGTCGTTGAGCCAATTTCCGATGGCGGGGCTGTCGGCGTAGAGCCCGTCCCAGCCATCAAAGCCGTAAGTGATGTCGTACTGGTAATCCATGCCGTCGGTGACGTGCAGGTCGATGTAGAAATCCGGGTCGTACGTGCGCATCAGCCCGAGCAACGCGGCCATCTCGGGCGCGTCGACCTTCATGTAGTCGCGATTGAGGTTGAGGTTCTGGGCGGTGTTTCGCCAGCCCATTTCCTTGGGCCCGCGCTGGTTCGGGCGGCTGAAGGCGGACGAGCGTTCGTGTCCGTCAGCATTCAGCACCGGGATGAAGACGATGTTGACCTTGTCGAGCAGGCTGTCCTTTCCCTTGAACAGCATGTCACGCATAAGCATCAACATCGCGTCCTTGCCGTCGATCTCACCGGAGTGGATGCCGGCCTGGATCAGGAAGACTGGCTTGGCGGGCTGGAAGGTGGCTCCATCCTTCGTGAGAACTACCGCCACGAGCGTGCGGCCTTCGGGCGTCGTTCCGATTGGCTCAATCCGCATCAGGGCCGACTGCGGGTCCATCTTGCGGAGGAAGGCTAGCGTGTCGTCGTAGTTCGGCGAAGCCGTGAGACCCGTCACCTCTGACGGGGTGATCCACGCATCGCTGGCCTTTGCGATCAGAGCTTCACTGGCGCCGCTCCATGCGGGGACGGGGGGCAGGAAGGTCTCCGGCGAGAGATCATCCAGGGTGACGCGGGATGGCGGCGTCTGGGCATTCGCCATGAGAGTTGCTCCGACAAGAAAGACGGCGGCCAGAGCGCGAAGGAGCGCTGACGACTTCGCGCGTAGGGTCATTTCGATTCTGCGTCCCGGCAGCCTATTGTGATCGCGCGCACCATGCGCCAAGCATCGCATGACGCAAGATGCGCGGGAGGCGAACGTTGAAAATCCGGATCATCGCGGCGACGGCGGCGCTCGGCTTGCTTGCTGCCTGCACAAGCACGGCCACGCAGTCAGACACGACAACGCCAGCACCCCCGATCGCTGTGAAGCAGGCGCTCGCGTCGGTCTCGGGAGAGGTGAGCGAGGCGAACCTCCGCGGCTATATCGAGAAGATGGTGTCGTTCGGAACGCGCCACACGCTGTCTGACCAGACATCGGATGTTCGCGGAATCGGCGCGGCGCGGCGCTGGGTCGAGAGCGAATTCCGCAAGATGGGCGCCGAATGCGGTGGCTGCCTCGAAGTGGTGACCGTGCAGGACACGGTGACGTCTCCGCCGCGCGTGCCCAACCCGACCGTCATCGCCAACGCGGTCGCGATACTGCGCGGAACGACCGATCCGAACCGCGTGATCATCATCCAGGGACACCTCGACAGCCGGGTTACAGACCCGCTCGATTTCACCTCTGATGCGCCAGGCGCCAACGACGACGCATCGGGCGTAGCCGCCGTGATGGAATCCGCCCGCGTTCTCTCGAAGCAAAAATTCGGCGCCACGCTGGTCTTCGCAGCGCTGAGCGGGGAAGAGCAGGGGCTACATGGCGGCCGCATACTCGCAGCCTACGCCAAGGCGCAGGGTTGGGACGTTCTGGCGGTGCTCAACAACGACATAGTCGGCAACACGCATGGTCTTGCCGCCACGGTGGACAACCGGATCCGCATCTTCTCCGAAGGCGTGCGCTCGAACGAGATCGACACCATCGCGGCCGCGCGCCGCTCGGTCGGTGGCGAGGTGGATGCACCGGCCCGGAATCTGGCGCGCTACATGGATGTGATCGCCGATCAACACATGGATGATTTCGACGTGTCGCTGGTCTATCGCCGGGATCGCTTCGGGCGCGGCGGAGACCAGGTGCCGATGGTCGAGGCCGGGTTCCCGGCAGTGCGCGTGACGGAGGCGGCCGAAAACTACACCCGCCAGCACCAGGATCTGCGCAGCGAAGCCGGTATTGCTTATGGCGACGTGATCAGCGGCGTCGATTTTCCCTATCTCGCGCAAGTCACGCGCCTCAATGCGATGACGATGGCGGCGCTGGCGTCGGCCCCGCGTCCGCCGCTTGAGGTCAAGATCGACGGCGCAGTTTCGGCAGACACCAAGGTGAGCTGGACGGCGAGCGTCGGCGCGGCGAGCTATGTCGTGTGGTGGCGCGAGACCACATCTCCGGTCTGGCAGCATAGCGTCGTCGTCGCAGGTTCGGAGACGTCGACCACCTTGAAGAACGTCGTGATCGACGACTGGTTCTTCGGCGTGCAGGCGGTGTCAGCCGACGGCTATGCCAGCCCCGTGCAGTTCGCAGGCGTCGTCGGCGCATTCTTCCCGCCGCCGGCGAAGTAACGGGCGTCAGCGCGCCGCCAGGATGTCGTCGATCAAGGCTGGCTTGCCGGCGATCCGCTCTAGTCGCGGATAGCGGTGGCCGCCATTGTAATCGAGACGAACAGTCCTGAACTCATCCTGGAAGCGTATCAGCAGGTCGACCGGCTGGTTGATCGACGCTGCGACCGCGGCGCGCAGTCGTTCCGGGCTGTAGGACTGGCCGTTGACGCCAGTGATGGTGAGCGAGGTGTTGAGCTTCGCCTTGAAGGCTGGACCATCCCACTGAATGTAGGTGATCTTGCCAGCGGAGTCGGCGCTGAGCCCGATGGAATAGAGCAGGTTGGCAGTACGCGTGCGGGATTCCTGATCACGCCACACGGCATTGGCCGTGTCGCCGAACACGAGGCGGTAGCCGCCGCGTTCCAGCCCATCGAGCGGCGCTTCGGGCGCGACCTGATCAACACGCTGAGCCAGGAAAGCTTCCCAGTTGTAGGGCTCGACCTTATTGAGGGCCGCGACCAGATCCTTGCGTGAGTAGGTGAGCTGGCCCCAATCGCCGTCATTCACGCCGAAGAAGGCCCGCGCGAAGTCGTCGAGGGAGCGCTTGCCCCCGGAACGCTCGCGGATCAGCGTATCGACATCCATCCAGATGAGCTGGCCTTCGGAATAATAGTCCTCGCTGCGCTGCCAGTTGTGCCAGGGCAGGGATCGGCGCGCCGCAATGACGGGGTCGAGCGTAGTATCGGCGAGTGCACGCCATTCGCGGCCCGTGCGCGTCTGGTAGGTGGCGGCGTTGTTGGCGATGAGATCGAGCGCCTGCTGCTTCGACACGAACCCGGCGCGAGCGGCTAGCACATGCCCCCAATACTGTGTCTGGCCTTCGTAGACCCACAGCAGGCCGCCGCGCATCGGCACGTTGAAGTTCGGCGTCCACAACTCTGCCGGGCGTCGATACTTGCCATTCCACGAGTGGACATACTCGTGCGCCAGCAGATCCTTGCTGACGAAGCCTGTGGTCCACGCCGTGAAGTATCCGCTGCGCACGCCATTGTCGCTGGAACGCTGGTGTTCGATGCCGGAGGTGGCGAGGCGTTCGCTGACAGAAAGCAGGAACTCGTAGTGGTCGTAGTGGCGGGCGCCAAACAGCTTGTCTGCCTGCACGACCAGATTGCGGTGGACCTGGATGATCTCGGACGAGGCGTCCGCCTGAGCGGCCTCGTCGCCCATGACGTTCAGCGTCACGCGCGAGCGGCCGCCCGGATCGAGGTCGTACTTGCGCATGTACTTGCCGGCGAACAGAGGACTGTCGATCACCGTCTCCCAAGAGGCGGTCTTGAAGTGGACGACGCCGTCGGCAACCGAGGCGGTCTCGAGCGCCGTGGCATAGTCCCAGCCGGGAGGCAGCTTCACAGAGACGTCGAAGTTCACCTTCCGCGCATAGTGACCGGCCGGATAGAGCGCGCCGATGTACCAGTTCAACCGCAACATTTCCGGCGTCATCATGATCGGCCCCTGGGCCGTCTCGATCGCGCTGAGGAACTGGGCCTCGACCTCGATCGACTCGACGCCCGATGGCACGTCAACGTGGAACGCAAAAACATCCGCCGGATCGCGGGTCCAGGTCAGCGCCTTGCCGCCGGCCGTGAAGCGAAGCCCTGAATAGTTGTAGATGGGCCCACGCGGCGCGTGGTTTCCTGGAATCCATTCCGAGTACAGAAGGGTCAGCCGGCCCGCCTTGGTGACCGGGATGGTCTGCCGGATCGTGAATATCCGCCGGTCGAGGTCCGTGGCGTCAATGTCGAGCGTGAGCACGCCAGGATAGGCGACATCGCGCGGCGCGGGCAGGGCGGGCGTAGCAGCGGCGGGTTGCGGCGCCGAGTTGGTGACCTTCTGCGCAAATGCAGGCGTAACCAGCAATAAGGCTGCTGCGGCGATCAGGGCTGCATACTTCACGTGATTCTTGCTCCGGGCCTCGGCCAGCCGCCAGTAAACCTTCCAGCCCGCCCCGGCACAACCGCGCCTCTCCGCCACTGGCAAAGACGTGATTTCTGGGGCAGGTCTCCGCACAAGAGATAGCCCGCAGGGGCAGGGGAGAAAAGTCGATGACCGATGCGGCCACCGAAGCGGCGGACCCAAATTCGGAAGCTGAGAAGCCGACGCCCTTGCGGACGGTCGTTCTCGCCTCGTCGGCCGGAACGGCGTTCGAGTGGTATGACTTCTTTGTCTATGGCGCGCTGACCAAGCTGTTCTCGGACAAGTTCTTCAACGCCGCCGAGATCGGCGAAGCGAACGCCACGCTCGCGGCTTTGGCCGTGTTCGCCGCCGGCCTGCTGTTCCGTCCGCTCGGAGCGCTGATCTTTGGACGGCTCGGCGACACGTTCGGCCGCAAAGGCGCGTTCCTGGCGACTGTAGTGATCATGGGCGGCGCCACATTCGCCATTGGCCTTCTGCCGGATAACAAGGAATTGGTCGGCTTCAGCGCCATTGGCCTTGTCGTTCTGCGTATCCTGCAAGGCATGGCTGTCGGCGGCGAGTATGGCGGTGCGGCAATCTATGTCGCCGAGCATTGCGCGCCCCATCACCGCGGGAGTTCCACAAGCTGGATCCAGGCTTCAGCGGCTTTCGGGCTGATAGGGGCCCTCGCGATGGTGCTGGGCGTAAGGTCGTTGCTGGGCGAGGAACAGTTCTTCGCCTGGGGCTGGCGCATTCCGTTCCTGGCTTCGGCTTTCCTTGTCGCGATCTCCGTGTGGATGCGCCTCCGCCTCAACGAGAGCCCGGCCTTCACCAAGATGAAGGCAGAAGGCACGGTCAGCCGCGCGCCATTCCGGGAAGTGTTCCTGGAATGGAAGACGTTTCGGTTGGTGCTGATCGCCATCGTCTCGTTCCTGATGGCTCAGGGCGCGATCTGGTGGTGCGCCTTCTCGTACTCGCAGATATTCCTCGAGCGCTTCATGGACGTGCCGGGCGTCTGGACAAACCTGTTCCTTCTCGGCGCCACCATAGCGTCTGTCCCGCTCTACGTGTTCTTCGGCTGGCTGTCGGACAGGATCGGCCGCAAGCCCGTTCTGATCGCGGGCATGGTTCTGTCGGTCGTCGCAATGTTCCCGGCCTTCAAGGCGTTCTCGGAAGGCGCCAACCGGCCACTGATGGCGGCGCAGGCCGCAGCGCCCGCGGAGATTGTCGCCAGCCCGGAGACATGTTCATTCCAGTTCGACCTGATCGGCGGACGCAAATACACCACGGCCTGCGATATCGCGCGCGCCTACCTGACGGATGCCGGGATCGGCTACACGATCATCCCGACCGAAGGCGAGGGCGGCACAACGATCCGCTTCGTCAACACGGAGGTGTCGGTCGGCCTCAGCGACGCATCGGACGTCACGCCGGGCGGGCTGAAAGCACACAAGGCCGAGCTTGAGACGACTATCCTTGGCGCGCTCAGAGCGGCCAACTATCCAGCTCCACTAAAGGCGCCGACGAACTCGCAGGAGTTCAATGCGCAGGCGGCGTCCTTCGACTGGCCACTCATCATCGCGGGGTTCCTCGCGCTTGTCGTGTCTGCAACCGCGCTCTACGGGCCGATGGCGGCCGCTCTTGTGGAGTTGTTCCCGACGCGGGTGCGCTACACGGCGCTTTCGGTGCCCTACCACGTCGGCATCGGCTGGGTCGGGGGCTTTATGCCGATGACGGCCTATGCAATTGCGACCTCGACGGGCGATGTCTTCGCCGGCCTCTGGTATCCCGTGATCTTCGGCGCGATCGGCATCGTGTGCTGCCTGTTCCTCTTCCCCGAGACCAAGGGCAAGCCGCTGGACTAGGCGGGCTTTGGACCGGACACCGGCATCTCGATGGTGGCCGAGAGGCCGTTCGGCGTCCGGTTCGCGAGTATGAGCGATCCGGCATGAGCCTTTGCGATGGCGTCTGCCAGCGTGAGGCCGAGGCCTGTCCCGCCGGTCTCCCGGCTGCGGGAGGACTCGCCGCGGACGAAGGGATCGGTTGCCCGTGCCAGCAATTCCGGCGGAATCCCGGGGCCGTCGTCTTCCACTGTGACCAGCACCTTGTCGCCCTTCCGCAAGACCGACACACGCGCCGATCCGCCATAGGCGATGGCGTTGTCGATCAGGTTGCGCATCGCGCGCCCGAAGAGGACGGGGCGGCATGCCACCGGCGACTTCTCGCTCGATTGCAGCGTCACCGGCGCTCCGGTTTCGGAATAGTCCTCGACAATGTCCTGAACCAGCACGGCGACATCAATCGTGCGCTCGGGCTCACGCGAGCGACCCTGGCGCGACAGTTCGAGAATGTCCTCGAGCAGTTGGCTGGCTTCCTCAATCGTCCGCACAGCCTTCACGCGCTCGGCCTCCGGCTCCATCGACTCGATGCGAATGCGCAGCGAGGCGAGCGGCGTCCTCAGGTCGTGACCCAGAGCGCCGAGCATGACGTCCTTCTCGTTCAGCAACTGGCTGACGCGCCGGCTCATGGTGTTGAAGGCCTCAAGCGTCTGGCGCACATCACCATGCCCCCGCAACGGAACCTCCTCGGGAGCACCGGCAGCGCCAACACGAACCGCCGCGTCGGCAAGGTCGCGAAGGGGCCGGGAAACCTGGCGCGCAACAAGCAGCGCCGCGCCGAGAACGAACACGAACGTCACGAAGGTCGAAATGCCAAGAAGCATGGCGTCGCCGCCATTCGGTTCGGGCGAGATCGCAATGCTGCTGAACCATCGTCCATCCGGCAGTTGGGCCCCAAGCAGGATCTCTCGCGCCATGCGCGGCAGCCCCTCTCCTTCAGCGGGAGGGGGAGGGGCCGGCATGTCGCGCCGGGCCGGGCGGTCACGGGCATCCGGTCCAAATCCCTGCGGGGGCCGCGACATGCGTGTGATGACGCGGCTTGAGGCCCGGATCTCCGCAACAGACACCCCCGCATTGGCCAGGGCGTCGCGGACCCGGCGCTCAAGTCCCGCGTCACGCGGCAGTCCGAGATTGTCGACGGGGTTGTTGTTCGCGATCTGGTAGCGCCCGCCCGGTCCCTGGCGTCGGTCGAGAATGGCGAGACGCTCGCCCACGGCAGGCGGCGAGGCAAAAACGTCGACACCGATGTCGGTGAAGCGCGCAATCGCCGGTCCGCTCTGTTCGATGAAGGCCGCGCGCTCGCGCTCGCCCAGAAGCAGCACAAAGTTGACGAGGCTGGCGACGAGCAGCGCGCCAGCCATGACGAGCGCCAGTTGGCCCGGAATGCTCTTGGGCAGGAACAGCTTCAAAGCCTGGTGACCTCCGCAGAGAAGCTGTAGCCGCCGCCCCAGACCGTCTTGATGTATTTGGGCGTCTTGGGATCGGGTTCGATCTTCCGGCGCAACCGGCTGATCTGGTTGTCGATGCTGCGATCAAACACGCTGGCCTCGCGCCCCTGCGTGAGATCCAGCAACTGGTCGCGGCTCAGGACGAGGCGGGGCCGCTCCAACAGCACCAGCAGCAACGCATACTCGCCGGACGAGAGCGGAACGGATAGACCGTCCGCGCCTACAAGTTCGCGCTCGCCCGTCTTCAGCACCCAGTCGCCGAACGCGTACGAGGCGGTCTCAGGCGGCGTCTGGCGCGGCGGCAGGCTGTTGCTGCGCCGGATCACGGCCTTGACGCGCGCCAGCAATTCGCGCGGGCTGAACGGCTTGGTGACATAGTCGTCGGCGCCCACCTCAAGGCCGAGGATGCGATCGATCTCCTCCGCGCGCGCCGTTAGCATGATGACGGGCAGGTTGCTCGCCTCGCGCATGTGGCGGCACAGGCTGAGCCCGTCCTCGCCCGGCATCATGATATCGACAATGGCGAGATCGAACTTGTGCGCCGCGAGCAGCGTGCGCGCCTCGGCGGCGTTCGCCGCGGCTTTCACGCGGAAGCGATTGCCCTCGAAATAGCTGACGAGCGGCTCCCGGATGGAGGCCTCGTCTTCGACAATCAGCAGGCTTTGGCTCATTGAAGTCACTTTCCGAAAACGGCTGTAGCCTGCTGCATCGGGTTGTACCGACGCAACAGGCTACCGTTCCAGGGCCGCGACGCGCCTCGGGGGACTGCGCGTCGAGCCCGGAAACTCATGAACTACGGACGTGCCGGGCGCATTGCCTGAAGTTCCGCAATGCTAACGGCTCCGTCCTTGTTGGTATCGGCGCGGTCAAACGCCTCGAGCGCGTGGGCGGAGAACTCCGCAAGGCTCACCTTGCCATCAGAATTGGCGTCACCCCGAAGACCGGGCTGGCCTTTCCCATCGGGTCCGCGTCCATGACGCTCCGGTCCGGGTCCGGGTCCCGGTCCGCGCATGCGGACTTCACGACCCTGGCCGCGATGTCCATCGGCGTTGTCCGGTCCACCCCGGTCCGGGCCGGCCTGCATGCCGGCGCTGAACTCGGTCTTGCTGATCTGGCCGTTTCCGTCGTCGTCGAGTTCCGCGAATCGGCGGGACGCCATTTCCTGTATGCCAGCGGCGCGGGCCTGCTCGTGAAAGGCCTTAAACTCTTCAGGAGCGGCTTGGCCGTCACGATTGGAGTCGATCGCGTCGAAGCGCGTCTTCTGGGCCGCAAGGACCTCGGCGCGCTCGACCTTGCCGTCTGCGTTGGCGTCTAGGGCGAGGAGGCCGAAGCCGCCTTCCGGACCACGGGCCGCTGGCTGGGCGATGGCAATGCCGGCGAGGGCGGTCAGGGAGGCGGCGGCAATCAGGGTACGTATCATGGGGGGTCTCCGGTTCGGGGCGGTCGGGGCGCCGCCCATCTGTCTGCGATGGGAGGAGACTGGGCCCGGTTTGTCGCAGGACTTCCCCCGGAGGCGGGCTGGATTGTCGCAAGATGTCCGGTAACTGCTGAAAACCGGCGGGAAGGGGGTATGGCGCTTTCGGATATCTACTGCTAGCGCAGGAACCCCGTGGGCGGCCCGCATGTAAGCGGCTGCGAGACCTGAATTTTCGAGAGACCTGCATGTGGTGGGATAGACCCAACCCCAAAAAGGGGCCCGGAGCGGAACCCAAGCCGTTCCCGTTCATGAAGATCCGCTGGGTCGGCTTCGTCGTCACGGCGATTATCCTCGTCGGCACGACGGTTTCTCTTGCAACTCAAGGCCTTAACCTCGGGCTCGACTTCACCGGCGGCGTCCAGATCGAAGCTGACAGCCCCAGCGGAACGCCAATCGTCCCCGAGCAGGTGCGGGCGCGCCTGGCGGAGGCTGGCTTTGAGGAAAGCAACGTCACGACCACACAGGGCGGCACCACGGTCGTTATCCGCGTTCCGATCAAGGAAGGCCTCTCGGTCGAAGAAGTCTCCTCTCAGGCCAAGGCTGCCATGGGCGCGGAACTTCGTGAGCTGAAGACCGACAACGTCGAAGGACGCGTCAGCGACAAGCTGCTGATGCAGGGCATCCTCGCCAGTATCCTCGCCGTCCTCGGCATCGGGGCGTATGTCTGGTTCCGCTTCGAGGTGAAGTTCGGCACGGGCGCGTTCGTGACCACGTTCCACGACGTGTACGCCGTGCTTGGGCTGTTCTCGATCACACAGATGACGTTCGACCTTACCATCGTGGCCGGTGTTCTCACCGTCGCGGGCTATTCGATCAACGACACCGTGGTCGTCTACGACCGCATCCGCGAAATGCTCAAGAAGTACAAGAAACTCGCGATCGCTGAGGTTATCGACATCTCGATCACCTCGACGCTCTCGCGCACGCTGATCACCTCGCTGGCGACAGGGCTGGCGGCGATGGCGATGGCGTTCCTGGGCGGACCAGTCCTGTTTGGCTTCGCTATCTCGATCATCTTCGGTATCGTCATCGGCACCTACTCTTCGATCTTCGTGGCTGCCCCGATGCTGATCCACCTTCCGGGCCGCCTGCCGGGCGCGAAGTACCAGAACCCCGACGGCACGGTCAGCGCCGCTCCCTAAGCCTGACTTGTAAGGGCTAGCGTCTCCGCCGGCTTTCCCCCATTACTGTGGGGAAACGAGGTGCCGTCATCTCCGCAGGGGAGGGGCGCCGGGGCGGAGTAAGGGGACCAATGGCGTCAATTCATGCGCCCGCTGGCGAGCCGCGGCGGTCGGGTCCGTTCTACACCCAGCTCTATTTCCAGGTCCTCGCCGCGATCTTTCTCGGCGGCCTGATCGGCTTCCTGTTCCCGCTGAACACCTTCGTTGAGGCCGTCGATCCCGCGACTGGGCTGGCGATCAACAAGGCCGTGCCCATTCCCGAGAACCAGTGGGTGGCCCAATACCTGAAGCCGCTCGGCGACCTGTTCATCAAGGTCGTGAAGATGATCATCGCGCCGGTGGTGTTCCTTACCATCGTGATCGGCATCGCGGGCATGAGCGACCTCGGCAAGCTCGGCCGCGTCGTGTTCAAGGCGTTCGCCTACTTCCTGTTCTTCTCGAGCCTCGCGCTGGTGGTCGGCCTTGTGGTGGCCAACGTGTTCCAGCCCGGCGCCAACATGAACATCGACCCTGCCGCGCTGGACCCCGCCGCGGTAAACCGGGTGCACGGCTATGAGGAGCAGTCCCACGACCTCACGGTTATGGGGTTGATAAGCGAGATCGTGCCGTCGACGTTCGTGGGCGCGTTCACGGGCAACAACATCCTGCCAGTCCTGTTCCTTGCCATCGTCTTTGGGATTTCCCTCGCCGCAGTGGGCGAGCGGGCGAAACTGGCTGTCGATGTCCTGACAGCCTTCAGCACCGCAATCTTCAAGATGGTTTCGATCCTGATGCGCGCGGCGCCAATCGGCGCGTTCGGAGCGTTTGCTTTCATCATCGCGGACCAGGGCCTTGGCGCAATCCTCTTCCTGGCGAAGCTGATCGGCGCTGTCTGGCTGACGTCGCTGGTGTTCGTGTTGGTAATCCTCGGCGCAGTGGCGGCGTGGGCAGGCTTCAACATCCTGAAGCTCATCCGATACCTCAAGGAAGAGCTTTTTCTTGTCCTCGGCACGTCATCTTCGGAGTCGGCGCTGCCTGCGCTCATGGAGAAGATGGAGAGGGCAGGGTGTGCGCGCCCCGTCGTCGGCCTCGTCGTTCCGACAGGATATTCGTTCAACCTGGACGGCACCAACATCTACATGACGCTGGCGGCCCTGTTTATCGCACAGGCCACGAATACGCCGCTCGGACTGGACCAGCAGATCATCCTGCTGCTCGTTGCCATGCTGAGTTCCAAAGGCGCGGCTGGCGTTACGGGCGCTGGCTTCATCACCCTGGCTGCGACCCTCGCCGTGTTTCCATCAATCCCGATCGCCGGGATGGCGATCATTCTCGGCGTCGACCGCTTTCTCTCGGAATGTCGCGCACTGACCAACTTCGTGGGCAACGCCGTGGCCACGGTTGTCGTAAGTCGCTGGGAGGGCGCACTGGATCGCGACAAGCTCAGGCTTGCGATGGACGGCAAGGCGCCGCCGCTGGCAGCCCGGCCTATCGAGCAGGATCCCGACTGATCCACCGCTCCGCCGTACAACGAAAAACGCCCCGGACGGTTGTCCGGGGCGCCTTCATTTCAGATCCTGCCAGCAACTACATCTTGCAGTCGTTGTGGAGGAATTCTTCCATCGCCTTCAGCGACTCGCGGTGGTTGTCCGCGGTCCACAGAATGCCCTGGTGACCCATGTCCTTGAGGACCAGGAGCTTGGCGCGATTCGTTCCCTTGACCGCGTTGTAGAAATCGGTCGCGTGGAACAGCGGCACGCGAACGTCGCGGTCGCCGTGGTAGATGAGGATAGGCATAGCGAGTTTCGAGGCGTTCTGCTGAGGGTCCATGCCACCGACTGTGCGGCCCTGATAGGCGCGCTGCATGCGGTTTTCACCCCAGTTGTTGGCTATGCGCGTCAGGTTGGAAACGCCAGCGCCGGCGATGGCGCACTGGAAGGGACCACCCGGACGAACGGATGCCGCGAACGCAGCGAAACCACCGTAAGAGTAGCCGAAGATCGCGATCTTGTCCTTCTTTGCGTACCCTTCAGCCGCCATCCATGCAGCGCCGTCGTCCTTGTCGTCCTGCATGGCCAGGCCCCACTGGTTGTCGCCAGCCAGCCAGAGGCTGTGACCCCAACCATCGCTGCCACGATACTGCGGCTGCAGCACTGCGTAGCCGCGCGTGGCGAAGAACTGGGTCCAGCCGGAACCGTCCCAACCGATGTAGTCACGCGCCCACGGACCACCGTGCGGCAGCACGATCGCCGGCGGAGCCGGATCGCCCTTCTTGAAGCCCGGGGGCAGGGTGAGGAAGGCAGGAATCTTCATTCCATCGCGCGCGTCGTAATAGACAAGCGAACGCTCGCCCATCGTCTCCGGTTTGATCCAGGGACGCTCCGAGCCGATGCCGAGGACCTTCGTCTTGTTCAGCAGAAGGTAGTAGGCAGGCGGGTGGCGCGAGCTTTCGACAGTGAAGAGGATCTTTCCGTTATCGCCTTCGCCTGCGCCGCCGATGATGTCGACCAGTTGTCCCTTGAAGGAAGCTTCGAGACCCTTCTGGATCGAGACAAGCTCGGGGTCTGTCCAGAACACCATCGGGTTGGCGCCCTCGTACCGGAAGCCGAGGATCTTGCCGAAATTGTCCTTTGAACGGCCGAGCACAACACCAGTGGCGTTGAAATCGCGATGCGCGAACAACGGCTGTTCGTCGAATTTGTCGGTGCGCGCATCGTAGAGATAGACGGCCGATTTGTCGGAGAACTTGTCGGTGACGACAAAGTATTTGCCGGTCTCCTCGTCGTATCCCGCGATCGACATCGAGTTGCGGTTACGCGTGTCAACGGTCAGCGGCACTTCAAGGTCGAAGGCGCCCGTGTCGCGGTTGAGGATGTGCGTCTCGAAATTGTAGATGAGATCGCCGGTGTTCTCGATTTTCGTTTTCGTCAGGATTTTGCCGTCGCGCGGATCGAGCAGGTCGATCGCGAGATCGCCGACGTCCTTGTAGAGCGACTGGCTCTTTCCGGTCCGCAGGTTCACTTTCGAGTAGCGGGCGACAAAGTCCGTATCGATCTGGCTGACGATGACATTCTCGGGGTCAAGCGGCAGGTCGATGATGGTCGGGCGGGAGCCAATTTCGAGGCAGCGGAGCGTTTCAGCGCTTACGCCGATGGAGCGCCCGCCTTCAAACGGATCGTCAAACGTTTTGAGCGACTTGTCCGAAAGGAACGACTTGTAGAGCCACGTCTTGGTGCTGCCGGTCGTGCGACCTTCGCCGCAACCGCCGAGGCTGCCGGTCCACATCTGGTTCGCCAGGACGAAAACCTTGCCTTGTTTCAAGGCGCTAGCTGCGATGAAGCTCATCCGGTCGCTGGGCGTGGCGGTCCAGTCCAGCGGCTTGGTGCCATCGACCTTGGAGATATCAGCCGAAGCGATGATCCGCTTCGTGGGATCGCGCGGGTCGGCGCGAATGGCCACAATGAAGTCGCCTTCCGGCGACATCGAGACACCCGTCACATCCTGGACGCGGGCAATAGATTCCACGTCGAGCTTCTGCGCATACGCGGCGCCAGTCCCGGCCAATACCGTGGCCAACGCGATTCCAAGCAGGCTTCGAGACAACGTAAACCCCTGATTTTGCTATATGAAGTGGGTAAGACCGCAGGCGCAATGCTGCGGCGTTTGGCGGGTTCCCGCAAGGGGATTCACACACGCGTGGCTGTATTGGAAAATCCTGCCTCAATAGGCCTGATTGTTTGTGTCCCAGGCGCCACAATCGGGTCTCAATGATGCCGCGGAACGGTCACGTGACGTCACGGTGATTGAAGTCTGGAAATCTACCGTGCCAATAAGGCCAGTAGCCCGAGTCAGGACGGGCTTTGTTCTTAGGTCGGCATTCTGGGGTCAATCATGTCCAACACGAGCGCATCACTGCGCAAGCTTTTCCGTGGCGGCGCCGCTTTCGGCGTCCTCTCACTGGCGATGGGCGCAGCAGTCGCGCAGACGCCAACGCAACCAGTCGACACCGTCGTCGATTGCGATCCGACCACCCCGGGGGTGCAGACAAACTGCCCCGCCGAGAGTGACGACCGGGTCATCATCACCGGTTCGCGCATCGCTCGTGACGCGTTCACCTCTACCTCG
>Ga0075158_10000660_pt1 | contig 28154 bp, 24 predicted proteins | sample JI91814BDNA_FD_70968 | JGI IMG/M metagenome (GOLD analysis project Ga0075158, IMG submission 70968) | Wastewater effluent complex algal communities from Wisconsin, to seasonally profile nutrient transformation and Carbon sequestration -... | ecosystem: Engineered > WWTP > Effluent > Algae... | reverse complement strand
CCCAACATATAATTGGTTAAGGCTTCTCGCTCCTATTCGGCTTATTTGTATTAGCCACACGTTCTAATATCTTTGTTGAACATACACAAACGAAGTCGCCTTCGTCCATCCGCGATGCCCCAAAACTTTTTCTTATTGAAAAAGTTTTAATGTTCACAAAAAATGCAAGAGAAGATAGAATACCAAAGCTCGATAGAAATTTACTTTTTAAAAAATACGAAGTAACTGCTTAATCAGAAATGTCTGAATAAATGGGCATTTAAAAAAATATTATTCACGATGAAAGAATTTTTCACTTGAATTTTTTAAGTTATAAGGAATACTATTTCTATGAAGACGATTACTGTATCTATATCCGAAAATGAATTCGAGAGATTTGGCATCAATTCAGAAAAAATTGATTTCAAAGACTTGCTAAATAAAATAAGCATTGAATTAGCTAGGCAAGCTGCATATCAATGTCATGAAATAGCAAAAAGAGTCGGCTTATCTACCATGACAATGGATGAAATTAGTGCAGAAGTTAAAGCAGTAAGAATGAATGCAAAGAATCGTTCTTGATACTAATGTTGTCGTTGCCTCTTTAATTTCAAACGGTATCCCTTTCAAAATTATAAATGAATTGGCTTTTGAAAATAAGGTTACCGTTTGCATATCTGGTCCAATTTTTGAAGAATATGTAGAAGTCCTGAGTAGACCGAAATTTTCTGTCTTTAAAGATTTTAAAAGTAGAGCTGAAACTTTCATTACTAAAATTCAAGAAGTTGCTGTTAAATTTTCCCCTGATATAAAATTAAATGTTATTTCCGATGAAGCGGATAATAGGTTTCTTGAATTATCTGTTTATGCAAAAGCAGATTACTTGATAACCGGAAATACAAACGATTTTACGGAAAACAAATATGAAAATGTAGATATTGTTACTCCTCGTGAATATTGGGAAAAATATTCAGAGTGACTTTTTGTTATTAGCCTCGACTGGTTCAAGATAATGAATTGGGTGGAAATAAACAGAATGATAGGATTTTTTATATACCTCTCTCTTTTGATAAAAAAGTTTAACTATTTTTCGGAAAAGGGGTATTCCCAATTGCCAAAAGAAAGTTATTTAGCATTAAATCAGAATTTACTTTTGGCAATTGGTATAAAAGAAAAATATTAGAGTCTGAAAAGATTTACAAAGAATATTTTTTTTAATAGGAGACAATATGGAAAAGAAAGGAAAATTAACAAATTTTATTGCTCATGCTGAAAAAAATATTCCTGCATGGAGAGTTAATAGAGCTAAACAAAATGCAAGAAAAGAAATTTTAAAAATGAAATTAGGTGATTTAAGAAAAGAATTAGGCGTAAAACAAATTGATATTGAAGGATTTAGTCAGTCTGCTATTTCTAGACTTGAATCTAGAACGGATTTTAAAATCTCTACTCTTATTGACTACATTTCACAATTAGATTTGGAATTGGAAATAACTGTTAGACCAAGAAATTCCAAGAAGAAAGAATTCGTATTAGTGAAGGCTTAGCTGTATTAGCCACAGTTTGTAGTATTTTTGTTGAACACACGCAAGGGAAGTTGTGTTCAGGACTACATGCTGCGGCTAAGGGCAATTTCCAAAGGGTAAAGTATCTTAAAAGTAAATACTTTAAGTAGATAGGTTCAAATGGAAATTCCCAGTGAGGTCTCGACTAGTTTCTACTTGACAAACAAAATCGCTTGTTAGAAAATTAGGAATTCACTCTTAATTTGAAAGATTAGTCCTATTTTAATCTTTATCGGTTCGTGATTTATTCTGTAAAAAAGGAAGTTATGTATGAGAGCCATTGAAACACTAATAAATGTAAAAGAGAACGGAGAAATATTTTTGCATTTCCCCCAAGAACTCAAAAAAGGATTACATAAAATTGTAATCGTTTTAGAAGATGAAATCATTGATATAGACAATGAAACTCAAAGAGAATATCCTATTACCCTCGAAATTGACAAGGCATTTAAAACAGAATTAGACAAGCGAAGTGAAAGAATGAAACTCGACCCTCATCCGGGATATAGCTTCGGAGAAACTATTTCTTATTTGGAGGGGAAGGTTGGAAGAAAAATTCAAATTAGAAAAGGAAGCTAGGGAAGACCTTGCAGAAGCTTTTCTTTGGTATGAATCACAAAAAGAAAATCTTGGCGATGAGTTTGTAAGCAATGTATTCGAAAAAATTAATTTTATAAGTGAACGCCCTTATTCCTTTTCCATTTACCACGACGAATACAGAAAAGTTCCAGTCAAAAAATTTCCATATTACATTTTCTATAAAATTAAAAGTGATTTTATTTCTATTGTTGGAATTTGGCATACAAGTAGAGACCCGGCAAATATAATGAAGAGAATCGATAACATAAAGTAATTGTATCAAATAACACACGTCTAACTACAAGTATCCCCTTCGAGAGTGGACTATAACGGAAGCTATTCCCCTGACTTCTAAAAACCCAACGAAATAAATACTTTGTTTCTTTAGTATAGGTAGATTTATTTAGAAATAAGAATTGACAGTATTGTCTTGGAATACTGAAATTTTTTTAGATTATGAAAAACAGGGTCACTGACTTTTTACGAAAGATTTTTCTTTCTTATAACTATAAATTCTTTGGGATTCTTTTTTTAATTGGAATTCCTCTTTTTACAATCTATCGAATTGCATTTTTTCTAAAATATGCGTATCGCATAGACTTCAATGAAGTTAAATCTTCTACCATTCTACAGGCATTTGCCGAGGGTGTGCGATTTGATATTGCCGCACTTTGTATTGTATTTGGTTTACTTTTTATTTTATCCTGCCTTGATTTTTTAAATCGAAAGAAATTGTATGTATTTGCCTGGTCTTTTACTCCTATCTTACTTGTCGTATTTGTTTTTGCCATTTTAATTGCAGATGTATTGTATTTTGAACATGCCAATAAACATATTGGCTATGAAGCCTATGTGTTTTTAGGAAAAGATTTAATTCTTATAGTAGGCTCACTTTTAGAGGAAAATAAATTTGTCTTTATTGGAGGCATTTTTGGATTAGCCGCATTGACCTTTTCTTCTTTTCGTATTTATAAAAGGTATCATAATTACTCTCACCTGGAGTCGTCTTTTCAATACTCCCTTATTAAAACATTTATCGCTATTGTAATTGTTATCATCGGAATTCGTGGTGGCGTTCAGGAAAATCCAATTCGAACTAGCAATGCCATTATTTCTGAAAATAATATGGTTAATAACTTAGCGCTAAATGGTGTATATACCGCTATCATTGATCTAAAGAGTCACTCCATTCCCAGAAGTGATAAAATGGATTTTAAAGAAGCTACTTACCTCGTTAAAAAGGAAATTGATTATAGCAGTGCAAAATTTGTAAGTGAAGAATATCCTATTCTAAGAAAAACAATTCCTAAGAATCCAGATTCTAAAAGTCCCAATATAGTTTTAATCATGCTCGAAAACTGGACTGGAAAATTTATTAATCCAATCACTAATGGAATGGTAAATGGAAAAGAAGTTGCGCCTAATTTTAATAAGCTCCTAAAGCAGGGAATTTTCTTTCAGAGATTTTTTGCTGCCGGTGGACGCACTCCAAACGGTATGATGTCTGTTCTTACCGGAATACCTGATAGACCGGGGCTCACTGTTGTTCGCACTCCCCAGGCTATGGGTCATTTTTCGGGGATAGGTAGTATTATGCGCCAGGCAAACTACAAAACCTTTTTTGTTACCGGTGGTGATTTAAGCTTTGATAATAAACATAAGATGATGCCTCATTGGGGTTTTGATGAAAGCATAGGCAAGAAAGATTTAGATGAAATGAAACGTTATCAGATTGGTGCCTGGGGTTATGATGATGCCGATGTATTAGATGTCCTTCATAACAAACTTAAAAATTACAAAGAAGACAAACCTTTTTTTGCTACCGTTCTTACGCTTACTACTCATTATCCTTACAGGGCACCTAGAGAAGAATTCAATATTTTTGGGAAGGAAACAGACGACAATGAATTTTTAAATGTCTATCATTATGCAGATTGGGCAATTGAAAATTTCTTAGAGAAAGCAAGACAGTCTTCTTATTTTGATAATACAATTTTCTTTTTTGTCGCAGATCATACCCATCATCGTTTTTTAAATTACTATGAGGATAGAAATATTCCATTTTTAATCTATGCTCCTTCGCGCTTTAAGCCAGAAATTCGAAATGACATTGCATCCCAACTAGATGTGATTCCTACTATTTTAGGAACATTAAAAGAAGAAGTTTATTTTTCTGCCATGGGAAGAGATTTATTAACCACAAAAACAAACTCTGCATATTTCGCTTATGGAACTGTATTTGGTTGGGTCGAGGATAAGTTATTTTTATTTCGCACATCAGACGGAGAAGGCGGAGTCAACTTTACAGTAGAGCCGCCGCATATTCAATTTGATATATGCAAGAAAACTCCTCAGTTTTGCGAAATGCATCATCGCAAAGCAAAGGCTTTTTTGAATACCAGTATAGAGCTAATGAATCGCAATTTAGTTTTCCCGGCATCCATTGATGAGTTTAAACAAAAAAATTCCAATTGAACATCTTTTAAAATTTATGGGTTACATGAATCCTTAGTCTTGCTCTTGAAAATCTCTCTAGCAAAGATTACAATAAAGATATTCTAAAATCCTGAGTTTGAAAAAATGGATAAAAACTTATTCAGGAGAAAAAAATGAAAAAAATATCAATCATTCTAATTGTAACTGCATTTTTTAGCTTCTCGGTCTGGGGGGAAGATTCCTCGGAAGAGCCTAGAAGTGGTGGCGGAACTCAATCTGGTTTAACAGTAAAAGGCGGTATATGGGGATTAGGCGGTAAAACAAAATCAGAATTGGAAGATAAATATTTTACAGATGATTTACTCAGCGGATTTGGATTTGGTCAATTCAACACCGGGTGGAATACTCCAAGTAAATTATATCCTTTAAACCCAATCGGAATTGATTATTATATGAGCGGAATCGGATCGGGTTCACTCTTATTAGGCGCTGAGATGAGAGGTATACCAGGAGCAGGATTTACTGGATACACTCCAAAATACGATTTTATCAGTGTAAACGGAGGAGGAATCGGAATTCACAGTGCCGAAATGAAATTAAAAAATCTAGATTTAAATGTAGGCTATCAATTAGCATTTGGAAATTTTTTAGTTACTCCTAAGTTTCAATTCCGTAATTTTGCAACTGACTTTAAAGAATCAGGAACTTACCTATCAAACGGATCTTTTGGAATTAGAAATACAACTAACAACCAAAACACCTGGTCAGGATTTTTGGGTGTGAATCTTCTTTATAAACTCAATGAAGCATCTGCGGTATATTTTGAGTATGCGATAGACTCTCCTATACTCGGACAAATTTCTAGCAGCGGTGATTTTAATAAAACCTACTTTGCAGCGGGCGGCAATGTTGTTGTAGGATCTACAACTTTAATTAAGAGATCAAATCAAGAAATCAGAGGATCTGTTTTAGATCTGGGATACCAACATAGTTTTGGTGCTTTAGGACTTAGAGTTGGCTACAGAAGCGAAGAACTTAGAACAACCTACTCAACCTATACCGATGTTCCACTTGTTTTCTCTTCAAACGGCAACGTTGGATTTAATATCGGGGAGACTATCTTAAACTCTGTATTCTACAAAGGCTCTACTTCAACTTTATTACAAAGCTTGTATGTAACTTTTTCGTATAAACTATAATTGAATTTTAAAATCATTAGGGCTAATTAAAAGTAGCCCTGATGATTTTTAGTTCTTCTAAAATTTGAGATACAAAGTCAGTAAATACTATTTTTATTGATTTAAGATGGAAATTCTATTCTAGTGTAAAAATGAGTTCAAGAAAACAAAATCCTATCTTCTTTTTGGAAATATTTGTAAGTTTTTTATATAATTATTCATCTAAGCTTTTAACTGCATTAAACACGAACTCATTTCAAATCTATTCTACTTTTATAAAGCATCTCCAATCATGATCAGCAAAAAAATCCTACTTGTGGAAGACGAAGTCATTATTGCAACCGCAGAAATGGCTGTTCTAAAAAAACATAATTTTGAAGTTGTTCACACAGATAGCGGCGAAGATGCAGTTCGAATTATTAAAGAAGATAGAACGATTAATTTAATTTTAATGGACATCGCACTCGGCGATGGAATTTCCGGTGCAGAAGCCGCAGAGGAAATTCTTAAAATTAGAGAAGTCCCCATTATTTTTCTCACCTCCCATTTTGAAAAAGAAATCATAGAGCGCATACGTCATGTTAATCGCTATGGGTATATTATTAAAAATTCCGGTGAGACATTTTTAATTTCTTCTATTGAAATGGCTTTTAATTTATTTGAAGCTCAGCGCAGAACCCAGGAAAGTGAAACTCGTTTTAGAACAATGGCTGATTCCGCACCTGTTTTCATCTGGGTTTCGGATGAAGATAAACTTTTTACCTATTTTAATAAGCAATGGCTTATGTTTCGTGGTAGAACCATGGAAGAAGAATTGGGAGAAGGTTGGCTCAGTGGCGTTCACCCCGATGACTATAACAAATGCGTTGAAACTTATCATGACGCATTCGAAAATCGCAACCCTTTTGAAATGGAGTTTCGCCTCCTTCGTAACGATGGCGTTTATCGCTGGGTTTTAGACAGAGGAATTCCTCGACGAGGGGAAAATGACCATTTTGCGGGATACATTGGCTCTGTCGTAGATATCACAGATATGAAAGAACAGGAAGATAGCCTGCGTCAGGCTGCTGCTGTTTTTGACAATACAACAGAAGGTCTTTTAATTACAGATGCAACTACGAAGATAAAGGCTGTTAACCCATCTTTTACTGCCGTGACCGGGTATACTATAGAAGACCTAAAAGATAAAACTCCAAAGGTTCTAAATTCGGGCAGACAGGATAAAGCATTTTATGAGGAAATGTGGAAGAGCCTACTTACTGTCGGAAAATGGCGGGGGGAAATATGGAATAGGCGCAAAAACGGAGAAATTTATCCCGAGCTTTTAGGTATCAGTGCAGTCAAAGACAGCCAGGGTAATACTCTCAGTTATGTAGCAGTGTTTTCTGATATTTCCAAAATTAAAGCAGCTCAAGATGATTTAGATTTTTTAGCGCATCATGATTGGTTGACCAATCTTCCAAACCGTTTAATGTTTCAGTCTCGCCTGAGACATGCAATGAGTAGACTCGACCAGGGCAAACGTCTCGCTATCTTACTCATTGATTTAGATCGATTTAAAGATGTCAATGATAGTTATGGACATCCACTCGGTGATGAAGTCTTGCAACTCTCTGCTGTTCGTATGTTTGAGAAACTTTCCGAAAGAGACACACTTGCTAGACTCGGCGGAGATGAGTTTATTGTTCTTATTGAAGACCTGGACTTTTTAGAAAAAGCGGGTCGTATAGCACAGGAATTATTAACCGCAATTGCGGAGCCTTTTTATCTTACCAATGGAGTAGAAATTTTCCTTGGTGCAAGTATTGGAATTAGTATTTATCCCGACCAGGGTCAATCAGTAGATGAATTGTTTCAACATGCTGATGTTGCCTTATACCAGGCTAAAAAAGAAGGGAAGGGAATTTTTAGATATTATAATTCAAGCATTACTTCTTCCATTCGAAATCGTTTGTCTATCGAAACCAGGTTACGTAAAGCGGTAGACAGGGGAGAGTTCAGTGTTTATTTTCAGCCTCAAGTTGATATCAGGCTTGGAAAAGTTGTAGGAGCAGAGGCATTGGTTAGATGGAAAGATCCAGTAGAAGGATTTATTTCTCCCGCTGAATTTATTCCTATTGCAGAAGAAAGTGGGATCATTAGTCATATTGGAGAATGGGTATTACGCGAAGTATGCACCATTGGAAAAAAATGGTTAGACGCAGGACACAAGCCAGTTCCACTTGCTGTTAATTTATCACCGAGGCAATTTATTCATGGAAATATCGTCGCCGTTGTAGAGAGAATTTTAAAAGAAACAAACTTTCCTCCCGAGCATTTAGAATTTGAAATTACAGAAAGTGCTTTAATGGATAGAGAAGAGGAAGCAATAAAAATATTAAATCAATTTAGATCGATGAATATTCTGCTCGCTATCGATGATTTTGGAACCGGATACTCTTCCTTAGCCCACCTGAAGAGATTTCCTCTCGACATACTTAAGATTGATAAAAGTTTTGTGGATGATATCCCGGAAAATCAAGATGATAAAGAAATTGCGGCAACGATTATAGCAATGGGTCATACACTTAGACTCAAAGTTTTAGCAGAAGGAGTGGAGACAAAAGAACAACTTGAATTTTTAAAAGATTGTGGTTGTGATTTGTATCAAGGGTTTTATAAGAGTAAGCCATTAGCCGCAGACGAGTTTTTGAAATTTCTTTTGAATAATAATTAATCCCATGAAATTAATCGTAGAAAAACAAAGACTGTTAGAGTTAATCTCTGACCCCGATGCAGGATTAAAAGCGCATAAACTCTTAGCTTATTCTTTCGCAGATGATAATTCAGTATTTAAAATTGTTTTAGAGAGTCTATTAAAGGAAGTAAAAGAAAAAGACTTTGCCTCCTATGAAGTTTTAATTATCACAAACTTATTTAGAAACTATATACCGACTACAGAAGATATACCTCTCTTAATTCAAATACTGCGCGAAGTAAAACAAAGTTTAGATGAGCCTAAATTACATTTTGCTGGAATCTTTGCTGTCATTAGTTTACTTCTTAAAATTGATTTTAATCAAATCAAAGAGAAAAAAGATTTATTCGGAGACGATGAACTGGGTAGCCATATCTGGCAATACGTAGAGTGGATCGAAGAAAATAGAAATGGCAATCCAGATGAGCTAAAAGAGGAGCTAGTTTCTGTTACCCGAAAGCTATCAGAAGAAATAGAAAAAACAGAGCAAGTAGAAGACACTGAAGAATTTGAAGCATTGCAGGAACAGATTACTGATTTCAGAAGCCTACTTATTTCAAAGGTAAATGACTATTATCCAATCATTGAATCCTCTCTAAAAGAATTCATGGAAACTGATAATTATATTCTCCAGGACTTTTCTATTGAAATGGCGGGTATATGGAAAGCAGTGCAAACAATTCCTCCCCTTGTTGAGATTGCAAAGATTGCAGAGCCAGAGCTAAGTGTTTATCAGAAAACAATTGATGCACTTTCTTTTATGCAATCAGACGAAATTTTTACCCATGCAGAAGATATGTTTCGATTTCAAGAAGATGCAAGAGTTTCCTTCGCAGAAATCTTAGGACATTATCCTTATGATAAGTCAGAAGAGATTTTAATTCGTTACCTTTTCAAAGAAAAAGATCGTGATATAGTTACACTCTGTGCCTGGGCTTTATCTAATATTTTTTCGCTTAGAGGAGCGGAAGCGATTAAAGAAGTTTCGGATAAAGGTAAACTGAATCCAGAAATGATTAGTCTAAATGAAATCCTTCTTCCGATTTATATCTATCATAGACTTCCTGTTCCAGATTGGATGAGAATTGAGATTCTAGGCGAGCACAAACACGAACATTGATTATTCAATTCCAATACTTGTTATTTCATCCCGGTAAGGAGTTTCTTTTAAGAATGCTTTTAGGTTTAATCCTTTAGATCGGTAAGTTGCTGTTCCAATTTGCATTTTGGATAACTACCAGGCTTGAGGCTAGTTCCAATATACCCAATTGCTTCCTGTGCGGTGATTACATTAATATTCCAACCGGAAATATAATGAACGCATGTGTGGTGACTATTCTTGCATAGTATTTGAACAGCTTTGGGTTTTGGATAAGCCCAGGCAGAAGGAGGGTGAAGACAGAGATTTTCTAGTTTTGCAATTTTGCGCATACGCTTTATTATCTTCTCGTATTGACGGAAGCAATCTATCATTGGGTCTGCGATTTCTGCATCAAAGTTCTTTTTCTCTACGTTATAAGCAAACATTGTAATCAGTCTTTGCGCGATGTCTTCTGAATCATCTAGTTTTTTATTTGCCTCAGATATAAACCTTGTAATCTTTAAGAATTCAGTTAATATCTTAATCGTGTCCTCGTAGTATTCATTATCAGCAGCATTTGTATTATTTTCTTTTTCACTTGAAGTGATTGCTAGAAATGGGTTTTGTTTTAAAATTTCAAAGTCCATGGGCTCTGGCATTTCTACTATATAAAGTCCACGCACTACATGATTTTGAAGAGCGTATATTATTTCGTCAGACATACCGAGATTACCCGCAACCTGGACATTGAGCTTTGTTAGCTCTACCATAAGCATATCATCTAGATTTGCATTTTTCCAATAATTCGTTTTGTATAAAATTAAATCTGCGCAGAGCCCAGTTAAAAATGCATTGCGATGAATTAATTTAATTGCATAGCTTTTCTGAATTACAGTTCCCAGGCATATAAGTCCCATTCTGACTATGTGTTGGAAAAATTCATTGTCCTCAGTCATAATTTCATACAGGGCAAGAACTAGCATGTCCGTATAGAATGCATTGTTGATAAGGCTTTCTACATTTTGTAAGCTCGAAGTATTGTTATTAAATAGAATCGAAATAAAACTTTTTTCAGTCTCGTTGACTACCGGTATAATAGAATTAGCCAGTGCTTTTCTAATTTTAGCAATCAGCTCCGGCGTGGTTTTTATCTTGAAGGAGGGAGTATATTGGTCAGCTATTGATTCAAGTTTTTTAATGCTAGATTCGCGAACATAAACTAAATCTTTAATTAAGATGTTTCCTTTTTTATCAGTGAGAGCATCTCTTAATTGAACTGTTCCCAGTAATTCAAGATCACTTACAAACTTTGAAAATTTTTTTAATTCATTAAACTCTATGCCTTCTGAACTGAAAATCATACTTTTACTCTTTATACCATTGCTAAATTTTGGAAGAATCTAAGCCGAGATTTTCTAATAAAGCAATAAAAATTTTCTGCGACCAAGATTTGCGCAACAAATGGTTATAACTTTTAATAGAAGACTCTTTTCTTTTATTGTGTAGAATAAGTAAGTATATAGCATTTAAATAAAGCAAGATAAAAATTTTTTAGGAAATTTCTTTCCTAAACGATAGGAACTAATAATCCACTATTTGGAATGATTCTTGTTGACGTAAACTATAAGCTGGGATACAAAACTATATTGTGAAAATTGCAATCATTGGAAGTGGGATAACAGGCGCGGTCTTGGGGAGTATGCTTCCAGATGCAGTTGTCTTTGAACGTGCTACTCATGTAGGCGGTAGAATGACAACGAGATTTCTAAGGGAATCGGAGCGATTTGATATCGGCGCAACTGTCTTTAAAGATAAAATTCAATACATCGAAAAAGGAATCGTAAACGAGTATGATTTTTTGAAATTCTTAGAATCAAAGACGCAGGGCTTAAAAATAAAACCTCATAAAACTTACCAGGCCTCATTTCATTCCATTAGCTCTATGCAGGATTTGGCTGAAAAATTACTCGCAAATAATAAAGTTTATCTGAAGCACGAGGCTGATTCTATTTCAAAGAATCACGACCAGAGTCAGTGGATTTTATCTTTCACAAACGGGAAAACGGAAACTTTTGATAAGATTGTTTTGACTGCACCAGTTCCACAAATTATTTCTCTCTTAAAAAATACAGGGCACATGACGCATTGGGATGACGCTATTCGATTTAGAGGGGAGTATCGATCCTGTCTTGTGCTCACTGGTGTTTGGAGAAACCTACCGGTTGAAATTATTCAGAAAATTAAATCTCTAAAAAATCACACTTATCTTTTTAAAGATGAAGATGTAGAATATTTTTCAATCGAGAGTGAGAAGTATAGAGATTCAGAATCAGATAATTCTCTTATCATTACAATTCAATTTTCGTCTGCCTTTAGCTCTAAAAACCTGGAACGATGGTGCGATAGTGACCATAAACCAATGTATTATATTGTAAATAGCAACCAATATTTCTTTAATCGTGTTTTTCACATTATCGATATCCCTGAATTAATCAGTAAAAAGCCAGATGTAATGGATACGCATAAGTGGCGTTATTCACAGGCGGACTTTTCTCTTTTTAAAGATACTGAAATCGATTTAAATCATCCGAAATACCTGGAATATTTATCACTCTGTAAAAAGTATAATTTATGGATGACCGGTGATTGGATATGGGGATCGCGAATTATCCGCTGTGCACTGGGTGCTAACATAATAGCGCAAGAAATTTTAAAAGATATTCACAGGTGATTTATTCGGTAACTAATTTAAGTCTTCATGGGTCATCGTGGGATTATTTTGTAGTATTTCGGACTTTTTCAAATAGTAGGTTGCTCCTTTATCTGAAGGAAATTCATTTACAATTTCTTGAAGGATTTCGATTGCTTCTTTGTATTGCTTGGAAAAATAAAATTGCACTCCTCTTTCAAATCTAGCTTTCGTTTTTGTAAATCTATTCAGTTCAATTTCATCAAAGGGAGTTTTTATTTCAAAAAGTGAAATGTCTTCTCGTTTGCCCTTCACTTTAATATGACCTAAGAATCGATAATGAATTCGATCTAGGAAGCTTAGATTTCTTAAAGTTGAATCCGTAATCAAAATATCTGCTCCGAAAACTTTTGTTTGGCTTTCCAGTCTAGATGCGAGGTTTACTGTGTCGCCTATCGCAGTATAATCTAGCCTTTCATCAGAGCCTATATTGCCAGCAATTGCAGGACCGGTATGAATTCCGATTCCCATATTTAATTTGTATTTCCAGGTTTTGTTTAATTCATTTAATTCTCCATACATATCAATTGCAGCCTTCACTGCTGCTTCTGCATGTTTTTGATTTTCATTTGGTGCATTCCAAAATGCCATTACTGCATCGCCGATAAATTTATCGAGCGTTCCATTGTATTTTAGAATTGACTTAGACATTCTACCAAGATACCGGTTGAGGATAAAGACAACTTCTTCGGGATTCATTTCTTCTGAAAGAGAGGTAAAATTTCTCAGATCGGAAAACAAAACTGTAATTTCTCTTCTAAGTCCAACACCTGCTTTTATTTCTCTTTTCTCAAGAGCGTCAATCACTACATCTCGGGCAACGTATTTGTCCAGGATTTGTCTCGTTGCTTTTCTTTTTTTTCTTTCTTCTAACATTAGAATTAAACCAAAAGAAATTAGGTAGATTGGAAAATAAAAAATTCCGTATAAAACGGGTAAATGCGTATTATGCGTAAAAAGAAACCATTGGGAAAAAACATAAATTCCTAAAACCAAATCCAGAAAGATTATTTTTTTATAGATGGAGAAGTCAAAGTGAAACAAAAGAATCGTCATAAATCCAATGATTATATAAATTAAGAATTCGTTTTTTTCGGTTATATCCTTTCTAAAATCTCCTTTGAGCCAGTTAGAAACTACATTCGCCTGGATGATTGTCCCCGGCAATTCTCCATAAGGAGAATTATGTAAATCGCTTGCACCGGAAGCAGTTGCACCGAGGAGTATTATTTTATCTTTAAATACTTCCGGCAAAATAAGATTATCTTCTAGTTGTGTCAGGTTTTTTCCTGAATTTGTTTTTAAAATAGAATAGAATACATCGGATGCTGAAATCCTATCCAATTTATCTAATTCAGATCGAGAATAATAATGAATACCTGTTCTTCCCCTATCATGGTTTACAAATTTTCTTTTATCGTTTAAATTATAGGATAGATTATTTTCCGAAATAGCCAATTTAGAATTTGGATTGTTAAAGTGCAGTGCTTTCCAGGCGATAGATGGGTAGGTATAATTATCCGCAGAATAGGCAAAATCATACTGTCGAATGATTCCATCATGGTCGGCATTAAAATTTACTCCGTGTAAATGATTGGATATGGAAAGTAAGGCAGGAAAAGGGAATGCTCCCGAAACAGGGAAGGGTTCTGATTGAAATGGATTTTCTTCTACCATTGAAAAATGAGAAAGGGATTTAGAAAAATCTTTCGAAAGAGGATTAGAAGAATTACTAAAATAAAAGGCATGGGAGATATTGTTTATATTCTTTGTTACATTTACAAGATAACGGTCATTATCCGAAACTTCAGTGAATAGAATATCAAACAATATTCCTTTTGGTGATCCAAGAGAGATATATTCAAGAAGTGGTTCATAGATATTGCGTTTCCATGGCCATCTACCAAAAGATGGACTATCCCCTAAAACTTCAAGCGAATGATTGTCAAATTCTAGAACTATGATATCGGGGCTAATTTTGTTATTACTCGAAATATAATTGTATTTAAAATCTAAAAATTTATTCGCATAATCTTTTGTGAATGGAAGGGAAGATAAAAAAAAACTAATTCCTAAAGGCAAGATTAGAAAAATGAAAGAGTAGAAAATTAAATTGAATAACTTTGATTGTTTAAGTTTTAAAAAACTATTTTTTATCGAATTGCTCATTTAGTATATCCCAGTCTGATTTGGAACCACAGCTAGATGATTCTTTTTGTTTTACTTTAAATTCTTTTTGGATGCGCTGTATTCGTTCGGGGAAGGAGGGATGTGTTTTTTGTATCCAGTCTGATTTCTTAGTAAGTTTATCCATTTTGTTTAAGTAGTTAACTGCTGCTAACGGGTTGCAACCCAATTCCTGTAATATATAGCCAGCACTTAAATCGGATTCATATTCCTGTGAGGGCTCTCTACCTGTTTCTTTTAGCATTGTGTCCCATTTTTTTTCTAAGGCTCTCACTGCGACTGCTGTTCCGCCGGTAGGATCAAGTCCTGCTTGCAAGAATTTCTCGAATGAATTATTGTCTTCTGGCTCATAGGAGTGTGATAAATAAATATGAGATAACTCGTGGGCTAATACAAATTCGGCGCTAGCAGGGCTTTCCCATGTTTTAATCATTCCCCTGGATACTAATATGTAGCCGCCGGGAATAGAGAATGCAAGAATTTCGTCTGTATCGAGGATTCCTGCGCGGTAGATTAAATCTTTTCTTCCTACTTTTTTACTTATCTTCGAAACAATTCGATTGAGTGCCTTCGTTGGAATTTCTTCTTTTAAGAGTGGATAGCGTATTAGAAAATTCTTTACTACCTGTCTTCCAAAAAGTGTTTCCTGTTTCACTCGATGGGATTCTGGACTTGTGGAATCGAAAGAGCTACAATAATTTGTGAATAATAGCAGGATTAAAAAGATAAAATTCATTCGCTCATCGCCGATATAGAAAAATTAAATTGGGTTTGTCCATAAGAAACCGGCGTAGAAGGGGCTTGAAAATAATAAACAGATCCGCCCTTTCCTGCCTGGTGGATAATCGTAAAAGCCACTGACGTAGATCTTGAAATAAAATAGGATAACCCGAATGTAAATCCTTTAGAGGATAAATCCTTTTGATAGTAGGCGTCGTTAAAACTATATTGATAGTGTCCTCCCCGAATACCTTCATAGAATGCAGTTTTTTCTTTGTTCAATGGAACTTTGTTTTCTGCATATTCATAAATGGCAGCTTCTATAGCTGATTTAGACCAATCTATTTTTTTATTGGAAGACTGGTTCGTAAAGAAGCCAATTCTTAAAGAGAAAATTTGATTTATGAAATATTCTAACCCTGAGGCAATATTTTTAGTTTCAATTCTTCTAAGTTCATTGTATTCATTATCTCCAAAAGTAATGGTTGCAGGATTACTAAAGCTGACAGAATAATTTTTCCCTTTCTGGCGATATGGGGAATTGTAGATAAAATCAGTAACAAGCATTAGCCGCTCAGAAAGGTAATAAGATATTCCAGTTCTGATTTCTGTTGGTGCGGGCATAGAAACATTCGCCCGGCTTTGAACAAACATTGAATCATTATAAGTGTATCCGCCACTTCCGAAACCTGATTTATACACATAATAATCATTATCCGAATAGTAAGAATTTCTTCTACCCGCAGTGTTAAATATTTTTCGAAGTGACATCCCAATATATAATTTATCCGTCAGTGAATATACAAAACCAAAAATTGGCTGAAATCCAATCGATAATTTTCTATCATAATTAACTTCTCTTTTCAAGGTCTTGTCTAATAGTTCGTATTCGTCTGTTGCCATGAAACTTCTAGTTTCTCGCACATAATAAAGAGTTGCCCCGATTGAGAGTCTATCAGTTATTCTAAATGCAAGGCTAGGTCCAAATTGAGTTCTTGTTAGGTCTTCTTTGTTGATGGAAACATAATTGTTGTATCCATATCGACCTGATACTAATTGGAAAGGATAAGGAATTGAATTTGCTACATCTGTTTGGGATTGGTAAGGACTTGCAAAGGAAAATCCATATTTAATTTTATCGGATCCAGCAATAAACCCTACAAAATTGGGAAAGTAAGAATTGGATTTACGAATATAGTCTCGAGAGGGACCGTCTACATTGTTGTAGTTGTCACTTGCTTTCTGGTAGGCAGAGCTACTTGCGGTAAACGAGCTTTTGCTTGCAAAACCCAATCCACCTGGATTATAAAATGTTCCTGTTGCGTCATCCGACACAGCCGTGTAGGCACCACCCATCCCGCTTGCCCTATCTCCTAAAAACCCATGAACACTTTGAAAAACCTGGTCAGCGTTTACTCCAAAGAAAGAAATCAGGTAAACAAAGAGTATTATTCCTGTGTAATTTTTTCGAGCCAAATGAGGTTACTTTCTGCTATAGATTCTGTTTGAAAAATTTTAGAGGAATCTTTTTCGGAGTATAAAAATCCTCGGGAGGCTAACGTTCCAGAAATATCATTGAGTCTAGCTCTCGATCGGTTTATCGACTGACGTTTAAAATCTGATTCTCCGAGTTGCAATGGCTTTTCATTGGATGAAACTGGAGAAGTATGAATTTTTAAGATCCAACCCTGTCTTCCATCACAATCTACGAATAATTTTGCAGATTCTTCTTTCAGTATTTTACTTTTGCATTCATTTGGAATTGAGATTGGGTTTCCAGAAAGAGAAATATCTTTATATAATTTTGAATTTGCATTTGAGATATAAGTCCATTCATTTGCTTTGAGTTGAGAACCAATGATTAAAAATATAAATAAAAAATAGAAGTTTTTCATAGCAGTTACCTCTTAGGTTTTTATACTATTCTATACAAAGATACTATCTAGAACTGTCAAGGTTTTTTAAATTTACTTTGGTATTTACTAATGGATTATTGGAGGAATTTAGTTTTTAAAAAGAATACCAAGAAAAAAAATACAGAGGAAATTGTTGAATTACGAACCAAATTGAATTAAATGTAAAAAATGAGAATGCGATAGACGAAATGTGGAACGGAATTGAAGTATGTGTAAAAAGATTACTTACTTATATAGTCATAGAAAAAACTAAGAGAATAGATAATAAAGTCAGAAATTTTACTTGCTCAGTATTCTCTATGATAGATTAATACTTACCTTTACACAACCTCAAGATTAAAATTCTTATTCTATTAAATAGAAATTTCAGGCTGTTCGTTTTTCCATTTTCGATGAGTTTCCATGATTTCTAATACTTCCTGTATGTCATCGGTAACTCGTATTAAATTCAAATCCTCTTTGGCAATAGTTTCATATTCTACTAAGATCGTCTTTATCCATTCAACTAAACCTCCCCAAAAATGTTTACCAAATAAAACTAAAGGCAAAGGATAAATCTTATTAGTCTGCATTAAAGTTAATGCTTCAAAGAATTCGTCTAACGTTCCAAAACCACCTGGCATACATACATATCCCATTGAATAGCGAACGAACATAACTTTGCGCACGAAAAAATAACGAAAGTCTAAAGATATGTCCTGGTAAGGATTCGGTCTTTGTTCCATTGGCAATTCAATGTTTAACCCTATAGAGAGTTGATCTTGCTCGAAGGCTCCTTTATTGGCAGCTTCCATTACTCCCGGTCCACCTCCAGTTATAATGGTAAAACCATTTTGACTTAGTAAAGTAGATAATTCTACGGTTTTTATATAATATGGATGGTCTGGCTTAAGCCTAGCTGATCCAAAAATAGAAACAGCATCTCTTACTTCAGATAGCTTTTCAAATCCTTCAGTGAATTCGCTTATAATTCTAAAAATTCTCCAAGACTGATCCCCTTTTAAGTCTTCTATGATACTACTGGGATGATTTTTTCTGTTATTCCATGGCATGTGTTTGCTCCTTTATATTCTAAGATAGAATAAAATTTTCCAATTGAACCTAGATCATTTTTTTAAGTGTCTGCGGTTATGGCAATTTCTTTCCATTTTTCTTTGATTTCTAATACGGCAGGAATATTTTCAAGAAATAAGGTTGCAAACTTAGGATCAAAATGTTTTCCCGATTCGGCTTTTAGATAGGCACAAGCATCTTCAATTGACCAGGGTTTTTTATAAGGTCTTTCTGTTGTTAGAGCATCGAAAACATCCGCAATCGCTATGATTCTTCCTTCGGGACAAATATCTTCTCCCTTTAACCCATAGGGATAGCCTGTCCCATCCCATTTTTCGTGGTGGCTAATAGAGATATTGCGTGCTACTTTTAGAAGACCATTTGAATGTTCTCCAATAATTCTTGCGCCAATTAAGGGATGCTTTTTCATTTCTTCCCATTCATTATTATCCAATTTTCCAGGTTTTCTAAGAATCGAATCCGGGATTCCGATTTTTCCAATGTCATGCATAGGAGCAGCGTTAAAGATTTCCTCTGTTCTATTTTCATTGTAACCAATCGCCTGCGCAAGAATTTTTGAATAATAACTCATGCGAATGACATGCCTACCTGTTTCATTGTCTTTGAATTCTGCTGCATAACCTAAACTCTGGATAATTTGTAAACGTGTTCTTTTTAATTCATTCATTCCGACTAGCGACAAATGAGTCTTAACCCTTGCCATAACAATTGCAGGTCGTATTGGTTTGGAAATATAATCTACTGCACCAAGAGAAAAACCCAGAGTTTCGTCATCGATCTCTGACATAGCAGAAATAAATATGATCGGAATAAGCATAGTGGTTGGGTCTGACTTAATTAGTTTGCATACTTCGTGACCGCTCATACCCGGCATCATGATATCCAAAAGAATCAAATCAGGTAAAATTTTTTTGGCTAGTTCAATGCCTTCCATACCTTCACTAGCAAATGCTAATTCATATTCTATTTTAAGTGTTTCCTTTAGAATGAGCCTGTTCGTTGGTTCATCGTCTATAATTAGAATTTTACTTTTCTCACCTGTCATTTTGTTATACCTAAAAGAAATTTTTATTATTGTTTAAATTTTCTCAATTAGTTTTTTTATACTCTGAATCTCTGACTCTATTTCATTGATTGCTTGTGAAATTAATTCTAGGTCTTTTTCCTTTTCCAGTTTGATAGCCATTTGAGATAATTCTTTACAGCAAATTGTTAGAGCAGCCCCTTTGATTTTATGCGCGATTGAATGGATTCCTTTTAAGTCTTTGTTTAATTCATATTTTTTTAATTCTTCTAGGGAAGTCGTCAAGGAATCGCTGGCAGTATTCATAATTTGGGATAGAAAATTTTCATCATTTCCAAATCGATTTTTAAATTCATCAGAGTCAAAATGTTTTTTATTGTTTTGAATGTTTTCTTTTCTTAAAGTCTCTGAATTTTTCCAATCATTTAGTTTTACCCATCTACTTAGAAGTATTGCAAATGCATTTTGAGTGATTGGCTTACTGGCATAATCGCTAACACCTGCTTGAAAGCAATGATCAATTTCCTCTTTAACAGTTCCCGCTGTAAGAGCAATGATTGGAGTATTACGATTATCCTCAATTTTGCGTATTTCTTTAGTTGCATCTATACCGTTCATTTCAGGCATTTGCATATCCATAAAAATAATATCAGGCAATTTCGTTCTAAATTGGTGAATTGCTTCTATACCATTTATTGCTTCAATTACTATCGCATTTGGTAAGATTTTATTCAAAAACGATTTTGCTAAAAGTAAATTCATTTGATCGTCATCAACAACTAAAACTTTCACAGGTTCAGTCATTTTAATTGATACTAACTCTATATTCTCTTCCCTGGTTTGAGAATCTTCTAATGACTTGCTCATGATTTCGCTGGTGGGATTCTTTTCACTTTTTACTTCAATTTTAACTTTTAAGTTAAAATAAAAAATACTACCATGTCCCAATTCGCTTTCCAATTCAAATTTGGAATTCATGAGAGTCAAAAGTTTATTGGAAATGGCTAAACCTAAACCAGTTCCACCGTATTTGCGAGTAGTAGATGAATCCTCTTGAGAAAAGGCATTGAATATTTTCCATTGATTTTCTTTAGAAATTCCAATTCCCGTGTCTCGGACTGAAAATCGAAGAATTCTTTCTTTTAAATGCGATTCAATTTTTACAAGTTCTACTTTAATCTCAATTTCCCCTTTGCTTGTAAATTTAGCCGCATTACTCAATAGGTTAATCAGTATTTGCCTTAGCCTGATAGAATCAGAAAAAATGAATTGAGGAATCTCGGGTGAAATTGTAAGGATAGAATTGATCTTCTTTTCATCTAATTTATACTTTATTACGCTAATTGCTTGTCCTAGGAGTTCGAACAAATCTATTTTTTCGATATTTAATTCTAATTTCCCCGCTTCAATTTTAGAAAAATCAAGAATATCATTTAGTAAATCAAGAAGAGAAATTCCTAATTTATTTACGATTCCCATATATTCAGATTGGGTTTCATCTAATTTAGTTTTTACCAGTAGATCAGTGAATCCAATGATTCCATTTAAAGGTGTGCGAATTTCGTGGCTCATACTTGCGAGAAATTCAGATTTAGCACGATTGCCAGCTTCTGCTTGCTCTTTCGCCTTTATTATCGCTAACTCATTTTCCTTATTTTTTGTAATATCAGCAAAAGTAACTATAAACCCATCATTAAATTTTACAGCGGAAATGCGAAGCCATGTATGTAAATTTTGTGAATCAAATAATTGATCTATCTTTAGCGGCTTACCCGATGTTACTACTTCTACATAACTGTCGAAAAGACCAATTTCTCTAATCAGGGGCATTTCGGATAATAAGTGTTTGCCGATTAGGTCTTCGTGTCGCCTTTGAAATATATTTTCTGCTGCTTTGTTTGTATATAGCCATTCGAAGTCAATGATAGACAACCTATTGCGAATGGATTTAAATGCCATTATACCTTCATCTGTTCCACCCATGACACTTCGTAGGAACATTTCTGTTTCCCCTAATTGTGCATTTGCCTTTTCCTGTTGGCTTTGTAAATAAATAGTTAAGCCAAAAACAATCGAAGAAACAATTGTAATATTAATTATAAAGAAAATGACTGAAATTTTGGCAGGAACTAAAATTGGGGAATTAGGATAGATTACTTCAAATATACCCGAGGCAAGAGTCATAAAAAGGTAAATTGTAAGCCATTCTAGACTGGATTTTTTATCGCCAAATGTTAAGGAGCCTACAATGGAGAGAGTCGCCCAAAGCATAACGGCTCCGCTCGCAAGAAATCCGCCTAGACTCCATTGGAAAAAAAAAGGAAGCAAAAGACTAATGAGCAATTGAAAGTTTCTTGTTTTCTCAAAGTTTTTAATTTTATAAAATGAATATAAATTTATTGCGGATAATATAGTATAGCCGTAAGGTATAATAGCTGGATAAAATAAATTAAAAATGAATGCGATAGTTCCCCATATAATACCTCCAAGACTCATGAGAATAGCCATGTAGATAAGGAATTTGTGCTTTAATTTCTCTGCTGCATTGTCTTCTGGTTTGTCTCCTATTAATCCAAACTTAGATATAAGCTGTAAAATTGATGGTATCATGGAATTGTTAACTAAGGAAAAATACTTCTGTCGAAAAAGCTTAGAATAGGCTTCTAGGTTTATTGGTCATAATTTAAATATATAATTAATTTGTCTACAATTGAAAGTTTTTTAGATCTTTTTAAAAAAGTTTAGCGATTAATGGAGCTTATCTCAAGTTTAATATATGGATAATATTATTTTGCTTTCGTGTGGGTAATTTGAAGAATGCCTGCCATTGGAATCAATGACAGGCTAACAGATTATTTTTTTTTAGAAGCTGGCTTTTTTTTAGCGGCTGGTTTTTTCTTTGCGACCATTAATTTTCCCTCACTTAATAATATAATCATCGACATAATATTTTAAGCTAAAGAAATTTTTTTCCAAAAAAATATTGTGATAAAAAAAATGATATAATAAAAGATAATTTTAATCTAAAAGTTTTCTGGTTAAATGTTTTTTAGTAAATTGGCTAATTTGAATTAGCCACGTTTTAAAATCACCGTAATTTTTGTAACTAAAGGTAATTATAGCTTATACAATAGAATAAATTTTACCCTACAGAGATTCTTATGTATACACTTTAAGTTTCTGATAGTTTATAGAGTTAGGAGTATTAACAATGAAAGGTATTGTTTACAAATATTTATTGGATTATTTTAAAAGTTTAGGTCTTACTGAAGATTCATTGTCTGGAAAAACTAAAATGAGATCTATACGCATTCAGATTTCGTTAAAAGGTATCAATCTAGCTGATTTTGGTCCAGATACCAATGATGATCCTTCTGTCTTAGAGAAATTAAAAACTATTCTAGCAGAATTAAATTTACAGAAGGCGGCTTAATAAGATGAATCAATATATATCTTCTCAAATTTTTAAAAATGGAAGTGAGATTCCTTCTTATGTAGAGGGAAAGAATGCAGGTTTGATTCTTTGTTTTTATGGTTCAGATTTTGATTATTCTTCTTTGTATCATGAATTAAAAAAAACAGGGATTCCGTTTTTAGGATGCATGGACATTGCTCGTCTCACTAATTCAAAGTATTCTTTTGATACAGATTCTGTTGCTATCATGACTATTTCTAAAGAAATTCTTGCGAAAGTAGGAGTGATTGCTTTTGATATGAGAAAATCTATTAGCAATCATGCTATGTATCAAGCAAGTAAAGACGAATATACCAAAGTATTAAATAGACTTGGTTTTGATTTTTCTTCTCCTGATATGGAAAGAGAATTCTCTATCAATCTACTCTATGGATTGCAATCCGGCAATTCTGTATTATCTGCTCAAAATGAAGTTAGTTTATTTTTACAATCAGTCGGGGGGAGTTCCGGTGGTAAATTAGATTTTAAAAGTTCCAGTGTAATTTGCAGTAAGGGAATGGGAGCTATCGGCGCAACGGCTGTTATTCGGTTAAAACCTGAATACAGCTTTTTTATCGATAGAACATCTAGCTTTGAGAATATGGAAGGTAAACTAGTCGTTACTAGGCTAGCTAATCCGCGTTATATTCTAGAATTAAATAATAAGCCAGCAGCTTTAGAATATGCAAGAGTTATTGGAAAATCTGTTTCTGAATTAAGCCCGTTAGTTTATGCAATGTATACACTTGGTATTGAACCGGGAGACGGAGAAAGACTTATTACAAGCATCATGAAAGATGATGGAAAAAATGGTCTGTTGACTTACAACGATTTGTCGGAGGGAACTTCTCTAAATATCTACAAAGCAAAACCTCAATATGAAGATAGATTATCCAAATTAAAGTCTATCCAAAAGCAAAACTTGCTTGGTTATATTTCTTTTGATTGTGTGCTCTGTTATCTCGCAAGAGATGCAAACCAGGAAATCGAAACTATATCATCGCTTTATGAAGAGACTCTACCAGGAATTCCTAAAATTGGATTTGGAACTTTTGGAGAGAATTTTTGTGGAGCAAATGTAAATCAAACAGAGACTTATCTGGCGATTTTAAAAAACAATTAAGTTGATCCCAAGTATATAAATTAAATACTCACTCTAAGCTTAGAAACCTAGAGTGAGTAATGAGGATTAACCTCTCCCTCTTAAAAATTTATTATTTCTTCTTCTAATTTTAAAAAATAAAATCTCAAATCTTAAATTGAATTGACTCTATGTATTAATAAATGAGTCTAATTTTTTTAGAGATTGGTTAATCAATATGCAAATATTAAAAAGTAAAGAAAATAGTTTTGAAAATTTATCTCCCGAACAAGTATATCTTGAAGACTGCAAAAAAAACGACAGGTTTATGTTGTTTTTAATGTTCTCACATCTTCCCTGGATTATTATTTTTGCTTATGATTATGGAACGTTAATTCCCGGCTTAATTCTTTATTTTATTTTATCTCTACTTTCTGTTGCTAATTTTTTTCTGTTTCAAGGCACTTCAATTTCACGCCACTTATTCTCTATAATTGTAATGAGTTATTCTTCCATATTGATTTTAGTTCAACTTGGAAGAATTGAAATGCATTTTCATATTTTTGTTACTCTTGGGTTTCTACTGATTTATAAGGATTGGAGATTATTCGTCACTGCAACTATAACTGTCGCTTTACAGCACGGTTTATTTAACTTAGCACAGGATCATAATTTTACAATTGCCAATTTCCCATTGAAAGTATTTAACTATGGGCATGGATGGGATATAGTATTTCTGCATGCAATATTCGTAATATTCGAAAGTGTTACAATGGGATATTTTTCTCTTAGATTAAAAGAGCAGTTTTTAAAATTTGAGTCTTTAAGTATTGTAAATAAAATGCATGAGAAAAATGCTCAAGTTTTAGCAGAAGTAGATTTGATTTCCCAAAAAACTAAATCTTCTGTGAATACAATCTATTCTTATTCGGAAAAAATTTCCTTAGATGCAAATAACCAGGTTGAGTCTGTTCAAAAGATAAGTGAGTCATTAAAATTAATTTCTCAAAGTATTCAAAATGTCTCAAATAGCACAAAGTCCCAATATAACAGCACGGATGGGTTAACTTCAAATCTTCAGAGTCTAAACGATGAAAACCAAAATTTACTGCAGAGAATTGAAATATCTGAAAATGGAATATTGAAAACGAAAAAAGTTGTGAAGACCGGTGAAGAAACGTTAAACGCAATGCAAAGTTCAATGAGCAATATTTCCAATACCTATAAGAATATGCAATCTATCATAAAAGGGATTCATGACATAGCTGATCGAATTAATTTACTTTCTTTAAATGCATCCATTGAAGCTGCCAGGGCGGGGGAATACGGACGTGGCTTTGCTATCGTTGCGCAAGAGGTTTCTAAGTTAGCGGAACAAACAGGTCGAAGTATTAGAGAAAGTGATGCATTGATGAAAAACATTCAATTCGAGGTTAAGCAATCGGTAGATTCAGTAAATTTAGGGATGGGTGTTTTTGTTGAATTATCTAAACAGTTTAACAAGCTAAGTGAGGACTTTAAAATTGTAATTCATAGTGCCGAGGAACAGACTAGAAAGTTTGAATCCATTCAAAAAAATATTACTTCCATTAATTCAGAAGCATATATAATTCAAAATTCCACCGGTGATCAACAAGAATCAATGGAGTCTATTTTGCAATCCATAGCAAATTTTCATAAAACTGCAGAAAGCTTTGTCTTAAATTCTAAGGATTTAGTTTCTCTTGGAAAGGCATCGGAAGAAATAGTTAAAGATTTAAATCGAGCTATAGAATCTTTAAAGAATGACACCTAGAAATAGAAAGAATCGCTTTCTAATTATAATCCTTCTTCATTTAATAGTATTTTTGATTTTATTTATATTTCACTTAAATCAAAAATACTATGGATTTGTTTCCACTTTGCAAATCACTCCTTTTAATTTTGAAGCCCATACCGGTGAAAGATTTACTGAGAAAGAATTAGCAAGTAATTACAGCTTTATATATTTCGGGTTTTTACATTGCGATGAGGTTTGTCCGAAGGGAGTTAGCGTATTATCTAGATTAGCCAGAGAAATTCCGGATTCTGATTTGCGATTTATTTTTGTCTCCATTGACCCTGCAAGGGATACTCTAGATTCTTTAAATACATTTATGCAGAATAGGGATTCCAGGTTTATCGGGCTTAGAGATTCTAATTTAAACAATATTGAAAAACTTGCAGGACAATTTCATATTCAATTTTCAAAAGAATTATTCAGTAAAACAAGTTCTGCGTACAAGGTGAACCATAGCTCAGTTATTATTCTTGTGCATAAATCTTTAAAAAAAATTATTCAATACCCGGAAGGTATGGAACAACTAGATAGGATTCATAAGGATTTAGAAAATTTAAAAAAAGAATAATCTACTAATTAACGATTTACTGATTCAAATACTTAGGGATTTCGTAATGTAACAAGTGTTAGCAGATTAATTTGCAATCCCATTTGTTCTTGTCAAATAGTGTGGCTATTCAATCCTTAGAATCATGGAAGACATTTTATTATTATCAGAAAAAGTAAAAAATACTTTAATTCTGGGAGAAAGTCATTTTAGAGAATTTAAAACTGCATTAGAAGGAAGACCTGGGAATAAAAAACCTAGATCTGTAAAATCAATTTGTTCTGATATAGGAGAGGCATTGGTCTCTTTTGCAAACGCGGATGGCGGTGCAATTATTATTGGTGTTGAGGATGATGGGTTAATAACAGGTATCCCACATTCAGACGAAGAAATACAATCTATGCTAAATGCAGTTACAACTCATGTCTACCAAAATCAAAAACTTCCATTAACAAATGTAGATAAGATACAACTCGAAAACAAGACTATTCTTTATTTTTCGGTGAATAAAGGAACGACTATGATTTATCAATTGCCCGATGGAAGATGCGTTAGGCGAAAAGATAAGTCAACTATGCCCGCTTCCGTGGATCAAATTCAATTTGAAAGACAAGAAATTAAATCGAGAGAGTATGATAGTCAGTTCGTAGATGGTGCTTTAGTAACAGATTTAGACTTAAAGTTATTGCAAGGTATTGCTGATCAATATATTAAAGGTTTAAGTATAGAAAGGTATCTGCAACAAATTGGATTAGCTGAATATGGATTAAATGGTTTAAGATTAAAACGTGCTGCTTTACTGTTATGCGCTACCGACATAGACAGATGGCATCCAAGGTGTCAGGTTCGATTTCTAAAAGTAAATGGAAATACACTCGAAGCAGGCGAAAAATACAATGTAATTAGTGATGATACCATTAAGGGAAATATTTTTGAATTAGTGTTTAGAGCTTGGGAACATTTACGATCCTATCTTGCCTATAAAACCGAGTTTGGTGCTAACTCACAATTTGAACAAAAGTATATTTATCCAGAGGATGCTGTTCGAGAAGCAATTTTGAATGCGATAGCCCATAGGGATTATAGCATTACGAATGCAATTGAAATTTATATTTTCAATGATAGAATGGAAATCAAAAGTCCAGGTGCATTGCTTTCCACTCTTACTATTAAAAATTTGTATGAACTCGAAGGCTCTCATGAATCTAGAAATTCCTTAATCGCAAGAGTCCTTCGAGAAAACAAACTAATGCGTGAACTTGGAGAAGGTATGAAACGAATTTTCAACTTGATGCAAGAACAAGAACTCGCAAAACCCGAATTGTATTCCAATGGACTATGGTTTCGAGTGACACTTTCTAATAAAACTGTGTTTAGTCCGAAAGAAATGGAATGGCTAAAGAATTTTGAAAGATTTAATTTAACAAAGAACCAAAAGCAAATTATCCTCCTAGGGCTTGGAGATAGAGATATATCTTCAAATGATATTTTTAAAGCTTTAAATATAAGTAATAAGGAGACAGAAAAATTTACGCAGGAAGTTACAGTTTTAAGAAATTTAGGAATTTTAGAAAGTTTTAGAACAAATCTTCAAGCTAAGAATGTTGCCTTTAAAACTAAGAAGGACAAAAAAGATATTCCAAGATATAAAGTAAAACTACCATAATGTAAAAAGACTTTGAATATAAATTAAAACCAAAGAACCATCGCTCTTTTATCGGTGTTCATCTGTGTGCATCGGTGGTAATCTTTGAAAATCGCTAAATTTTTAATCTCCAATCCCCTTTTTTTCTCTTGACCTATACCTTTTTAGAAAAATCTAATCGGATAGTCACAAAATTCAATTTTAAAATCAATCAATCAAGTAGAGGTTTGAATGGAAGTATCTGTAATAATCATCATAGCCATGTCTATACTCTCGCTTTTAACTGCAGCCGTTTTCACTAGCAAAGTGATAACGATCAAAGTAGGCGGAGTAGATGGAAAGGACACCCCGGAAGATGTTAAGTTAAAGACCATCTCGGCTGC
>Ga0075158_10000658_pt1 | contig 28178 bp, 25 predicted proteins | sample JI91814BDNA_FD_70968 | JGI IMG/M metagenome (GOLD analysis project Ga0075158, IMG submission 70968) | Wastewater effluent complex algal communities from Wisconsin, to seasonally profile nutrient transformation and Carbon sequestration -... | ecosystem: Engineered > WWTP > Effluent > Algae... | reverse complement strand
AGGCAGCCTGGAGCGCGGCACCACCGTGTCCGACTTCGACCCGATGGAGAAGGCGCGCGGGCATTCGCTCAACACCGCCCTGGCCTGCGTTGACCGCGACGGCCTGCACCTGAACCTGATAGACACGCCCGGCTACGCCGATTTCCGCGGCCCCACGCTGTCGGCCTTCTCGGCCGTGGAAACCGTGGCCATCGTGGTGAACGCCGGCGCCGGCATCGAGTACGGCACGCGCCGCATGATGGAGCACGCGCGGGCGCGCAACCTGTGCCGCATCATCGTGGTCAACCGCATCGACGCCGAGCCCGGCAAGCTGGCGGCGCTGGTGGACGAACTGCGCGACGCCTTCGGCCCCGAGTGCCTGCCCGTCAACCTGCCCGCCGACGGCGGCAGGCGCGTGGTGGACTGCTTCTGGACCACCCAAGGCGACTCCGACCTAGGGCCGGTGTCGCTGGCGCACCAGCGCATCATCGACCAGGTGGTGGAAATCAACGAACAGGTGATGGAGCGCTACCTCGAAGACGGCGAACAGGGCCTTTCCGGCGCCGCGCTGCACGATGCGTTCGAGCAGTGCCTGCGCGAAGGCCACCTGGTGCCGGTGTGCTTCACCTCGGCGCGCACGGGCGCCGGCGTGGCCGAACTGCTGGCGCTGGCGGAGAAGCTGCTGCCCAACCCGGCCGAGGGCAACCCGCCGCCGTTCGAGAAGAACGGCCAGCCCATCCTGGCCATGCCCGACGCGAAGGCGCACGTAATCGCGGACGTGTTCAAGATCGTCAACGATCCCTTCGTGGGCAAACTCAGCGTTTTCCGCGTGTTCCAGGGCACGGTGCGCCGGGACAGCCAGCTGTTCATCGACGACGGCCGCAAGCCCTTCAGGGTGGGGCATCTGTTCCGGCTCCAGGGCAAGGATCATGCGGAGGTGGACCGCGCGATACCCGGCGACATCGTCGCCGTGGCCAAGGTCGAGGACATCCACTTCGACGCGGTGCTGCACGACAGCCACGACGAGGACGACATCCGGCTGCGGCCGCTGGATTTCCCGCGGCCCATGTTCGGCCTGGCCATCGAGGCCGCCACCCGCGGCCAGGAACAGAAGCTGGCCACGGCCCTGCACAAGCTGGCCGAGGAAGACCCGGGCTACGCGGTGGAACACGACGGCGAGCTCAACCAGACCGTGGTGCGCGGCCTGGGCGAGCTGCACCTGCGCGTGCTGGTCGAACGCATCAAGGACCGCTACGGCGTGGACGTGGTGACGCGGCCGCCGCGCATCGCCTACCGCGAAACCATCGGCGCGCAGGCCGAAGGCCACCACCGCCACAAGAAGCAGACCGGCGGCGCCGGCCAGTTCGGCGAAGTGTTCCTGCGGGTGGAGCCGCTGGAGCGCGGTGCCGGCTTCGAGTTCGTTGACGCCGTGAAAGGCGGCACCATCCCCGGCCAGTACCTGCCGGCCGTGGAGAAGGGCGTGCGCCAGGTGCTGCACGGCGGCGCCATCGCCGGCTACCCGATCCAGGACGTGCGCGTGACCGTGTACGACGGCAAGCACCATGCAGTGGACTCGAAGGAAGTGGCCTTCGTGGCCGCCGGCAAGCGGGCCTTCATGGATGCAATAGCGAAAGCCAGGCCGCAGGTGCTCGAACCCATCGTGGACCTGACCGTGGCCGCGCCCGAATCACACATGGGCGACATCACCGGCCAGCTGGCCGGCAAGCGCGCGCGCATCCACGGCACCGACGCCGGCCGCGACGGGGAAATCGTGGTGCGCGCCCAGGTGCCGCTGTCCGAGCTCACCGACTACGCCGCCGAACTCAAGGGCGCCACCGCCGGCCGCGGCCGCTACGACCTGGAGTTCAGCCACTACGAACCGGTGCCCGGCGGCGTGCAGGCGCGGCTGGTGGCCAGCTATCGGCCGCACGAGGCCGAGGAATAGACTGGGGCCATGAAAGCCACCACCGCCGCCGAAGCCCGCCGCCTGCAGGACATCCCCAACATCGGCCCCGCCGGGGCCGACGACCTGCGGGCGTTGGGCATCTTCGAGCCCGCGCAGCTGGCGGGGCTGGACCCGTACGCGCTCTACGACATGAGCAACGCCCTGCGCGGCCAGCGCCAGGACCCCTGCGTGTGCGACGTGTTCATCGCCGCGGTGCGCTTCATGGAAGGCGCCCCGCCGCACCCCTGGTGGCATTACACCGCCGAGCGCAAGCGCCATTTCGCCGCCGCTGGTCCCGGTTAGACTTCGGCCTGACGCGCCGCCCGGCGCCCGCGGACCGACCATGAAGAACTTCCTGCCGACCTTCCTCGCCGTGCTGATCGCCGCCGGCCTGGCGCTGTTCGTCTACGACCGGTACGTGCTGGTGCCGCGGCTGGAGGCGGCCAGCCAGGCCACCGAGGTGAACCTGGCCAACGCCCGCGAACAGGCCCGGGACATCGCCACCGAACTCGACGCCAGCGTCGAGCGCAGCGTGGCGGGCGCGAAGTCCGCGTTCGACCAGCAGGTGGCGGCCGAAGACGCCCGCCGCGCGGAAATGGAAAAGCAGGCCGAGCAGATGCGCGCCACCGCCCAGGCCGCCGAGGCGCTGGCGCGGGCCAGCGTGATGAAGACCGCGCTGGTGGAGTACTACATGAGCATGGGCCAGTGGCCCGCCAAAATCAGCGACGTCGGCATGGGCCGGCCCGGCGACTTCGCCGGCGGGCCGGTGGCGTCCATCCACCTCGAGCCCGAAGGCGTCATCACCATCGCCCTCAAGCCGGACGTGGCGCCGGGCGCGCGGCTGCGCCTGGTGCCCCGGGTCACGCCCGCCGGCATGGTGGAGTGGCGCTGCCGCGCCACCGGCTACCCCGCCGCCGAGCGCCTGCCGGCCTGCCAGCCCTGATCACTCGTAGCTGAGCTCGGCGCTGCGGCCCCAGAACACGCGGTACACGTACACCGTGTAGACCAGGATCATCGGCAGCGTCACCGCCGCGCCCACCAGCATGATCTTCAGCGAACCGGTGGCGGCCGCCGCGTCCCACAGCGTGATGCGGTCGATCACCAGGTACGGGAACAGGCTGTAGGCCAGCCCGGCGAAGGCCAGCACGAACAGCAGGATCGCGCCCGCGAACGGCACCCAGTCGCGCCGGCTTTCGCCCTTGCGCAGGCGCCGGATCGCGCCCTCGGTGGCCGCGAACACCAGCGCCGTCACCACCGGGATGGGCAGCAGGAACAGCAGCTGCGGCAGCGCGAACCACTTCTCGAAGATGCGCGGGCTCACCCACGGCGTGGCGACGGACACCGCCGCGATGCCCAGCCCGGTCAGCCACAGGCTGCGGTAGGCCCAGCGCAGCGCGCGCTGGCGCAGTTCGCCCTCGGCCTTGAGCACCAGCCAGCCGGCGCCCAGCAGCGCGTAGCCCGCGCACAGCGCCAGGCCGATCGCCGCGGCAAAGCCCAGCCCCACTGCATCGCTGCGGAAGCCCAGGATGTAGCTGCCCAGCATGAAGCCCTGCGAGAACGCCGCCACCAGCGAACCAAACCAGAACGCGGCATTCCACAGCGGCTTGTGCGCCGCGCGCGCCTTGACGCGGAAATCGAAGGCCACGCCGCGCAGGATCAGGCCGATCAGCATCGCCGCCACCGGCAGGTACAGCGCGCCCAGGATCACGCCGTGCGCCATCGGGAAGGCCACCAGCAGCAGGCCCACGCCCAGCACCAGCCAGGTTTCGTTGGCGTCCCAGAACGGGCCGATGGAAGCGATCATGCGGTCCTTGTCGGCGTCGTCCACGCCGCGCAGCAGGATGCCCACGCCCAGGTCGTAGCCGTCCATCACCACGTACAGCAGCATGGCCAGCGCCATCAGCGCGGTGAACACCACGGGGAGTGCGGTTTCCATCTCAGGCCTCCTGCAGGCCGGCCACGGCCGGCTTGTGGTCGGGCTTGCCGCGGTGGCGCGCCAGGTACAGCAGCACCGCCACGTACGAACCCAGCAGGAACACGTACACCAGCAGGTAGGCCGTCAGGCTGATGCCGATGACGGGCGCGGGCACGTCGGAAATGGCGTCGGCCGTGCGCAGCACCCCGGTCACCAGCCACGGCTGTCGCCCGATCTCGGTCACATACCAGCCGGCCAACGTGGCCACCCAGCCCGAGAACATCATGCCGGTGAGCGCCAGCGCCTGGCCGCGCGTGGGCTCGGCGTGCCGGCGCAGCCGCCACGCCGTCCACCACGCCACCAGCAGCATCGCCATGCCCGTGCCCACCATCACCCGGAAGGCCCAGAAAACCGGCGCCACCGGCGGGTGTTCGCCCTTGAACGAATCCAGGCCCTTGATCTCGCCGTCCAGCGAGTGGGTGAGGATCAGGCTGGCCAGCTTCGGGATGCCGATGGCGTAGTCGTTGCTGCGGGTTTCTTCATTGGGCATCGCGAAGATCAGCGCGGGCGCGCCCTTCTCGTCCTGCCAGATGCCTTCCATCGCCGCGACCTTGGCCGGCTGGTGCTCCAGCGTGTTCAGGCCGTGCAGGTCGCCCACGAAGATCTGCACCGGTATCAGCAGCGCCGCCACGGCCACGCCGGTGCGCAGTGCGGCCATCACGTCCGGGCCGCGATCGCGGCGCAGCCAGCGGTAGGCCGACAGGCCCGCCACCAGGAACGCGGCGGTGAGGCCCGACGCCAGCAGCATGTGCACCAGGCGGTAGGGCAGCGACGGATTGAACACGATCGCCAGCCAGTCGGTCGGATGCGCCTGGCCGTTGATCATCTCGAAGCCCACCGGCGTCTGCATCCACGAGTTCAGCGCCAGTATCCAGAACGCCGACAGCGTGGTGCCGCCCGCCACCAGCACCGTGGCCAGGGTATGCATGCGCTCGCCCACGCGCTTGCGCCCGAACAGCATGATGCCCAGGAAGCTGGCCTCCAGGAAAAACGCCGTCAGCACTTCGTAGGCCAGCAGCGGCCCGGCGATGTTGCCCACCGTTTCCATGTAGCCCGGCCAGTTGGTGCCGAACTGGAAGCTCATGGTGATGCCGCTCACCACGCCCATCGCGAACGTCAGCGCGAACACCTTCACCCAGAAGTAGTAGGCCTGCAGCCAGTGGTCGCGGCCGGTTTTCAGGAAGCGCAGCTTGAAGAACAGCAGGATCCAGCCCAACGCGATCGTGATGGTGGGAAACAGGATGTGGAAGCTGATGTTGGCCGCGAACTGGATGCGGGCCAGCATGGCCGGGTCGAGTTCGCTCACGACGCCTGCTCCTGGTTGGCCGGGCCGACGCCGCGCATGCGGTCGGTGAACTGCAGCAGGGTGGTGGCCTTGGCGCCCAGCGACATCAGCTTCTCCAGCGTGGACGGCGAGAGCTTGCGCACTTCGGCGAACCATTCGGTCAGCTGTTCGATCAGGTCATGCATCTCGCGCATGCGGGCCTGGGCGTGGCGCTCCTCGGGCGAGTCCGGGGCCTCCAGCAGCGCGTCGCGCAGCATGGACAGCGTGGGGTCCACCTCGCGCCGCTGCCGCTCTTCGGCCAGGGTCTTGAAGATGGCCCACACGTCCTCGGGCGCGGCGTAGAAGTCGCGGCGGTCGCCGGGCTGGTGGCTCAGGCGCACCAGCCGCCAGGACGACAGCTCCTTCAGGCCCATGCTCACGTTCGAGCGGCTGACGCCCAGCCGGTCGGTGATTTCGTCGGCCGTCAGCGGCTGGGCCGAGATGAACAGCAGGGCATAAATCTGCCCCACGGTGCGGTTGATGCCCCAGCGGCTGCCCATTTCCCCGAAATGCAGGACGAAGGACTGGCTGAGCGGTGGCAGATCCATGGCGATATCCGTGATTTCAGAAATTTCTGAAATATTAGATATCGCCGGGACCCCGCCGGGCAAGCTGCCGCGGCCGGCGGTTCAGGCAACCATCACGCGTCGGTCAGTTGGCGAAGCGGTAGCTCAGCTTGACCAGGATCTGTTCGTCGTCGCGCAGGGACGTGGCCTCCCCCAGCAGTTCGGCCAGCGGCCGGCTGAGGCCCTGGTCATCCAGCCCGCCGCGCCCGTAAACCACGTAAAGGTCCGACAGCGGCGCCAGCTCGTAGCGGTAGCGCACCTGGAAGCCCAGGTTGGCCAGGCTGAAATCGGTGAACGTGGCCGCCACCGGCACCGGCCGCCCGCCCGGCCCCACCTGCCAGGCCTGGCGCAGCCGGGCATCCACGGCCAGCGCCTCGAACTTCACGCGCAGCTCCTGGCGACCGCCCCACTGCCACTGCAGGCCGGCCGACAGCTGGGCCGTGTCGGCGCGGTAGCTGCCCAGCCGGTTGCCGCCGCGCCACAGCAGCCAGTCCGGGTTGTGCTGCAGGGAAGCGCCCAGCTCCAGCAGCAGGCTGTCGCTCAGGTGCAGCGTGGGCTCGAAGCCGATCTGCGGCGACACCCCGCGCACGCCGTCCAGGCCGTCGGCGTTGGCGCTGGCGTTGATTTCCCACGACCAGGCGCCGCGCTGCGGGCGCTCGCGCTCCCAGTACGCGAACAGTTTTTCCGGCACCTCCACCACGCCGTTGCCGCGCGTGATGCGGTCGTCGTGGCCTTGCGTCCACATGCCCACGTCCAGGAACTCGTTGCCGCCGTCGCGACGTTCGCTGTAGCGGTTCACCGCCGCCGCGTGCGCGATCACCAGGCCGTGGTCGTTGCGCCGGGTGGACGCGGCCCAGCGCCAGTCGTGCGACGAATACGCCGACGAAGCGGGAAGGTCGGTGTCGCGCCGCGCCAGCTCGTAGCGCAGGTAGTTGAAGTTGTTGCGGTCGATGTAGCCGATGTCGTTGAGCTGCAGTTGGTCGCCCAGGTGCAGGAAGTACACCTGCTGGCGCCAGCCGCCGCCGAAGTCCTGGTCCAGCCGGGCCTGGAAGCCGCTGTCGCGGGTGCGCACGCCAGCCTGCACCACGTCCGACACCACCAACTGCGTGCGCAGGCTCAGCGCCGCGGTCGGCGTCCACAGATGGTCGGTGGAATAGACGTCGGCGCGGCGGTCCAGGTACGGGCTGTCCACGCGCGTCAGCATCGCGCCCACGTCCTGTTCGCCGAAATCGCGGGTGGCGCGCAGCGCCAGGAAGTCGCGGCCCACGGCCTCGCCCTCGCTGGCGGCCAGCACGCCGTAGCGCACGTCGCCCAGCGACCCGTTGAGCTTCACTGCCGCCTGCACGTCGCCCTGGCCGCTGCGGTCGTCGGCGGGCCCGCCGATGCGCCGCGTGTACAGCAGCCGGCTGTTGCCGGTGCCGAAGGGCACGTCGAACAGCGCCTGGTTCTCGGTGAAGAACGGCCGCTTGTCGCCGAAGAAACTCTCCACCGCGCTGAAGTTCACCACCAGGTCGTCGCTTTCCACCTGGCCGAAGTCCGGATTGAGCGTGGCCGAGAGCTGGAACTGGCCGCTGGGCTTCCAGAACAGGTCGGCGCCCACGGCCAGGTCGCTGCCGCCGCGGGCGATGTCGTGGCTGGCCACCACGTAGGGCGTCACCGCCAGCAGCGCCTGGTCGTAGTGCGGCACTTCGACCTTGGTGAACTCGGACAGGAAGCGGGTGCGCTGGTAGCTGGCGTCGGGCCAGCCGAAGCGTTCGCCCGTGCTGCCCACCACGCGGTCCAGGTACAGGCCCAGCGTGCGGCGGCCGTCGCGCGCCGCCGCCATCGGCGCCACGTGCCAGGGCACCAGGATCTCGGCGTACCAGGCCTGGTCGTCCTGCGACGTCGCGCTGTGCCAGTGGCCGTCCCAGTCGTCGTTGAAGTTGCGCTCGCTGGTGATCACCTCGTCGGCGATGCCGCCGGTGATGCTCACCACGAAGTCATAGCCGGTGCGGCCGTCGCCGTCGAAATCCACCATCAGGTTCACCCGGTCCTGCTGGCCCATCTGGTCGCGGCGGGTGCGCTGGGTGGTGCGCGGCACGTCCGCGGGCTGGTGGTTGCGGAACGCCACGGCCAGGCCCTCGGGCGTGGCCAGCACCCAGGCTTCGGTGGCCAGAGTGGCGGGGCCGCCGGTCAGCGGCTGCAGCAGGCGGAAATCGGTGACGTGCCGGGCGCCGTCCCATTCACCGGGCGAAAGGCGGCCGTCCACGACCACGGCGGCGCTGGCGAACGGCGCGCCGGCCAGGCAGGCCAGGGCGGTGAGCAGTCGAAAAGGGGGCATGCGGGACCGGGCGCGGGAGTGACCCGCATCATCCCGCCCGCGGCCCTCGCGCCCGAGGGCCGTTAGTCATGGGCTCGCGCCGGGTGGCGCGGGGTGGAGGCTTACTTTTTCGCCCGGGGCTTGGGCTGCAGCATGGTGCCGGTGCAGTGCTTCGAGCCGCAGCGGCAGGCCCACAGCTTCTTGAGCCTGGCCGTATGCGCCTCGGCCAGCACGATGCCGTAGTTGTAGGTGAGCTCCTCGCCCTCGGCGATGTCGCGCATGGCCTCGATGAAAATCTTGTCCTTGCGCTTCTTCTTGCCGTGCTCGAGCCAGGCAGCCTCGCAGTTGGGCTCGCAGCTGTGGTTGATCCAGCGGGCGTCGTTGCCGTCCACGTTGGCGTCAATCACGTACTTGTCGTTGAGCGTGAAAAGGAAGGTGTGGCCGGTATCCTTGTCGTCGGCGTACACCCGGTCCACTTCGGCGTGGGTGCGCAGCAGGCCCTTGTAGCGGATCACGCGCTCGCCCTTGGCGATGGGCGCGCTGGCGAAGACGCCGTTGCCGTGGATGGCGGACTGGCGGGCTTCGATCTTCTTGGGCATGGGGCATCCGGCGCTGGGGTAAGCCGCCATTGTCACGCATCGGCGTCCGCCTTGCAGCCACCCGCAAAGGCGTAACCTGAGCATCATCCACCGGAGCAGGCCATGGACTCGATCAACAGCTGGCGCGAAGAAAAGCAATCGGCCTGGCTCTACCGCGCGCTGGCCAAGGCCGAACCCGACTCGCGCATCTCGGCACTGTTCCTGTCGCTGGCCGACGCGGCCGAATCCCAGGCCATCACCTGGGCCGACACCGCCGCCAGGGACGGCGAACGCGTGCCGGCCACCTTCGAACCCACGCCGCGCGCCCGCCTGGTGGCGGGCCTGGCCCGGCGCATCGGGCCCAAGCGCGTTCGCCCGGCGCTGGCCGCGCTCAAGGTGCGCGGCCTGTCCGCCTACACCGCCGCCCTGTCGGGCCACCTGCTGCCCACCGACCTGGCGCAGGTGGGCGTGGGCCACAAGGCCATCGGCGGCGGCAACCTGCGCGCGGCCATCTTCGGCGTCAACGACGGCCTGGTGTCCAACGCCAGCCTGATCCTGGGCGTGGTGGGCGCCAGCGCGTCCACGGGCACGGTGCTGGCCACCGGCATCGCCGGCCTGCTGGCGGGCGCGCTGTCCATGGCCGCGGGCGAATACGTGTCGGTGCGCTCGCAGCGCGAACTGTTCGAATACCAGATCGGCCTGGAGGCCGATGAACTCGAGAAGTACCCGGAGGCCGAAGCCGAGGAGCTGGCCCTGATCTACATCGCGCGCGGCATGGCGCCCGACGAGGCCCGCGCCTTCTCCCGGCAGCTGGTCACCAACCCCAAGCAGGCCCTGGACGTTCTGGCGCGCGAAGAGCTGGGCCTGAACCCCGACGACCTGGGTTCGCCCGTGGGCGCGGCGGCGTTCTCGTTCTGCGCCTTCACCGTGGGCGCGCTGGTGCCGCTGGTGCCCTTCTTCATGGGCAGCGCCTTGCCCAACGCGGCCTACCTCGGCACCGGCCTGGCCGCGGCGGGGCTGTTCGGCACCGGCAGCGCCATGAGCCTGTTCACCGGCCGCAACCCGTGGCTGGGCGGCCTGCGCATGCTGGGCATCGGTGCGGCCGCCGGGGCCACGGTGTTCGCCATCGGCGCCCTGATCGGGGTCGAAGTGGGCTGAGCCGGCCGTTCACGCGCCGCCCATGGCGGGCGGCGCGATTAATAGTACAATTTCGGTCCTGATTCAGACCCCGCCAGGCCGACGCCATGCTTCGCGTCACCAAGCTCACCGATTACGCCACCGTGGTGCTGGCTGCCCTGGCCAGCGATCCGTCGCGCGTGCACAGCACCGCCGAGCTGGCCGAACGCGCCCGGCTCGAGCCCACCACCGTGGCCAAGGTGCTCAAGCCGCTGGCGCACGCCGGGCTGGTGGACGGCTTCCGCGGCGCCTCCGGCGGCTACCGCCTGGCGCGCCCCGCCGCCCAGATTCCCCTGATCGCCATCGTCGAAGCCATCGAAGGCCCGCTGGGCATGACCGAATGCTCGGGCGAACACTCCACCTGCGAACACGAATCGCACTGCGGCGTGCAGGTGCACTGGCGCCGCATCAACGACGTCATCGCCGACGCCCTGGGCGGCGTCACGCTGGCCGACATGCTGCCGCGCGCCGCGTCCCCCAAATCCATCCCGCTGCAGCTGGCTGCGGCACGAGGCTGACATGGCCATCCAGAACCAGGAAATCCAGGAACACCTGGCCCGGCGCTACGACGCCGGCTTCGTCACCGACATCGAGTCCGACACCCTGCCCCCCGGGCTGGACGAAGACGTGGTGCGCTTCATCTCGGCCAGGAAGGAAGAGCCCGAGTGGCTGACCGAGTGGCGGCTGAAGGCCTACCGCCACTGGCTGACCATGACGCCGCCGGAATGGGCCAAGCTCGAGATCGCGCCCATCGACTTCCAGGCGGTGAGCTACTACGCCGCGCCCAAGGCCAAGTACGCCTCGCTGGCCGACGTGCCGCAGGAGCTGCTGGACACGTACGAGAAGCTGGGCGTGCCGCTGCACGAGCGCTCGCGCCTGGCCGGCGTGGCGGTGGACGCGGTGTTCGATTCGGTGTCCGTCGGCACCACCTTCAGGAAGGAGCTGGCGGAAAAGGGCGTCATCTTCTGCTCGCTCTCCGAGGCCGTGAAAGAGCACCCGGACCTGGTGCGCCAGTACCTGGGCAGCGTGGTGCCGGTGGGCGACAACTACTTCGCGGCGCTGAACTCGGCCGTGTTCTCCGACGGCAGCTTCGTGTTCATCCCCAAGGGCGTTCGCTGCCCGATGGAGCTGAGCACCTACTTCCGCATCAACGCCCGCGACACCGGCCAGTTCGAGCGCACGCTGATCATCTGCGAGGACCGCGGCCACGTGTCCTACCTGGAAGGCTGCACCGCGCCCATGCGCGACGAGAACCAGCTGCACGCCGCGGTGGTGGAGCTGGTGGCGCTGGAAGACGCCGAGATCAAGTACTCCACGGTGCAGAACTGGTACCCGGGTGACGAGAACGGCGTGGGCGGCATCTACAACTTCGTCACCAAGCGCGGCGAGTGCCGCGGCGCGCGTTCGAAGATTTCCTGGACCCAGGTCGAAACCGGCTCGGCCATCACCTGGAAGTACCCCAGCTGCGTGCTCAAGGGCGACGACTCGGTGGGCGAGTTCTATTCGGTGGCGCTCACCCACCACCGCCAGCAGGCCGACACCGGCACCAAGATGATCCACCTGGGCGCGCGCACCAAGTCCAAGATCATTTCCAAGGGCATCAGCGCCGGCCGCGGCCAGAACACCTACCGCGGCCTGGTGAAGGTGGAGAAGACCGCCGCCGGGGCCCGCAACTACACCCAGTGCGACAGCCTGCTGATCGGCAAGAAGTGCGGCGCGCACACCTTCCCGTACATCGAGGTCAAGCACCCCGGCGCCACCGTCGAACACGAAGCCACCACGTCCAAGATCAGCGACGACCAGCTGTTCTACTGCCGCAGCCGCGGCATCAGCGAAGAGGATGCGGTGTCCATGATCGTGGACGGGTTCTGCAAACAGGTCTTCAAGGAGTTGCCGATGGAGTTCGCCGTGGAAGCCAAGAAGCTGCTGGAAGTGTCGCTGGAAGGGGCGGTGGGCTGATGCGCCGCGTCCTTCCCCTGTTCGCCCTGGCCGTGCTGGCCGGCTGCGCGCCCGCTCCGGTGGAAAAGCCGGCGGCCGCCGCGCCGGCGCCGCTGCACGCCTTCGCCTTCTTCGTGAGCGACCTGCAGGCGCGCGACCCGCGCATCGCCGACATCATCCAGTCCGACTGCGGCATGGTGGCCATCGCCCGCGTGCCGGCCATCCCGCTGGACGACCCGCTGATCCTGCCCGACCTGGTGGTGCAGTACGACGACGCCGGCGCCGAGGTGCAGCGCTGGGCCAAGTCCTATTCCAGCCAGATCCTGGCCATCTCCGGCAACGAGATGTACTTCGGCGCCAGCCCGGGCGGCGACGCCGGCCCGTTCCGCACCACGCCCGCGGGCGACGTCACGGTGGCGGTGCCGCTGGCGAGCAACCTCGAGGACGACGCGCGCTTCGTCGCCTGCCCCGCCTCGCTGCCCAGCTTCGCCGACATGGCGCTGGTGAGCTGCTACGAAACCGCCGACGTGGCCGGCCGGCCGCTGAAACTGGCCTGGGAAGCGGGCTGCCCCAAAGACGCGTTCGCCGCGCCCTGACCGAATGATGGAAACCACCATGCTCAAGATCGACAACCTCCACGTCCGCGTCGCCGGCAAGGACATCCTCAAGGGCCTGTCGCTGGAGGTGAAGCGCGGCGAAGTGCACGCCATCATGGGCCCCAACGGCGCCGGAAAATCCACGCTGGGCAATGTGATCGCCGGGCGCGAGGGCTACGAGGTCACGCAGGGCCGCGTGCAGCTCGAGGGCGTGGACCTGCTGGCGCTGGAGCCCGAGGAGCGCGCCGCCGCCGGCGTGTTCCTGGCCTTCCAGTACCCGGTGGAGATTCCCGGCGTCAACAACACCTACTTCCTGCGCACCGCGCTCAATGCCCAGCGCAAGGCGCGCGGCGAGGCCGAACTCGATTCGATGCAGTTCCTCAAGCGCGTGCGCGAGAAGCTGGCCGTGCTCGACCTGAAGGACGAGCTGCTGCACCGCGCGGTGAACGAGGGTTTCAGCGGCGGCGAGAAGAAGCGCAACGAGATTTTCCAGCTGGCGCTGCTGGAGCCCAAGCTGGCGATACTGGACGAAACCGATTCGGGCCTGGACATCGACGCGCTCAAGGCCGTGGCCGACGGCGTGAACCTGATGCGCTCGCCCGGGCGCGCGTTCCTGGTGATCACGCACTACCAGCGCCTGCTCGACTACATCAAGCCCGACGTGGTGCACGTGCTGGCCGACGGCCGCATCGTCGAGACCGGCGGCCCCGAGCTGGCCCTGCAGCTGGAGGAACACGGCTACGCCTGGGTGAAGGATCGCATCGCGCCGGGGGCGAAGGCCTGAGCATGAGCGCCCTGCTGGAATCGATGAGCGCGGAGTTCGAGGCCCTGCCCGCCGCGCGGGTGGACGCGCTGGGCCTGGGCGCACCGCGCCGTGCGGCCCTGGCGGCCGCGCTGGCCGACGGCTTGCCCGGCCCGCGCAGCGAGGCGTGGAAGTACACCTCGCTGCGCGCGCTGTCGGCGCGCCGCTTCTCTCCCGCCGCCGCGGCCACCGTGGACCCGGCGCTGCTGGCCGACATCCCGTCGCCGCGCCTGGTGCTGGTGAACGGCCGCTACGACGCGGCGCTCTCGAACCTCGAAGGCTTGCCCGAGGGCGCCGAGCTGCAGCCGCTGTCGCAGGCCCTGCACGGCAGCGACCCGCGCGCGGTGGCCATGCTGGCGCGGCGCTTCGGCCGGGCCGACGAACTGTTCGCGCGCCTCAACGGCGCCCTGGCCAGCGACGGTGCGCTGCTGCGCGTGGCGGCCGGGGTCGCGGTGGCGGCGCCGGTGCACCTGGTGTTCGTCGGCGTGGCGGGCGACGCCTCGCAGCACGATGCCGCGATGCACCTTCGCCACCTCATCGAACTGCGCAAGGGCGCCGCGCTCACCGTGGTCGAACACCATCGGGCGCAGGGCGGGCACCGCCACCTCGCGAACCACCTGGCGCACGTGCACCTGGCCAGCGGGGCGCGCCTGGTGCATGCCCGCGTGCAGGACGACAGCACCGGCGCCACCCTGCTGGCCCGCACCGACGCGGTGCTGGCGTCGGACAGTGAGTACCGTCGCGCGGACCTGGAGCTGGGCGCGGGGCTTTCCCGGCATGAACTCAACGTGGCGCTGCAGGGCGAGCGCGCGGCGGTGGTCGCCGGCGGCGTGCTGCTGGCCGACGGGCGCCGCCACCTGGACACCCGCCTGGGCATCGAACACCAGGCCCGCGACACCCGCTGCGAACTGCCCTGGCGCGGCCTGGCCGACCAGCGCGGGCGCGCGGTCTTCCACGGCGGCATCACCATCCAGGCCGGCGCCGACGGCTCCGATGCCGCGCTGTCGAACAAGAACCTGCTGCTGTCCGACAGCGCCGAGATCGACACCCAGCCGGTGCTGGTCATCCACGCCGACGAAGTGAAGGCGGCGCATGGCGCCACGGTGGGACGGCTGGACGACACCGCGCTGTTCTACCTGCGCAGCCGCGGCATCGGCCAGGCGCAGGCGCGGGCGCTGCTGGTGCAGGCCTTCCTGCGTGAACCGCTGTCGGTGCTGGCCGACGCGGCGCTGGCCGACACGCTCGGCGCGCTGGTCACCGAACGGCTGGAACGCAAGGACCTTTCCGCATGACCGCCGGCGCCCGCCCCGACTGGCTGCGCATCCGCGCCGATTTCCCCGTGCTCACCCGCCAGGTGCACGGCAAGCCGCTGGTGTACCTGGATTCGGCCAACACCTCGCAGAAGCCGCAGGCCGTCATCCGCGCGATGGACGAGTTCTACCGCGAGCACAACGCCAACGTCTCGCGCGCCGTGCACACGCTGGGCAGCGAGGCCACCGAAGCCTACGAAGGCGCCCGCGCGAAGCTGGCGGCCTTCGTCAACGTGCCCGCCGACGAACTGGTGCTTACCTCGGGCACCACCTTCGCCATCAACCTGGTGGCCTGGAGCTGGGCCATGCCGCACCTGAAGGCCGGCGACAGCATCCTGCTCACGCTGATGGAGCACCACGCCAACATCGTGCCCTGGCAGCTGGTGGCCGAGCGCACGGGCGCGCGCATCAAGGTGGTGGGCCTAACTCCCGCCGGCGAGCTCGACCTGGACGACCTGCACGCGAAGCTGACGCCGGACGTGAAGCTGCTGGCCTTCACCCACGTGTCGAACGTGCTGGGCACGGTGAACCCGGTGGCCGCCATCTGCCGGGAAGCGCGCAAGCGCGGCATCGCCACGCTGGTGGACGGTTCGCAGGCGCTGCCGCACCGCGCGGTGGACATCCCGGCGCTGGGCTGCGACTTCTACGCCTTCACCGGCCACAAGATGCTCGGGCCCACCGGCACCGGCGGGCTGTGGGCGCGGCGCCAGCACCTGCGCGAAATGCCGCCCTTCCTGGGCGGCGGCGAGATGATCAAGGAAGTGCGGTTCGAGAAGACCGTCTACAACGACCCGCCGCACAAGTTCGAAGCGGGCACGCCCAACATCGCCGGCGTGATCGGCCTGGGTGCGGCGGTGGACTACCTGCGCGGCGTGGGCATGGCCCACGTCGAGGCGCGCGAACAGGCCCTGCTGAAGCTGGCCGAGGAGCGCCTGTCGGCCATCCCGGGCCTGCGCATCGTCGGCACCGCACCGGGCAAGGCGGCCGTCATCAGCTTCCTGGTGGAGGGTGCGCACGCCCACGACCTGGCCACGCTGCTGGACCTGGAAGGCGTGGCGGTGCGCTCGGGCCACCACTGCGCGCATCCGCTGATGGCCCACTTCGGCGTGCCGGCCACCTGCCGCGCCTCGCTGGCCTTCTACAACACCCACGCCGAAATCGAACGCCTGGGCGAAGCCATCGAAAAATCCCGCAAACTCCTGAGCTGAAAATGTACCAGGTACATTTTCAAGCTCGATGAAAATGTACCTGGTACATATTCACCCGATGTCATCTAACGGAAAGCGTGCATGAGCTGGGTTTCTCCGCTTGAATTTCGTGCCGCCGGGCCGCGCGACGCCGGGGCGATCGTGGCGCTGGTGGAGTCGGCCTACCGCGGCGACGACAGCCGCGCCGGCTGGACCACCGAGGCCGACCTGCTGGACGGGCGCCGCACCGGCGCCGACGACGTGCTGGCCAGCATCGCCCGGCCGCAGAGCCAGGTGCTGCTGGCCGAACGCGACGGCCGGCTGTTGGCCTGCGCCCACGTGGCGGTGGACGAGGACGCGGGCTACTTCGGCATGTTCTCGGTGGTGCCGGGCCTGCAGGGCGGCGGCATCGGCAAACAGGTGCTGGCCGAGGCCGAGCGCATCGCGCGCGATGTCTACGGCCAGCGGACCATGCGCATGACCGTGATCGACGTGCGCGACGAGCTGATCGCCTACTACGAGCGCCGCGGCTACCGCCGCACCGGCGTCAAGAAGCCCTTCCCCTACGGCGACGCACGCTTCGGCCTGCCCAAGCGCGACGACCTGCGCTTCGAAGTGCTGGAGAAATCGCTGTGACCGCCTGGGTGCGCGTGTGCGCCACCAACGAACTGCTGCCCGGCGAATCCCGTGTGGCCTGGGACGGCGACACGCCCATCCTGGTGGTGAACCTGGACGGCGACCTGTACGCACTCGAGGACAAGTGCAGCCACGAAGACTTCGAACTCAGCGCCGGCGCCATCGAAGGCGGCCAGGTCGAATGCACCCTGCACGGCGCGCGCTTCGACCTGCGCACCGGCGAAGCGCTGTGCGCGCCGGCCTACGCGCCGGTGCCGCACTTCCCGGTGAAGGTGGAAGACGGCGCCGTCTGGACCCGCGACGACCGCTGAGCGCTACAGCGCGCTGATTTTCGCCAGCAGCAGCTCGCCGCCGCCGTCGATGAGGCGACGCGACGGCCCGTCGGCGTCGGGCAGCAGCAGCGCGCTGTCGCCCGGTTCCAGCCGCAGCGGCCGCGCCAGGTCCTTGAAGTGGGCCTGGCCATGGATGAGGTGGATCAGCCACGTGGTGCCGGGCTCGGCGAAGAACACCATCGCGCCCACCAGCGGCCGGTGCAGCACCGTCACCTGCACCGCGTCGCGGCGCCAGATCAGGTTGAAGTCGTGCGTGGGGCCGTCCACCAGCTCGGCCGACAGCGGCCGCTCGCCGCTGAAGCGGATGCGCTCGTGCGGCGGATTCAGGGTCACCGCCTCGCCATCGTCGAACTTCAGGCGCATGCCCTCCCCCGCCAGCAGCACCAGCTCGCGGTCGCAGCCGGGGAAGGCCGAGAAGGGCGCGTCCTGGTCGATCTCGGCGATCGAAGCGCGCCACTGCCAGTCGGCGCTGCCTTCGGGGTGGCGATGAATCTCGCGCGTCCAGCCGCGCTCGTTGCGCCAGCGCTCGCGGCGGTATTCGTGGGCGGGCAGGTGCACGATGCGCATGCGGAGAGTCTAACGCAGGCGCCACCACCGCTGGATCAATGCTCCCCGGGCTCGAGCCAGGCCGCGTTCCAGTACGGGTAGTCTCCCAGGCGCTCGACCAGCCCGGCGCGCAGCGGGTTGGCCACCAGGTGGCGGGCGGCCTGCATCGGGTCTTCGCCAGCCGGCAGCAGGCGGTCGGTGAAGCCGCGGCCCCACAGCCACCCGTTCACCCGATGCCTGTCCTCGACCGCGCGCGAGGTGATGGCCTTGAAGCGCCCCACGAGCGTGGACAGCGTGTCGCGCTCGCCCAGGGTGAGCAGCGCCTCCCACTGGTCGGGCATCAGCACCCAGGCCCGCAGGCTGGCATCGCGCCAGGGCCAGGTGGCGGTGTGGATGCGGCAGACCGCGCGCGCCGCGTCGTCGTCGCGGAACACCGGCCGCCGGTACAGGGTAGGCACCGTCAGCACGTAGGTCTGGCCGGCCACGGAGCGACGCGCCAGCCGCTGGGCGCGATGGCTGCGGACGGGGCCGTCGCGGGACGACAGGGTCGCGGACATGGGGGCATCCGGGTTCGGGAAAGGAAAAGGCCCGGCCGGGGCCGGGCCGCGGGGTATGGCCGCCCCTCAGTTCGATGCCGGCGCCTTCGGCTTGGGCTTGGCCGCCGCCGGGGCGGCGGCGCGCGCACCCGCGCCCACCTTGATGCGCTCACGGTTCTGTTCGATCGTGGACAGGCCGATGCCCTTCACTTCCGCCAGTTCATCGGCGCTCTTGAAAGCGCCGTGCTGCTTGCGGTGGGCGACGATGGCCTCGGCCTTGCTCGGGCCCACGCCGTTGAGCACGCGATCGAGCGTGGCGGCGTCGGCGGTGTTGATGTCGACCGTTTCAGCGGCCAGGGCGCTGCCGGCCAACAGGGCCGACAGCAGGATCGTGCGCAGGATCAGGGCGGTCTTCTTCACGGTGTTTCCTCGCTTGGTTTCAGGGGATTTGCCGGGGCGCGGTGGTCGCCGCGGGGCAAGGCCAGTCTCGGACCGCGGCCCGGCGCAACCCATCGCCAATCCTCCCGGCGGCGCTCGGAACCGCGCGGAAAGCGCTGTCGGCACTTTCCTACCCGCCCGGCGGCGGCGCCCGCCCGAAGGGAGTAAAATCGAAACAACGAATCACCGAGGACCACCATGGACACCGCCAAGACCGACCGCTTCATCGCCGACGCCTGGGACGGCGACATCGTCCCGCAGCTGGTCGAGTACATCCGCATCCCGAACAAGTCGCCCATGTTCGACGCGCAGTGGAAAGAACACGGCTACATGGACGACGCGGTGAAGCTGCTGGCCAACTGGGCCAAGGCCCAGCCGATCGCCGGCATGCAGGTGCAGGTGCTCGAACTGGAAGGCCGCACGCCGCTGATCTACATCGAAGTCCCCGGCGAGGGCGACGACTGCGTGCTGCTCTACGGCCACCTCGACAAGCAGCCGGAAATGACCGGCTGGGCCGACGACCTCGGCCCCTGGAAGCCCGTCATCAAGGGCGACAAGCTCTACGGCCGCGGCGGCGCCGACGACGGCTACGCGCTGTTCGGTTCGCTCACCGCCATCCGCGCGCTGAAGGAACAGGGCAAGCCGCACGCCCGCTGCGTCATCCTGATCGAAGCCTGCGAAGAGTCCGGCAGCTACGACCTGCCCTTCTACGTTGACCACCTGGCCGAACGCATCGGCAAGCCCTCGCTGGTGGTGTGCCTGGATTCGGGCTGCGCCAACTATGACCAGCTCTGGTGCACCACCTCGCTGCGCGGCCTGGCCGGCGGCAACCTCAAGGTCAGCGTGCTCAGCGAAGGCGTGCACAGCGGCGACGCCTCGGGCGTGGTGCCGTCGAGCTTCCGCCTGCTGCGCCAGCTGCTGTCGCGCCTGGAAGACGAAGCCACCGGCAAGATCCTGGTGGACGAGCTGTACGTGGACATCCCCGAACAGCGCGTGCACCAGGCCCACCGCGCCGCCGAAGTGCTGGGCAGCGAGATCTGGGACAAGTTCCCGTTCCTGCCCGGCATGACGCCCATGAACCCCGACCTGACCGAACTGGTGCTCAACCGCACCTGGCGCCCGGCGCTGTCGATCACGGGCGTGGACGGCATGCCCACCCTGCAGAACGCCGGCAACGTGCTGCGCCCGCACACCGCGGTGAAGCTGAGCCTGCGCCTGCCGCCCACGCTGGAGCCCAAGCGCGCCGGCGAAATCCTCAAGCGCGTGCTGGAATCCAACCCGCCCAACGGCTGCCGCGTGGAAGTGGAGCTCGAGAAGGCGTCCACCGGCTGGAACGCCCCGGCCCTGGCGCCGTGGCTCGAGCGCGCCATCAACACCGCCAGCCAGGAATCGTTCGGCGCCCCGGCCATGTACATGGGCGAAGGCGGCACCATTCCGTTCATGGGCATGCTGGGCGACAAGTTCCCCGGCGCGCAGTTCATGATCACCGGCGTGCTGGGCCCGCATTCCAACGCGCACGGCCCGAACGAATTCCTGCACATCCCCACCGGCAAGCGCGTCACGGCCGCGGTGGCGCGCGTGATCGCCGACCACTACGAAGCCAGCCAGCGCGGCGAAACCCGCGGCGTGGGCGTGCACGAAGGCAAGGCCCACTTCGGCGACCACGGCTGCTGCTGATCGCAGCGGCGGCCCCGCGCGCCCACGCGCGCGGGGATCAGCCCGGCAGGCGGGCCACCAGGCCCCAGGCCATCAGCTCACCGTTGTCGAAGCGCAGCTCCACCACTGGATCGACCGTGGCGCCCGACGGCGCCAGCAGCGCGTCCAGCGCCGGGCGGTCGAGCGCACACGCCACCAGTTCGCGCAGGCGCAGCCTGGATTCGCCCAGCTGCGCCGCCATCGCGGCCACCTGCTGCTGGCCCACGCGGGCCGAACCCGCGGCGCGGCTGGCCATCAGCGCACGGGTGATGGCTTCCTGCGCGTCCACGATGACGTCCGGGCACGGCGAGCGTTCGGCGCGCGCACCGGCCTGCGCCATCAGCGCGTTGTAGTCCGAGCGCAGCGCGGCCGCGGCCGGATCGGCCTCCAGCCGGCGGATGCCTTCGGGCGTGGCCGCCAGCGCCAGCGCTTCGCACAGCCGGGCACCGGTGTCGAACAGGGGCACTTCGTCGAGCATCCAGGCCAGGTGCCGCAGCTCTTCGCGGGCCTGGCGCACGATCAGCGACTGGCTGGCGTGCAGCACCAGCGCCAGCGTGCCGCCGGGGCGCAGCACCCGCCGGAGTTCGGCGACCGAACGGGCGGTGTCGGTGTACTCCAGGCCGAACTGGCTGACGGCGACGTCGAAGCTGGCGTCGGCGAACGGCAGCTGCTCGGCGCGCACGCCGGGATGGAAGCGGGTGCGCGCGCGCACGCCGTCCGGCGCCGACGCCAGCCACGCGGGCTGCACGTTCGCCAGGTCCACGGCATCCACCTGCAGCGCGCGGGCTTCCGGCACGTCTTCGATGAACAGGGCGGGCAAGGCGCCGTTGCCGGTGGCCACGTCCAGCAGCCGCGCGCCGACCGGAAGGCCGGCCGCCAGCGCCCGCCAGAACGCGCGCACTTCGCCGGCGTAATTGCCGCCGAAACTGCCCACGCAGGAGTGCAGCGCACCGCTGGACCAGTAGGCGTTCCAACTGCGCGTACGCTCGGCCAATTCGTCGGGCGCTTGCGCCACCGGGCTGTCTCCTGCGGTCATCGCCCGATTATAGCTTCCGTGCCGGACGCGATGGATAATCGGCCTTTCGCGTTGGACCGCAGCGTCCAGAGAGCCGGCATGAGCATCCCCACGCACCTCCAGGGCAAGGCCGCCCAGGCCGAGTACCTCGCGCAGTCCGGGCAGGCCGGCCAGGCGTCGCGGCTGTTCCTTGAACTGGCGCAGGAAGTCCCCGGCCATTCGCGCGCCCCCTTCTTCCTGGCCATGCAGGCCTTCGGCACCGGCGACCTGGCGCAGGCGCGGCGCTGGATCGAACAGGCGCTTGCGGGCGAACCGCGCTCGGCGCTGATCGAAGCCAGCGCCGGCCAGATCCTTCGTGCCTGCGGCGACAAGGACGCGGCCATCGCGGCCTATGAGCGCGCGCTGGCGATGGACGCGGACTTCCTTCCCGCGCGCCTGGACGCCGGCCACCTGCTGTCCGAACAGGGCCGCTCGCTGGACGCCAACCGCCACTACCGCGCCGCGCTCGACCAGGCGTCCCGGATTCCCCAGCTGCCGGCGGCGCTGCAGGCCTCGCTGGTGCGAGCGCGCGACGCCGTGCAGGTCGAGGAAAAGGCGCTGGAAGACGTGCTGCAGGCCGCGCTGCGCGACGCCCGTGCGGCATTGCCCGACGAAGGCCTGGAGCGCTTCGACGAGTGCTACGACATCCTGCGCGGCCGCAAGCGCGTGCAGCTGCCCAAGCCCGGCTTCATGCATTTCCCGAAGCTGCCGCCGCTGAGCTTCTACGGCCGCGAACATTTCCCCTGGGCCGCCGCGCTGGAGGCCCGCACGCCGGAGATCCTGGCCGAAGTGCAGGCGATGCTGGCGGCCTCCGGGGGCGGCTTCATTCCCTACATCCAGAAGGACGACGCCGACGTGCCTGACTCCCAGGCCTGGCGCGACCTCAACAAGAACGACGACTGGGGCGTGTTCTTCCTGCACAACCAGGGCGAGCGCGTGGCGCGCCACTGCCAGGCACTGCCGAAGACGGCCGCGGCGCTGGACGACGTGCCCATGGTGCACATCCCGGGGCGCGGACCCACGGCCTTCCTCTCGCGGCTGCGCCCGGGCACGCACATCCCGCCCCACCACGGCGCCACCAACACGCGCCTGATCTGCCACCTGCCGCTGGTGATTCCGGACAACTGCGCCATCCGCGTCGGCAACGACACGCGCAGCTGGAAGATGGGCGAACTGATCGTGTTCGACGACACCGTCGAACACGAAGCCTGGAACCGCAGCGACCAGACCCGTATCGTGCTGATCTTCGACGTCTGGAACCCGTTCCTGACCGAGGCCGAGCGAGCGCTCGTCACCGCCGTCACCGCCGCCTACGCCGGCTTCTACCCCGACCGCCTGCACAAGCTCGACTGAGCCGGCGCGGCCGGGCTGGCCGCCCTCAGCCGCCGAAGGCCTGTATCAGCGGCTGCAGCGGCTGTTCGTACGCCTTCCACAGCTTGCCGCGGTCACGGCGGATGCCGTCGCGCATCATCACCGCGCTGGCGGTGGCCACGGCGTCGCTGCGCTCTTCGATCTTCACCATGCCCGGCTCGAACGGCAGGCCGCAGAACTCGGCCATGCGGCGGGCCACCGCTTCGGGATCCGCCACCAGGTCGTCATACGCCAGGTCCAGGATGCGGCCCGGCAGCACCGCGCGCCAGTGGTCCATCAACGCCTCGTAGCGGCGGTAATAGTCCACGAAATCCATCAGGTCGTAGGAATAGCCGCAGCCGGTGCCGAACAGCGTCCGCAGGTTGGACAGGCCCACGTCTATCGGGTCGCGGCGCACGTGGATGATCTTCGCCTGCGGCAGCGCGCGGGCGATGAAGCCCACGTTGAAATAGTTCGAAGGCAGCTTGTCGGTGATGAAGCGGTACTCCCCCGCCCGCCAGCGCATGCCCGCCAGGTAGTCCCGGCCGAAGCGGGCGTAATCGAAACCGGCGCGGGCCTGCACGGCGCGCGGGTCGGATTCACCGCGGAAGTGCAGGCCGCTGGCGCGGCGCAGCGCCGCCGTGATGTCGTAGGTCTCGCCGCCCGCGATCACCTGCGAATGGCCGCTGATGACGCGCTCGGACAGCGTGGTGCCCGAGCGATGCATGCCGATGACGAAGATGGGCGTCAACGCCGGATCCACCCAGCCGTCGCCGGCCGCTGCCTCGGCGGCGGTCCAGCCGGCCAGGGAGTCGAACAGCGCGGCGCTTTCGGCCGGGGAATAGCCCAGCGCCTGGCGCTTGCTGCGGCAGCCCAGCATCAGCGCATCCCACGAAGGACCGTACTCCTTGAGGTCGTGCAGCTCGTTGTGCAGCGCATAGCCCAGGTTGGCCAGCGCTTCGGCGTCCTGGGTCTGCCCGATCACCGCCTGGATGCGCTCCACGCGCTCGCGGCCGCCGGGCATGCGCAGGCGCGAGGCCAGCAGGTGGCTGCCGGGATCGAGCGGGCTGATCGCCAGGCAACGCTGCACGTGCACCGCGGCCTGGTCGAGACGGCCGAAGAACATGTCCATGCGCGCCATCATGGACAGCGCCGGGGGATGGTCGGGGTCGCGGGCGACCGCGGCGCGGGCGAAGGCTTCGGCCAGTTCGTGGGCGCCCACCAGGCTGAGCTGGTTTGACATTTCCGCCAGCAGGTTGGCCGACTCCCACATGGGCGGCGGCAGCTGCCGGGCGATCTCGACGATGCTGGTGGAATCGTTGATCTTGCCCAGCCGCTTCACCAGCTCCACCGCCACCATCGGCGTTTCGATGAAGCCCGTGGCGGCCTTCAGCACCTGGTCGCGCCCTTCGTTGTGGCGGCCGGCGGCGATGTGGATGTCGGCAATGCGCAGCCGGGTCTGGACGTGGTCGGGATGGGCGTCGCTGGCGGCCAGCAGGCTGACCAGCGCCTGGTCGGTCATGCGGCTCGACAGGTAAACCTCCGCGCGGCGAAGGTGCTTGCGAAAGCGGCTGTCGGCGGCGGGCGTGAGAGCGATGGACATGGGTTCGATGCGCGGTTCCTGGGCGCAAGGATACCAACTTCCGGATGCCCAAAAAAAACAGGGGCCCCGAAGGGCCCCTGCAGGTCACGCAAACAGTCGGTCTATCAGAACGACTGGGTGTAGCGCATGTACGTCACACGGCCGTAGCCGTCGTACAGGTTGAAGTCGAAGCCACGGCCACCGTCTTCGAGGTCGTCGAGCGACGGACCGCGGTTCAGGACGTTGTTCACGCCCAGGGTGATGCGACCGTTCCACGGCGCAGCCCAGGTGGCCTGGACGTCGTGGGTGACGAAGGAAGCAACCGTCTGGGCGTAGCCCACCGTGTAACCGGCATCAGCAGCGGACGAGCTGGTGTTGTCGATCACGTTGATGTTCCAGGCGGCGCTGAAGTCACCCTTCGACCAGTTGTTCTGCAGCGAAGCGCGGAACTCCGGGTAGCCGTTGAAGCCGACCAGGTCGCCACCGTTGACTTCGTAGCTGGCAACGTAGCTGACCTGCAGCAGGTTGTTCAGCTCGCCCCACGCGCCCATGTCGAAGCTGGTGCGGGCGGTGAAGTCGAAGCCCTTCGTCTCGATGGTGCCGAGGTTGGCGTAGCCGATCTGCGAGTACAGGATTTCGCCGCTGATCGGGTCACGCGCGATGCCCAGGCCCAGACCCGGCTGCGGCGGGGTCAGGTTGGCCGGGAGGGCCGAGACGCCCGGGGGGCAGAACGTGGTGGTGCCGGCCAGGCAGGACGCCAGGTTGCCGGTCGAGAAGAAGGCCAGCTGGTCTTCGATCTCGATGTTGTAGTGGTCGAGGGTCAGGCTCAGCCAGTCGGTGGCATCCCAGGCAACGCCCAGCGAGTACTGGTCGGACTGCTCGGACGACACGTTCGGGTTGGCGATCGTGTACGAGGTGACCTGCGTCTGGCAGCCGGCCGGCTGGCCCTGCGCGATGCAGGTGGCCGGGTCGGCGACGCCGTCGGCGCCGAACGCCGGCTGCTGGCCGATGATGTCCAGGGTCGGGGCGCGGAAGCCCTGGCCGTAGGAAGCACGCAGGGTCAGGGTGTCGAGCGGCTGCCAGCGGGCGGCGATCTTCGGGGCGAAGTCGTTGCCGTAGTCGCTGTATTCGTCGAAGCGGCCCGCGAGGGTGACTTCGAAGTTCTCGACGATCGGGAACAGGGCTTCGAAGAACGCAGCCTTCACGGTGCGGTCACCGAAGGCCGAGTTGCCGGCCGAACCGGACACGACGCCAGCGGCGGACAGGGAGTCGTAGATGTCGACCCACTCTTCTTCACGGTATTCAGCGCCAACGGCCATCGCCGCGGTGCCGCCGCCCATCTCGAACAGGTCGAAGCTGGCCGAGCCGTAGGCTTCGCGCATCTTCGTGGTGGACTCGCGGTTGATCGTGACGATCAGCGAGTTGGCAACCGACGGGTCGGTGGCGAACGGGTTGTGCAGCAGGTACGTACCGTTGTTCACGGCGGCCTGGGCCGAGGAGGCCAGGACGTAGTTGCGACCCAGGACGATGGACTTGGATTCGCTGGTGCGAACGCCGAAGTCGACGTCGACGGCGCCGATGCGGCCTTCGAAGCCGGCGTTGAAGTCGTACAGGCCGTTTTCGATGCTGTCATCGCGGTTGCCGAGGGCGGCGAAGCGGTGACGGACATACACGGTCTGGCCAGCCAGCGACGCGTAGTACGGGTCGCCCGGGAAGCGGACGGCCGGGTGGTTCGGCGAGCCCGGCAGGATCGCCACGCCGGAGGTGCCGTTCAGCCACGGGGAGCTCGGGACGGGCGCGTAGCGACCGAACGACTGCACGCGGGAAACGTTGGCGTTGAGGTAGGTCGACCAGTTGTCGTTGATCTGGTAGTCGCCACGCAGGAAGGTGGACTGGTTCTTGACCGAAGCCTCGTCAGCCGCGACGAAGGTGAAGTCGTACTGGCAGCGGCCGCCCGTGCCCGTACCGGTCTGGAAGAAGCCCGGCGAGTTGGTGCAGTCGAAGCCCGGGAGGCGCGAGCCGTTGGTCGGGTGCGTGGCGAAGCCACCGTTCGGGGCCAGCATCAGGTTGTTGCCGAAGGACGAGGTGCCGCCCGACGACCACGGACGCGAACGCTGGAAGACGATGTCGCGGCTGTCGAGCGAGATGCCGCCCAGCAGGCGACCGCGCTCGGAGGCGGTGCCGAAGATGATCGAGCCCTGCTCGGTGTCGCCGCCGTCCAGCTTCGGGGAACCGATGCCATAGGTGATTTCGACGCCGTTGAAGTCCTTGCGGGTGATGATGTTGATCACGCCGCCGATGGCGTCGGAACCGTAGATGGCCGAGGCGCCGTCGGAGAGGATTTCGATGCGCTCAACAGCCGCCAGCGGAATGGCGTTGATGTCCTGGAAGGTACCCGTCGCCGCGGCGACCGGGGCGCGACGACCGTCGACCAGGATCAGGGTACGACCCGAGCCGAGACCGCGCAGGCTGACGCCGGCGTTGGCCTGGGCCGAGCTGCCCGACTGCGGACGGATCGAGCCGAAGCTGTTGAAGGTCGTGCCGCGCAGGTAGTCAGCCACGGAGATCTCGCCGGAGGCGTCGATCTGGGCGCGGTTGATGACAGTGATCGGCAGGGCGCCTTCAATGTCGGCGCGCTTGATGCGCGAACCGGTGACCTCGATGGTGTCGAGGGTGGCGGCGCTTTCTTCCGTTTCCTGCGCGAAGGCGGGAACCGCCGCGAAGGTGGAAGCGGCGCCGGCGAGGAGCGCGAAGCGAATCGCGCCGGACAGCTGATTGAAATTAGACATTTACTCTCTCTCCAACGTCAGAGTGATGGTGACTCTAGATACCGGGACAAAGCCTAGAGGTCGATCGTCAGGATAACGGTCACCTTGGCCTGCCGGAGCATAACGCAATCTTTACGTCCCGCAAACAAGGTTAAAGCCCCGTAAAGACGGGGCCCGGGGCCCGGAACGGCCCGGGGGCGGCCGCCAGCCGCCCCCGGTTCAGAGTAAAAGCTTTAGATTCCCGCTACTTACTCGATCTCGACCCGGACATCGCCGGAAAACGACTCCAGCCGGATTTCGCCGCCGCCCGCCCCCAGCCTGGCCTCGAGCCGCTTGCCGGGGCCGTACTCCTCGGTCTGCACCTTGCCCACGGGGCTGCTGATGCCCCCGCTGAAGGTCTCCACCCGCAGCCGGGCCGAGGTGTCGGCGGGCAGCGTGAGGGTGAGCCCGCCGCTCACCGAGTCGCTGCTGATGCGCCCGCCGGGGGCCAGGCCGGCGCGGACGCGGCTGTCGCCCGAGACGCTGTTGAGGGCGAGGCGCTCCAGGCGCCCGGCCGAGAGCTCCGCGTCGCCCGAGACGGTGTTGATTTCCACCGAGCCCGACAGGCGACCCTTCACCCGGACATCGCCGCTTACCGAATCCACCGCCAGGCTGGCGGTTTCGAGGTCCAGGTCCAGGTCGCCGCTGACCGAGTCGATGCTGGCTTCGCCGGGGCGCGCGGCACTCACAACGACGTTGCCGCTGACCGTGTCCACGGACAGCCTGCGGCCGGCGACGCCGCTGATGGCCACGCTGGCGCTGACGCTGTCCACCTTCACGCCGGCCCGCGCGGGCACCGACACCTCGATCACGCTGGGTCCGCTGCGCCCGCCGTCGCCACCCCAGCCGAACCAGCCGCCGCCGCCGGACGGATTGCGCACCTCGATGCGCAGGTCGTCGGCGGTGCCTTCCACCAGCAGCTTCTCGACGCCCTCGCCCAGCGTGCCGGTGATGCCCACTTCCGCCCGGTCCCAGGTCCGCACGACGATGCGGCCCTTCACGTTGTCAATGGACACCGTGCCTTCGGCCGACAGGGGGCGGACCTGGTGGATGGGGGTGGCGGCAAGCGCGGGCAGGCTGGCCGATACCAGAAGTGCCGTGCACCAGACTGTGCGCGTGGTCATGGAATGCTCCTTTCGTACGTACATATAAGTAGTGGGCTCAGCCGGTGACGGCGCGCTGGGTCAGCGAAAGCCGCCGGGAGTAGGTGCGGCGCAGCTGGTCGAGCAGGAAGCGGGCGCCGGGGTCGCTGTCCATCGCCCGGCGGATCTCGGCCGCGCTCTGGTCCAGGGTGGCCAGCGCCGGTTCGATTGGCGCCGGCAGCGGCGCACCTTCGAACTGCAGCAACGCCGCCTCGTATTCCCGGGTCAGGGCCTGGGCCTCGCGCTGCACCAGCTGCGCCTGCACGTCGGGCGCGGGCGGGCGAGCCTGGTGCCAGGTGATGCCGACTGCCAGGCACAGCGAGGCCGCCATGGCCAGGCCCGCCAGCCAGCCCGGGCGCCAGCGCGCCGGGCGCGTCGCCGGCAG
>Ga0075158_10000656_pt1 | contig 28214 bp, 23 predicted proteins | sample JI91814BDNA_FD_70968 | JGI IMG/M metagenome (GOLD analysis project Ga0075158, IMG submission 70968) | Wastewater effluent complex algal communities from Wisconsin, to seasonally profile nutrient transformation and Carbon sequestration -... | ecosystem: Engineered > WWTP > Effluent > Algae... | reverse complement strand
CGCTAAAGAGATAGTTAGGACGCATATAGAGCAAGAGCTGACAGACACCAACAAAAATCAAGTCACCCACATTGGGCAGTGGGCTACTTTTTGGCATCTCTTCAGTTTGTGGTGCGGCCGTATTGGGGCTAGCTTCCATTTTAAAAGCCGCTCGGTGTTTGACCAGTGGCACGCATCATTTCTTCTTTTGCCTTTCTCTCTTTTTCTTCCAGTGCTTTTTCTCTAGCACGGTCAGGCTGACCCTTCTCTTCTTTTATTTTGTTGATCAAAGTCAACTTGCGACCGCGATAAGATGCCAGCTTGGTGATGTCATCCTGCTCATAACGTTTGGAGGCGTTATAAACAAGCAAATAATCCTCCACTGTTTTGCTGCGCTCCAGCGCTCTTTTGAGATCAAGACGGACAATGTCAGTCATCTCAAAGCCAGCAAATTTGGGCAAGAGCAAAATCAGCTCCTCGGTAGAGGGCTGATCCTCTATCAGGTCTTTAAGAGCATTACGACTGAGATCATCCAGTCCAATAGAGTGCGCTTCACGAGCAAACAATAGAGCATCAGGCACATTGCTAACCAGGCTATAAGCCTTTTGCATAGCCACATGGGCCACTTCGGAGACAGAGTGTTCATGAGCCTTATGCGCTATATCCAAAAGCGAACCAAAGTCAGTGGAGGCACCAACGAGACTATCGAGAGCCGACTTGGATACGTCAAAACACTCATTTTGTCTGGCTTTTAGTGCGACCTCAAGTAGTTCCTCTGGAGTGCGCGCGAGATTGAGGGCCTTTTCGAGGCAGGCTCTTTTGGCTTTGGCAGCAGGCGCACCATAGGCCTCCAGTCCTTGCAGAGCATATAGACAGGCACTTGTATCCGGGGCGGCACTGGTGATGGACTCAACAGCCTGTGTGCCCTGGGCGTATTTTTTGGATTTAAAATACTTTACTGCTTTGCTCAGCTCGCCTTGCAGTTGTGGTGTCGCCTTATCAGTTGGGGCGGGCTTTGCGGCCAGAGCCAGGCCAGGCACAAAGAGTGCGGATACCAGCGCAGTAGCGCCAGCCAGAGCAGTCAATCGCGCTGTCTTTTGCAGCGGTTTTCTTTTGTCTTTTACTGACAATTGTCTGACCACATCTCTCTCCTCAGCCTTACAGATATTTGTAATAAAGGTCATTTTAAATCACTGCTTAAGCACTATTTTAATGGTAATGAGCTGATAAGCAAGCAGTGGCACTTGCTCTATCATACTGTGCCCACTGGCTAAAGATCCTGGACAAGCCAGAGATAGAGGAGCAAGATCGACTTGCTCAAGAGTGACTAGAGTGGCGCTGGCCGGGACAAAAGAGAGGACAAAGTCCTGCTTATGGCTCATGGCACTGGTATTGAGCAAACGTACAAGCAATGTGCCAGGTGCATCCATATAGAGAGCACTGAGCTGGATGGCGTCATTTTGCCAGGAGATAAGGGGAGCGCTGTCACTGGCAGACTGACTCTTACCGGGCAATAAAAAGGCTTTTAGTGGACCTTCGTAGACTTCAGCTAGTGCATATGCCGCACTGGCTGGCGCCTCTTCAAGTTTGTCTTCAAGCCATTGGGCAGCGGTTAGCGGCGCCCAGCCGTAGCTAACTTGCAAGGGCAGCAAACAATTGGCCTCAGGTGTGGCAATGCTCGGACCAGCCCCACCGCCGCGTGTACGCAAGCGATCCCTAGATAAGTCTGAGACAGCACGCAAAAGAGTGTAAGAGACAGTATTTTTTGTAGCACCGTATTCGGGCAAGCCACTATTAAAGTAGATCTCTTTATCAGTATAAAAAAACCGCTGGCAGGGCAACTTGCCGGGAGGCGACTCATGACCAAGAGGCATAATCTCGCTAGACTCCTCTTTTAAAAGAGGGCGACCAACAAGACTGTAGTGGTTTTCGGAGACTGTGCCTTTGATGCTCTCAAAGCAGTTAAAGACTACTTCCAGACGGTGGTCCTCAGACCAGTTATGCCAGCTGGCATCAAAAAACAGTATTGGCACACCTTTTTTGAGTGTCATCTCGACTGTGATCAAGTGTTTGTTATTGCAGCTTTGATTGCGGCGATAACGTCTCACTTGTGGCGCATCACCTGGCTCTCCAGCTAAACGCGGCTCAAACTCTAGCGGCTCCAGATTGAGTGGTATATCAATGATATAGTCCACCAGTAAAGACGCCACAAAAGGACCACTCTCCCCGGCTCTCACAGCTGCCACCTGGGCTTTAATTGGTTTATCACCAGGCAATGGATCAAAGTTATAGGTATCGCCAGCATCGGCCACATCGGTGATATTGTGACCCAATCGGTATTGCTTATCAGGCGTCTCCACTGTAAGCTCGCCGTTTTGCTGCAAATAAACTTTGTAGTACTGATTAGTCAAAAGCAGCCCAAAAGGCAAATGCTCCATATCCATAATCTGGGCATCGCCACTATATCCAGTATCATCGCCCTCTGGTGTAGCAAGCGCTGGCAGGACCGCTTGAGCGGCCGCTCCTGTCAGAGGACTCCAGTTGTAGCGACTGAGAGCGAGACTGGCTGCATCTTTGGCAAAGTAATAACCATCCACCACAGTGACTTGCTTAAAGGCTGGCACACCACCTAGTGTATTAAATGCTTCTCTGGCATTTTTAATTTTGCTTATCTGTAATAGCGGATCGCTAAGCACTGTCCGACTGGCAGCACTATCCCCATTATCCAAGAGCGCGATACTGACAGCGACTGGCTGAGAGAGCTTGAGGCGACTACTATTAAAGACACAAATTTGCTCAGCTTTGCTATCTGGGTCCATCAATAGCATCCGACCAAGACCATGCCTGGCACTGCCATCTGTAGCAAGAGCCTCAATGCCCTGACGCGCCAGCACAGTCAGACCAGCTGACAGAGAGGCTGTACGTGTCAGCATCTCTCTGTGCACCTCATCGATGCTACAGCCACAAATACTGTCGTGAGGCTGATTTTGCAACAAAAGCCGCCAGCTATATAGCATCTCAGCAGCAGGATAGGGATGGACACCGCGGACAGCTAGCCATGACAAAAATGGCTCAATGGTTTTGACGATGCGGTGCTCGGCCAGACGATTATCGCGCTTGAGATAGAGACGAGTAGAGAGCACACCATCGAGCATATAGGCGCGCTCATTGACAAAAGCAGCCTGGTTATCGCGCAACTCATCCTGGATATATTGCAGCGGCGTATTGTCAGCTTTGACAGCCTGAGCCAGTTTGCCCATGAGACCAAAGAGCGATACTTGCTCACTGACTACAGGAGTGAGCTTGTTTAAGGAGCTAGTCAGAGCACTGAGCCTGTTAGCAAAATTAGCCGGCGGCATAAGATGGTCGCCACCAACTGGTACCAGTGCACTACCAGTGATATCAACGAGAGAGGACGGTTTGGTGCCTGCTTTTAGTTTGGTAATTGGCTCGCTCTCTTTGCCTTCGCCGTCCGGGCCATCGGGCTCAAGCCCAATAAAACCGAGCAAGTAGCGCTGCATGATTGCCTCGCTCAAATCCTCATGAAAAGCAGTTTGATAATAACCTCTGTTTAGTTGCAGAGTTAAAACTGAGCTTTTGTCTGGACTGGCCCACTCAAAGAGCGGACCACCACTGAGAGGAGGCACACCGCGCCAGAGTATGGCATTACCAATGGCAAAACCATTGAGGATACGAGGCAAATCTACAGTATGACCAAAGGTATCAGGACAATAACCGACTCTATCAACAGCACCAAGAGCTTGCGCATCTCTTATACCGATAGCAAGATTGCGTACTAGACTCTCGCCACTCACCAGCATCTGATCAGCCAGCACATACCAGGGACCAATAGCCAACTTGCCGCTCTTAGCCAGACGCTTGATTGGCTCAGCCAGTTCGGGAGCCACGGCCAGTGTGTCTTCGATAAGGGAGGTTTGACCATCGAGCATAAATTTGTCGATAGTGCCACCATCCAGAGCAGCAATGACAGCTCTCACAACTGAGATAAGCTCGCTTCGATAAGCGTTAAAATTCCAGTACCACTCTCTATCCCAGTGAGTATGCATATAAAACTGCAAAGTCCGGGCTTGAGTCATGGCCTATCCTTTTAAGAGCGGCGCAAAATATTTAACTCCCTCATCAAAGGCATCACTCAATGAGAGATCATCGTCGTTAACAAATTCGTCATCAAACTGCAATGACAGTACACCAGCAAAATCATATAACTTGAGTAGCTCAATGGCTTGACGCCAGTCTACTTGCCCTTTGCCAGCCAGGCGATAACGCCAAAAGAGCGGACCAAACATACCGCTATCTTGTAGCAAAGTACGATTAATCTCCACATCGTGCGCCACCACATGCGATATCGCCTGATTAAAGCTACCGAGGTTTTGTAGATAGTCGATACCGAGCCAGAGACAATCTCCCGGCGAATAACTAAAGGTCAAACCCTCACAAAGCGAGAGCAACTGGCGCCATTCTTCTGGCTCCATAAGGCGCCACTCTTTGAGTGAGACACCGCGGTATTGCACAGGAGTCGATAGCCTGAGCACATAGCTCAAATCATCATCACTTGAGAAGTCACCAAAATCTATACTTGAGCCTTTACAGAGATCGTCTGAGTCAGCCCCAATAGCAGCGCCAGAATGGGCCAGTGATTTTTGGTCGGCGGGCAGAGCCTTAGAGCCAGACTGACCAGACTCTTTAAGTCCATCTCGCAAAATCTTGTACTGCTCAGCCAGAGCACTAATCCAGGCAGGATCGCGTCCAGGGGCTACACTAAAGCCAATCTTAGGACAGGAGAGAGTACGTGCCAGAGAGGTGAGCTTTTGCATCATCGGCAAAAACTGTTTGACCGAGCGCTTATCGAGCGGGTCTACGGCATAGTCGAGATTGAGTATGGCAAAACGCACACCAGCCTGGTCAGCTTGTTGCCTTATACCTTCAAAATATTTCTGCTCCTTTTCATCCTGGCTCTTGTTAGAGCGCCCGGCCGCAAAAGGGGCAAAAGAGTATTCGACATAGGTTAAATTGCGCTGCTTAGCGAGGTCCACGGCTCCGTCAAGGCCGCTACCAAACCTGGTGGCATCAAAACATAATTTCATCCTGTCAGTTTAGCAAAAAGAGGGATTAAATTGACCCTCGTTTTCAAGTACTAGAGACTGCGCAGGTAGTCCTCTCTCACTCTGACATCAGGGATATCGTTAAAATCCATGCGATTCATGCTTTTTGCCTCAAAGCCTGAGCGCCGCTTGACTGATATCGTGACCGGTGTGTTGGGCGTACCGACAATCAGGTCATAGCACTGATCTTTGGAGAGATTAAAAGTCGGCACTCCATCCACTGCCACGATGGCATCGTTGACCATGAGCCCCGAGGTCCAAGCCGGTGTGCCCATAAAGACCCGATTGATGACCGGTGGAGTACCTGGATACTTATAAAACTTGACGCCAATTATGCCTATCGAGCGGTCCAACTTAAACTCAAATTTTTGAGCGTTTTCCTGGATGGCAGCCTTTTGTTTGAGCAACTTCTCCGCATCAGCCTGGGCACGCAGCGCTGCCAGTCCGCTATCACCACGATCGGCACTGGAGCTCAGTACTTTCTTTTTGACTGGCTGCTTTTTGATGGCACTGTGGCGGTGTGTGACGCCACCTTTGAGTACCGATGGCTTACTCGGAGCTGGCTCGATGCTATCAAAGGATGGCACAGCAGTTTGTAATTGTGGACCCTCAGCGCACACTGCCGGCAGATGCAAAAAGGTCATAGACAAAAGTGCAAGTCCGGCTAGAGCGGGCTTGCCCCACTCGATGCTCTTGGAAAGAATAGTTGCCGGTATCCGAGAGTAAGACATGCACCTGTGGCTCAGCGGGGGTCGATACTAATAGCTTAACTCACTTTGCTAGACCCGCCCACAGTAATTACCCCCAAAACATTGTCTAAAGGCTAGCTTAAGCCTAAGGGCTTGGGCAAAATTTGGTGCTACTCTGACGACGTAAACGCGAGTCATTGAGACTTTGCGGACCCGAGGAGGTTTTTAATGGCGAAAGTAACAGTTGTTGGATCAGGCTTTGTAGGCGCAACAGTCGCCCAGAACCTGGCAGATAGAGACATTGCCGACGTATGCCTGGTAGATGTCATCGAAGGCATGCCCCAGGGCAAGTCCCTTGACATGATGCAAGCTGCATCAGTCCACGGTTTTGACCGCAAGATGGTCGGCTCCAATGATTACGCCGATACCAAAGGCTCAGATATCATCGTTATCACCGCCGGTATCGCCCGCAAACCAGGTATGTCACGCGACGACCTCCTCAAAACCAATGCCAACATTGTCCAAACCGTTTGCAAAGAGACAATCAAGCATTCACCAGACGCTATTTACATCGTAGTGACAAACCCGCTCGATGTCATGACCTACCTCACCTGGAAGACCACCAAACTTCCCGCCTCCCGCGTTATCGGTATGGCCGGCGTATTGGATTCAGCTCGCTTCCAAGCTTTCATAGCCATGGAAACAGGCTTCTCAGTACAAGACGTCAGAGCCATGGTGCTCGGCGGTCACGGCGATTTGATGGTGCCTCTAACCCGTTGCGCCACTGTTAATGGCATTCCAATCAGCAATTTCCTCAGCCAGGAAAAAATTGACGCCATGGTCAAGCGCACCCAAAACGGCGGTCTCGAAATCGTCAACTTGCTCAAATCAGGCAGCGCCTACTACGCTCCAGGCTCATCTGTAGTGCAAATGGTAGAAGCCATCCTCAAAGACCAAAATCGCCTCCTGCCTTGCGCAGTGCTGGCCGAAGGTGAATACGGTCTCAAAGATGTCTATATCGGTATGCCCGCAGTCCTCGGCAAACAAGGCGTCAAGCAGATTGTTGAGCTAAAACTAGAAAAAGAAGAAGCAGAAGCCCTGAAGAAGTCTGCTGAATCAATCAAAGAAAACATCGATTTGATGAACAAGCTCATGGTAGCTGTCTAAAATCGTTAAAAACCGGCAAGGGGTTCTGCCTTAAGGGCGGAACCCTTTGTTATGAAGTCTTTTAGAATCAATAGTCAGGTTAGCAAGTATAATACCGTCTGCTAGGTAATCGCCCCGCATCTTGCGAGAAAGGTTTAGTAAGTGACACCACATTTGATATCAAAACCAGGACAGGCCGTATTGACAAAAAGCTTGCTCTTACTCGTTGCGGCCACAATCAGCCTGGCGCCACAAGTCCTAGCCAAAGGCGATAGCGACAGCGCTGCCACAGAGTCCGAAGCCAGTACCCAAGCCAGTAATGCCTCTGACTTTGCCATCGACGAAGACAAAGCTCATCCAGTCGAACGCAAAGAAATCGAAAACTTGCTTACCAACCTGGAAACAGTCTGGAATCGTCACGACCTTGAAGCTGTGATGACCAATTATGCCGATGAATATATCAATAACGATGGCATCGACAAAGGCACAGTGCGCAAGCTCACCAAAGAATTCTGGGAAACATATCCCGATGTCCACTCTACTTCGTCCACCAAACATATCCGTGTCGATGGTGTTTACGCCACAGTCGACAGCCGCGATATAGCGACAGGCACCACTGCCAAAGAATTTCAATCAATCAAAAGCAAAGGCGAATTGCAATCACTATCTGAAGGTCAGCTCTATCTCAAAAGGATTGGCACCGGCTGGAAAATCATTGGCGATCGCATCGACTTTGAAAAAGTAAAAGTGGCCTTTGGCCTGGCTAAACAACTAAACGCCAGCTTTACTGCCCCAGAACAAATCAAGTCTGGTAAATCTTTTACCGCCAAACTCGAAGTCTCATTGCCACCCGGTCTCAATGCCGTAGGCTCAATCAGCAATCAACCACTCAAGTATCCTCAAGTGTCTGGACCAGACACACCACGTGTACTGGAGAGCGCCACACTTGAGCGCGTCATGAACGCCAACATCGAAAACTGCAATGAGCTACTCACAGCCCGTGTGCTTTTGACCAACCCCACAAGAGACAAAGTACTCGGTGTCCAGGTCTTTACCCGCCGCCTCAATGTAGTCCCCGAGATGCGTCCCGAAAACGTCATTGGACTTAGCGCCGCTGCCAAAGCCGAACTAAACAAAGATGCTGCTAGTGCCAGCGCCGGCGACAACAAAGACAAAGCCGAACAGAAGAAAGAAGCTGGCGAACCCAAAAAAGAAGCAGCTCCTGGTGAATTGCCCAGATCTGGTGGTATCGGCGAAGTGATCAAAAGCAGAGAATCAGTCAAAGAGACAATCAAAAACAAAGAAGAGCCTGGCTCAGAACATCCACCAGATGTGGTACCACCAACCTCACCGATAAAAGACAAATAAAAAAATGTCAGGCACGCTGCAAAAGTCATGCTCAAAATTCAAAAAGATTGAGCTAGCTTTACTCGGCAGCGCAGCAGCTCTAGCTTTTGCCCTGGACCGTGCTAGCAAAGTCTGGGCCCTGGCCACCTTGCCTTTGCATCAGAGTGTGCCTGGTCTCGGCATCATATTTAACTACTATCTGGTCAAAAACACAGGCGCTGCTTTTAGCATGGGCAAAGACAATAGCGCGGTTGTCTTGTGCATTGCCCTTGCCACCACCCTCGGTCTCACAGCCTGGGCCCTTGTACGCCTCAAAAACTGCCCAGTGCCGCAGTATCTAGAGAGAGCTGGAGCGGGTCTTATCATCGGTTCTTCATTGGGCAATTTATTCGATCGTTTTTATCACGGTCAGGTCACTGATTTTATTCAGTTTGGCTTTATTGACTTTCCCGTCTTTAATGTCGCCGATGCCCTTATCGATGTCGGCATCGCGCTCATCTTTATCCAGCAGTTTAGGTCCAGCAAAGCCCCTGCCAATGGCAGCGATAAACCAGACGCAAAAACAGCCACAAGCACTGACTCATTAACAACGACAACAACAAGCGAGCCCGAGTCATGACCGAGCTTGTTGTGTTAGCTGAAGACGCCAGCGGCAAGCCACGCCTGGATACTTTTATCAGCGACAAATTACCAGAGCTGAGCCGCTCTAGAGTACAAAAACTAATCGAGCAAGGACAAGTACTGGTCAATGGAGATATCGCTAGAGCAGGACTAAAGCTGCGAGCTGGAGATATCATCGCCATATCAATCCCCCAGCCCGAGCCACTAGATGCGGTGGCAGAGGACATCCCCCTCGATATAGTCTACGAGGACGAGCACCTGCTTGTCATCAACAAACCAGCAGGTATGGTCACTCATCCAGGCGCCGGTGTTAACAATGGCACACTGGTCAACGCCGTACTGCATCACGCAGCAGGTTCGCTCTCATCCATTGGTGGAGTGGTCAGACCAGGGATTGTGCACCGCCTCGACAAAGACACAAGCGGGCTTATCATGGTGGCCAAAGACGATCTCACCCATATAGGACTGTCAGCCCAGCTCAAACAAAAGACAGCAAGACGCTCTTACCTAGCCCTGGTCGAAGGCAAACCTGCCGACGAGAGCGGCACAATCAATCTGCCCCTGGGGCGCCACCCCACCAAGCGCAAAGAAATGACAGTGATGCGCCCAGATACACCAGGCATCTCCCGAGAGGCAATCACTCACTACAAAGTCGTCAAACGCTTTAGCAAATACACACTGCTTGCCATGGAGCTAGAGACCGGTCGAACCCATCAAATCCGCGTCCATTTAGCCCATCTAAACTTACCCATTGTTGGTGATCTTATTTACAATCACAAAACCAGCGGCAGCGAGCAAGCGCGGCACAAGCTGGGGCTTAAAGGGCAAGCCCTGCACGCCTATAAGCTTAGCTTTACCCATCCAGCACTGGATAAACTGTTATCATTTGAGGCCGACTTGCCCGATGATTTCGGTAAACTCCTTGAGACACTCAAGTAAGAGATTTTTATGACTCACAAAGCACTGTATATCCTCTTTGTTGCTGTTTGCCTGATTGGCACCATTTATTTTTGTGCAGTTAACACCGCCACGATACCGGTTAACTTTTTTGGCAAAGTCTGGTCAGTCAGCCTCGCACTCATTGTCGCCAAGCTCTATATAGTTGGCATCCTTTGCGGACTATCGATTACGAGACTGCGTCGTCGCGAAGAAAAATCAGAACAAAAACAGCTCGAATGGAAAGCTCAAGACGCCAAGCTCGCTGCCGAAATCCAGACCGATACAGTCAAACTACTGGAAGCCAAAATCGCCACTCTCGAAACCGCTCTCGATAAAGCACTCAAAAGAAAAGGCTAAAGTGACCAAATCAATAAAATCTGCAAGTGCTTGTATTGTCCTGGCTGCCGCGGCCGCTCTCTGGCAAGCCAGTGGCGCCCTGGCCAATCAAGAGCCTGGCAACAATCTGTCAGCCCCCGCTAGCGACAGCACCAACACAACCGAGCATCTAATAGAGCCAAAGGCCGAGCTTAAAGCTAAAGCGCTTAAGCTCTTTAGCGACTACAAGCAAAAAGACCAGTCCTCTGACCCGAGCCTAATCAATTTATATGCAACAGATGCGGTGATTTACTCGGGCATCGAGCGCGAGCGCGGCGGAGTACTCTACGACAAGCTGGACCGCGCCACTTTTGCCAGCCAGATGGCCAGCGCCATCAAAGATCCCCATATAAAAGAACTAAATCAAAGCACTGTTTATCACGAGCCCAAAATCAACCATATCAACCGTGAAGGCGAAAAAGTCGCTCTGCAAATGAGCTTTAAGGCACAACGCGCCAAAAGTGGCATAAAAGTGCACTGGCTGGTCAGAGAGAACAAAGACGGCTCCCTCGAAATCTACGACGAACACACTGTTAGCTACAAGCTCAAGAGCAAGAAATAGCTAAGACTTATCTGAGCCGCCGGTGGTTTTAAAATCTGAAGCTTTGAGCCCTTCAATAAACTTCTTGAATTCAAGCGCTTCTTCTTCGTCGCGCTCATGATCGGCTGGCACTGTACCATCCGCCACCACCTGAGCCGAGACAAAAATAGGGGCTTTAGCCCTCAAAGCCAGAGCAATAGCATCGGATGGGCGAGAGTCGATGGTCTTGATGCTGCCCTCACCCTTTTTGCCATCAGCACTCTTGATAAAGATGGTGGCAAAGTAAGTATCAGACGCCAACTCGTTAATCTCGATACGGTCGACCTTGTGACCGAGCGACAATATCGTCGTCAGAAGCAAATCATGGGTCCCGGGACGCGGCTGCTTAGCCTTTTCAAGAGCAAGTGTAATGCTCCGGGCCTCGGGCACACCGATCCAGATTGGCAAAGCCCGCCTCTTGGTGCTGTCATAGAGCACCACGATGGGGTGATTCGTTTTTTGGTCGATGGCAATACCAAAGACAAACATTTCAATCATTAAGAAAGACTTCCGTAAACGAGATCATTCTAAATATGCCCAATTTGCGCGATATCACACAATTAAAAGATAAATTCTTTAACTAAGAACTAGACGTATACTGGCTTCACAAGGTTTCAACAATCGACAACAACTTAAATAACAGACAAAACGCTCTACAGTTGCCGTTTTCGGCGATTCCAGTAGCTCCCATTAACTGGCTTTAGTGGCCGGGAGTATTGATTCCTCAGGCTACAATGCCTAAACTATGCCTTCGGTTGAGCTGTAAGGCCCTCCTGTTATCGATGGTTGCTCCTAAATTTAGACTAACAAGTTTTGGTCGGTTTGTTGCATCTGTCTTTAATAACCAGTCCCAAGCTGGTGAAGGTCATCTGTCCGGGTGGCGGAATTGGTAGACGCGCACGCTTGAGGTGCGTGTGGGCAACCGTGGGGGTTCAAGTCCCCCCTCGGACAAATTATTCAGCAAACAAGCGGAGGCGGGGACACTAGTTCTCGCCTCTGCGCTTATCAGGTAATTGCTAAAATTAGCTCTGTAAAGAGCGCACAAAAAGTGAGTTGACCATGCAGATTACTAGAGCCCAATGGCCTCATACCGTGGACGATATCGTCAAAGCCCTGGATGGCGTCTGGGGACTGTGTGGAGCGCACGGCACCAATGGCAACCTCTACCGCCTTGAGCGCAGCTTGCATGAGCCCGTAATCTATACACTGACCGAGTACCGCGGCGAAGACGAGAGCGATGTCGTCAAACGCGAAGAATACACAGTCGAAAACCGCCAGCAAGCAGTAAGTGCATTTGCCACGGCTCTGGGTTTTGCTAAATCGCTAGTGGTGTAAATGGCACCCAAAAACTATCTGGGCATCGTTATCCAGGGCTCACTCTCCCAGGGTCTGGAGATGCGCCTCGACGTCGCTCAAAGCGTCGAGGATTTGAGAGTCGGACGCTTTGTCGTGGTGGAAGGCGCCAACACGCGCTTTTTTAGCATGCTCACAGACGTCACCCTGTCCTCTAGCAATCCCAATATCCTGCTCAATCCGCCTCAGGCAGACCCTTTTTTGATGGCAGTGCTCTCTGGTGTCACCACTTTTGGCACTGTCAAACTCCAGCCCATGCTTATGCTCGCCAAACAGGACGCAGTTGCCCAGCAAGGCGAGGAAGACGACACCATGGGACTGCGCCCGGTAAAAACAGTACCGAGTCACTTCTCGCCGGTCTACGAGGCTAGTGCCAGGGACTTTGCCCTGGTCTTTGGCGAAGAAGATCCCCTCGATAGCTCAAATAGCCACTTTAACATCGGCCGCCCGCTCAATATGGAGACTCCGGTCTGTGTCAATCTCAATCGATTTATCGAGCGCAGCAACGGCATCTTTGGCAAATCGGGTACAGGCAAATCATTTCTCAACCGTATCTTTTTGAGCGGCATTATCTCCAAAGATCTAGCCTCAGTCCTGGTCTTTGACATGCACAACGAATACGGCTGGCAGGCTATGTCGGAGAGTAAAAGCGCACCCAGAGTAAAAGGTCTCAAGCAACTCTTTGGCGACAAAGTAGTGGTCTTTAGCCTCGATGCTGAGTCCAGCAAAGCACGCGGTATCCCTGATGCCCGTGAGCTTTATATCGGCTACAACCAGATTGAGATAGAAGACCTCGACCTGCTCAAAAACGAACTCAACTTAACCGAAGCCACCCTCGAAAACGCATATATCGCCAGAGAAAAACTAGGTCAAGACTGGATAGCCACTCTGCTAGATATGTCCGGTGAAGAGATAGAAGAATTTACCCAGGTGCACAAAGGTCATCCTGTCGCCTTGAAGACATTGCAGAGGCGCCTCAATACCATTGTGCAAAAGACGCCTTATTTAAGACCGCGGGTATCGCACAACTATATAGAGGAGATCCTCACCCAAATTAAGAGCGGTAAACATGTGGTGCTCGAATTTGGCAGACAAAATAATCTGCTCTCTTACATGCTTGCCACAAATATTATTACCAGACGCATCCACGCCGACTATGTCAATCAATCAGAGCGCTATATCTGCGACCCTGAGCGTGTAACGCCGCCTCGCAAGCTAGTTATAGTGATAGAAGAAGCGCATAAATTTCTCTCGCCGCAAGTAGCAAAGCAAACCATATTTGGTATTATCGCCCGCGAAATGCGCAAGTATTTTGTCACCCTGTTGATTGTCGATCAAAGACCATCCGGCATCGATCCCGAAATTTTAAGTCAAATCGGCACCAGAGTGACAGCCCTACTCAATGACGACAAAGACATAGACGCTGTCTTTACTGGAGTCTCGGGCAGCCAGACCTTGCGCACCGTGCTCTCCCAGATGGACCCCAAACAGCAAGCCCTGGTCCTCGGCTACGCTGTACCAATGCCTGTAGTGGTGCGGACAAGACCCTTTGACACAGATTTTTACAAGGCAGTGGCGGGTACTGATTGGATACCACTCAAAGACGCCTCGGTGGAGCAAAAGCAAGCAATTAAAGACAAAGCTCAGGGCGCAAATACTGAGCTATTTGGATAAAATAAAAGCGGCTATAATGGCATCTTGCATAAGCTGAATACCATATGTCCAACTCGCCCAACAATCCAGACGACTTCGATCCCTATGCTGACATACCAGATGGGGTCGATTTAACGCAGGAAGAAAAGCTCAAAGAAGAGCTAGCCGCCGCACACAAGCTCAAAATGGCCGAGCTTGCTAGCGCCCGCGAAGACGACTCGATTGACTCAGAAGCTCAGGACAACTTTGTCGAATCAAAGCAACCAAGCGAGCTTTTGATGTGTATGGTTTTGGCATCTGCTTATCTTGGGCTGGCAAAATATTGCTGGACACCTCTCTACAAAACTGAGGCCAAACTCTTTTACACCATCGAAGGCTTTTTCCTTTCGATTGCGGTGCTGGCCATACTAATTGGACTGCGTCCTTTTCTTACACCATCGTCTTTGCAGTTGAGCTTTCACGGTATCAAATACCGTGGCGCCTACTGGCCACAACGCAAGAGTGTTAACTGGAATCAAGTAGCCAAAGTCTATCTCAGCCCAGAGCTTATCATCGTGCTCTACCACCCGGTCTTAGGCAAAAAACGGCTGTGGCCGCTAATAATTCCATCAGTATATCTAGCCGATAGGGAGCGCATAGCCCAGGTGTTTATCCGCTACTCACCAATCAAAGCAGTGATGTTGAGCTCACCGGCTCCGGTGTCACGCGTGGTGATGCTACTACTCTCTCTTGGTGGCATAGTCTGGCTACTAGAAATGCTCATAACCCAGTAGCCAAGCCATTTGCTAACGCATTATTTTTTGGGCTCAAACTCTAACTGACGCAAGTAACCGACCAGATTGTCCAGCTCTTGATCATTGATCACATCCACTGGCTGAGCCGGCATAATGCCTTTGCCCTTGCGGATAAAGGCTTTGAGTTCATCATCTTTGGCAAACTTGGTAGCGATATTTTCCAGACTGGGACCCATTCCCGCCTGACCGCCAGGGTGACAGGTATTGCAACTGCGCACAAAAAGCACCTCACCAGTGAGGTTGGTAGAGCCCTCCTGGGCCCGCTCCCTTTGAGCATTTTTGACTGCGTCAATGCGTTTTATTTCCTCAGACATGACACAACCAGCGAGATTGGCAGTTAAGCTAAGTAAACAAAAGACCGCAAATACGTTTTTAAAGCGACAAATGAACAACGATACACCCTCTTGGCAGCCAATCTTTACCGCACTTTAACATCCTACTTTATAACCATTTTTGTACCATCTTGGCAAAATCAGCACCAGCTGCCAATCGAGAAAAGGGGCTTTAGAGAAGCTGCAAAAGATTTGCTTAACATTGTATTTACCTCTCCATTGTAGAGTAGCTATAGAGGCAAAAAAGCTTCGTTTAAAAGCTTCGCGCAAATGCTCCGCAAAAAATTCCAACTAATTTCTTTTCCGATTCAGTTGAAATTCCTGCGAGCGTCTCAAATCTTTAGTACGCAAGCCATTGTATAGGCCAATTTCTCACACAACTCACTAAACGGCAAGGTAACATGACGACACAAGCACATAGACTAGATCCTCCTGCCAAGCAAGCCTCCGAGCACGAAGAGCGATTAATTATCCGTGGCGGCAAACCGCTCCACGGACAAGTGAGAATCTTTGGCGCTAAAAACGCTGTACTCAAGATGATGGCAGCCGCCCTCCTTGCCAAAGATGTCACCATCTTGCGCAACGTGCCCAATCTCACCGATGTGCACATGATGGCCGAAGTGCTCCGCCACCTCGGTGCCAAAGTCGAAATCGGTAATGACGAAGTCAAAATCGACGCTACAAACCTTACAGAAATCGAAGCACCTTATGAGCTCGTCAGCCAACTGAGAGCATCATTTGTTGTACTAGGACCACTACTTGCTCGCTGCAAAGAAGCCAAAGTCTCACTGCCAGGCGGTTGCGCCATCGGCGAGCGCCGCATCGATTTGCATGAGCGCGGTCTAAAACTCCTCGGAGCCGAAGTCTCCATCGAGCATGGTTATGTTTACGCATCAGCCCAAAAGCTGGTCGGCACCAGAGTCTATCTCGACAAGCCAAGCAACGGCGCCACCGAAAACATCATGCTGGCAGCTGCCCTCGCTGAAGGTCAGACCATCATCGAAAACGCTGCGCAAGATCCAGAGATCGTCAACCTCGCAGATTGCATCAACGCAATGGGCGGTAAGGTATCCGGAGCTGGCACATATCAAATCGTTATCGATGGCGTGCCAGTTGAAGAAATGCACGGCGCAGTCGTCGACACCATTCCAGACAGATTGGAAGTAGGGACTTTCCTCTATGCAACCATGGCAGCTGGTGGTGAAGTAATCATCGACGGTGTTGCTGCTCATCACATCTATGCTGTAATCGCTAAGATTCATGAGATGGGTGCTGAGTGCTCAATCTACGCTCCAGATAGTTTAAAAATCAAGAGCGAAGGTCGCCTCAAGCCGATCGATATCACCACCGTGCCTTATCCAGGCTTCCCCACAGACTTGCAAGCTCCTTTGATGGCAGTACTGGCAGTGGCTGAGGGCACCTCGATAGTGACCGAGACCATCTACGAAAACCGCTTTATGCAAGTAGGCGAACTCCGTCGCATGGGCGCTGATATCCAACTCAAAGCTAATAGCGCTATCGTCAAAGGCGTGCCCAAGCTCATGGGCGCTGAAGTAAAATCCAGCGACTTGAGAGCTGCAGCTTCCTTGATCATCGCTGGTCTCGGAGCCGAAGGCGTAACCGAAGTAACTGGCCTTAGCCACCTCGACAGAGGCTATGACCGTCTCGAAGAAAGACTGCGCTCACTCGGCGCTGACATCTGGAGACGCTAATCAGTTAGGAATCACAAAGAGCGCGTCCTCAAGGGGGCGCGCTCAATTGACTTAATAAGCAAGTAAAACAATGATCGTAATGAAGTTTGGTGGTACCTCCGTGGGCTCGCAAGAGCGCTTTGAGCAGGTATACGGACTAATAGAAAATGCTGGCAAAAAAGACGCACCGCCACTGGTGGTAGTGTCAGCGATGTCGGGCGTAACAAATGCCCTTATCGAGGCAGCCAATCTGGCGGTCAGACGTAATCTCGACGGCGCTCTCGAGCAAATCGAGATGGTCAGACAAAAACATATCAGTGCTATCCAGGGCTTGCTCAGCAAAGATAAAGTCGACGAGCTGTTGCAATATCTCAACGAGCATTTAGCAGAATTAGAATCAGTCCTGCGTGGTATCAATTATCTTGGCGAATTGTCCAAGCGCTCAGTCGATGCCGTAAGCTCAGTTGGTGAGCTACTCTCATCTCGCGTACTGGCCGAGTATGCCGAGAGCCGCGGTATGAAAGTACGCTGGCTCGATGCTCGCAAAATAGTAATCACAGATGATACCTTTGGCAAAGCCAATCCTGATTGGGCTGAAATCGATAACCGTGCAGCCGAAATCAAAGCGCTAAACAAACAAGGCTTTACAGTAATTACTCAAGGTTTTATTGGCTCCACCCATGATGGCGTCACTACAACTCTGGGACGCGGCGGATCAGACTATAGCGCATCAATCATTGGTGTCGCAGCTGGTGCCAGCATTATCGAGATCTGGACCGATGTAGACGGCATGATGACTGCCGATCCCCGCGTAGTCAAAAACGCCAGACCGATTTCAGAAGTATCGTTCCAGGAAGCATCCGAACTTGCTTACTTTGGTGCAAAAGTATTGCACCCTCTAACGATTAAACCAGCTGTCGAAAAGAACATCTCGGTCAAAGTCTTAAACACGATGAGACCAGAGAGCGAAGGCACACTAATACAGAGCAGACCAAGTGAAGCAAAAGCACTCGGAGATGGCTCTGTATGCGCTATCGCCAGCAAAAAAAATATCACTGCACTCTTTATCAGCTCGCCGCGCATGCTTATGGCTCACGGCTTTTTGGCAAAAGTATTTGCTGTGTTTGATAAGCACCAGACTCCAATCGATTTGATTGCCACATCAGAGGTATCCCTCTCACTGACAATTGACTCCACTGAGAGCCTGGAAGCAATCAAAGAAGACTTGCAAGAGCTAGGTGAGCTGCAAATCCAGGACGACACAGCTATCGTCACAGTGGTAGGTCGTCAATTTAGAGAGCGCAGCGGTATCGCAGGCGAAGTATTCAGTGCACTAAAAGACGTAAATATCCTGGTCATCTCAGGCGGTGCCTCCGAGATTAACCTGAGCTTCCTGGTCATGGCTAAAGACGCTGACCGAGCTGTCTGCCAGTTGCATGATCATTTCTTTGGGGATTAGGCGCTTTTTCGCAGGGCTCGTGATTCGGCAGTCACTCGGACTACTTCTACAAATAGGAGCTAGCTGATGGCAAAATCGAGACGGACTTGGCGCACCAAAATAGATGATCTAATTGATTCCGAGATAACCAAGGCTGGCTTCGAACCTTTTGATGGCATAGCGTATTCATTTCCCATTAGCGATGAAGTGCTGGGAATCGCACAAATCTACAATCAGACATCAATATATGGCAAAAAGGCACTCGTTAATAATAACTTTGGCATCATCCATTATCAACTCGGCGTGCTCATGACTCAAATGCAAGTGTACCCGCGCTCTTACTGCCAGACGACTCTATCAAGCCGTGTTTCTGATTTCGATATTTGGTGTCAGCAATTTGAGCTGCATGAGACAACTCCTGAAGAAGAAAAGCATAAGGAAATTTGTAGAACTGTCGCAGACTTGCAAAATAGGGTAGTCCCCTATTTGCGCGAGAATTTCAAAGATTTGGCGTCCATAACCAAACATTTGAAGAGCAGGAGAAACCCAAACAATGACTTACTTTGCCTTGCACTCGTCGCCAACAAGGAAACCGTACTCGCTTTAGAAATCGCCTGGCAAAAGCTTTGCCGATACGACGAATGGTCAGACAAAATAGTCCCAACACCTTTTAAATATAAGTTTGACGAGTGGCTAAAGGCGGGAGCCAAAATGCCGGATCTAAAAAAAGCCAAAGAACTCACGTTTGAAGACGCGAACAAGAGAAAGGCAGAAGTAGCAGAGTTGCCTCGAAGCAAACGGCCTACCTCGTAGAAAAGCAGCAGGACAGCAATAACTACCTATCAGACCGTATTTAAAACCAAAACCCTCTGGCTTTTTTGAGACCTTAGTCCATAGTTTTTCTTCCGCTGCAGACAAAGCGTCATCCGGTACTTGCACTACGACTCTGGCGCGATCTTTTTAAGGCGGCTCAACCAGTGCGGGCCGATAGTCCATCCAAGAAAACGTCGCCCGCCATCAATATGCATGCCAGACTGATCAAAAGTCTCGCCTTTAGCTACCGCAATCAGTCCTGATAGCGCCGGAGCAAATCGCTCTCTAAATGGCTCAGACTGCTTGCTCAAATGCTCCTGACACCAGCTAATAAATTGCTGCTGTACATTGTCATCTAACAAAGCAAGATAAAAGATCATCTGGCGCCAGGCATATGCTGTATTTTTGAGCATGATCAACTCGGCATGCCAATCACGCAAAGTCTTTTGTTGCTCAACACAAATCCAAGTAAAACACTTGCGGCACATGTCGACCAAATCGTTGGATAGCGGCTCACCAAGATCTAAGCCGACAAATAGAGTGGCAAGATTGTGGGTGGTCAAAATTTGAGCTTGCTCAAGGACAATACCTTCGTTAGCCACGGACCACTGTTTAGACTTGCCTAAGTGTGCCTTAGCTGCATCTGCTCGCTCGTAGCACATACGAGTAAACTCAGTTGCCACTTTTTTGTCTCTGGTCCCGTCGGTAGCAGGCTGCCAACACAAGATAGTGGCAAAATCAACTGCATAGTATCTGGCATAAAGAGTGCCGTTTAAAAGTCGACCAGCTTGCTGGGCTGCGACAAGGAAATTATCTTTGAACTCTCCCATAAAAATATCGGCAGCAATCTCATCCACAAAAGATAGATCCAGATTGGCAGCACTGGACAATGTACGTAGCTCCCTGACTAACTTGTTAGGTAGAATTGTCTGCGGGAAGTAGCGAAAATTGAGCTTTATGGTATCAACCAAAAGCGACTTAGCCGCAGATGAAGCAACACCATCTTTATTTATCCATGGCGCAATAACTGAGAGCCAGGGCAATTCTTCAAGCTTTACTTGCGACTCAAGGTTTAGGAGGAGCAAAGACCGTCTCTTGCGAAAGGCAATATAGAGCTGCAAAAACAAACGAGCTAGTGCGGGATCATCAATCATCTGGGCGCGCACATTTCCACTCAAGACTGGCATTAACACAGCTAGAGTCTCACCAGAGCTGACAATCTTGTCCTTTACCAGCTGTTCAAGCGGTGCTTGCCTCGATAGCTCAAGTTTTGCCAACAACGCATCTGGTATGTGTTTACCAGCCACATAATTGTGAGCCTCAGCCTCATCAAGAGTCAAAGCAGACTTAAACTGTTGCAGATCACTGACACCATCTTCAAATGATAGCTCGCTGAGTCTGTCGGCTAAAATTTGAGCAAACTGACTGTGCAAAGGAATACTGACATTGGCGCACTGTAGTCGTCTCGTTACAGCGCGAATAGCACTATCAGGAGCACCATGACTGGTGACATATGATGCCAATATTTTGCGCACACAACCCACGTCCCTGGCAGTCAGAGACTTAGGATCCGCAACTACCATTGCTAGATAGTGCCTCAATCTGGCAAAATTTTCTTTTGGCTTATCCGGCTTTTTGCACAAGCCATGACAGGCGCGCTCAGCAGTATAGCGATTGAGCAAAGCCTGAGCACGACTCGCCCAATCTGCTGGATAGTGCACGCAAGGCCACCCGCCACCCACAACAGGCTGCCCACTGCCAGCACGCACAAGCTCTCCTGCGGGGTCCAACTGCATTGCAGGCATGTCACCCTCAACGGTTTCCAAAAACAAACTGACAGCCTGATCATAGAGTGGAGTCCAGACATTAATAGATTCGCGCATTTGTAAAAGAGCAGGATTAGGTCTTTTGGCACGCAACTGGGCAACTGTTGCTCCGACACTGCGCACAAAGACATCTGATGTAGAGCAAAATGGTCTTGCATCAGGTTGTGGAAAAAATCGAATGCGATCAAAGAATGGCGCAATCTCACCAATCAGATCTGGTACAAGACTCTGCTGATTATTTTCAATAAGCCAAGCCACAACAAGCAGTGCGCCTTCTTCTGGTGCCCTTATGCGATAGCAACCACTCTTTAATAAGTCACTCAACTCAGCATGTCCGTCAGCCGATAGATAATAGAGATTAAGCTCTCTGCGCCCAAGTTGCGCTGCACCACTATAGTCACCTGGAGCCAAGCTCAAGCTTTTTAGCTGCTCGATTTTGACTCTCTCAAATTCTGTCAGCGCGCCACCGGCGGCAAAATCCCCCGTGGCAAAGCCGCCTGTGACCACGTTTAATGTCACCCAGGCTGGTACACCAGCTAGTGGCTGCCGCTCACCCACTTTGAGGGTGCCATCTAACAAGGCGCCCAATACCTTGTGCCAGTTTTCCGCCTTATTCTGGGCTTTCTCGCCTTTGCTAGCCAGCGTCTTGAGCAATTGCCCAAACGAGTAGCCTAAGCCAATCGGTGACTTATCTTTGTCAGTCATCGTAAATACAACCTGGAGGCAGGAGTCGAACCTGCACCCAACTGGTAAGCAGCCAGTAGCTCGACCAAAGAGCTTCTCCAGGATAAATAAGTTAGTCTCATAACCTAATTCTTCCCGAGTGCAAAATCCTATTCACATTAAAATCTGTCCCACTCCAATTGAGTAGCCAGCCAGCCAGCATCTCCCAAAGGCTAACTGACAATGACTTTCACGAATATGTCACGTCATTTTCCATACCATGGGAAAAATACGAAACATTCGTTTTTTCATTTTCTTACCAGCGGGACTTACCAGTATGCCTAACAATGCTGAAGCAGAAGAAGCTAGACCAGCTCAACCAACCGACAATACCAGAGTAACTGACAATACCGCTCAGCAGCAGAGTCCCGCCGCGGCCGAAGTCCAAAACACTATGCAAAACATGACGCCCCAAGCGCGTCAGGAAATGTTTACCACTCAAGGCGAAGCCAAAGACGCTGCCAATAAACCCTTACCAGAACTGAAGCTCCTTGATGGTGTAGGTCAAGCTAAGGGAACGGATGCAGCTCCAACTCCCGAAGCTAACAAGCCCGAAGGGACTAAGCCTGAAGCTGCCAGACCTGAAGCTGCCAGACCTGAAGCTCCTACTCAGCCAGGTGCTCCTAAATCTGATGCGCCGCAAACCCCCGAAGCTAACAAGCCTGAGCCTGGTAAGACCGACGCTCCTACTCAGCCAGGTGCACCGAGGTCTGATGCTCCGCAAACTCCCGAAGCTAACAAGCCTGAACCTGGTAAGACCGACGCTCCTACTCAGCCAGGTGCACCGAGGTCTGATGCTCCGCAAACTCCTGAAGCTGCAAAACCTGAAGCCGCAAAACCTGAAGGTCCACAAAAACCAGAAGCACCGACCACGCCCGCTGAAGAAGGACCGATGTCACCTAAACTACAGCGCGGTGAAGGTCCTTACCAGGCATTTAAGCGTCAGCATCCCGAGTGGGATCACAAAAAGCTGATGGAAGAATCAGGAAAAATTCTCAAAGAGACTGGACGCAAAGAATTTAGACAAGGCGAACAATTTAGAAACAACCCAGACGGCTCAGTCACCATCCGCGAAGAAAGCAGAAAACGCGATGGCACATTTACTGAGACCACAAGCAAAGATGGTCGCAAAGTCGAAGAGAAACGCGGCGACGATAAGGGCAACTGGGGGTCACAAAAGTATGATGAAAACGGCAAAGTAATCAGCGCAAAAACACACCAAGTCTCGGAAAAAGGCACTGTCGATACATCCTCGGATGAAAAAGGCACGCAAACAGATAGATACAATCCAGAAGGCAAACACACTTCGTCAATCCGCAAAAATAACGACGGTAGCGCAGCTGGCTGGCACAAAGATAAAGACGGAAATACAACTACTATTGAGCAGCCGGATGCCAATCACCGTACCGAAAAATACACGGACAAAGATGGCAAACCCACCGGCTCAAAAACCCTTGAGCGCGATAAAGATGGCATACTAACTCACAACTATGACAAAGATGGCAAAGCAACTGGCTCTATGCGTAACCGCCCAGACGGCAGCGCCACTGGCTGGGAAAAGAATCCCGATGGCTCTATAACAAACATAGAGCAACCAGACAAAGCAAATCGTACCGAGACCACCACCAAAGATGGCAAAATCGTTGGTGTGGACAAAATCACAACCGACGACAAAGGTACAACCACCGAGAGCTTTGACAAAGACGAAAAACGAACTGGCGTCGACAGAAGAAACAAGGACGGCAGCAGCGATGGATGGAAGCGCAATGATGACGGCTCAATAACCAAGTGGGATGAGAAATCGAAGCATAACTACGAGCAGCACACAACTGGTCCTGACGGCAAAACAATCGCGACAGACAAAAGCGAGACTACCGCTGACGGTATCAAGCAAACTTACACAGACAAGGACGGTACGCGCACCACTACCTGGGATAAAGCAAAGCAGCCCACTTCAGATGTGATGACCAAGCCTGATGGCAGCGCTAAAGGATGGAGAATCAACGGCGACGGCAGCAAAACCGAAATCGATCAACCTGACAAAGATCATCGCACCGAAATTACCAGAGATAAAGACGGCAAAGAGATAAGCAAGATGCAGCGTGAGACGACTGCAGATGGCGCAAAAGAGACAGTGACTGATGACAAAGGCACCACTACAACAAACCTAGATAAAGAGGGTAAAAAGGTATCTGGCAAAACCATCGGCAAGGACGGCAAAGAATCAGGTTGGGAAATCAGAAAAGACGGCACTACAATGTCTTACGAACAACCAGACAAAGATCATCGCAAAGAGACCATAAGCAAAGACGGCAATTTGATCAGTGAAAAGTCCATCGAATCCAACAAAGACGGACGCAAAGAAGTCACCAGAGATAAGGAAGGTACGACCACCAATAATTTTGACAAAGATGGTAAAGCAATTGCTGGACACATAGCAAAACCAGATGGCTCGGCACAGGGCTGGCACAAAAATCCCGACGGCTCTGAGACCGCCTATATACAACCGAACAAAGATCATCATCAAGAGATCACCAAAAAGGACGGACAAATAATCAACGGTCGTGAAATCAAAAGAGACAAAGACGGTGTCACTACTGATGAATACAACGCAAGCAAAGAAAAAACCAGCCACCAGCGTTTAAACAACGACGGCTCCGCCAAAGGTTGGACAAAAAATCCAGACGGTTCGATTACAAACTACGATAAACCTAAAGCCGGTAAAGTATCGACCAGGACCCAAGGCCCGACTGCGCGTGCAGCATAAGCAAAGATTAGATTGACTGCGGTGATGACTGCTTAGCTTTTCGAAAGTCAACTCTCCGGTATAAAGACATATTTACACAATTGGTCTAAACTGCTCTTTGCACTGAGCGCACCGTATTGAGACCAACTATGGCTGAACTGTCAAAAGAAGAACGCAAAACGAAGCTAATCGGAATAATAGTAGCCTCGGTACTTGGTCTAATATTGGTCGCAAGCACGCTAACCATCTGGCTAGTATACGAAAACTGGTCCGTGCTCTTTCCGTCCAAAGGCATGTTTTACGACAAGAGCGTCGAAAAGCTTAAGGAGAAAAATCTCTCCGCGGCTCTCGAACTAGTAAATCTCTCTATCAAAGACAAAGAAAACAAAGCGGCTAGCTACTCGCTACGCGCAGACATTTTAGAGCAGCTAGGCAAACACGATGAGGCAGCCAAGGACCTCACATATTTAGCCCAGGTCAGTCCAGAGTCCAGTCTCGACTTCCATCATAGAGCTTACAATCTGATCCAGGACGACGGCTCACCAGCAGAAATAATCAGACTGGAGTCTATGGCCATCGCAATTAACCCCAAGCACCCAAACTTTTATATCAATCGCTCTTACGGTTACTCTGAGCTCAAACAATATCAAAAGGCGCGTGCCGACTGCACTACAGGATTGGCGCTCAAATCATCAGATCTAAATGTAGTAAGTGATCTGCTTACAAACAGGGCGGATGCGGAGTATGGACTGAAAGACTATAAGGCTTGCCTAAAAGACTGCGACGAGGCACTGGCTATCAAGACATTGAGTGCCGACGACAAACAAATGGTGCTTTTAAATAAAGCACCAGCGCTGATCGGCATTAAGGACTATACCAATGCGCTAAAGGTGTGCGATGAGGCATTGCAGCTAGTCAAAGATGACGAAGACACGCAGTTGCAATTTATGGAGCTAAAATTACAAGCTCTAGAGGGTCGCAACGACAAAAAGTCCAAAGATGCACAAGCAGCGGCGCGATTAAAAGAGGAATGCAAGCGCTTGAAGGCACAAATCGAAATAAATGACGCCAATACTGACACCACTACCGATACCAGCGCCGACAAACCAGAAGCTGATGCTGCCGAAGATGAAGATGACGAGAATAAAGAGGTAGAGAACAAACAAGAATAGTAGAGCACTCTAATGAATACTCTCTATCTCAAGTATCAAGCTTGTTCAAAACGTCGGCAACATCCGCACGGATCATTACCCACTCGTCTATTTCTCTAAAGCCCATACGCTTATACCAATTAAGCGGAAAGTCCTGACCCTTAAAAGTGTAGCTCTCCCAGACAACCGGCGCATACTTAGCTTTAGCCTGGAGCAATACCTCGCGTATGAGGTCGCTGGCGACCCCCTTGCCCTGACTGTCGTCATCAACAAACAACTCACCATCTACAAGGTGATTGCCGTCCCACCAGGGGCGCACACCTACGACAAAAGCGCCTAGCAATTTACTGTCGTCCTCGGCTACAAAAGCAAGATCTGGTTGACGGTTATACCAGTTGGCGAGGAGCGCCTGTGCCGCGGGCTCAGTCCAGTGCTCACCAAGAGCTGGATCAGCAAATGACCTTACATACATTGCAGCTAGTGCGGGTAAGTCATCCGCAGTCATTGGTCTGATGGTACTCAAATCAGTGATTTACTCCTTTAACTTCACTCTATTCAATATCTTTGCAAATGCAACTCAAAATCATAACCGGGGAGATTTAACACACACTCAAATCCTCCAATGGCACGAGCCTATCAGAGCGCCTCAAAAGCTCCTCTCTCATCCATTGAGCAATCTCAGTCTCTCGATAAGTATCAGCAGCGTCAATCAACTTTTGCAACTCATAGTCTGATTTGGCAGAGATGCTACTGGTCTCGATGCTGGATTGACTGAGAAACAAGTAGTCTTGATTTGCGTGTATCTTGCAATCGGCAAAAAACCCGATCGCAAGGGCCGAGAGAGATATGGGCAAAGTCATAATTACTATTGTCATACTCAGCAACACTAAAAAATGAGCGAGGTGCGGTTCAAAAAATATCCAGTCACAAAAAAAACATAAAACGATCGCCAACACGATTGTTAAACTAGTCATGACACCAAGACATACCATATATCGGTAGCTAAAGAGCGCATCTAACCAGGCTCTTTTTTCTATTTTGCAAAACGCAAAAAGTTGAGAGATACCAATAAATGGAATGGACATCAGAACACCGATAAGCAAGTAGGTGACTGGAACAAAATAAAATCCATATACTGGCACAAACAGTGATACAACTTGCGACTCAAAACACATGGGCACCACTATTGATACCACATATGCAACAATTGCCCCCAAGAAGCAAATTGCCAACTGGATCGGAAACACCCTCCACAAACTGCGCGCTGCACAAGCCAGACTTACCAATTGACGCTCTATCAAACCAGTGCGCCTAAAGCTAACCTTTCCCGCAGAATCAATAAGCCTGAGTCTAAAGCAACTATCAGCAATATCCAGCTCGGCTCTATCAGCAAGTGGCCAAAAATACAAACGTAATTGCCAGGCCAGGTGAAAGGGCGCGAGCAGAAAAATTGAAAGCGAACAGGGCAGCAAAACACTAGCCAATAGTTCAGTCGGAGTAATAGTCATAACAACCTACTGCTGTGACAAGTAACCTCTCTCCAAAAGCAAACAAATCCTGACGGCATATCTACCTACTTCTTCAGCCGGATAGGACCCATAATCAGAGCCCCGGAGCCAAACATTGGCTTGGTACGACCAGCTAATAATTCATCAAAACTCTTAGCAAAGTCCTCAGGCGTCATCTTAAATGTACCGTTCTCACTGGGCATACGTTTGCCAGCGGTATTTGCTTCTGTCTTATTGCGTGGGTCGCGCACAATCACCATGCCACCCTCGTAACCTAGCACACTATAGTCGTGCTCTGGATGCAGACCCATCTTAAGAGCGTACTCATTACCCTTAGCGATACCAGCCACTACAGGTGGTATCTCCACTGCGCCATCTACAGGCTTAAATGTATCAGTCATAAATCGTCTAACCGCCTCGGGGCTGTGACTGTCAGCCAGTTTGATACCACCAGGAGGATAGCCAGTCAAAATACGTAATACCTCTGTGGCTTTACCGGCATCTGCATACTCTTGAGGATTGGACAAAAACCATCCAGCGGAGTGCCCCAGGATTTTGTCTCGCTCGGCAGGGTTATCGCGCAGATACTGCCCAAAAGCCTTTTCCATTACTGCTGGCCAGGTGCCCTTAGCGCCGACCTTGGCGTAATTTTTAAGCTCTTCATCAGTGAGAGCAGCCACCGTCTGGGGCTTATCCTTGGCGCCCGCAAAAGTCACGGTGTATGAGCCATCGGTGTTTTGTTTGATACTATCGCTGATTATCTTGGGATTGGCTTTTGCGACAGATGCCAGAGGCGCCATAAAAAAGCAATCGTTGACCTCCCCTTGTACCACCGCCTCGGGACGGATGCTCTTGTCCCCGTCGCCGTACAGGGGCAGTTTGGCGGTGTTCTCACGTGGCTTTGGCGAGCTGAGACCCAGCCACTCAGCTACAAACCCAAGCGTAGACTGAGACTCGGGAGGTGGAGCCTGGGGTTTTTCTACTGATTTGGTCTCATCAGCCAAGGATTGTACCGGTGCAGTCGTGAAATGGTAATGGGCGCAGGGATAGAGGTCAAGGAAGTCGCATCCAAAGACTATATACCCAGTGGGCGTGAGGGCACGCGGGAGCACGGCAATACTGGTCTATTGGATGCCGAAGCATCCCTGGGGGCATCGTTGACTGTGTGGGGCATGAATGCCAGGGAAGCAGACATGAGATATCCTATGAACAGACCTTATTGGACTTGAATTTTGAAAATACCAGCAAACAAACCAGACGGCCTATCCGACTCCCTCGACAATGTCATGATCGCCGCCCCATGCAACATCGGCTGGGACAATATGGTCGGAGACGACCGCGTGCGACTGTGCGCGGGCTGCGACAAAAATGTCTACAACACAAGCCG
>Ga0075158_10000654_pt1 | contig 28232 bp, 23 predicted proteins | sample JI91814BDNA_FD_70968 | JGI IMG/M metagenome (GOLD analysis project Ga0075158, IMG submission 70968) | Wastewater effluent complex algal communities from Wisconsin, to seasonally profile nutrient transformation and Carbon sequestration -... | ecosystem: Engineered > WWTP > Effluent > Algae... | reverse complement strand
TCTGAATGCCCCATCGTATGTTCTTCTTCGTCTCATGTTAGTCTCCTTTAACATGATCGGCTATTTTTTAATCACCTTATTTTCTCCAAAAAGTTGTCCAAAAAATGGGGTCAAGCATAATTGATTTAGGATAATTCTTTTGGAACATAGGATAATATTTTTCAAAGACGAAAATAATTGCAACTATTTCTACTTATTAATGTATAAAAAATACATCATTTATAAAACTAACAGAATTATACCGGTAAATCTATCAGTATGATTTAGAATTATTACAAGTTATCTAATTTAGTGCAATGAAATTAAAAATGCTAACTTTGAATTTTTATTACAGTCACTTCCAATATCTTTTAGTGAGAGATCTATCACCCTTAAAACTACCGCATTAACTAGATAAACTATAATTCCCTGTTAGATTTTTTTCTATTCACAAAAAAATCCATTATCAAAATGACAATGGAAATGGAAGAAAAGCTTTATAATCAATATAAATCAGAGCAAAAGAGATATAAATTATTTGTTCCCCTATTGCGTTATCTTGCCTATTCAATGTTAGGTTTATATTTGTATTTATTGTTTTCTCAAAAAGGATTAGACCCAAAATATTTTTTATTAAATATCTATGCACTCTATTGCAATGCATCGGTCATGGTATTATTTCAATTCTATAAAGTCCCAACTTTATTTCAAAATCTAATTTCAAAAGATGAGATGCTTATTAGTGAATCTTATCGGATAATAGATAATAACCGTAGCGAAATTTATATTTCCTTTTTAAAAGAACTATACGGAAGAAATTATAACGAAGAACAAGCGAACTTTTCTCTAAAAGAAATTCAATCTTTAATACAGTCTTTAGAAAGACCAAACTGGAAATTAATAGGTAGAATTTATTTTGTTATTTTTTGTTTAGTCTCGTTATTTCTATTTAATTTATTGTATCCACTCGAAGTGAATTAGCGCTTATATTTTTTAACAAATTGGTTCTTTGGGTCTAATCGATATATATTTTTGATGAGTGAATCAACTCTATCTAGTTTTGAAATTTTTGCATAGGACTCAATTAGGGTTATTAGATTAGAAATATTTTTGGGCTCGCGGATTCTGACTCTTTCAGACAATTCAATCGCCTCCTCATACAACTCCAATCTATTTAGGCATTCAGCAAGAATCTGCATTGTAACTGTATCCTCCGGATGATATTCTAAATAACGCGACAAATGCGAATATGCCTCTTTATCTTTTTTTTCAAAGATAAATCCAATTCCTAAATTATAATCAACTTCAAAATTGTAATCTTCCTCTCCATTCCATTCAATTCGCATCATCGAAAAATCATCTATAACTGAACCTTTATCTTGAATTAAAGAAAATATTTGTTCTAGATTAGCTTCCGCCTCTTCCACAAGTTTTAGAATCAAACTCTCATCAGAATTCATAACTTCATTATTGTCTTTAATCAAAAGAATATCATCTCTACCATCGGATCCATTGAGGATAATATCACCTTTGCGCAATGGAAAAACCTGAACCCGAATAAATCCATCCGTCAACTGGGAGCCTAATTTTTGATATACATTTCTATCTCCTACAAAAACAGCCTTCTTATCTCTATATAAAATTGTCGAAGGATGCTCTGCATTGATAAAATACATCAGTCCATTTTTTTCATCAATCAAGCCCAGGATTATAGATACAAGCATTGAGCCATCAAAACTTTCAAACACCTTATGAAGTTCAACGAAGGAATTTTTTAGCCACCGTTCAGGTGACATTCTTTTTACAATGTCAGAGTAGCTTGTTCTTTCAATGATTGATTTAAATACTGCGCCTAATACTAATATACCTCCAGCCCCCTGCATCGATTTCCCCATTGCATCTGCATTTAAAAAAACAGTCATTTTACGATTGGAAAGAAAAATACTTTCCGTTTTACAAATATCCCCTCCAATTTCATTTACTCTTTCTTGGAACTGAAATTCTTTTTTTTGTTTTATAAAAAAATCTACTTTTACTTTATCCTGTATGGCATTATTATTTGCTAGTGATTCGATTAATAATTTGGTTAAATAGTAATCAGCGTCTTGTTGATTTTTTAATTCATTGATTTTATTAAAGCTCTCTTCTAATTTTTTTGTCCTGTCTTCTACTCGTTCCTCTAAAGTAGCGTTTAATTCTTCTGTCTGGTCATGCAAGTCTGTAAATTTTTTTGCAAGTATTGTAGCTATTCCAAGAATATAAAAGCAGAATCCATACTTTGTATAGGAAATACCAGTTCCAAAATACCTGGCATCTATTAAATCAAATACTGCTGTTGATACTAATAATATTGTTCCAAATAAAATTCTTTTTGCAGAAGGATTTTTATCACGAATACCTTTAAACATAAGGTAAAACAAAATTGGAAATCCGAGGAATAATGCTGTTATCTGCCAAAAAGACAAAATTCTTTTAAATATAAATTCAGGCAAAAATAGAGTAAGAATAGATATCAATAAATGATAAAAAGTAAAAATTTTAATTAATTTGCTCAGCTTATCGTAAAAAAGTAATTCTGTAAATATAAAAATTGTTATAAAGGTAAGGTATAATACTGAGTATTCGATTCGTCGGATAATCAATGTATCAATGTTTAACTCAAATATTGTATTTGTTCTAGTAAAAAAATAAATTCCAATAAATAGACTATACAATCCAAAGTATAAATTATAACGCTCCTTTCTATGATTTAAATATAAAAATAAATGATACAAAGCTATAACGATATAAATACCAATCAGAATAAGTGTAACTCTCTCCTGCCGGTCTTTTATTAATTCTTCAAAGTATCCAAACTCGTTTCCTTTTGTAAAATAAAGCCCTGTATTATTTGAACCCGGTCTACCCCAGAGATGGATGAGTAATCGATTTTTCTCTCTTTGCAGATAAGACTGATTTACCTCAAAAACTTGTCCACGCAATGCTCGGTGGAGCTGAATTTTTTCATTTTCTACTTTCCCTTCTTTTGCGATTTGAACTCCATTCAAATAGACTTCAAATACTTCCCCTACACCACCAATAGCGATGCCTTTATGTTTTAAGCTATCGAATAAGGCCTCCGGGAGATCAAATTCAACTAACAACGTATATTCCTCTAGAAGTTTATTCGAAGAAAAATACTCCCAGGGATAAATTGGAAATTTGCTAGCTTCTTTCCAATCCTTGTCTATTAAATAATCCTTTCGAATATAATTTGCAGAAAATCCTTGCGCAATATACCAAGTTCTTGGACTACACTGTAAATCTTTGCATTTCTCCAAGAGATCAAGAGAATCCTTTGCATATAGAAATAAAGATGAAAGGAAATAGATCGCGATACAAATTTTATTTAAATAACGTTTCATAAAAATTAGAAAAATCTAAACTAAGTTGTCAATAAATTTCTGTCAATAAAAGAAAAAGAATACAAATCTTTTAACAAAGAAAAGTATTTCTTGCATTTTTTGAACAGAATAATTTAAATCATACTTACAAGAGGTATACAAGATGAAATCAGCAGAACAATGGTTTAACGAATACGGGGAAAGTCATCAGAATCCAACAAACGAATTGATACATTGGATTTGCATTCCATTAATTCTATTTAGCACGTTAGGCGCTACATGGGCGATGTCCGCACCTAGTTTTATAGAGTTTGGCTTACCCTATTATATAAATGCAGGAACAATTATAACTTTTCTAGGGTTTATTTGGTATTTAACTGTATCCCCAAAACTTTCGATCGGCATGGTTCTAGAAATTGGCGCAATGTTATTTTTAATCAATGTCCTCTATTTAAATGGAATCCCTCTTTTACAACTCAGTGGAATAATTTTCGTAGGCGCTTGGATCGGACAGTTTATTGGTCACAAAATTGAAGGGAAAAAACCTTCCTTTTTTAAAGACCTACAATTTTTACTCATCGGACCATTTTGGCTCATGAGTAAAATTTATGATAAACTAAAGATTGGATATTAAACATTTGCTTAGCCGCAATTCCTGCTGCTAAGCGATGTTCGAAATGACTTTGAAATTTCTAAATCGAATTTATTTCGAAAATACTAAGCTTGTTTTTTCTCGAAGATTTTAAATTTTCCGAGACCCATTTTTTGGAGTCGATACATGATACTCACGCTTAGAACGCCTAATCCATATTTGACGCTACGACTAAAATTAATAGAAGATGCTTCCGGGAAGTATTTAGTTGGACAGGTTACTTCCCCTATTTCAAATCCTTCATAAAATATCTGTCCGATCATTTGATTGTCAAAAACAAAATCATCCGAGTTTACTTCATAGTTAGTCTTTAGTAATACTTCTTTTGAAAATGCACGGTAACCTGTGTGGTATTCGGAAAGTTTTTGACCCATTAAAATATTTTGAAATAAAGTAAGACAACGGTTAAAAAAATATTTGTAGAGCGGCATACCACCCTTTAACGCTCCAGTTCCTAATATTCGGGAACCAAATACTACGGGATACAAATCCAGCGATATAATACTTGCCATTGCAGTGATTAGCATAGGTGTATATTGATAATCAGGATGCAGCATAATAACAATATCCGCTCCTAATTTTAGAGCTGCGTTATAACAAGTCTTTTGATTTCCGCCATAACCTTTATTTTTCTCATGCACAACAACATGTTTAATACCAATTTTCTTGGCTACTTCTGGCGTGTTGTCAGGACTCGCATCGTCAACTAAAATCACTTCGTCTACGATATCAAAAGGAATTTCTTTATATGTTTTTTCTAAGGTAAGGGCTGCTCTATAAGCTGGTAAAACTACTACGACTTTTTTTTTGTTAATCATCACTCGACTTCTTATTCTGGATTCGACCTTTTTATAAAATTAGGTCATAAGTTAAAAAGAAAATTAATTAACCTTAAAATGGCAATCTATTTTTATTGTTCTAAGGTGGCACTCATCGGTCCTATGGACTCAGCCATTCTCGGGTCAGGCCCATACGCGTGGATTCTATCCTGCACATGCTCTGCATGTTCAAGTTCCCCTTGGAAAACGATAGTTTTTTTTTCAGTATCCACTTCCACAGCATGCTGAAATGCTTTCTCCATTGACATCTGACAAATCTCCATAAGCATTTCAATCACGTAGTCATAGGTATGAGAATCATCGTCCCAGAGCACAACTTTCCAGGGACCGCCTGGCTCTTTACGGTTTAAATCAGTATCAATATCTATATCTGGTAAAACTGTTGCTGGCATAGTCACATGATTTTAGTAGAATGGATATTTTGTCATGCCTTAAATTACCACCCAAAGGTAGCATTCTTCGATACTTTTAAAAATTTCTTTTCTTCCTGCCAGGCAATGCTACCTGTTGAAAGTTTCAGAAGTCGCAGGGTGACAACAATGTATTGATTTTTTTCGCCATCCACATAACGCACATTATCCGTTATTTCTCCATTCAATTTAAAATTGGGAGAAATAAATTCTCCAGCCGGAAGAGCGGAATTTGCACTGACCATTCCACGCTGACTGAGTTCGATTTCTTTGATTGCATCTGCCCTTTGACTACGATCTACAAAAACGATTTTTCTTTTGATAAGACTTGTTGCAATTTCATTCGCTAATAGATTCGTATTGATATGTTCGGATGTTTTATTTTGAATTTTATTTAATTCAATATAAGGACGCTCTTTTGAATTTTCAAAATAAGTTTGAACAGAGGCTACCATCAAATCGACAGTGGCACTCACTTCAGTAGGTCCCCACTCCATACTTGGCTCTGCAGTTTCCGGTGTCACGTAACGTGTTGAGGCGCAGGACAAAAATAGAAAGATTAAAAAAAGCATAAAGTATTTCATGAATTCAAATTTCTAGAGAAGAAACGAAAAAGCAAGATGAAAATAATGTCCATTCTATTAGAATATTCCGATTAGTAAAATAACGGTAGCTTCAATAAATCAGGTGAGCAATGAACTTTAAAACAGAAATTAATTTAAATGGAAGAACTATTTCTAAAAATCATAAACCATTTCTGGTAGCAGAAATTGGTCTCAATCATAATAACGATCTCGAAATCGGTAAACGCACAATTGCCGCTGCAAAAAAAGCAGGCGTTGATGCAGTTAAATTCCAATCGTATGTAACTGAAGAATTTATTGATCCAAGAAGTTCGGATGCAAAATTTTTATTCGATATTTTTAAACAATATGAATTATCAGAAAACTTTCATAGAGAATTTCAAAAAGTTGCGCATAACGAAGGATTAGTTTTCTTTTCTACACCTCTTTGCGTATCAAGTGTTAACTTACTCGTTCAATTAAAAGTTCCTGTTTTAAAAATTGCATCGGGTGATATAGTCAATTCTGAATTACTCGAAAAAGCAGCAGATAGCGGATTACCACTATTTGTCTCATCAGGAGCCGCCGATTTACACGAAGTAACCCGCGCTATCGAATTTTTAGAATCTAAAAAAGTGCCTGAAATTTGTCTAATGCATTGTGTTTCTTTGTATCCAACACCACCTGAAAACTTAAATTTAAAAACTATTCAACTTTTTACAAGCATGTATGATTTTCCAATTGGATTTTCCGATCATTCTGCTGGAACGATCGGTGCTGCCATTGCTATCGGATACGAAGCCTGCGTCATCGAAAAACATTTTACTCTTGATAAAACCCTTCCTGGTCCCGACCACACCATCTCTGTTAACCCAGAAGAAATGAAGCTCCTAGCGGATAATTGTGATTTAGCGTTTAAAATGAAAGGCGAGAAAACAAAAAAAGTTACTGATGCCGAATTCAACGGAAGATTTTATGGAAGAAGATCTCTTTATTTACATGAAAAAACAGCTAAACCAATCGCCATGAGACCAGCAGTGCATGTCAAAGATGATTACTCGGTTGATGCCTGGAGCCATTTAACTTTTAAAGTAAGAGACTTTAATAAAATGAAACCAGGGGAACCGATACGGTTAGATATTTAAATAAACCTCTCACCGACTAATAGCGTATTATTCCCAACTTGTCTGGCTTCGAAGTTTTCCCAGTTTGGATTTTTCGGAGACTGGACAAGAAGAACAAGATTTTTATTTTGAAAGGCATCTCGTATATTTAATGTTAGCCGATGAATTTTTTCGGAATCGTTTTCCCAGAAAGAATATGGTGGATCAATAAAGAATACAAAGGAATGAATTGATTCTTTTTCAAATGCATCATAGTAGCGAAAAGAATCTCGATGGAGTAGAAGAAAATCTTTTCGAATAGATGGAAAAAATTCTTTTAGGTTTCGAAAACGGTTTTTATCTAACTCAAAAAAGACTGTGTTTTTAAAGCCGCGGCTAACAGCTTCTAGCCCCATTTGTCCTGAGCCTGAAAATAAATCTATAAAAAGAGATTCGGAAACTACAATTTTTCCCTGTAAATCAAATGAATCTAAAATGGAGAATACTGATTTTTTTAAGAGTGCGGATGTAAAATTACTATTTCCCTTGATTGCTGTTGGGACTGGGATTTTTTTCCCTTTATAAATGCCAGATTGAACAGAAAGAGTATTATTCATTCTTTGCTTTAGTTTCTTCTTTCTTTGGCTCCCCAAATAAGATTTTTTCTAATTCGAGCAGTGAATCTTCTAATTTATCATTCACGATTTTGTAATCATATTCATCGACTCTTAATAATTCATGTCGACCATTTTTAATTCTTCTTTCTATGCTCTCCGGGCTATCAGAGCCCCTGTTCTTTAACCTTTCAATCCAAACTTCTTCTGATGGAGGTAGAATAAAAATAGATTTCATTGCCTGGACTTTTGATTTGATGATACGGTATCCCTGAACATCAATATCTAAAATTACTTTATAGCCTTTACGAAGTTCTTTTTCGATATAGCGTTTTGATGTTCCGTAGTAGTTGTCATGAACAAGAGCCCATTCTAAAAAAAAATCTTGCGCAATTAATTTTTCAAATTCTTCTCTTGTCACAAAATGATAATTTTTTCCAGGTTCGTCGCCTGGTCTGACAGGTCTTGAGGTAACTGAAATAGAAAAATGAATATCAGGATATTTTTTTAAAAGCAGAGAGATTAATGTTGATTTTCCTCCACCGGCTACTGATGAAATGATATATAAAATTCCCCTAGGATTCACTTTCAAGAGATTCTTCCTCCAACGCTGGCAAACTGTTGTCATCCGCTTCAATCCGACGTGCGAGGGATTCTACTTTTAGACTCGATAGTATTAAATGATTTGTATCAGTCAAAATTACAGACCTTGTTTTTCTTCCGTTTGTTGCATCTACTAGATGTCCATTTGATTTTGCTTCTGATCGCAATCTACGAGCAGATGCAGAGTCCGCATGAATGATTGTAACTACCCGTGATGTCATTAGAATATTGGAAAAGCCAATGTTCAAAATCTTAAACGCGGACATTTTAAATTCTACGAGACCTTTCGATTTTAATTGTTTCAATCAAAGAAATTTCTGGTATTGCAAGTCCCATTTCTTCTGATATATCACTATGCGAATAGCCTTTTTTTAGGAGGTGAACTACTTTTTCCACTTTTGTTGCATCAGCAGGCAACTCTTCTAAGGCTGTTGTGATAGAAATACGAATTGAATCTTCTGGTTTAGAAGGTTGCGAATACGGGTTGTTAACCATATTAAAAACAGTTTGGAAACTCTCGTCAGATTTTAAATTATCTTGAATTACTTCATCGGAATCTAGCGGATTTCCACCGATAGACACATCAATCACAGAATTCTTCTTAGTTTTCGAAATAGGCTCGTTTTCTGTTTGAACAAATACTTCGTCATTTACTCCAAACATTGATTTAAGCCCTTTTCCCAATCCACCGATTAAACCACTTAGAAAACCTTCTTCTTCTGATTTAACTTTATCCGCTGGCTTTGGTTGAGAAGTAGAAGTAGGTTTATACTTTGGCTTTTGCTCTGTCGGATAACTGGCATTTTGCGTTTCATACTTTGCGATCGAAGGTTTCAAAATTGGCTGCGCTTCAGTTTCTTTAAAAGAAGAATTCACAAATTGAGACTTTTCATGTTCTGAAAGTTGTTGGAAATTAATTCCCATTGTTTCAGCTTTGTGAAGCAGATTTTTTAATACTGCAATTCTAGAATCCATTAGTGCCAGATAACTTTCTGACTCTTTAAAAAAAGAAAGAGTATGGGATTGAATTTCTTTTTTGAGTTTTACGATTTGATAATCACGAACACTCGATGTTACTTTTATGGAAACAGCATAATATAATATGATTCCAAAAACAATATTTATCAGGACTAAAGCTAAAAGTTCCAATTGTATTCTCCAATAGATTTATTTTCGTCTTCCACCACGTTTCGTTTCCCCTTTTTCATTTTCCGGATCAGTATAGGCTTTCATTTGAATTTTGTTCTCAGATAGAAAGAGGGTCTTGGATTGTAGATCATTTTTAATTTTATAAGGCTCAGCATTTTTAATTCGGACGGAAACACCACCATACAATTTCTTTTCAAAGTAAACTTTGCCCTGATCGCCAACTTGTTCCATATATGAATTTACAGTCTGAATTTCCTTGTCATATTCTGCGATTCTTTTTTCCAACTTTTTAATCCCGACTTCGAGTTTACCGAGGTAAGCTAAATTCTCTTCTGTAAAGGAAGATGGATCGGCTTCCTGTCTAGCTTTAAGAGTTTTATGGCTCTTATTTAAAATTTCCAATTTTTCATGCGCTTCTTTACGTTTCGCAGTGTAATCTTCTACTTGCTTTAAGTATTTTGGATTCACACCCACAATCAATTCAGTCGTTGGATTTGCAGGAGAGCCAATGTTTTTAGCAGAAATTAATACACCTGCTTTAATTCTTCCACCGAGGATATTTGCTTTTTTCCCGTTGCAAAGAACTCTTCCTCCTGCACTAACATCACAGTTCATAATAACTTCTTGCACAATGACATCTTTGTCTGTAATCACTATCGCATCTTGTAAGAACTTAGAAACAACGTTTCCGCCTGTTGATTCAATGCGAGCTTCCCCTCTTCCCGTAACTCCCTGGCGAATGATAATATCACCGTCAGCCTCTACCTGTGCTTTTTGAACAGTTCCATAAATTTCGATATTGCCGGAAGCTTTGACCTGGAAGTTATCTTCAATATTTCCAGTGATGATAATTGAGCCCAGGAAAGTAACGTTTCCAGTGCGCATACTAACGTCTCCACTGATTCTGTAAACTGTCTCAACTGATAAACGATCTTCTGCAAATATAACTTGACCATTTACCTCAGCGGTTAATTTCATTTTGTCTTCGGAGAGAATTGTTCCCTTGCCCTGGTTTAATGGAATGTCTTGCCCATCTTTTGCTTCAAGCATTTGATTAAATAAATCCCTACCGTATTTTCCTTTTTCGGGTGGAGTCTTCTCTGCTAGAAGTTGACCGACTACAACGTTTTCAATTAAATCTAAATCTTTGTAATCTACTTTACCGGTTGCATCTTCTTTGAGGACAACTTTCTTTTCTGTTCTAACATGGTAAACAATCTGAGCATTTTTTCCGTGAACAGGCGGATCACCGGCAGCTGCCACAAATGGCTCATTGTATTTTTCTTTTTCTAATGCTTCTTTGATGACGTCTTCTTTTATTCCGTAAACAATATCTTCTTTCTTTAATTCGTAAATAACATCTGCAACTTCCAAATCTCTTCCTCCGAGTTTCGGCGGCAAAAGGGTAACAAATGCTTTCATATTGTCATCGGATATTTCAACTTTCGCACCAGCTTCTGCGAATGGTTTGAGCTTTGCTTCTCCCATTCGAACATACTCAGTTGATTTGGATTCGAGAAATTTTTGAATCGCAGTTTCAGGAGGAGGATTGATTCCGCGCTGCACAAGTTTTTTTAGGACATCTTGAACTGTTGGAAGTTTTCCATTTCCAACGGGAGGAATCTCCAACATATAAAGTCCATGACGGTAGTATTTTATGCTTACCCAACCATCTACATCTTTTGGAACAATTAAATTTTTTAGTTCTTTCGAAAGAAGTTTTCCACTTCCGCCGGTTAATTTTTTATCAAGTCCTTCTAGCTCATGAATATTATCTTCATGGTTTGCAATAAAAACTCGAATTCGAAATGGATGAGAAAAAAATAAGCTTTTTTTGCCGCGCTCTAAAACTTCATAATCGAGTTGGTAAATTTCTTTTCCGAAATGCTTAGCCGCTAGTCGTAGACTTTCATCAATTGTATCACCGATGACTTCCACTTGCTCTTTTTCTAATTTTTCAAGAGCAGACTCTTCTTCGAACATTACGGTTTTTAGTTTACTCATTGTTCACCTATTTTAATTCCTATAGAATCGGACATTAACTTTACACGAGTCCGAAAATTCCCTCAAGTATCTTTTTTATTTTCGGTATATTTGGACTGAGTAAAAACCTAATTTTTTAATGTCAGTTGACTAAAGCTCCTATAGGGACTGTGTAAAAGCAAAGAAAATATTTCTCACAGAGCCCACAAAGGTCACAGAGAGTATTGATTTTATTGATTCTTTCCTCTGTGTTCTCCGTGTGCTCTGTGAGAAATCCATGTTTTTACACAACCCCCTATACTTTAGATTTAATTTCACTTTGGAACTGGCTCTGTATAAACATCGGGTTCCGGCTCTGGTATAGGCTGTATAACTTCCGTCGTTTTTACTTTTTTTCCTTTTTTGGTCTTAGGCTTTTCTTCCTCCAGGGAATTTGGTTGAGTCTGCGGCTCTGATTTTTCCTCGGCATTTGGTTTAATTTCATTTTTTGGCTCAGGCTTAGTTTCGGTGGGTGTATCAACCGGAGGATTCAAATAAATTTTTTCAATATCTCCTTTTACTGAGAAATCAAGGGAACGAAGACTTCCTTCCACTGGATAAAAACTGAAACGTTTGTATTTGGAAAGTTCCGCTTTTGAGTTTAATTTTTTTATAATCAGAGTTTTTCGTTTGGCTTCTTCATTTTTAATCTCGAACAAAATCTGAATTTCTTTTTCTCGACTCATACAGCGGCTTCCGCAATTTCGATATTCTTCTATTGCATCTCTCAAACTCTCTTTATTGGCGGGGTCAGTGAGATCGGATTCTACAAATTTATCAACTTTTGCTTTTAACTCACGTCCTTTTGCATTTTCGATTGGCATTTCACGAAAGTCTATATACTCACAATTTTTAAAGGTAAAGTTTTTTCCAATCGACGGATTCATCTTTTGATTGTTTGCATTTTCTTCGCTAACGAAATCTTTTTTTAATGTTTGTAAAACTTTATAATTATCTTTTTCTTCTAGAGACGCAGCAAGAAGTGATTCCAATACTTCTTTACTTTCGGTATACAGAAAATATCCTGCGATTACTTCTCTCTTCTGCGCTTTCGTATAACGTTCTAAATCATATGGGTAAGGGTAGCATTCGATAGCGGAATTTTTATCATCGTCTTCTTTGTTGGATGTAGAATAAATGCTGCAAGATGCCTCTACAATAATTGCTTTGTATAATTGATTAAAGATATTTTTGTAAGCACCCTGGTATTTAAGTTTATTAGGTTGAATATTTTTTTTATCAAACTCAATTATATAATACTGTCCACCACAATTAAGATTAATTGCTTTCGTAAGAAAAAAAGTATCATCTGCCCCGGTCTTATCTTTTACTTTGCGATCAAAAAACCAAGTGCAAGATTCAATTGGAAATTTGCCAATTTTACCGACGATTGATTGGGTTTCATTTTCAACAAATTTCAAGATTTCAACTTTGCCAGGCTCTTCTTCACTTACAACCGAATAATCACGAATTAACTCTTTGTAGAGTTTTGGATTTTGTTTTTTAATATCTACCGGCTTTGCTGCACAATTTAAAAAGAGGATTGTGCTAATGGTAACGAGGACTAGAAAATAGATTTTATTTAATCTCATAAGAGGTTCTCTTCTTTTTTATTTACTTAACTCATCGAAGTTTTCAATGTTCATTCTTTAATCAGAATACCCCAAGATTTATTTTTTCCTCAAAAAGTCCAGTAAAAGAGATTTCTTTTTTCAAGGGTTACAATAAACATAACCTATGCATGGAGTAAAAAGGTTTTTTGTTCTGTTTCTATTACTATTTCTAACTGATTGCAATATTGATTTAGTGTTTAAAAACGCACCCAAAGTTGAAAATGGAATTTTAAATCTAACTTTTTGGGATTTTGAAAAACAGGGAGCCATAAACTTAGAAGGAAAATGGGAAATTTACTGGAAAAAATTGATTCGCCCAACAACTGAAAATCCATTTTCAGAAATCAGTCCCTCCGGATATTTTGATTTTCCTGACTCCTGGAAGGGAAGATTATTTGACAATGAAATTGTAGATGGAAACGGCTATGCAACGTTTCGTGTGAAAATTTTACTCCCGAGCCAGGGAAATAAAAAAAAGAAAAAAAAATTAGCCTTACGAATGAAAGAACAAGCTACCGCGTATGAACTTTATGCGGATAATATTCTATTAACCCAAAAAGGGAAAGTGGGAACATCTGCCTCGGAATCAAAGCCCGGCTATGGAACAAACACTGTATTTTTCGAAACAGAAGAAGAAACATTACAATTAGTATTATTAGTTTCAAACTACCATCATCGCAATGGTGGGATTTGGAGTGTTCCCATACTTGGAAATCATGATTACATTCAACAAATAAAATACGAAAGAAACTCAATTGAGTTTCTTTTGGGCGGAAGTATTTTAATAATGACTTTATACCACTTCATGCTTTTTCTATTTCGTAAGAATGATTTCACTAGTTTCTATTTTGCTTTGTTCTGCCTTGTCACATTAATGCGAGTTGTTTCAACGGGTGAAATTATGCTCGTGCAGCTAATACCTAATATCCACTACGAAATTGTAACAAAGTTTGAATATTTTTCTTTTTTTCTTTTGGCTCCAATCTTTTTTAAATTTTTCCAGGAACTCTTTCCGAATCAGGTATCAGGAAAAATAGTAAAGACAAGCCTGTCGATTGGTGGAATTCTAGGGATGATAGTTTGTTTATCTAATTTAAGAATTTATAATTACTTTGTAGATTTCAATTATATCTTAATCATTTTAACTATGATAATCATTTATTATTATCAGATTTTAATTATTATCAAGAAAGTTGAAGATTCAATTACCGTTTTTCTTTGTTCAAGTGTCTTAATTGTTTTTATATTAAATGATATTTTATATAATTTAAAAATAATTATCACTGGCGAATTTATGCAAATTGGAGTTTTCATATTTTTGTTTGCTCAGTCTGTTATTTTATCCAGACGCTTTTCCCTTGCATTTAGAGATATTGAAAAGCTTTCCAATCATTTGACGATCATAAATGCGGCATATAGCAATTTTGTTCCCAAAGAGTTTTTAAGAATCCTAAACAAAACAAGCATCACTGATGTTGCCCTGGGAAACCTTGTCAAAAAAGATATTACCATTCTATTCAGTGGCATACGCGGATTTACCTCTATAGCAGAAAAAATCGATTCTGAGGAAATATTCTCACTCCTAAACAAATACTACACGGGTGTAACGAGCATTATCCAAAAGAACAAAGGATTCATAGATAAATTCATTGGAGATGAAATCGTAGTATTATTCCCGGAATCAGCAGAAGATGCAGTTAGAGCTGCAGGCGAAATCAATCAATACTTACATGAGTTTAATCGCTCCCAATCTTCTCTTGGAAAATTAAATTTTAAAATTGGAATCGGAATTCACTCGGGCTCTGTAACACTAGGAACGCTCGGTGGAAAAGAACGAATGGACACAACAGTAATTGGAAACGCAGTAGGCATCGCGAAAAAAATTGAAACACTTACAAAATCTTTTTCTGTTCCAATCATTATCTCCTCTACCACGTTTTCAATGTTACCGGATAATTTTAAATTAAGCTCAAGAGAAATCGAACATTTACGCGTAGGCGGGAGCGAAGGATTTATTACTCTCTATGATTATTTTGGATCAGAAGAAACAAGCACCGTTGACAAGATTAAATCTGTAGCATCCGAATACTTCAGAGCACTTACACTTTATCGTGGAGGATATTTTGCAAAGGCAAAGGATTTATTTTCCAATTGCCAATCCCAAATTCCAGGTGATCCGATTTTTTCTCTACATATTAATCGCTGTAATGATAAACTTCTCGGAATTGAAAATACTGATCCTGCGGCTAATTCCAATAAACCAATACTCGCTCTAATCCTGAGTTCAAATAAAGAAACTATTTCATCTCTTGAAATGATTTTAAAAAAAGAAAAACTAGATACTATATCCGCAATGAATGAGAAGGATGGATTATCAATCTGCAAAAATATGCGCCCTTCTCTTTTATTTATGGATTCTGAAATTTCAAATACTAACATGCAAAAATTTATTGAATCAATCAGGACAGATTTAAATATTTCTAACGAAGAATGCTATATCATTGCTATAACAAAAGAAGATACCCCATCAAATAAATCTTTTCTCTATGATTCAGGTGTGAATGATTTCATTCTAAATCCATTTCAAGCAGATGCAATAAAACATATTGTAGGGAGAATGACCAGTAGTTAATGGCATCGACTAGGTATTATATTACAACCGTTAGTTGGTATAACCAACTTAGAATAAAAAACAAAGCTCTTGTAGGGATATCTATAATTTGTTTTTTAATTGTCATTGGAGTTTCTTTATCAATTCATTTAGTGAATAAAATACATGAAGAAACAAAAGAAATTCACAATAAATGGATGCATAGTATTTTAAAAATTTCTGAAATGATGGATCAACTTGATAATGTCGGTAAATTAGAATCCAAACACATTCAATCGAATAATTCTTCCGAAAAAATGGAAATAGAAGAACAATTGAACTCACTTAAAAAAGATTTTTTTACAAATAAAACATATTATGAAACATTAAGCATTGATTTAGAAGAAAAAAGTATTTATGGAATATTTTCTAGGGATGTAACAGAATATTTTAAAACGCAAACAGAACTAATCGAAAAATCAAAATCAACCAATAAGCAGGGTATTTTATCTCTATTAGAAAATTCAAAATCTCTTCTTGACAAAGTGAAAACTGATTTGCATGAATTGCTTTACTTAAATCAAAGAGGTGAAATTGAATCAAATCATATAGTGGATAAATCCTATTATTCTCTACTATTCCAAATGATTATCACTTCTATCTTTACTGTATTATTTATTTACCTGGTAATCTATTATACATTTAAGCAATTCGTTTTTCCTCTTCAATTAGCAGAATCTGCCGCAAACAGAATAGCAAAAGGAGATTGGAAAGTAAGAATTGAATATGAATCCAAAGATGAGCTTGGGAACTTCATAAAAACTTTTAACCAAATGGTAGAAGATCACAGAAAAATTGACGCTGAAAAAATAAAAATTGAAAAAGAAGTTAGAAAAAACGAAGAGCTCTTTAGAACTCTAATCGAAATTTCTCCTGATGCGATTCTTCTCATTGGACTCGATTATTCCATACTATGGGCTAACAGTAATATGCTACGAATGTTTGGCTATGCTTCTATCGAAGAATTGAGAGAACTCCATGCTGTAGATTTTGCGATTCCGACCGAAAGAGAAAAAATTGCGTCTACTATGAATTCGCTCCTTAACTCCAATTTTGAAAATTTTGCTTACGAAAGCATGGCAATTAGAAAAGATAAAACGACATTTCCAATAGAAATACAACATGCGGTTTACCAAAACGAGAATGTTAATGTTGGAATACTCACAAATATCCGCGATATAACAGAAAGAAAATTAGCTGAAGAAGCTCTACTGGAAAATGAAGAACGCTATCGAATTATCACTGAAAATATGGCAGATGTAATTTTAGTAATTGATGTAAAAACGATGAGACTACTCTATGTTAGCCCTTCTATCATTAACCTGACTGATTATTCTGTTCTTGAAATCATGTCACAATCCTATAAGGATTTATTAACTCCAAGATCATTAAACTATGCGCAAAGGATTTTTCCTCTTAGACTAAAAAGAATTTCTTCGGGACGAAAATCTATGGAGAGTATTTATATTGATGAAATAGAACAATATAAAAAAGACAGGACTACAATTTGGACTGAAGTTGTGTCGCGCTATATCGTGAATCAAAATACCGGTCAACTAGAAGTGCATGCCGTTATGCGAAATATCACAGAAAGAAAAAAAATACAAAAAGAAATAAATGAAAAAAGTCAGATGCTTGCCGGGATTTTAGTAAACATGCCTGTTATAGTTTTTCGTGTAAACAAAGAAGGCATTATTACACAGAGCACTGGAGCCGGTTTAAAAAAAATGGGAGTAATAGAGCAGCAGGCTTTAAACCTGAATATTTTCGAATTTTATCGTGAATTTGCTCCTGAATTTAAAATGGCATTAGCCGGTGAGCCACAGGTATTTATTTCAAATGGAAATGACAAAAGCGGACAGGAATGGTTTTTTCAAAATTATTTTTTTTTAGATGAGGCGACAGGTGGGTTGATTGGATTTGGACTTGATATCACAGAGCAAGTGGTCGCTAAAAAAGCGGCAGAATCCGCAAGTAAAATCAAAGGTGAGTTCCTTGCAAATATTAGCCACGAAATTAGAACACCTATGAATGCAATTATTGGTTTTACAGAAATTTTAAAAGGTTCTATTTCAGATGAAATACAAAAAAAATATTTTGAAAATATAGTTTCCAGCGGCAAAACTTTATTAGCCATAATTAACGACATTCTTGACTTATCAAAAGTAGAATCAGGTAAACTTGAGCTTGAACTTTCGCCCGTTAACATCGTAAATGTGTTTGAAGAGTTAAGAGATATTTTCTCTCAAAAAATAGCTGAGAAAAATTTAGATTTTCAAATTAAAGTTGACCCGAGCCTTCTAGGAGAAATAATTCTAGACGAAATTCGTTTTAGGCAAATCTTTCTTAACTTACTCAGCAATGCTATTAAGTTTACAGATAAAGGCTACATTCGATTAACCGCAAGATCTGAAATAAATAGGGATAAAATACAATTTATGGATTTAATATTTACTGTAGAAGATACAGGCATAGGAGTTCCTATAGAAGAACAAAGTGTGATCTTTGAAGCATTCACCCAGCAAAAGGGACAAAGCCATTCAAAATATGGTGGAACAGGTCTTGGATTAGCGATTTCTAATAGACTGGTCGAATTAATGAATGGAAGTATATCTTTAAAGAGTGAAGTTGGAAAAGGAAGTATTTTTCAAATTGTATTAAGTAGTGCTCTTGAGACTAAAGATGTTTCACCCGATAACCAAACCCGTTTAGTTGACAACAAAGCAGCAACTAGCAAGCCTTCCGTTATTACAATTCCTAAACTTCATCTTGATGATGATGAAATAAAAAATCTAAAACCTTTATTCGATGAAATGAATAATGATTTGCATAAAGAATGGAAAAAACTTTCAAACATTTCTAGCATAAATGAGATTGAAGAATTTGCCTATAAAATAAAATACCTAGGAGATAAATACAATTATCCTCCTTTAATAAAATACTCTGAAAGTCTTCAAGCAAAGGCTTTACTATTTGATATGAATTCGCTTCTTATTTTATTGGAAACCTATCCAGAAATCTTAGAAGACTTAAGGTCAAATTATGCTAGCTAATGTAAAGAATGTTTACATACTCATTGTAGATGATACTCCTAAAAATATACAATTACTCGGAACAATTTTAAAAAATATAGGCTATAAAATTATTGTTGCAACTAACGGTTTACAGGCTCTTGAAATCCTCGAAAAAGTAAAACCAGATTTAATTTTGCTAGATGTAATGATGCCGGAGCTTGATGGTTATGAAACTTGTAAAAGAATTAAATCAAATGAAAATTTAAAAGATATTCCTGTTATTTTTCTAACTGCCAAAACACAACCGGAAGACATTGTAAAAGGATTTGAACTAGGAGCCGTGGATTATATCATTAAGCCGTTCAACTCCAGCGAATTAATTGCAAGAGTAAAAACTCATTTAGAACTTAAGTTCAACCAAGATTTATTGCAAACCCTTTTAAATTTTCAAAGAGATATGGTAATAATGACTGATGGAGAAAAAGTAATAGCAGCTAATTATAGTTTTCTTCAATTTACCAAATCAAAGAACATAAATGAGTTTAATGCAAATTATCCAAACTTAATGCAATATTTGGATTTTGGAAATGGAGTAGACCAAGACTCCAATCTCACTCTTCCAAAACTTCCAAAAGATGAAGAATTTCAGGTTCGAATGAAAAAACCAAACGATGAAATAATAATATTTAGAGTAAAACAAAATATTATTCCTGAAAAAGAAGTCAGCATATTGAGTCTAACAGATATTACCCAATTAGAAAATCAAAAAACCAGTTTGGAATATAAAGCAAGCATTGATGAACTTACAAAAGCTTACAATAGAACAAAGTTTCAACAATTATTCAAGCAAACATTAGAAGAGAACAAAATAAATCCAAAGTCTATTTGTTTAGTCATTTTCGATATCGACCATTTTAAAAAAATAAACGATAATTACGGACACAATAAAGGCGACGAAGTATTGGTAAACATATCGCAATTTATAAAATCAAATATTCGAATGTCCGATATTTTTTGCAGATGGGGAGGAGAAGAATTTACCCTTCTATTAGTTGGATCTAATATTGACGATGGAGTTAAGATTTGCGAAAAAATTCGAATGCTTGTAGAGAAGTATCCTTTCCTGGAAGATAAAGCAGTGACTGTGAGCATGGGAATTAGTCAATACTTGCCGACAGATACGTTAGAGACATTTGTAGCAAGAGCTGATAGTGCGCTATATAGAGCAAAAAAAAGTGGTCGCAATAGAACGGAGAGAAATTGATCCCAAGAGATTTTTTCATTGAAGATAGGTTAGAGAAATACCGATTATCCGCTAGTTGTAATTTAGGAGAAAGCGGATTACGGAATTTTACCGTTTATACTTTACTGGAGAAATTGGGACTAAAGGAAAATTGTTTTAATAATATTTCATTAGCAGACTCACCAAATAATGGAAGAGAAGATTTACGAAAGGAAATTGCTTCTCTTTATGAAAACATCTCCCCCGAACAAGTTTTAATTACTACTGGAACAAGCGAAGCATTGTATATATTATTTCATCTTCTAATAAAAAAAGGAGACCTTGTTTCCTTATTTACACCTGCTTTTCAAGCGTTATACGAAATACCACTTACACTTGGAGCAAGTATTCTAGAAGTAGATGTAATTGACTCCCTACCAATAGAAAAGGTTCTCTCACCTACAGTAAATTTTGCCATCATAAATCATCCACACAACCCAACGGGAATCGGATTAAAACAAAGAGAAATTGATAATTTAAAAAAAGCATTGGAAAGTTATAGCGGATACACTCTATTTGACGAACACTATCGTTTTTTAGATTACGAAAATGACTTGAGCTTTTCGGGTGCTGGCTTAAGTAAAAAATGCTTTGCGACGGGATCAATCACAAAGTGCTTTGGAGTTACAGGACTCAGGATTGGTTGGCTAATAGGTGATAAGGAAATTCTTGAAAAAGCGCGTTCTTTTAAAGATTATCTAACGCATACCGTAAATCCAATTTCAGAATTTCTAGCCCTGGAAATTTTACGAAAAAGAAAAGAATTTGTTAAACCAATAAAAGAATCTATTCTTGAAAATGTAAAAATTTTTTCTGATAATTTTAAAAGTTTACCCGGAATAGAAAACTTTCGCTCACCCGATGGAGGTCTTGTAAGCTTTGTAAAATTAAAAGATGGAATTTCATCGGAGAAATATGCTGATTTACTTTTAGAGAACTGCGACATATTCGTATTACCCAGTAGTAATTTTGAGAGAGAAGGTTTTATTCGAATTGGATTTGGAGAAACTACTGAAAGATTCAAAGATGGAATTGAACGATGGATGAATTTAAAGATTACCACCGACTTGCGCTGAGCTTAGTCAAATGCGTGAATACCGATAAGCGATATATTTCAATTCAATACCTTTAGACTTTTAAAATTTTTATTTCTATTCGAATCCATTACAGAATAATTTCTAATTGCAAAGGAAGCCTCATTCTAAAAGCTAGAAATCAAATTCACCTCAGAGTAAATTCGATGAAAGAAAAAGTCCAACTAATTACAGAAGAATTATTTTCTTCTGTTTCCGAAAAAGCTAAGCTCAGCCCGAGAAAACGTGCTAATCACAACTTCCACGAGCTTGCAGAAGTATACCAGAGATTTTTAAACGTGCTAACAAAAGGAACTTACGTTCAACCGCATAAGCATGAGAATCCGCCAAAGCCTGAGACATTCATTGCACTAAAAGGGAGTCTGGGATTTTTAATTTTTGATGAAAATGGAAACATTACCGGCAAACACTTATTATCCGAAAAAGGACCAATTTACGGAATTGATGTGCAACCGGGAGTATGGCATGGACTTGTAACGTTAAGCGATGTATGTGTTTGCTTTGAAGGTAAGTCGGGACCTTATGATCCGAAAGAAGATAAATTTTTTGCAGCATGGGCACCGACGGAAGCGGATGATGCGCGTTTTGCGACAATGGAAAAATGGGAGAAATTATTTATATGATTGATAGATACAGCAATCCAGAAATATCTAAAATATGGAGTCTCGAGAACAAATTCGAGATTTGGAAAGACATTGAAATACTTGCCTGCGAAGCAAGAATGAACCGCGGCGAAATTCCTGAAACAGAATTTTACGAAATCAAAACAAAAGCAAAATTCAAAGTAGAAGAAATTTTAAAGCTAGAAGAAACTTTACAACACGATGTAATAGCATTTCTCACAAACCTGGGCTCATATATCGGACCTGCATCACGACATGTGCACCATGGACTCACCTCTTCGGATATCGGCGACACCGCGTTATGCGTCCAGATGAAACAAGCAATTGAAATCATCATCAAAAGAGTAGAAACGTTACTCGAAACAGTAAAAGAAAAAGCAATCCAGGAAAAAGATTCACCTTGCATGGGAAGATCCCACGGAATTCACGCTGAGCCGATGACTCTAGGTTTAAAGTTTGCCCTTTTTTATGCAGAGATGCAAAGGAATTTAGAAAGACTAAAGCAAGCTCAGAAAGAAATCTCCGTTGGGAAATTTTCAGGTGCAGTGGGAACGTATTCCAATATTGATCCACAGATAGAAGAATTTGTCTGCACAAAATTAGGATTAGCCGTTGATCCTATAACAACACAAGTTATCACACGGGACCGTCACGCATTTTATCTTTCGATCTTAGGGCTAACAGCCTCTAGTCTCGACAGGATGGCGACAGAAATTAGACTCTTACAAAAAACAGAAGGGCGCGAAGTAGAGGAGCCATTTTCCAAAGGTCAAAAAGGATCCTCTGCAATGCCGCACAAACGTAATCCAGTCATCTGCGAGCGTATTAGTGGGATAGCGCGCGTTATCCGTTCAAACGTAAACGTTGGATTCCAGGATATGCAACTCTGGCACGAGAGAGATATATCTCATTCTTCCGCTGAACGAATTGTATTGCCTGATTCTACGATTGCGCTAGATTATATACTCGATAAAATGAATTATGTTATTAAAAATCTTCATATCTATCCAGATGCTAGCGAGCGGGTTCTAGGTATTACCCGTGGACTTATTTTTTCGCAGAAGCTAATGCTTGCTATGATAGAGCGTGGTGGAATTTCCCGAGAAAAGGCTTACGAAAAAGTGCAGTCTCATGCAATGGCAGTTTGGGCTAATCAAAATGAAACAATGAAATCGCGCCTTCTAGCAGACAACGAGGTAAACCAAGTATTAACCGCAGAAGTTCTCGATGAAATTTGCGACATCAAACCTTACCTCGCAAGGATTGATGTAATTTATAAAAGGTTGGGACTTATATGAAGTGAGTTTTTTTACAGTCATTTCGAACATCGCTTTGCGTTCGGATTTGCGACATTGCTAATAGTTCGGTGTGAGAAATCTATCTGGCATAAATACGATAGTTTTAAGCAATATAGACCTCTCACGATAAAGCTGTTCGAGGTGACTGAAGAATGACTCTTCACATTAAACTGAAGTTATTTATTTCTAATGGAGATTTTTATGAAGTATATTAAATTTTTATTCATCGCATTAGTGGTTAACAGCGCGTTATTCACTCAAACAGCCAAGTCAAACCCAAACCGTGTTCTGTCAGGTCTCATACTAAGACATGGGGATATAGTCGATTCTATTCGACCGATTTATGGAGTGATAGAAGCGAATGGAAAAATCGAAGACTTAGCTTTTGGTAGTCCGCAGGTTGGTGGAAATGGTGGGACTGAAAAGATAGTTTTAAAGCCGGGCTTTGTGATCGTTGGGTTTTACATGGACAGGGGAAATTATTTTGGAGCAAACCATATCAGTAAACTTAGAATCATCTGGCAGAAATGGAATCGAAATAAGCCAGAGGGTGATTTGATTTTATCGGATAGTTATAGCACGGGCAATCATATGACCGATACAGTTAAAATAGAATTATCCGCACCTAAGGGTTCTTTTATTCGAGAGTTAAATGCTAGCGCAACCGAACACACAAACGGAGATAATTTCTTATCTGAAATTCAAATCGAAATTGCAAATGAATCTTCTAAGAAAAGTTATATCGGAACTGCGGCTAATACGATTACTCCTTCTATCTCTTATTCATTTGAAGTAGAAATTATTTCTGGATTTAACAAAGGAAAGATCGCAAAGGGAAGTTTTTCTTATAATACTTTTGGAATAAAGGGAGAGGGAGAAGAATTCCTAGATGTATCCGAAATAGAATTTACTTATGACAATGATAAATATACTCGCGACACCTTTGATGCAGTTCCTAAAGTGCGACTCATTGATGGAAAGTTTAAAGAGATTCAATTTACCGGCGGACCTCAGACGAAGCGATTTGGAATCAACAGTGGATTTAATCGATATCAATTTGGTAGAGATTCAGAAGTTTTTATTTTAAAAGGTGAGGATTACTTCGGTTATCTCAACGCAGAAACTTATGTAGAAGGAGCGGGTAAGGTTAAATACAAGAAAAAAGATTACCACCGATGAACACTGAGAGCACCGATAACTAAACGATGGATAACACTACCCATATTTTTATCCGTATTATAACGCTCGTCGTTTAATTGCATGTTTCCGAACTTCGTGATTAAAATAAACCCCATCGTATCCTCTATCGGTGTGCATCGGTGGTTATCGTTTAAATTTTCTACAAAATAACTTGACAAAAGAGAAAGATAATTTTTGTATTTGTGCACCTGTATACCAGGAGATAGTTTTTGCAATAGAGCTTCTTCCTCCTTCCAAAAAGAAAACGATGTATTTATCATTTTTAAAAGATGTAGTAAATTCACTCGAAGTGTTGCATTACGATGAGACTTCTGCTCGCATTCATGCAAAGCTACGAGCAGAGTTACAGAAGAAAGGAAAGATGCTTCCTTATATAGATACAGAAATTGCATCAATTTGCATGAGAGACAACGCAACGTTAGTCACAAAAAATGCGAAGGATTACAAAGGAATCAAAGGGCTAAAGTTAAAAGTATTTCAATAAATCCGATCTCTTTTCTTTTGTAAAATGGAAGATGCACGATGCAAACGGTTTTCTAATTTTATTTTTTCAGGATCGGGTGCGACTTGATCTACTTTCTTAGGAAAGGGATTCCTGTGTAAAATGATTTCCGGCAATTCAATATTACCCGTTAATAAAACTCGAATCAAACTACGAGTGCAAGCTACAGATGCATTTGACTCTTCTAACAATTCCTGTAAGTCACGATTTTCAAGTCCTGTTGGATTGGCTGTAACACAGGAAGGACATCCTGCATCACATTCGCATTCATCAATGATAGCAAGACAGAGTTCTAAAGCATCGGTAATTTTATCGTAAATTTTCTCTGCATAACCTACTCCACCCTCATGAGCATCATAGAGGTAAAGAGCAGATTTCCACTCGTTGCGGGTTACCTCGGTGAGAGAAACGTCAGTATGTATATCAGAAACATCTGCCATACAAAGACTGGGTGCGGATCGCTTTAAAATATAACTTAAACCATAAAGAGCAGCTTCCGAATAACGCTTGTCAACCGCTTCAATTGCTGCTAGCCAGAGTGGAGGCGGATAAAGACAAAGCCCAGTTGTATCGTAAATAAAAGGCGGCAAAGTAATCGGACCATAGCCAATGTTCTCATGCGAGCGCTCTTTAATTTTTTTATAGAGCTTGGGTTGTTTATTCACATTGACTTCACCAAAATTCAACAAAGCCCCTTGCACTTCTTTGGTCTCATCAACCTCAGTCATATTTAGCATGGTTTCCCATACGGCTTCGGTGTAATAATCTACATTGACAAGATCGACTTCGCAGAGTTTTTTTTCCAAGTCGAGGTTAAGCGATATATACCGACGACCTAGATGCTGGTAAATTGCATCTTTATGTAAGGCAGCGCGTGCACTAATCGGATCAATTTCTCCAATTACTTTTCCATCATAATAAATATCTACATTGTAGTCCGTCATTCCGCGAAGATTTACACCCATGGCGGGATAGTTTTGTAAGTTATAACGAAAAGATTCATGATAAGGCTTCAAGGTTAAATTTTTCACAAGAACATCGACCGCAGAATCATAAGTATCCCCAGCGTAATGTGATTCTTCCATTTGTAGCGGATACTCATAGGCGGCGCAGGGAAGGTGCTGGAGAATAATATACGGATTATGCGAAGACAACCAGGCTTCCTCGACGGGAGCGCTTGTGACAAACTCGGGGTGATTTACCATATACTGATCAATCGGAGAATCTTTGGCAATAAATACGATAGACGCTCCCTTACCCTTTCGACCCACTCGACCGGCTTGCTGCCAGAAGCTTGCCAGTGTTCCAGGATGTCCCGAGAGAATACACAAATCCAAATCGCCAATATCAATTCCTAATTCTAATGCGTTAGTGGATATAATGGTATTGATTTTACCAGAAAATAAATCTTCTTCTATCTGACGACGCTCATTTGGTAAAAGTCCACCGCGATAGGGTTTCACTTTCGAGCGAAGATGCGGAGCTGAGTCGATGACAGCGGTATATAGCCGTTCTACTTCCTGACGTGCACGACAAAAACAAATGGTGCGAATATCATTTTCCGCGGCAAAGCGAATTAAGGGAATAGAAAGAGAAGCGGGACCTTTGCGATACATTTCTCCACCATTGCTTTTAAAAAGAGATGGATTCATAAAAAATATATCCCGTTTAGGACGAGGTGATGTATCATTGTCGATGATTCGAAATGACCTTTGAAATAAAGCCTCTACATGCTCAGACGGATTACCAACAGTAGCCGATGAACAAATAAAAATTGGATTAGCTCCATGAATACGACAAATCCGTATTAGCCGACTAAATACATTTGCAACATGCGAACCAAACGAACCACGATAGGTATGCACCTCATCGACTACAATGTATTTCAAACGAGAAAGAAAATTTTTCCATTTGCGATTGTGATTGGGCAAGATTCCTGAATGCAACATATCAGGATTTGTAATTATAAAATCAGCGTTATCCTTTAACTTCTCCCTCTCTTCCTTGGGAGTATCCCCATCAAAGGTTCCCATCTTTTTGCCCTTAGCCACTTCATGCATGAGTTTACCAAGCGTTCCTTCCTGGTCGCGCGAAAGCGCCTTCGTTGGATAAAGCAAGAGTGTGGTAAACGGCTGTTTTGCGGTCACATAGTCATTTAAAATCGGAAGCAAAAACGAAAGCGTCTTCCCACTCGCCGTCCGCGAAACCATAAGCGTATCCCTACCGGATGAAATCGACTCAAACGCCGAAACCTGATGACCGTATAATCGCCGTATACCGCTACTGACTAAAACATTACGCAGCGACCCATGCAGGCTCTGCGGAAAATCGGAATAAACTCCCTCCTCCGCCGACAAAATTCTATGGGCTTTGATATTGTCAAAATAACGGTCACGCAAAAAGGAAGAGAACTGAGAAAATTTATCCATGTAAATAGATTTTTGCTAATCATTTAATTGGTCAAGAATTTTTGGGCGCGTCTTCTCGGGTCAATTTTTTAGTCGTTGCTTTAAATTCCCCAAATGAATGACCCGAAAAGACCGGGCTATCCGAGGGTTCCGTTTTTTTACTCGATCGGGTATACTGCACCCCGCTCTCACAAAAAAACCAAGCCTCTCCTATCCCTCTCGCTTGGAGTCGTTTTACTTTGCTTTAAGGCATGGCTTCGCCGGTTGTTTTTAGTTATTTCTGTTGCCTTAAAGTAGAAAACGGTTTTTGTAGTCTCTTTGCTATACTCTAACGTAATACTCTCGTGAAAAAGTTGACCTTACGCGCTCCAAAGTCCACGAAACTCGTAGGAGTAAATGAATATGGGTCGGAACTGCATCATTTAATCCCGACTCCAGTAGTATTTCCCAAAATCCAGTAAGATCGAGCTCGAACAAATAAGTAAAAACCCAACAGCGAGATTTTCCAAAAGCTAGAGCCAGTTCTCCAATCTCTAACCAATCCGCGTTCGGAACACGAAAGCTAACACGCCTTAGCTCCAGTCCCTCTTCCTGGTATTCAGTCTTAATTTTTCTAGGATCGGGCAGCATCCCAGAATGGGTTAAAGTCCGATACTTCCAAAGAAGATTCCGAAAATAAATGACAAGACTCTTACCATGCTCTTTCTTTTTTTCTTTCAAAGCCTCGATTAGATGAGCGGGAACTAAGAGAGTAGAAACCGATTTATCTTTTTTCCAAAGCTCTTCAATGATAAACGATTTAGAATTTCGAAACGTAATCATAAAAATACTAGGTAAGAAAAGTTTCCGAGTGTGCGCATAAGCGAATGTTTATTCCCAAAATCTACAAATTGAATGAAAATTTCTCCCCTTTTTATTTAGCGAAAAAGAGTATCGAGTCTAGGAGTTTTTCCTTAATACAACTATGTCACTTAAAATCGAAAAAGCCCGCGATAGCGATGTGAGGGCTTGGTTTTATTCAGTGATGCAAGCCTCAAGCGAGCATCACTGAATAAAACGGAACCCACGAGCAGCGCGGAAATCGCCCACATTTCAACAATTCGATAAACTCAGTGCACCGCTCCGCTCGCTATCGCTAATGACCGAACCAAAATCAAAAAATGGTTTATACCTAGACGGTCTAAGAATTAATAACATTATGAATTCTTTTTTTCCAAACCGATTTGATTGC
>Ga0075158_10000653_pt1 | contig 28233 bp, 17 predicted proteins | sample JI91814BDNA_FD_70968 | JGI IMG/M metagenome (GOLD analysis project Ga0075158, IMG submission 70968) | Wastewater effluent complex algal communities from Wisconsin, to seasonally profile nutrient transformation and Carbon sequestration -... | ecosystem: Engineered > WWTP > Effluent > Algae... | reverse complement strand
AATCACTGAATCACTGAATCACTGAATCACTGAATCACTGAATCACTGAATCACTGAATCACTGAATCACTGAATCACTGAATCACTGAATCACTGAATCACTGAATCACTGAATCACTTCCTAAACGTGACGTAGGGAAAATACTCGGGAATATGTGAGTCCCATATTCCGTGATAACTCAACGCCCAACCGCCCGAGTCATTTTTCGGTGGGTTCACCTTGTATTGATTGAAGCGTGAGAAATCCATGCGCCATTGATCATCAGGCTTGGGAGGCAGCGCACGGGGCTTTGCGAAATTGAGCAGCTTCATTCCCTCCCATGGAAAAGCAAGTTCAACGGTCCACCCTTGGTCCTTATCTTTGTCGTTGTTGAGAGTCCCTTGGACGGCAACAGCCGTTTGGACACCTGGATAATCCCAGCCCAAAAAAGCCCAACGCTTGCCGCGTGGATGTTTGGCAAAACCAACGCCGTTGAATTCCTGAAATCGAAGCGAGGGTTTGGTGCGGTCCAATTCGGCTAGCTTGGACAAGCCACTCGTTTCAAAATCGCTCTGCCACACGAAGAGTCCCTCGTAGATCGTTCCCAACGAATTGATCTCGAATTCGTAGTAGGCGTTCTCGCCTGCGATAAAGATCTCCACATCATTGTCTTCGTAAATGGGACTATCGCGCTCGGTGAACTTTCCTTTCACGTTGGGTTCTTCAATTTCATATCCGACGTACAGATATTTTTCGTCCCACAAGAGTTTCACCGTCGTTGAATAAGCAGTTGCTTCACCGCTTATCAAGTCAACAAATTTTGGGGATGGTTTAACTTCTAGCCACGACTTCTCGTCTAGCTTTCCATCTACCTTGATCTTTTCGTCGGTCCACACGGCATCGATGCGCGTAATCTTTTCTTCGGCAATCCAAGGAAAATCCTGCGTCCACGCAGTTTTCCCCAGCAACATACTTCCCCAAAACAGTGCGATCAGTGCCAGGCGATTCATGAACCGTAACTCGTGTAGCAAGAATGTGTTGACGCGACTCAGGTGTGTGTACTAATTCTAGTTGCTAGTAATGAACAAAGCCCAAATGCAATTCGGAATGTCGCAAGTTTAAGCGAATGCGATCCTCATGGGACATCGGCCCAAAGGCTGGACTATCGTGTGAACAGGGCTCTCCATTTTTCAGACGCATGAATGCTTTCTTGAGGCGTTCCGCCCCTTCAACAGTCGACATGGCATCTTGACCAAAAGTCCCTTCTTTGACGCCCGGAATCCGCACGCCGGGCCTCATTCCATTTTTGAGAATTCGCTTCCCCATCCAACGCAGAATGTAATTGAATGGAAATGGGGGAGTCTTCACAGGATAACCTGAATAACCATATTCGATCCAAGCTGCGAGATGTGCCAATATTTGGCCGGCTGTCCAATTGCCAGAAACCTTGAGGCGTCCCTCTTCGTCAGCTTGCCGAATACGTTCCACTTCAGCCAACACTTCATCGATGGTTGAGAATCGAATATGTCGATGTCGAACTTTTCCTGAGTGGCTCGTATTGGTCATAGCCATCGCCTCGAATATGAAAGAGTGAACTAGAGTTCAATTTTTGTGCCAAGCAATTTTAGAAACGCGGCGATCCACGCTGGATGTGCGGGCCAAGCGGGAGCCGTAACTAGATTTCCATCAACGTGAGCCGAATCAAAACCGCTCGACGGCTCGACGTAACTGCCACCACCTAATGTGACCTCGTAACATACCGCTGGATAGCTACTGCATGACTTATTTTTCAAGACACCGGCTGCCGCCAAAATCTGTGGGCCATGGCAGATCGCCGCAATTGGCTTATTGCTGACCGCGAAATGTTTGACGATCTCCAGTACTTTCGGATTCAGGCGCAGATACTCTGGAGCGCGGCCCCCTGGCAACACCAACGCATCGTATTGGCTTGGATCGACCTGAGCGAAGTCAGCGTTTAGTCGGAAACGGTGACCTGGTTTCTCGCTGTAAGTTTGATGTCCTTCGAAATCATGAATAGCAGTTGCGACAAAATCGCCACTCGCTTTGTCGGGACAAACCGCATCGCATTGATGGCCGACCATTAACAACATCTGGAAAGGAACCATAACTTCATAATCTTCCACGAAGTCACCGACGATAAACAGAATTTTTTTCGCCCCCATCGCGTTGTCCTTTCTCTTCACATTTGGCACGGCGTCGCAAGCCACGATTTCCGCTAGTGGCCTAACTCCCTTCCACCGACTCTTTTCTGATGATGATGGACAACTTACCGTCAGGCAAGTAGGCTTTAGCCTTCCTTACCGCGACTCAATGACCCGTCTTCGGGCCACGCACGAATATTCTTTCGGAATCGAACGTTGAAGGAAATGTCAATGGACGAATTTATGCAAGCAGCTTGGCAAGAGGCTTTGAAGGGCCTGCAATTGGGAGGAATCCCAATCGGATCCGTGCTGGTCTTGAACGGCGAAATAATCGGTAGAGGACATAACCAACGTTGGCAAAAGGGGAGTCCAATACTGCACGCTGAGATGGATGCGTTGGAAAATGCGGGGCGTATGAGCGCCCGCGATTATCGACGGTCGATTTTGTATAGCACGCTTTCACCGTGCGATATGTGCTCGGGAGCAGCCTTACTCTACAAAATTCCCAAGATTGTAATCGGTGACAACATCAACTTTCGCGGCCCTGAGGAGTATGTGCGGGGCAGGGGAGTGGATCTGGTTATCTTGAACGATAAAGAATTGGTGGAGATGATGGAAACGTTCATTGCGAGCCAACCGCAACTATGGAATGAAGACATCGGCGAAGTTTCATGAACGCATCGCAGAACAGCGACCTTCATAACGGTTTCTACCTACGCCCCGTCCAACCGACGGACTCCCGGGCTCTCATCGCTTTGATTGATGGCGTTTATCATGAATACAATGATCGCATTTGCTTAGAGCATTACGATTCTGACTTATTGGAAGTCCCCAAGCCTTACACCGATCTAGGTGGAGCGATCGTAGTTGCTTGCGAAGCCAACGGTACGATCGCAGGTGTGCATGCCGCAATTCCGATTCCAGAAAAATTGGGGACTTACACGTTTCGTCGACTCTATGTAGCACCACAGTATCGCGGTTCAACTCCCGTCGGAAAAATGTTGATGGAGTGGGCTATTGAATTTGCCCGCCAGAAAGGGGCGAAGAGAATCGAGTTTTGGAGTGACACTCGATTCCAGCGCGCCCATCGGTTCTTCGCTAAATTTGGTTTCAAAACCGATGGGGAGCGCCGAGAATGCCATGACTCTTGGGAGCCGTATTGGGAATACTTTTTTTACCTCGATCTGTGAGCCGCCATTACCCAGCTTTGGCCTTGGTCTCTAGCGGTAATTGGATGGCATCTCGACGATAGACGGCAGGTTCATCTTTGCCATCTCCGTTGAAGTCACCGATCACAACTGCTGCTCCAACTGAATCAGCACCATCGAGTTCAAATACCATGTCAGCGGCATCAATCATGCCGTTGTGATTGGAATCAACGATGAGTTGATTACCCCGTTGGATTGCTAGTTCATCAATGCCATCACCGTCGAAGTCACCTACGAACGGATTTTCGCCAGGGCCACCGAACTCGACTGACTCATCACGTTTGGTGAATTGACCATCACCATCCACATCTAGCATCCATAAGCCATTGCGATACACACCGATCTTTGTAATGCCGTCGCCGTTCCAGTCACCCACCACTGCGATATCCGGTGCATAACCAAATCGGAAGACGTGATCGATGGCATCGGCACGAGGTACTGCGTTGGCGGTACGCTGCATCAAGCGTTTGCCGTCGGTCGCTTCATTGTAATCAGGGGGTGGATTCTGAGGTTTACTGCGAATGGGGTTGCTGTGAGTCGGCAAGCCCACTTCAGCGGCTAAAGCACGACGATCGCCGCGCCATTGTGGACCAAAAATACCGACGTCATCTTTACCGTCGTTATCCCAATCACCCACTACGGGTTTATCACCCTTGCCACCTAATCGCAACCACAAGTCACCGCGATCCCACAGCCCATTACCGTTGGTATCGATGAGCCATTCACCATCGATAAACAACGCGATTTCGTCTGTCCCATCGCCGTTGAAATCGCCCGAGAGAACCTTCGCTTCGAGCAAATCGAAACTGGTACGTGGTGCAGCCGCTTTGTTATCTACGCTAGCGACCATCCAGGTCGATTCGCGCACATCTTGGATCGCCCAAGTTTGCAAATCAAGCCGGCGACTGAAGCGTTGCACAATGGCCGAGTCAACTTCATGGTCAGGTCTATCACCGCGTGGATAACCCGCGTTGATAACACTCAAATGCCAAGTGTAAGGAATATCATGACCAGGACCTGGATCAAGTGGATTCACCCCGATGATCCATGGTTTGCCAATCAGAGGCGCCGGTCCAGGGAATGTACCTGGAGGTGGCGGATTGAGTCGATCGAATGATATGGGCTGATTCAATACCGGTGGAACCGGTGGTGGAGGAGGCGGCGGTGGGGGAGGAGGAGGTGGTGGTGGCGGTGGAGGTGGCGGCTCAACGAACTCAGGTTCCACCAATACTTCACTGAAGTTATTGTCCGTCGAATTCGCTCCACCGCGAACCGTCACCGCGAAAATACCGTCAGTGCCAAAGCTTGTTTGCGGATTCGAGTTCAAAGCATCAACAATCGCTTGTTGATCAGGTGTCAAAGGCTTACCGGGATTGTTGGCAAACCCACCAGTTGTGCCAGCCGTGTCGATCGCGTCGTACAGCGAATCAGGTTGCGTTTCGAATAGGTAATATGTCCCAGGTCTTAAACCGCGAAACTCGTAAAAGCCCGCGCTGTTGGTGGTCGTATTGTTTCCTGTCGAAGTGCCATTATCCAGGAAATAAGTAGCATCCACCAAGTTGCCATTACTATCTCGCAACTCGATGCGCACTCCCATCAGCATGGTATCATCAGCGGTCTTTACCCCATCGCGTATTGCGTTCAAATCCGCGGGTGGAATGCCACCTGGCGTGAAGATGACACCACCATCCTGGAATACATAACCGGATATCGTTACTGGTGGAATCTCGCAGAAATCGGCGTCGGTTACATCCTGACCACTCCCAACGTCGATGTCCTTGATGAGGTCTTTGGTAGAGTCATCACCATTGTTCGGTGGGGCCATTTGGCCACCGTGGAAATAGTCTTTCGGCTGCTCTTCGCGAACCGAGTATTTGCCAGGAGGTAGACCATCGAACTTATAATTCCCATTAGAGTCGGTGGTTGTCGTCTTGATGACCTTACCGGACTCATCCAACAATTCAATTTTTACACCGGGCAGTGGTGACTCATCAGGATCCTTGACGCAATCTTCATCGGTATCAACCCACACCTTCCCCGAGATGCTCCCTGGAAGCAATTCACCAAAGTTGTAATTCGAACCAACAGAATTTCCCGAGAGCATGATCTCGATCATCTTGTCAGGTGATTCGAGCGAACCCGATGTCTTGCCATCAACCTTGCCGATTTCATCTTTCCCATCAAGGTAATTCGCAGGCTGAATTTCGAACAACGTGTACTTGCCCGGCTTCACATTGGTGAACTTGTAATTGCCTTGACTGTCGGTCGTCGTTTCCTTCACTACATTGCCGTTGGGATCGATGAGGCGAATGATAACTCCAGGAATTCGAGTTTCATTGGCCGACTGAAATTTTCCATCGTTGTTTTGATCATGAAAGACGGTACCAGAAATCTCAGCTGGCGGAATTTCACCGAAGTTGTATTCGGTGCCGACGGAGCCACCCACCAAAATAATATCCGTGATGACATCGTTACCAGCGGAGAGATTCCCCACCACGATACCGCTGATTCGACCTACCGTTTCTTTACCGTCGTAGTAACCCTCTGGCTGAACGGTTTCAACAACCTTGTAACGCCCAGGGATTAGACCAGTGAATCGGTATCGACCGTTGGCATCCGTTGTGGTCGTTAATGTCTTGCCAAGGTTATTGAGGGACGTAATAGGTTCTAAGCGAATCGTGATGTTTGGTAAGCCAATTTCGCCACTTTCGCGGATACCGTTATCGTTTGGATCGGAGTAGACGTAGCCACTGATTTCAGCAGGTTCAGCTTCCGCGAAGTTTAAGTCGACCGCGTGTAAATCGCCCAACGGAATTTCTATTTCGGTTAGCCAATCTAGATTACCCGCAACGGTACCTACAGGAGATAAATCCGGACGTCCCGTAATGCTCCCAGGCACTGCGCCGACGCTGAAATAACCATCGGGCTGTGTCTGTCGAACTTGGTAAATGCCTGGCATCAGTTTTAGGTTGGCGCCAAAACTATACCGACCTTGTGCATCCGTTGTTGTGTAAAAACCGGTAAACTCGAAGGTCCCTGCATCGTTTTTCTTATACAGATCGAGGCGTACGCTGCTGAGGTTTTTCTCGCCATTGTTTTGAACCAGATTTAAATCGTTATCAACCCATACTTTTCCAGCCAACGTAACAGGGAGCGGAATTTGATTGGTACTGGTTGCGACACCTGTTGAACGATCGCGTTTGCCTTGAAAGTTGTCTTCTGGCAAATCGAGCCCCGTTCCAGCAAGCAGACTATCGTAGCGGTTCATGAACGTGCCAGTCGCACTGGCATCAACGAAATGCGGAGCGCTGAAGAACGCTTGAAACAATGATCCTTGAAATTCTACACCCGACGTAATTGGGTCGAATCCATCGTTGATGGTAGTGAGGTTCGTTTCCGCCGGATTATAGTCCTCGACTTCGTCCACATCGATTTCAAAAACCAACTTATCGCCCGCGCGGAAGTTCTCGAAATCGAGTATGAGTCGTGTCGAGCCATCTTGGACTGTAGCGGTGACCTTTGCAGTGGGATCTGCGGTAACCAATTCGACAATACGAAAAGGAAAAGCATGGTCGGCACCTAAGCCGGCTTCCACGGTATCGAAGAAAACGTCGCCTGCTCCAAAACCTGGAGTCGTTTGATCGCCATCGATGATAATACGATTGAGCTCAGTCCCCGCTGCACCACCTTTGAACGTGATTTGGAATAAGTCACCGTGTAAATCGCTACCCGCATCTTCTTCGAAATAGACACCGCCTACCCACAACGTATCGGTCGCCATCAGCGTGCGTGGTTCCATCACTTCGAGCGACGAAACACGACGATTGGGCGAACGCTGTGCAGCTGCGGACATCGCGTCTCCTGACGCTGCAAAATGTTTCTTCGAGGGTTCTGTTTGGGACTTGTCCCGGCGGCGAATCCATGCCATTGATAAGCTCCTTGCTCATTACCGAGTGGGTAATGAAGAATCTGTCCCGGGTTTTTTGGTGATCGGAATCGCATCGACTTCACTCGCATCCAGAGCGCGGCGAATCGACCAACGGCGGATTGTGGTATCAAAGCTACCGGAAATTAAGTCGTCTCCAAGGCAACGCATCGTGACAACAGATCCTTGGTGACCAACCAAGCGACTGCATTCCCCTTTTTCGATCATGTCCACAAGCCGAATCGAGTTATCAGCACCACCCACAGCGACCAAATGGTCAGAGATCATGGTCAGTGAAAGTCCCTTCAAACCTCGCAAAGTGATTCGGTTGCGTTCCTCTTGAATGAGCCGATCGTATTGAACCAAGTCTTGATCCTCGCCAACAGAGTAAATCAAGGTTCCATCTTTTGAAAATGCGATCGCATGAATTCTTCGCGGATGTAGTTTCACTTTGACAATTGGCGTTTCACTGGCCAACTCACGTGAACCCACTTCCCAAATTCGCAATAATCCATCGCGTCCACCTGCAGCCAAGTGGTCACCGGTTCCAGAGAACAACATGCACCGAGTGTCAATGCATGCCATCTGCAACTCGGAGAGTTTCAAACCCGACTTGTCAATCAATACAGGAAGTGCGTCGAACGAAGCAACAGCGATCCTCTCCCCATCTGGATGAAAGGCCAAAGCGGTGATTCCATTGCTAGCCTGCAAAATCCTGGTCCCTTTCCAGTCCCTCTTTTGGTCCCACAACCAAACTTCCCCATCATTGGAACCGGAGATAAGCAGGCCCTGTGCTTCGGAAAATTCTAAGCACTGAATCCAACCGCGATGCCCTCGCAGTACGACCTCTTCGTCACCACTCGATTGTTTGATCAAACGGATCGAGTGATCATCGCCCGCAACTGCCACTTGCTCGCCGCTGAGGTTAAGAGTGAGAGCGGCGATAACAGGACTTTCCTTCATACCAGGAAGAGGTGGAATGCGCTGCACGCGGTTCTCATTATCGGAAGCCCGTCCATCGACGGTTCCTTCCGCGCCAGAAGCAATAGCTCCGAAGAAGAGTAGAGCAATTGAGCAAAGCGAATGCCCCACCCTAAGTATGCTGAACGATACGCAGGGTTTACTGAAAAATCGCCAGTAACCAGAGCTCTTTTCTTGAGCATCTAGAACCACTTTTCCATTGGCATCGTGCGTTATTTTGTGGTGTTGCATATACCGTCGTTCGACAAAGCGAACTTCATCCCTGGTGTCGCGTGCCTCGCCGCGCAGTTCTACGCGCAGCGCAACCTTATCTGTTATCGGCGGGCTACGTTGGATTCATCAGGACAGTTCCTGGTAATTTGCAACGTCTCGGAAATTCTGGTCAACTTTGATGCCAGCAAAATCCATTTGGTAGAGGCTGCAGAAGCCGCACAATCTGCACAAACCTCCCAAACATCCGAAGCCTTCGAAAACAACATCAAGCCCCCCCACCTTTGACGTTGCCCACCTGGCGTTTTTGACCTAGGGAAGCAACATGACAAACTCCATACTGACTGCCGAACAACCGTCGAATCTTGAAGAGAAGATCTTCGCGCGAGATGCGGAGAAAGATCTCTTTGCGCTGATCAATGAGACGGGTAATCAGCTAAACGCGCTCCAAGAGCCTGCCAAAGCGAATGGGCCCCTTTGTCAAAAACACATCCCCGCCTTGGATGCTCTGCGTGGTCTAGCCCTTTTGGTGGTAACCTTTTATCGATTCCGCTATGGACCAGAAGACGATTCGTACGCTGGTCAGCTCCTGGCTCACGGCTTGCATTGGGGGAGCCGCGGAGTCGATTTGTTTTTTGTGTTGTCGGGCTTTCTGATCACCGGAATTTTGTTCGACTCAAAGACCCGTGATCCCCATTTCTTTCGCAATTTTTACGCGCGTCGCAGCCTGAGAATTTTCCCGCTCTACTTTGGCAGCTTGGCTCTGTTCTTGTTGCTGCTTCCATTATGTTTTTCTATGCCGTCAGCATTTGCGGCACCCGTCGAAAAACAGTTTTGGCTATGGTCTTATTGCAGCAACATCTATATGAGTTACGAAGGAAGTTGGTGCTTTGGGGCGTTAGATCATTTTTGGTCATTAGCGGTCGAAGAGCATTTCTATTTGGTTTGGCCATTTATCATTTTCTATTGCACACAGCGGCAAGCTTTGATTACCGCGTTGTCGATTGCCGGCTTGGCTGCCTTGGGGCGAGTTGGCATTTCGGTAGTTCAAGAACCTGGAGTAGCCGTGGACGTCGCCACTTGGTTCCGCTGTGATGCCTTATTGATTGGCTCCGCTTTCGCGTTATTGCTTCGCGGTAACTTGGATCGCACCACTTATCGCTGGATTGCTTGGGGTGCTTTGGCGGTGGGCTTGGTGGGTTCAATGCCTTGGCTGATTCAGCCGGAGTCTCGCATGAAGACGATCCCACATACCACATTCGCAATCCTATTTGGCGGTGTTGTAGCGTTAGCCGCCACATCTTCACCTCAATCTTGGTGGCATCGAGTTTGGAATAGCCGAATTCTCGGCACATTCGGTCGTTACAGTTATGCCATGTACGTGTTTCAGGCACCGCTGATTCCGCTGCTTGCTCCCGTTTTCTCTACCGCTCTTTTGATGAATTACACGGGCTCATTGTTGGGAGCCCGGATCATCTACATTCTCACAATGACTGCCATCACTTTGGGACTGGCCATTCTGAGTTGGAATCTGCTAGAGAAACACTGCCTCAAACTTAAGAAGCGATTCGAGTTGAAACAGGTTCTGAAAGCGTAAAGCGTTGGTCAGGGAGTTGAGGAGGGGGAGGGTGGAACTCCATCATCGGGTTTCATGCAGAATGGGGCAATCGGCTTTTGTTTAGCGGCTTCACGAGCAAGTCGCTCGCGTTCTTCCGCAGCCTTCCGTTTTTCTTCCGCTTCTCGAATCTGTCTTTTGATATCTTCGATGGCCGCTTCCTGGGCCGGTATCATCTGAGCTAGCCCAACCTTTTTGTAAAGTTCAATCAATCGCTCTCGCGTACGAATGCGATTCGGCATGAGAGCAACGGACTTTTCAAAGCTACTGATGGCTTCAAGATCATCGCCTGACAGAGCAAGGATTTGTCCGCGTGTATCCATAAGCTCCGTCGATTCACCGCCGATCTTAACCGCTTTTTCAATAAGTTCTACGGCGCGTTGAAGGTCAGGCTTCGATGAGGTCGCCAATGCCAACGAGAGGTTATTCAGCACATTAAGAGCATTGGGGAAGTGGCGGTAAGCGATTTCGAGATGCGGAATAGCATCGTCAATTTTTTGGTCCAAAATCGCTTCATTAGCCAAAAGCACATGCGTCAACGCAACACCATCGCCTCTTGCAATTTGCTTTCGTAACATCGTGCCAATTTGTTCTTTTTGATCTTTTTGAAAAGCCATCAACTGTGAGACCAAGTCAGCAACTGAAGGATTACCAGGATTCCAGAACATTGCCTTTTCAACGTCATCCAATCCAATCTTTGACGGATCACGCACACGCTCGAGTTCCGCTTGATATCGGTAAAGGTGGGCGTTTGAAAGCGCTTGACGCAACAAGTTACATGGCTGATCTTGCCGAAGCCCAGCCATCAGTACCTCAATGGCTTTCGTATGATCACCTCGCAATGCATGGCATACGGCCACTTGAACACGTCGACCTTCGAGTTCTTCAAATGGAGTATTATCTTTAGCCGAATCAAGCAGTGCTTGCTGATAGTTGAGTGCATTCTGTGCTGCCAGATTCGCGTATTCGACTTTGCCGATGCGGCGTGAGAATTTAGCCACATCAATCCAATGTTTCGCATCTTTATCCGCTGCGCGTTGCATGAGCTTTAACGCTTCTTCTGGCTTTTGATCGCCGTCAAGCAACGCTGCATACAATATGAGCAACTGAGGTTCGGCGTCGATATCTTGACTGGCACATTGCAAATGATGTTTGACAATTTTCTGTGGAAGCGGAGCTTGTTTTTCTTGTGCAGTTTGAATCAGATCTTGAACTGCCCAAGCGTGTGCGGGCGGATACCCCAGTCGATCTTCGGGAGCGAGATTGGTGATCATGACACGGGCCTGAGGCTTAAGGCCTCGACGCTCCATCCCCTGTGCTACATAGAAGCGAGCTTTTTCATTGCTTGGTTGCAACGCAATAAGTCGTCGGGAGGTGATTTCACCAAGGTCCATCCCGGTTCGCTCGACAGTCGCGTTGGCACCAACGGATCCAAAAGAAGTTTCCTGAGCTTTCTTCGCCTCGTTTTCGTCTTTGGCTCGATCAACAACATTTTGAAATTGACCTGCGTACCAAGTTGTCATTTCTTGGCGGTTACGCAGATAGCCTTTCAATACTAACCCCGCCAATCCACTTAAGAGGATCAATGGAAGCAGCACTAGAAAAATGAGCTTCCAACGGCGCGACTTGAGCCAACTCTCCATCGTCTCCCACATCTGGATGAAGAAGGAGATGGGAGATGTTCGGAACGTTTCAAACAATTGTGAAATCGCGGACCACATAACTACTCATCCCCCAAATTTTGGAGGGCAGGAAGACTCGATTTGCGAATACCTTCGCGAATCTCTAGGAATAGTTTTCTCAATTCTTGCAATTGGACATCTGTGAGTGGCGAACCAGATTCGATAAATATCTGAGCTTGAAAAGTCCTTGGGAAGATAACATGCCCCTCGTTTTGCCAGAACAAAAAGATATTTCGGTTCATGCGTCGATTGATATCGGGGCCAGCCATATCTCCCACAAACGGGTTTCCGTTTTCATCGAATAAACTAAACCAAAGATAACCACTCAGTCCCAACTCGTTGACCATTTTACATTCGATCCAGGGCCAAGGGTCATCACTACTTGCACGAGCGACATCCTTCGCTTCGACACTCCAACCAGCGCTGGTATAGCAAGCATCCAAAGTATGCCAGCCTCGAAAAGCGAAATCGAGAGATACGATGAGTGCTTGCTCACCCTTAATCAATCTCCATACATGCGAGTATTGGCCATGTTGGTTATGCGTTTCACGCATCTCCACTTTGTATCCAGCTCTTCGCCACCCATCACCCAATTGCTCAGGCAACGATTTTTCACCAGGGAAAAGCTCAGCGACCTCTGACGAGATACCCGGGGCACCAAACATTTGGTCGTGAATCTGATATTCATTCAGCGCGGCAATGGCGGTGGGCACCACAAGCAAGCCGTAGACGACAAACAGAATGGGCAAAAGGGCAATAGGTCCCCAAGAAAGCCGTTCAACCCATTTTGGTTCTGGCGGCGGCAATTCGTCTTCGAAATTTTCATCCTCTTCGCGTGAACTACCAATGAGAATAACGCTCGGCCAGCCCGCTAAAGTGTTATAGATTCGTCGAAACATCGAGCGATCCGAACTTAATTTTGGAATGGGAGCCAACAATGATGCCACTAGCAAATCGATGCACAGCAAGGCTAACCCGCTAATCGCGAATACTGCGATTCCTAGAAGTGTGTGGGGAGTACCCTTGGTTAGATCCAGATCCCACCAATGAAATCCCAGCGCGATCAGGAGCAACCGTAGGATGTTTCCATTGATGGCTACCAGGGGTGTCAACAGCAGGGTCAAAACCGATTGTGCCAAACTTCGTTTTTGGAATAACGCAAACAACAGCGCCAACGACACCAATGAATAAAGACTGGTCACTCCACTACATGCTTCCTCTACGAACAACGTATGATTCTCAATTTGCAGCACATTCCCCTGAAGTAGATTAGGAATGTGGAGGCCATCAAGTGCATAACCGCAGGCTTTGGATGACCAAGCTTGCAGTTCGGCGATCAGACGGCGATCGATATTAAGAGGCAAAGGAATTGTCGAAGTCAACAGAATGGAAAGGGCAAGAACCTTGGGCCAACCTGTTTGATGGAGGCGAACAAAGCTCCATGACAGAAAGGTCACAATGATTCCGACATGAGCCAGCCATGGCGAGTAGATAACAAGCGAGCCCCAATTCAGAAAAACAGCCACACAAAGCAGGAGCACACCTATCCAAAAACGAATGCCGCCGTCGAGTCGTTGATCGGCAGGAATTTCTTTATAGGCAAACCATGCCACCAAACCCAATGTGACCGGAAAGAACTGAAGGTGAGGGCGATCCCACAGGTGGGCCGCTTGCAGCACCAAAAGCGGGGCAACTCCCAAAACGGGCAAAAACAATGCCAGCAGGTCCCATTGCTGGGTTAGGGACAATCCCAGAAGTCCTTTTTGAGCCTTTGCGCTGGCCGCATTATCCGCCATAAACATCGATAAGGTCCGAAAGACCTTTACCCAACTGGTTTTGGAATTAGTACAGCCATCCAGTATAACTGGGGTGAGCAATGTGGCTACCAAATAGGTAGTCCCAGTTGGAAGATTGAATAGGAACTACGCTTTTAAGTGCTAAATAAGTTAAAATCGATTCATCCGGATGAACGGATGAAGGCCAAATATCCCCCCCCAGAAAGTCGATGCGTAGATAACATTTGACGACACGCGGTTATCGTCTCAAGCACCGCCCCCTCTCCAGGAAACACCATGTACCACAGCCTTAAACTCTGCCGACTCACTCTTGTTTTCCTCCTGACTCTATTGGCCTTTAGTCACGCTTTCGCCCAGGAAAGTCGTAGTCGTGAGGCTGGCCAGCTCCCCAATTTTGTCGTCATTATGGTCGATGACTTGGGAGCGGTTGATTTGGGATGTTACGGAGGAAAGTATATTCGTACTCCGAACATCGATCAGTTGGCCAAAGAGGGAGTTCGGTGCACGCAGGCCTATGCGGCTGCGGCGATTTGCAGTCCCACTAGAGCTGCTTGGGTAACTGGAAAACATCCAGCCAGGCTCGGCATAACCGATTGGATTCGGGCCCGCTTCCAACGCCCCGTTGGAGCCCCCGTTGATGTGCCTCGTTCTCAATACGATGTCAACCCGAAACAGTTATTCGAAACACCCGCCAATCCCTTCTATCTTCCCCTCTCAGAAGTCACCGTTGCCGAAGCAGCCAAGAACAAAGGTTATCGAACGGCGCATATCGGGAAATGGCACTTGGGCGATGATGCTTGGTATCCAGAACATCAAGGTTACGAAGTGAATATCGGTGGTTGTGACTACGGGCAACCTCCAACTTATTTTGATCCGTATCAATTGCCCAACGCCAAACATGATTCGCTCCGCCAAGGCATACCGGGAATTGAAGGTCGCAAGAAAGATGAGTTTTTGACCGATCGCGAAGTCGATGAAGCGATCAACTTGATGAAAGAGTGGAAAGAAGGTCCTTTCTATATTCAGTTGAATCATTATGCCGTTCACACTCCGATTGAAGCCCCAGCCCAACTGGCGGAAACCTATCAAGTGCCGGGCAAGAACAAGCAACAGGCCAAGTATGCCGCCTTACTCGAGACTGTCGATCATGGGGTGGGAAAGCTCAGAGCGGCGATTAAGGCTCTCGACATGAACCGACCCACCATTATCGTTTTTACTTCGGACAATGGTGGACTTGATCAGAACGGGACGCCGACCGATAACGCCCCTCTGCGTGATGGCAAAGGGACGCCCTACGAAGGTGGTTTGCGTATTCCATTCATTCTCTATGGTGATGGTGTTTTCGTTGGCAATAGGACGCTCGACTTTCCTGTAACATCAACCGATTGGATGCCGACTCTATTGGATCTAACCCAACAGTCCCATCCCATGAATGAGCCGTTGGATGGGCTCAGTCTATTGCCTTGGCTTATTGATGCATCGCTTCCTCCCATTCAGCGTCCACTGGTATGGCACTTCCCTCATTATCGCGGCGCAACAATTCCCTACAGCGTATTGCAAATCGATGGTTGGAAACTCATTCAATACTACGGCGAACCAAGCGAACTATATCACCTCGCTGAGGATCCCAATGAAGAACGCGACTTGGCTGCAGAGAACTTGGACCAAGTAGCAAGATTGAAGGCAAAACTTCTTGAAGAGCTAACTCGGCTTAACGCGTCGCTTCCTAGGCAAAAGTAAAATCAACCCAATAAAAAAGCGACAAGCCGAATTAACTGCTTGTCGCTTTTGCTTTTTCGAATTCGCGATAGATTTACTCTTGGATCACACGAATTTGTAGGTACCAGGCATTGGCACTACAACTTCTGGTGCAGGCCCGTCGTACGACGCAGGTGATAAATTCTGCTGGCTATTCATAATTTCGTCCCAGCTGATTCGCTTGCCCGAGTAAGCGACTTCACGGCCGAGGATGGCCATCAAGGTACTGTAGCTCATGTAAGTTCCGTTGTTGATGGTTTCGCCCTTGCGAATCGCCGCGAACAATTCGTTGTGTTCTTGGTTGTACATTCCTGGCTTTTGACCATCGTACTTCCAGTTGTTCTCGCCCGATATTTCATGAGCGATCACTTTGGCGGTTCCCTTCGTGCCGTACACGTAGTCTTCGACTTCGGCGAAACAACCAGAGAACTGACGAGTTGTTGCAAAAGTTTTGGTTCCATCTTTCCACTCGTATACGACACTGAAATGGTCGTAGACATCACCGAACTCTGGAGTATTGCGAACCTGACGACCACCTACGCCATACGCAGATACTGGTGGTTCGTCATCGTGCAACCATAAGGACTTATCCAAGCTGTGAATGAACTGTTCCACAATATGGTCGCCGGACAACCATTTGTAATACATCCAATTCAACATTTGGTAACTGATGTCGGATTGATCTGGTCGACGTTGCCGCGACCAGAGTGTGCCGGTGAGATAATCTTCTTGAGTTGCGATAATTTTCCCGATAGCTCCATCTTTGATTCGCTTGATGGTCTCTCGAACGCCATAGTCGTATCGCCAGCACAAGCCTGAAACGATATTGAGATTCTTTTCTTTAGCCAAACGACAAGTTTCCAAAACACGTCGAACACCAGCAGGATCTGTCGCGACTGGCTTCTCGCAGAACACATGCTTGTTCGCTTTCACTGCATATTCAAGGTGAGCCGGGCGGAAGTGCGGTGGCGAGCAGAGTAGTACCACATCCACACCGCTATCGATCAATGCCTTGTATGCATCAATGCCGCTAAAGCAAGTTTCGTCTGTAGCTGCGAAGCGGTCTTTGGCTTGACGGCTTAAGAGTTTGCGGCATTGCTCCATGCGGTCGGGAAATAGGTCCGCTAACGCTACGATTTTCGAATAGGGATCTGCTTGAAGTGCATCGGTTGCAGCCCCCGTGCCACGCCCACCACATCCGACCAATCCAATCTTGAGTGTGTCATCCACGGAAGCATGAACTGCTCGCCCCGATAACACCGCATTGGTTGCAACTACCGCTGAAGCGACTGCACCGCTGGTCTTGATAAAGCTGCGTCGGTTGGTGTCATTTTTGGATGTTGAAACGTCAGATTGAGCTGGAACGTCAGATTTGGAAGTGGAATTCGATGGTAGATTCGTCATGATCTCTGAAAGCCTCGAAAAAAGATTGGGATAGGACACATCTGAGGCAGGTGGGATACAAAAAATCAGGTGTCCGCGAACTGCGATAGATTCATCTTAACAAGGTCCCAAGAAGAATGGAACACTCCCCCGAAACGCAAAACGGTGGTCATTACGACCACCGTTTCGTTGAGCATTTGCAGTTCTCTTCAGCCTGTCCTAGCAAGTGCTAGTTGTTGCCGTTGAAGAGCTGTTGGATACCGAAGGTGAAGAATGTTCCCAGACCGAAGTTCAACAATTCTTCTTCACACTTGTATTGTAGGATCAAGATATCGCCTGGCTGAATAAGTGGGCGTTCTTTTGGATTGTTAATAGCCCTTGTCAAGTCGACTTGAATGGTTACCTGACCGTCGCAAGGAGTCTTTCTCAAGATGTAGAGGTTTCCTGGTGGAACGCCACCGATTCCCATCGCGAAATTGCCACCCATTCCACCACCGCCACCGCCACCTTGACCACTGCTGGCGATACCGCGACCTGCGATGGCCATAGCACCGAGCACATCTAGGTCATAGTCGCGTGGAATCTTCCATTCGCCGCCAGGCAGCAAACCACCGGTGTAGAAGACTTCTCGATCTCGTGACTCGATGTAAACAATGTCGCCTTCCTGGAGAATGATCTCTTCTGGTCGGAATGCTGGAGTAACACCCGGTGGCAATCGCAAAGGAATGCGAACAATGCTTGGATCATCAGGAAGGGGAGGAGGACAAACGCATGGATTGCAATTGTTGTTATTGTAGAACGTTGCATAAAACTGCCGCACGAACTCATCTCGTTTGCGTTGGTCAGCGCGGCTAGCTCGCAAAATCTGAATCTCATTCTTGGCGTTCAGACCAGGCAAACCACCAGTTTCCATCAAGGCATGTAGCACGTCATTTTGATAAGCCTTCAAACGCAAAGCCTTACCGGAAGCACTTTCATCATTTCCGCCGCTGATGTAACCACCAGTAGCTTGTGCACCACCTCCAGATCCACTCGAGTCCTGGCGAACAACGACGATGTTGTAAGATCGCTCTTGTAATAGGCTCACGATCGGAGTGAAAACTCGCAGCTGAGTATCGTTCAAAATCTTCGATTCGAAGTAAGCCCGACGGATCAAATCGCGAACTTGTTGCACGGTTAAGCCAGCAACGTTGAGTGGTTTGATCAATGGGAGGGATATTGTTCCATCCTCGACCACTGGCACTGGAAAACCTAACGAGGGCGGCAGCAAACTATCCTTGTCAGGGAAATGAACAGGAGGTAATGCGGGAACTTGATCTGGCGCCGAACTTGGCAAGATGCCTTCGATATAGATGCCTAGAATATCACCTTTATCAAGCAAATACTCGCGCGGAGGTTCCTGTGATAGTCTAGCCACATCAATAGGCACCAAATTGTTCTTTGGCGTTGCAAAGAACTGGGGTGGCAAACGTCGCGCTGGCACACCTTTGATCGGCGTGGTCAACGCAGTACACCCTATCGACAATGTAGAGAAAACCAATGCGATAACGGTCAAGACTGACCGTGATGCAGGCAATTTCCCTCGAACTTGAGAAACCGCATTCGCTTTGAAAGTTTTCGTGACCATCACTTCCCTCACGTCCTTGTCGGGCCCTGCACTTGATCAATGTTCTCGATTTTCAGTCAAGCACTTCTGCAACAATTTTAAGATTGCATCAGGCTTCAAATTTCATGTTTCTTGCGGAGCAAGTTATTGCTGTGGTATCGCGGCTGGAATGCCACCGGCCGGTATTCCCGCATTGGGATCTACAACTGGAGCAAGCCCGCCTGGAATGGCGGCACCAGGGACAGCCCCCTCAGCCACTGGTGGCACGTAGCCTGGCATGTTGGCTGGAATGTTCTCAGGCATTGGGTAGATCTGTGCATCAGGCCCAGCAAACCCAGCCTGGTTGTATTCATTGAACGCAGTAGACGACATTTGAATCTGCGAAAAATGGCCAACTCCATCTTCCTCAGCCGCTCGAGCCCCATGCGGGTATCCCGAGAACCAAGCCGCCACTCGCCCCTGTCCTTCTGCCGATTGGTACTTCCAACCCCAATACTCTCGAGGTGGAAAAGTTGGTGTGCAGCCATTGGAGCCCGAGGCAACATCCATATACCCTGCACGGAAACCCGCGCAGAAATCGTCGAGATATTTCTCGTTGCAGAAGTGGTGCTTGCGAAGGTGCCAAGCTCGAGCAGCCCAAGCTGCATTCCTCTGCCCAATTACCCATTCGCTCCAAGAGTCGTTGTAACTGAGGTTCTCCTGAAGACTACTCAATGCCGTGCATCCACCGGCAAAAGTCGAGGTCCCCAGAATTAAGGATGCGATACATCCTCGAAGCCGTAGTTTACGACCTTCGCTGGACAACAATTTGCCAAGCGACCATCGGCTCTTCTTTTGGCCTTCCATACCACCCCCCTGCGGAGCAGGATCTCATATCCCTACGCTCTGTACGTAATTTCATCCGACTCAATACATACCGGATGCTGCTTTTGTAATCGCCATTCCATAGGGTATGAGTTTAGGGAAAGTACCAGTTGTTCTTTCTTTGGCGGAGGTGAGGGATGTACGTTTCATTCCAAAGACCATATGGATATGGGGCATTTAGGTCTTTAGAAAGCGAGCAAATATCGCCCTATTTAGTTACACTGAAAGGGTATCCACGAAAATTGAGGCGAAATCGAGGCGAATTAGTAAGCTGGAGCTAAAGTGTCGGGGCAGTTCTTTAAAGGCATCACCATTTTGGGAATCCTAAAGATTCTCCCCATTTTTTGGGTCGTTGCATGCGCATGGCCCTTCGGAGGAGCAACATGGTGGGCTCAACAATGGATAAACGGGTTCGGAATCGCCGCTTTAACCTTGACGGTCGCCGTCACGCTTTTCGCTGAAAAAAAACTCCCCACCAACCGGGCGGCAGTAGCCGTTCTGTCGTTAATTTCGTCGTGTGGCGTTTTCGCGATACTTCAGAGCATCCCCCTTTCAGCACAAACTCCATTATTTTCTTCCCTCCCAGCGATCAAACTCCAAAAGTCCTACTTAGAAAACTCGCCCACACTTTCCTCCACGCTAGAAAGCCCAGCCCCACCTGTGGAGCAATTACCGGTCGCGAAGGTTTCCATCAGCGTGGATCGAGGCCATACGTTGGCAGCAGTTTCGAATCTTGGCCTAGCCGCAATTGCATTTGCGGTTGGATTTTTTCTGATTGGTCGGTCGCCCAATTTGGTTTTCGTTACCCTAGCGATTATTGCATTTAACTGCGCCGCGATGGCAGCGATTGGTATCGCCGAAGACGTTGCGGCATCGAAGTGGCAATTGCTCAGTATTGAAAAACCGACAGCATTCGCCTCGTTTGTATCTAGAAACTCTGCAGCCATGTTCCTTAATGTGGGTATCGCATGTGGTCTGGGAGCTATTGGGTGCCGACAAGAAAACAAAAGCTCGGTCACCTCTGACCCTAAGTATCGTTATGCATCGACTTCAGTGGTTTCAAAAATCACTTCGTATATTGAAGACATCGCAGCAGAAATTTCATCCATCAAACTCGCTATCGCAGCAGCTGTAGTGTTAATGTTTGTGGGTGTACTTGTAACGCTATCTCGCGGTGGCATGGCAAGTGCCATTGCCGCTTTTCTTATCACCGCTGGAATTGCACTTTTCCGCGTTCGCAAAATCGAAGGAGCGTTGTTTATCGCAGGCCTTCTTGCGGCTGCAGTATCGCTCGTTGTGTGGCTTGACCAACTCGACCCAGTGACCAACCGCATCGAAACCGTGACGGAGGGCAATGCTGTTGATACTGACCTTCGATGGACAGTTTGGGGCTTTGCCCAAAAAGCGTCCGCCTCGCTATGGCTAACCGGCTGCGGCTTAGGCAATTTCCACTACGCCTATCTACCTTTTCAGGACAAACCTGTTGATACGTGGTTTTATCATGCAGAGAGTTTTTATTGGCAATGCCTAGTCGACCTTGGACTGGTAGGAATTGTCAGCGTGATCGGCGGAATAGCGATTGGCATTGTTGTCATTCATCGGCTATTGAAGATCACAGACAACAAACCCGCACAGGCGATAGCCGTAAGCCTTGCCTTTCTCCTCGCAGCCATAACACTACATGGTTTTGTTGAGTTTTCCCTGTTCCTGCCCGCAATCTACATCCCAGTTTGCGTGGTTCTTGGTATTGCGACCGCAATGATGGAACTGCAGCCCACAAAAAAGAAGAGACGAACTAAACGCCGTTCGCGTCTTGAACGCGCCAAAGAAACACAAACCCAACAATCGAGTTCGCCACTGCTACCAATCTTATGCTTAACAACTTCAGGTTGCCTTGTTCTGGTTGGAATGTACTTCAATAAGCCAAGGTCAGCCGCAGAGTCTATTCAGTCCGAAATGAATCGCTGGAGCTTTGAACAAGAAAACGCTGAAAGCTCCATTAATGTAATCGTCAACAAAGGCGAAAAGGCTTTGCAACAATTCCCCAACGACGGTCAACTCAATCTTGTCATGGGCAAGTTGTATGTCGAACAGTACAGATGGCTCACCTATCGCTTAGCACCGACCGGGCAAGCAGCGTGGGATGCGACCAATCCGCAAGTCACACGCGCTCAATACTTCCGCCGCTCCAAACAAGAAACACTGACTGTGGAGAGCCTACTGGCAGATCCCGAGAGAAGCCAAACTCTTGCCAAAGCGTTGGGCTGCTACCGAACCGCTCACCAAACAATGCCACTTGACTGGCGCCCACACCTAGCCCTCGCGGAACTCGATTTCGTCGACTTCGAAAAACAGAATACAAGCTTCCATCTTGAGAAACTTGAGACACTCGCCTTCAATCGCGCCAAGGTGCTAACCAACGCGGGGATTGTCGCCTTAGTCTACCCTGGTAAAGATCTTGCTTTCGCCTTATTCAAACGGGCCATGGAAAGTTCTCCGGCTCAAATTAACGTCATCCTTCCTATCTCCATAAGTCAATTTGGAAATCGAATCGTTGAAGAACCATTCTTGCCACAACATGCTCCAACACTTCTGCAAATAGCCAACCGTTTCTCCGAGTCAAAAGCTGACCTTGCCATTACAGAAGCTGTTTGGAAACAAATTGCCGATGCGCTCCCCAACATGCCCGATTCCGATCGACAGAAAGCCATTATTGCTGCTCAGGTTTTTCGCCGCTCAGGAAACTTAAAAGGTCAAATCGAGAGCCTTCGTACCGCTGTGACCATGAACCCACTCAATGCGGACATTCGCTTCCAATATGCGAAGTCACTTTTTGAAGATAAGCAATTTGTGCAAGCTAGAGAACAAATCAACACCTGTATTCGCCAGCAGCCCGACAAAAAATCTTTCGTCGATTTTCGCGATATGCTCGAACGCAGTCTCCCCTCTTTACCCAATGTCGGAAACTAAAGAACTCACCACACTACTCTTTCCTTTCTGATCTGTACACGCTCCGTGCGATTTGCTAAGAACCATTTTGGAAGAGTCTTCTACAATTGCTTGCATCGCAATTGTGTTAAAGGGTTTTGACCGACGGACAAGGAAGTCTTGGTCATGAATAAATGGACAATGTGGGTAACAGGTTCTGGGCTTTCGCTCGCTTTTGTGGCAATTGCTGTTGCGATGGCGCATCGCGATTCACGCAACCAAATCGACCCAGTAGAAACAACGCCGATCGTAGAAGCCCCCTCTGCGGCTCCCGTAACTTTGGCTTGGCAAGATGCCACTTCGCATCGAAGTGACGAATCCCAAGCTGATCGCCCCAGCGAATCACAACACATCGCCTCACAACACAGTGAATCAGTAGCTCAGAAACCACCTCTTGGGCTACCGACTTTCGACCAAGTTGCTGACAACGATAGCACGCTAAATCCATCAACCAGCACACCGATTTCGCCTTTGCCACCAAACGCCAACGAGTTTGTGGCCTTGGCCAATTACGAACAAGCAGAATCAGAAGTTGTTCGTGGTAATGACGAAACGCCTACCTCCAGCGGACAACCTACTCCAGCAACTCCCCCCGCTTCACCAACGATGGCTCCCTTTCCATTCACAAAAACACAAACTCCAGCAGACAGCACTCTACCAAACTCAACTACCAACGGTGCACCAATCGCCGAAATGGCTCAACTTCCAACCATTCCTCAAGCGATACAAAGCACTCAGGATGGCTTGAAAAAAGTAGCCGACTCTGCGGCTCAAACTGCCAATGAAGTGGGCCAAGCCCTCGATCCACGTCGAGTGTTGGGGGCCGCAACCAACAACAGCGCAACCGACAGCACCGCTGCCCCGAGAACTTTAATGCCTTCCGCCTCCAGCGGATTACCTTCGAATTTCCCAACCGCCGGCGGCAATAACAATCAGCCTCCACCAGCTGGCGCACCGAACACCAATGCGCTGCGCGGTTCGGCAAATACACTAGGTGCACCTATGCCCTCAGGACCACCAGCAACACTGGGCTCACCAGCAACACTGGGCTCAGCAAACAACAGCACCTCACTTCCGTCGGTCGGTAACTCAGCACCAGTCGCAACCTTCGGTTCCGCAAACGCTCCTGCGAATCGCAGTATTTCGAACAGTTACCCTTCCGATAACACAGTAACCAACAATGGCAGCGGTAGCTTCTCATCTGCTCGGGCGATCTCATCGATGGGCTCAACTCTTGCTTCAGCCGATCCTGGTGAACGAGCCATCGAAGGAGCCCAAACCCCTTCGTTGCAATTGATCAAGCGAGCACCCGAGGAAGTGCGAGTGGGTCGTAATGTTACCTTCACCATGATTGTAAAGAACACTGGAACCGCGTTAGCACGCGAAGTTCAAGTGACCGATGTAATTCCAAACGGTACGCGATTCGTTGCGTCACAACCCACCATTCAACCCGATAGCAATGGAACGTTAGTATGGGACCTTGGGGACCTCCCTCCTGGCAATGAACGCGTCATCCAACTTCAACTCATACCAGAAACTGAAGGCGAAATTGGCAGCGTAGCCAGCGTAACCTTCGCATCACTCGCGTCTGTTCGAACCCTGGCAACTCAACCGAAAATTACCCTCACGCACAATGTGGCCGAACAAGTTCTCTTGAGCAAGAGCTTCTCGATTCAACTCAAAATTACAAACGAAGGCTCAGGCGTAGCAGAAGGCGTCGATCTTGAAGCCGACTTACCTGCTAATTTGAAATGCGCCGCCGGCTCGCAAATTGTAGCTGACATCGATCGCCTGCAACCAGGCGAAACCAAAGTAGTCGATCTGCCATTACAAGCCATAGACCCCGGCCAAGCTAATATTCAAGTACGCGTGATTTCCGAAGAGGAAGTTGTAGCCCAAGAAGATGTCAGCTTGCTGGTTACCTCTCCTCAACTTCAAGTATCGATTCAAGGCCCAACCAAACGCTATATCGAACGTCAAGCACGCTATGTGATGAAAGTTGAGAACATCGGCAATGCATCTGCAACCAATCTCGATTTAGTAGCCCAACTACCTAAGGGATTTCGATTCAATGGAACTGGACAAAAGGGACAGTATGATGCTTCACGTCATGCCGTATTGTGGAGCCTAGAAGAACTTCCTGCAGGTATCGCTGCCGAAGTTGAACTCGACATCATCCCAGTGGATATGGGTGCCCAGCCACTGCTATTCCAAGTTGCAGCCGATCTGAATGCGCAAGCCAAAACGGAATCAACCGTTAATGTGGAAGGCCTTTCGGAGTTATCATTCACGATCGCTGACGACAACGATCCTGTCGAAGTTGAAGGTGAAACTAATTACAGTATCAAGGTAACGAACAACGGCACGCGAGCCGACGCCCAAGTGCAATTGGTAGTTGAACTGCCACGCGGCGCCACTTTGGTTGGCCAACCCGATGCTCCTGTCCAAAGCTCCCTCAATGGAAACCAAATTGTTTTTGCTCCACTTCCATCGATGAAAGCCAAAGAGACCATCGAATATCAATTCACCATCCGCTGGACGGAAGAAGGTCAACAAAACGTTCGCGCTCTTGTGACCAGCCAAAACCGCAGCGTACCGGTGACCAAAGAAGAAGGCATCGAAGTCTATCGGGATCGCTAGTAGCTCGGCAGTCCGCGTCCAAGAAAACTATCGCGGCCAGGACCACTTACTGCCGAGATCGCGCGCAAAATGCGGCCAACACAAATTGATCACGTCACGGCAGAGGACTGCCGTGCTACAACCAACCACAAAGTGGGGTTGTAACGAGTAAGTTTTTTGACAATTGCCCCCTCATCGGTGGAGCCACCCTAGCGTAAATCGATGAATTCCTAAACAATAGGCACGACATTTATTTCGGGTCATGGAACCGGCCCCGTTTATCCGTTGTGAGAACCTGTTGTGGATCGACGACTTGCTAGTTGGCTTATTACCGTCTGCGGTTTGTTTCTGTTTTGGATGCTGTTGAAACAGTTGTTCCCTGCTCCCAACGTTGAACCCAAACCTGTTGCCGAACAGTCGCAGGTTCAACCATCTCAAGAGGGAGCGGAAAAGCCTGCTGAGGGAGCCCCGAAAACGGGCACCGAGGAAGCGGCTGCTACTCCGCCGAAAACTGACTCGGCTGAAACTCCCACCGTTGCCGCTGATGACAGCCAGGCCAAGGTAGCACCGGATGCTCGTCCGTATTCTAAAGAAGCTTTGCTGAGCAAGCAGAGTGAATTTGTCAGCCTGGGATCGATGGATACCAAAGATGGATATCAACTTTTAGCGACCTTCACGACGCGTGGAGCTGGTTTGGTTCGCGCTGAGGCAGTTGAACAAACGAAACCAGGAAAGTTCAAGTTCAAAGCTTTGGATACCAAGAGCGCGTATATTGGTTACTTGGCCTTAACACCTGCAGATGCCGGTTTGACAATTGGCTTTGTAGGACCAGGTACTCCCGCAGCCTCAGCGCAGCACAAAACGGGTGGCACGGGGACTGTTTCGCCTGGCCTTCAAGCGGGTGACATCATCAAGGAAGTCAACACCTCTGAAGTTCGCTCTCTCGGCGACTTCGACAAAATCATGCAACAAACCAAAGCAGGTGTTGCATTGGGAGTAACCGTTGAGCGGCCCAGCGTTGGTGAACTCGGATTTGAATGCGTAACACTTGAAGCTCCGATGGATATTGTTCGCTTGAGCAACGAGAGCGCTGAAGAAGTGGTTGGTAATTTGACTCGCACCTCTTGCTTGACGACTCTGGCATCGATCGATGGTCGTCCTATTGAATCGAACTCGCGTTACATCACCGGACTAGAAGCAACGCTCAATGGCGTATGGGACCACAAATCGATTTCGCGCGAAGGGTTTGTTGGAATTGAATTTTCACTCCCCCTTGCCGAACAACTCAAAGCCATAGGGATCACGGCAGACATCACGCTCGTAAAACGCTATTGGCTTCCCAAGCCGACGGGTGAAGGTGCAGTTGCTGGTACTCGATCCGGTTACGTCTTGGATTACGAAGTCGAAGTGATTAACAACGATGATAAACCTCACAGCGTTTCATTGCGTCAAGAAGGGCTTAATGGCATCACACTCGAATCGTGGTGGTATGCTCCCAAGATTAGTCCCTATTTCTTCCAAGCTGCAGGTGCCCGCGACGTTTTGTTGAGCACCAACAAGAGCGGACATCGCTTGGCCACTTGTTACTCGATTTATGACGATGCACGTCGTAACCCGACGGCACCAGATCGATTGCTATTCGGTTCCACAGAACCTGCCGATCAACGCACTCTCAAGTACATTGGCGTCGATGGTTACTACTTTACGACTGCCTTCGTTCCTACACCTGGCGATCCAAGTTCGCTGGCGAATCTGTATCAAGCTGGCACTACATTGATTGGCGATCCCACTCGCTACGTTCGCCATCAAGAAAAGGCTGCCAATACTTCGTTTTGGATCGATACACAAACCAAAACGATTGAGCCGCAACAAAATACCAAGGAACAATTGCAAATCTTTATTGGGCCCAAGCAGCCCGAACTTCTTTCGCAATACGGCTTGAGCAACACGATTGAATACGGCTGGTTCTGGTGGGTTGCACGCCCCTTGTCATGGTTGCTCCACTTCTTCTATAGCATTGTCCGCAACTATGGCATTGCCATTATGCTGCTCACCTTCTTGGTTCGCGGTAGCTTGTTCCCATTGGGTCGCAAAGCGGCACTCAATGCCCAACGCATGCAGGAACTCGCGCCGGAACTGAAACGCATTTCGGAACAATACAAAGACGACTACGAAAAACGAGCCAAGGCGACTCAAGAGTTTTATGCTAAGAACAACTTCAAGCCCTGGGCGGGTTGTTTACCGATCTTCTTTCAAATCCCCATTTTCATTGGCCTCTATCGATGTTTGTCGGTCGATATTGAGCTCCGTCAACAAGCCTTGTTGCCTGGTGTTACATCATGGTGCTCGAACCTCGCTGGTCCGGACATGCTGTGGTACTGGGGAAGCTTTATGCCCAACATGATCGCAGGTCGAGGTGAGGGTTGGTTTGGACCTTATTTCAATATCCTGCCTTGTATCACCGTGGTCCTCTTCATCATTCAGCAGAAGATCATGATGCCTAAGGCGACCGATGAACAAACCCAGATGACTCAAACCATGATGATGTACATGACGGTCTTCATGGGTTTGATGTTCTTCAAAGTCCCAGCGGGATTATGTATTTACTTTATAACCTCCAGCATTTGGTCATTGTTTGAACGCAAGCTGGTGAAACGCTTGGGGCCACCACCTCAACCACCTGCTGCGCCCGCTCCCGAACCACCGCCAAGCCGCGACGCCCGCAAGGAAGCATCTGAAAAGAAACAGCAAGAGGCGAATAAGAAACCTGGTTGGTTTGAAAAGATGAAGCAAATCGCTGATCAAGCGGGCTCAGATAACTCGACCACTTATCGTCGCGAAAAACCCAAAGACAAGGATCAGAAGAAGAAAAAGTAAGACGGCTGTCCTCAGCCGTCACTCACCGTGACCATCCTCGGTCGTTCGTCTCACTTCGTCTTCACAGCATAAACCTAAAACATCACTGTCCGCAGTCTACGGCGAATCGTTTAATCCGTACGTAGAAGGATCGGCTCTATTGCGCGTGCATGCAGAGCAGAACGCTCTCAGATGCGCGTTGGGCAGAGATCTTGTTACGACGAATTACGATCACGATTTACGACGACGAAGTACGAAGTACGAGCTACGAATCCCGCGGCGTAATCTCTCGGCAGCGTAAGGTTTTTCGTACGTCGTACATCGCGTAGAGGTGAGCGTCTACGCGATTTTCCCGGACCTATATACTAGCCACTATTGCTTGAAGTACGGATTCTTGATGGTTACTGGTCCTGCTGGAGCGGTTTCCTCCGCAACCACCATTCCATCGTAATACGGATTCACGATTTGAGGACGTGTCTCAGCTCGTGGGGTAGCCATGTATCCCGGATTGGGCTGTAAAGTCGAAAGCGAAGCATAAGGGCTGTCGCCATAGGGACGCTGATATCGTTTGCCATAGTAAACAGGAGGATGAATGGCAAA
>Ga0075158_10000646_pt1 | contig 28311 bp, 22 predicted proteins | sample JI91814BDNA_FD_70968 | JGI IMG/M metagenome (GOLD analysis project Ga0075158, IMG submission 70968) | Wastewater effluent complex algal communities from Wisconsin, to seasonally profile nutrient transformation and Carbon sequestration -... | ecosystem: Engineered > WWTP > Effluent > Algae... | reverse complement strand
AGGGCCGCTTTCGATCTGGCAGTTGCATGTGACCGAGGCCTCTAACGAACTGGCTAACATTTCTGCATTAAACCATGGACTCCTTGCCACCTATTCCTCCTTTCGACGACTATTGGTTGAAAATCCCTGAGCGTCAACGGCAAGCATTCTTAGTTCGTACTGCCGAACTATTGCACCGATACGGCACACCCTCACATCGACTCGAACGAGTCATGGTCGAGTTCTCAAATACATTAGCGACACCAAGTGTGTATCTTTACACACCGACCGCGTTGATCGTTTCATTTGGCACAGGGGATCAAGAAAGAACCTTATTGCGACGTGTGGATGCTGGTGAAGTTGACGCGAGTAAATTGATTGAGTTCGATGAGATTTTAGAAGATGTAGAAGCGCGGCGTCTTGATTTAACTACAGCGCTAGCTCGCATGGAAACCGTAGCGGCCGCTCCACCACCTTATGGCTGGTTCGCAACATCCGCAGCCTGTAGCGTTGCGTGCGGCGTCGTTGCGGTTCTTTTTGGCGCCGGAGCTGTTGAGGTGTTAGTGGCGTTGAGTCTCGGTTTGTTTTTGGCTTTGGTAGAGCCGCTGTTGCCGAAGCTCGGTGGCGATAATGGTCTTTTCGCTCCTTTAGCTGGGTTCTTCGCCGCAACGGTGTCGCTATTCATCGCGCACTTTGTGTCACCTCTGGATGATCGGTTAGCCACGCTTGCTTCTGTGGTGGTGTTACTGCCAGGGCTGCAGTTAACAGTGGCGCTGACGGAATTAGCCATGGGGCATTTATCCGCAGGTGTCGCACGTACCGCAGGAGCTATTACCAAGTTGCTCACCTTAGTGGTTGGTGTGGCCTTGGCATGGAGAATATTGGGGACCTGGCGAGACATACCGTCGGAGATTCTCTGGCCATTACCATCTTGGGCGTGGTGGTTGGCAGTGTTTGCCGCACCTGCTGCATTTGCCGTCTTATTCCGAGCTCGCACGCGTCAATGGCCAGTAATTTTCTGCGTGAGTATTGTTGGATTTGCAGCTTCGTATTTTGGTGCTAAAGCGGCGGGTGGAGAGTTTGGTTCGTTTTTGGGAGCGTTTGCGGTCGGATGCGGCTCGAATCTCTATGCCCGAATTTACAACCGCCCTGCCCTGATTCCGTTGAATCCCAGCATGTTGATCTTGGTCCCAGGATCGCTCGGTTACAGGAGCTTCACTGCTTTGGTGAATCGCGAAACTGTGGCGGGGATCGATTTTGCCTTTTCGATGCTAATGGTCGCTATCGCATTAGTGGGTGGATTGCTCGCTTCAACGGCCGCCTTACCGCCACGCCGAAATCTGTAAATCGCTGCTTTATCAACGTCGCTTGATCATCAAAGCTCAATAGGTTTTTCCGTGAAGCTCCAAGCTTGGACAACCACGTCACGCATGCTCATTCGAAACGAATTTCACGGATATCTGTCCCTTCAGGCAGGTCTTTAATTTGTCGATGGATCTGCCCACTGATACTGACGTGAACGGCGACATCGACGGCGGCAATATTATCGACCGAGTCATTTCCACCAAGTGCTAGAGGGTGTGAGTAGCTATACACTTCACCCGGTCCCAACTGAATCCCCGCTTTGCGCCATTTCAATATGAGTGCGGGGTACATTTTCGCGGTAACAAAATTTGGGTCACGCAACAAATTTTGGAATTCATCGCCGTTATCAGCCACTTTTTCAATTTGGCCAGTGGATGTATCGATGAAGAAGATGCTGCGTGTTTCGCCCTGTGCAAATACATCTCCCATAGCCGTAATCAACACGGGAGTCATTGATTCGCACATTGCCCATTCCCAGTCTGCGAGAAGAGAGGACAGGTCGACTTCACTGGGACTGATCGTCAAGTCGTTTAGCGTAATTGGCACAAAACGAACTCCGTTTGAACTTACGCAGCGATTGAAATGTGTCGGATGACCAAGTTCCGCCACCCCGACGAAAGAGTGCATCGGCCCATACTAACGCTTAGTGTGTACCCATTCGATTCAAAATCGACCGTTTTCACGAAAAGATCAACTTTATCGAGTTTTAGTCATGGCAAAGATTCAAAAAATCCCCAGAGAGAAGGGTTTTTGAGTTAGCACTCAAGCGCGAATCAGCCTGCAAATCTATGCATAGCTCGTATCGGTTCGGCCAAATAAAAAGTAAGAAGCGCGCGAGCTTCTAATCATTACGGAATTACGTAAAAGCGCTGTGCGTGCTTATCACCATCAATCCGCGATGGTAATTTTCGTTCGAACTGAATTCGCAATAAAGCAACTTGCGTGCGAAAGCTCATGAAGTCGTGCAATGTCGGATTTGGCTGGAACCCTTTCATCACTCCAGTTGATCTTAGGATTGAGTTGCACGTTCGATATAACCATTTTTCCTTCTTCATTTTTCTCCATGGTGCCGATGGGCTGATCTTCATAACTTTCTACAACCCATTTCTCTTTGGCTGCAAAGGACAAGAACCAGAGCATGTGACAACTTGAGATGGACGCCACAAATGCTTCTTCTGGATCAACAGCGGCAGCATCAGAAAGCGGAATCGGGACAATATGTGGCGACGATGATGCTCGTATGTTTTGACCACCATCAAACGACCATTGATGTGCGCGGGAGTAACGATTGTCGGTGAATATCGCCCCTTCTCTATGCCACTGAACTTTGACTTCAATCTTGATCATAGGTTGAGCCTTTCGCTGTAACTACTGGCGTTCTGGATCTCGAGAAGATTCGTTGCCGACCATAGGTTTTCGCCAATTCACCACAAAGAAAATTAGGACCCCAAATCCAAGCGATAAGAGTAGGAGCATCAAACCCATGAGGCTAGTGATGAGAAACCCACCTAACTCTGTGGTGATGCCTGGTCCCGAATCATCGGAGATGTCGATCGCTTGTCCCAGTTCGACGGTGATCCCAAACGCGATGAGCCCGAAAATAAAGTGGACGATGGGAAAGACTTGAAGAATCGCCGTAAGTATCGCTCCCACGGACATACGAGTGGCGAAGGCTGGCCAGACATAAAACAAAGCCCAGCCGAGAAGAAGCAGTAGCAACGAAGCGATTCCAGCACCAATGGCCCCATCTTCAGCGATCATATCCCAGCCAACAAGGAGTGGGATAATCATGTTGGCGCCAAAGATAAATGGCCACACGATCAACAAGGTGTGTTGTAACCAACCTGTGCTGCTTCGCTTTGCGATACGTACATTTTCTAATGCCGGTGGCTGAAATGGATTTGTGTCAGTGACCATGTAGGGATGCCAGTCTGGCTGGCTAAAGGAATGGCTTCGTATTCAACGGGCGCGAGGATGCGACTCAAGGCACGTTATCTACAACGGGAGCCCGATCCAGGTCCGAGTAAGGATAATGTCCCTTGGACTTTAGCAAATCGAGCAGAACTTGACTGCCGTGTGTACGGGCCAATTTCATTTCTTCACGATAAACTTCGATCAGCACAAGCAGACCAAAGTCGGTTTCGTCTTCACGATCTTGGTAGGCATCAAAAATCAAACAGCCTCCGCCGAGTTCTTCCATTTCCTCTGGGAATTCACATGTTTCACCGGGGTTGAGAGTTGCCTCGGCGCTGTAACGAGCCATGCAGTTTAGGATGCCGTTCATCCGTCGATGTATTTTCCCAAAGGGATGGTTCTCATTGTTCGCTTGTTCTAAATCGAGTGGTTCTTTGGTGAACATGACGAATTCATAATTTTGGTACCAATCATTGCTCGAACCTTCTCCCGGTAACTCCGAGAGTTCCTTGGTGGCGATGCCCGTACCGGGTATTCCATTTGGATAGTAGTACAAATCCAATGCGCCACCTAACCCATAAGGAAAGAGGGAGTGCATGACGGTGTCGTGTGATTTACCCAGCATCTCGTCCATTCGTGCGGACTTTTCATCATACCAATTCAAGCCTTTCTCTTCGTGATTCGTTTCATCGAACTCGGACATGTGAGGATTCCTTAGGATTGCAGAACGGATTTTTAATGATGTTGGCGTTTCGTAAGATGTAAAAGAGGGAATGGATGGCCAAAGCCATCTTTTTCGGACCGGCCCAGTATTTCAAAACCGTGAGATAGATAAAATTGCACTGCGGATGGATTCTGCTCATTCACGTTGACGAGCAGTTCGCCTTTCAGTGTTTCAGCATGGGATAGCAGAATGGTACCCAGCCCGGCGCGGAAATAAGGTGGATCGACAAACAACGCTTCGACAGAGTTTTCCGCGAGCCCCATAAATGCCATGATGACATTGGCATCCGACGTGACTACCCAAAGTTCAAGTTGGTGTAATACGCCTCCTTGAATTAGTTCACGTAGCGATCCTATATCATGTTCGGAGAGAAAGTGATGTGAAGCGCGCACGCTTCGTTCCCAGATATCAATGACGGTCGGGTATTCTTCGGCGATGGCAAGTCGAATCATGAGCTTTAGCGGTTGTAGATCACTTCTTGGGACGCGTAATGGAGAGGCCGCAGCTCGTCACCATTCGACGAAGTCCCAAAAAAGTGATGGTTGTAACAATTAATAAGGTGAAACAGAAAGTCATGCCCGCCGCCGCATTGATCCCATTGCGACGACTCAACAACCATCCTGCAAATCCGGCGACAGCTCCACCCATCATTAAAGCAATGAGACTTATCGCCCAGCCGACCGGCGTGAAACTACTGAAATCGATATCGAGTTCATTCAGCGAACGCCCAAGCTTCTCGGGTAAATCTGGTTTGTGATTCATGTTTTGTCGCCAAAGGAGAGGAGTGTTGGCAACAATAAAGAGACAATAACCTCTCCAGCAATGCAAGCCCCCGTTTTCTAAGGCCGCGTAGCACGGGATCGCGACAGCTCAATTGTCTTGCTCAGGTTCAGCATAGACAATTGCCCTTCCATCTTGATCGACGTGCACATGGATAATGTTTGCCCGACAACAAACGGGGCAGTCTTCTACATAGCTTTGTTGCGAGCCTTCTGTTAAGTCGAGCGGGACAACAATTTCTTCACCACATGCATCGCAAATGTAGGTAGCTTCCTCGCCAATATTTGCTCGAGGGCGAGCACTTTGAACTAGATCCTCATCGAGCGAAGGGACTTCAGCACCCGAGGCTGCGATCTGACAGGCCCACAACAGAACAGACAGTGATTCTGGATCGGCTAGGCGATGGTCTACACCTACTTCGATCAAAGAACATTGCGAGCTTTGGGCAAGTTCCACCGAGTTTTCAAAAGCGATGACTTCATCGTCTGGGCTGTGCAAAATGATGGTACCCGCTTTGGTCGATTTCGCTGTTCCCCAACGCTTCCATGCAGGGCAGAGAAGTATCAATTTGGAATGGCGGGAGTCGATATTCATTGCCACAGCACCTCCGCGCGAACTGCCTACGACCACATCGGGTTGATGTAAATCGTAGGCCGCTTGCGCCGTCTGAATGGCTGAATCAAAGTCATCATCGTCGAGTTTAGGGTTGATGACCTCGAGCCCATGGTTCTTGAGATAGCTGGGCTTCACACCCCCTGGAGCACTATGCCATCCATGTAGAAACAGAATCTTCATTGCATTACCGTCAGTGGGCGAACGCCAAAACTGCTTACCGTCCAAAGCGTTTGGCTTCTTCCAAAGTGATCGCTCCATCGCCATTCGAATCGAGCCTCATGATTCGCGCTCGCTGAGCTTCGGGAATCTCGCTTTCCACAACTTTACCATCGTTGTCTTTGTCCAATCGTTTGAATATCGCCTCCACATTCGCGCCGTTTCCAACATTGGGGAGCAAGCGAGTCCGGAGCGATTGAGAAGTTCCAGGTTGCTCGTTAGGGAGGTAATATTCAACGTACCCGAGATGCATTTCATCTTCGGTTTGCGCTCCCCAGCGAACCGTCTTGGATGGATCGGGATTAGCTGGGTTATTGGGGCTGTTGTCATACCAGGCAATGAACTTAATCTTGTCACCGGGCGAAACAGATAGAGGTTCGTAATAGTTGTAAAGGAGTTGCCAATTGAAGTCGTAACGTGGGACGTCCAATAGTGTTCCCACCGTACCATCGGCTCGAGTGATTTCATAACGACATGCTTTACCCCGCAAATGCATATGAGGTAGATAGCCTAGTACTTTGGCTTCGGCAGGTACCGTTAGCGTTGCCTCTGCACGATGATTGGGAGCTCCTGGTGGAATATTCAAACGGGGGTCGACAATTCCAACCACTTTCACTTCATGTTTGGGCGGCTCTTTAGCGTAGATCAAACCGATTTTGGTTTGATCCGTAGTCGCCTTGCCGTTTGGGGTATAGTGCATTTGAAAACGGAGTTTGGCACCTTTGGGCAAACGACGAGCAAAATCAGGGCGATACACCACGTGATTGTTCCCCGGCACGTAGATAGCCCAATACCCACTTCTCTCATCGGCTACATCATTGCCAGTTCCATTTTCAGGATCACCGCTATCTAACGCGAAAACGAGAACATGATGCACAACCGCTGGGTTGCTGGGACGAATCTCAATCGCTTGAACCCACTTTTCTTCCGCTAGATTGGTTTCCACAATCACATTTTGATAAGGCATTGTCCCTTTGGCTTTGATCGCGACGGGCTCGGCGAATTCAAAAATTTGATCGGGTGTACCAATCGCCCAATCATCCACTCTTTGTACCGCTTCAAGGCCATCTGTTGCATCGCCAAGGGGCTTATCGCTCGCCAGCCATTTCAATAACTCTGACTTCTCGGTTTCACCCATCGAGCGGTCGTTGGCCCAAGGCGAATGCAGCTTATGCGTTTTTTCCGTATCAGTCGATTTCGCCGCAAACCATGGCGGCATCGTACCTTGATCGACGACTTGCGCAATCATACCAGCGTGTGCCACCACATCTTCATACGTATCTAATTTGAAAGGTCCCACACCTCCGTCGCGATGGCATTCAACACAATGACGATTCACGATGCGCGAAATTCGATTGTGATATGTGATGTTATCATTCGGCGGGCTCTTTTCAGCTTTCTCCAACGTGCAGCCTGGAGCGGTTGTGGCCGACACATAGGGTGTTTCATTGGACAATACAGATTTTAGCGCATCAGCGAGATAGCGATTGCGTGGTTCATCGATCGAATATCCGAATCCGTATTGGTCATCGATGGCACCGTGATAAGCAACGGTTTGATTGGCCGACAAGATGAAACTGTCGGTTGTTGTGCTGGCTCCAAAATGAGTCGAGAGTGTCCCGTCTTTATCGTGCACATAGATGAGTTTTCTATCGAACTGAGAAATGACCTCTTTCATTTCATCGACTTTGTCTGTTGCCACTGGGTTGACCAAGACCCACACGACATTCTCGGGCGAATCCTTGATCAAGTCGATCAAGGTTGGAATGTACTTTTTAGAGATCGGACAGGTTGTACTTGTCCAGACAAAAACGACAGCGGGTTGTTGGCTCCACTGTTGGAGTTGATATTCACTCTGTGCAATATCTTGAAAGGTGATGTTCGCCAGCTTCATTCCAATTCCATACTCGCTGGGTTTGAGCGGAACTGGGCCCTGCCGTACGGGGACTAGTTGTGGCGGGACTTCTGTTTCAGCACTGCTGGCTGCTGTACTTTGTTGCTCTCCCCGAAACCAGTTCCGGACAGCGGTTGATATAACGGCGCGTGTGGCTTCAGCCCGAGTAATCACGCCATCTTTGTTGGTATCGAAGTGTGCAAAGATCTCGGCTTGTGGCAACTCATCTGGGGTCACCTTCCCATCTTTATTGATATCCAGTTGCTCGAATCGTTTTTCTACGGGACCTTGTCCGGCGACGCGACGTGCGACGGGAATCGAGATGATGGCGATCAGGCTGCAGGCCGCAAAAAACAGCGCGAGTTTTCGAACAGACATTCGGCAAAATCCTTGAAACAACGAAGACATTCACCAACATTATCGACGCAATGGGAGAGGATTTCCACCGGTTATCGTGAAAGAGAAGCTGACTTATCGGTACCTAATAGTTTGGACAAGAACGTCAGGTCGTTAAATTCGCCTGCTTCACTAGAACCCATACGGATGATAACAAGGTCTAGTGAACGGATGACGTAGCAGCAGTTTTTGCCTTTACCCAAAGCGGCCACGGTATCTGCTGGTATAAGTTCCTGACGGCGAGCTTTAAGTTGCTGGGCGATACGAGCGGTGATGCGACCACGCGGCCCTTCAGAATCCGCGAAAGAGCTCTCTGCCGCCCCTCCTCCCAAAAGCCACCAAGTCATACCGTATGCTGGGCTTGCAGGGGCGGGCTTAAAACATTCATCCAAGAACTTCTTTTCCACGATCTGCTTGTCTCCCCACTTCCCTTCGAGGCGAACGAGTTCACCGAATTTGGCCCATTCGCGCGGCGTTAGGAACAAGCCAGCGGGAAGGTTGATATTGCCATCAAGCCCCTTTCTCCAGGTTGCAATCTCCATGCCGATTGGATCGGTGATGCGCCGCCGCATATAGCTCTCGACGGTCTCGTTCTTCTTGGCCAATTTACGTTTCATTAACTCGCCAAAACACTGATAGGGAATAGGACCATACGAAAACTTTTTCCCCGGCTCGGCAACCGCATTCGCCATGCCAACTGCTCTCTGATAGGCAGGCATGGTCATATTGTTTCCACCCTCGATTCCGCTAGAAAGACTCAGCAACTGTCGAATGGTGATTTTCGATTTTCGTGGATCGTTTTTCCATTCAGTGAGTGTCTCACTGACAAGTTCATCCAAATCGAGTAGCCCATCTTGTGCCGCGCAGGCAGCCATCACACCCGAGAAACTTTTCGTACCACTGGCCAGCAAATGCTCGCGATTTGCATCCCAACCCTCCGCGTACGATTCGTAAATAATTTCGCCCTTTCGCATCACCAGAATGGCTGAACCGTTGGCTTGGTGTGAATAACGGGCAGCTCTCTCGAACCGAGCCTTTTCGGATGCCTCCAGCGAAGCAGAGGGGCTCGTGGAATTTCTGTCCTCGCTGGAGGCACCACTGTCGCGTTGGCCGAACGCTGTTGGAATAGGGAAACAGCTGGCCATGAGAATCGTGAGCCCAAGCCACCGGAAAAGGGCTGGGGCTAGCGGTCGATCGGAAAGCGAGCGATCTGAATGTGTACGATCGGAACGTAAGCGGGGCATAAATCGACCTGCAAAAGAATGATTTCGTATGGCGACTTAGTCCGTACCGATAAATCGCCGTGGAAATCCACGGCGATTGACGCGATTTTGGCCAAAATTCGCCTATAAATCTACTTCTTTTGGGTATTTATCTGCGGCGTCGAGTCGGACGACAATAAACAGGGTTCGAGGGTGATGTCACGATAACGCTGGACGTCGGTTGGCCGCTCCAGCTGGTTGTACTACTCCAGCTGGATGTACTGGGCGATTCCTGCGTCAGTAATTGCTCCCAATGTTCCCGTTGAAGGGTGACTAGTTCGACGTCCGCCTGCTTAAAAAGTGGAGCGGCAATTACAGAATTTGGACCTGCCATCGCCTGAACTTTTTCTTCAATGAAGCGGCAAGCATCAATGGCTTTATTCAGAATTGACGTTCTCATCGAACTGGAATGTGCAAGCGCTAACTCTTCGTTGATGGACTCGCGTTGAATCTGAGTAAAGGCGCCCAGGGAGAGGCGTCTACCGACAACAAGGTTCTTCGATATGGCTACCGACTCACGCAATATGCCGATGTTGGCTTGTCGGGTTTGCGAAAGCCTACTTGAAACCAGCGTCGTGGCGTACTCTCCACGTAACTTGAGTCGGTTCAGTTCCTCTTCCGCCAAGCGTTTTACTTCAATGACTTCCAACTCAACGGTGGAGAGACGTGAAGGAAAGCCCGGATAGGGAGAGGTTGAATTGTTTGTTCGGCTCGGAGGAGAAACATCAGGTTCTTTGAAGGGGGGCACTTCCTTCGGATTTATTTCTTCTATATCAGGATTGCCATTATTCGGAAAAGGTGGTTTATCATCGCTGTTTGCAGGTGGTTGAATGTTGGGCGTTGCGGTGCTTATGGGCTGTTCAGGCGACGTAACCTCTGGTGTGTCCTTAAATGGTGGAGCTTCCTGTGCGATTGCAATCGCGCCGAAGTTCACAACGAATAAGAGGCTGGCGTCACGTACAACTAATTTGAGAAGTGAGAAAGTTTTCTTGTTCATGGAGGTGCTGCACCTTTGCAAGTTCATGGTGTTAGTTTGTTGAAGAAGTTCTGAGCAAGTGTTCTTGGTAAGTATTCGGCCTAGCGGACATAATCCGAGAATTGAACATCCTGCCCGATTTCGCGTGTTGTGCTGTGTCTATCCCAAGCCGTTCCATTGAGTCGTTGCACCCAGTCTTTATCCTCAGGGCCTAGAGCACCGAAGGAGAATGTGTGGGGATTATCGGTAACCGTATGGCGTAAGGTTATACGAGGAAATGCGAGTTTCGCGAGATGAAACCACTTATGCTTGGATTCAGCGGTTGGCCAAAATCGCCCTTCGCTCAACGATTCGATGTCATCTTGCATCAGGTGTGTGAGAGACACTTGCAGCAACTGTCCAGCGCGATTCTTCAGCAGAATATTGCCGTTATTCCCTTTATACAAAGTCCCTTTGTCATCTATGTTCTCATAGATAATTCCACCGTATTCCGCATACGCCTTGAAGATCTTGCCATTCCTACTCCATTCCCACACCCGCCAGTTTTCCTGCTTGGCTTCGTCAACCTTGGCTTGTGTAGTCTGAGCGAGAGCCAGCCATTCGTTCTCTATGAAGGGATGGTTCGGGAAAGGAGCATCCGACGAAGTTTTGTAATCTTGTAGAGAGAATTCGATGTTGATGGAGACTGGTGATTTGACGAACATCTTCACATCGACGATGCTGAATGGAACTTCTTTGCTGACAATAAACTTGTATTCAAGTTCATTATTGTTAGGTGGTTCCCAAGTTTGTATTTTGATGTTCTTGCTATTTCGGAGTGTTTTTTCCGATAGGCTCACCCGTCGTGCATCGCCTCCCGTCACCGCGCCAATGTAGCCACGTAACGATGATAAGCTGGAGTTGGGGGTGAATTGGGCACCGAATAACATCGACATCACTTCGGGCACGCCGATGAATTTTAGGCCCGATGCTTCGAGCAATGTAATGCGTTGATCGACCATTTCGTCGAGATTCATGTTGGCAGGTAGGGCGAAAACGTTGTTCGGATCCTGAGCGGCGATCCAACCCTTCAAGAGTTTAAAGTTCCCGTCTTTGTAGGCTGCGGTATCGACGAGTACATATGCGTTTTCCCAGTTTCCTCCTATGCCGATGCCCATGGAACTGGTCACTTCAATATTTAACCATCGTCCTTCAACCCCTTGGTATTGTTCGGTATTAAGAGCTGTTACGGTGGCGTTGATAATTTGTTTTGGAAGTGTGCCAATAGAAATGGTCCCGGACCAATTACAACTATCTCCTTCCTTCTCGGGCAAGGTTGCAAGGTCGAAGCGAGCACTGCGAAGCGCTGCATCTTCAGCGGGCATTTCGCTTGTGCGTATTCGTTCTAATTCTGCGCCGATCGCCGCAGCATCAACTTTGGTTGTGTCCGAGTTCTTGACCAGACAATTGGCTTTAAGCAACGGAGTAGTCACTCGCAATTCAACAAACCCAAAGTTAGCGCGTTTGGAGCGGGCCATAAAGAAGCCAAACGCATCAGCTTCTTTCGCTGTATTGCGATCCATCGAGCTTACGATATAGCATTCGATGGGACCGCGACCTCCGTCAATGGTATCGATCCAGGTATTTCGATTGCCTAAAGTTGGCAACTCTGGCCTCAGCTTTTTGATAATGTCATTAGCAGCCAAAATGGACTCATCACCGAAGAAAAGAACCAGGAAGTCATGGATGCTGACTCGCGATGTGGGGAGAACCATCGCCCCTCTCTTTTTGAGCAAGTCTTCCCTCGGGTCAAATCGAACGACAATGTCTTTCGCATTCGCTTGGGGATAATACTGTTCCATGTACTGCTCAATCATTTTGCTTGAGCCTACTACCCAACCTTCGAGAACTTTGAGCCGTTTATCATGTTCCCAAGTTTCTGTATCAATTTTGAGATAGGCATTTTCGGTTAAGTCACCTGCTGAATGGTAAGTTAAGGCTTCAACGTTAAGCCACAGCGCGTTGGAACCCGATTTGGGAGCTGTTTCATTGCCTATGATCTTGAGGCGTAACGTATAGCCAACGGCGGTACCGCGGAGCGCAGGGTTGATTTGGATCGTGCCGTGGTACGTGCAAGACTCTCCAACCCGGATGGGTATATTAGGGTATTGAAATGGTTGCTTTAGCACAGCCGAAAGATTCATCCTTTGCGGAGCACCAGAGGCTATCGAAATATTTTCGATGGTTTCTAGTTCCTCGGGACCGTTCATCACAATGCGGTAGTCGCCTAACGGAAGAACATTATCGCCTGCTTGCAATGTAAAACGTTTTTGTGATTGGAGGTTTTCTATCTGTACACGTCCGTCGCGAGTCAGCTGTCTAGGGATTTCATCCACAACGCTTATTTCGAGCGTGCCCGTTTCCTCTTCGGCGATGGGCGGTTTGTTGGCTGCAACAGGAGTGGCGGGGGCGGTCAGGATGGGACCGGGGGTTGTGGGGAGCGTGGCGGCTATGTTGGTCGGGTCGGTTGCTGTGCGGCTAGGTGCGAATGGTCCCCAGGGGGATACGCTGTAGACCACCGGCGGAAGTGCGATCAATAGTAATGCAGCTGCCGCCAGACCCGCGCGGCGATTTCGTGTTGAACGTGGCAATGCTACACGGCTGCTCAAACGTTTGTCGTGCATTATTTCTTTCTCCGCGACTGCATAACGAATATCTGGTTCGATTGGGGTAGATTGAGCCAACTTTGCTCCTTCCGTAGTTACATCACTTTGGACAGGTGGAGGAACCACAGCTTCTGCCGAACCAAGCGCAGAAGCTTGAAGCATCCTTGTCTTATATCGATCGACAGCGGCGACAAGATTCGATCCCAACGTGAACGAAGCGATACGCATGACAACCTCTCGCATCGACTTGGGACGATCTTTGGGAGAGTTCGCGACCATAGAACGTAAGAGTCGAACAAGATCTGTTGGCAATTCTGGGAGCAGGTTGGAAATCATTGAGAAGAGGTCGTTGTTGGCATTTCGCAGCGGTAACTTTTGACCGGTCAAATACTCGCACAGCGTCGCACCCAAACTAAAGATATCCGCTTCGATCGAGTGCCCACGCAATCCGGCCAATTGCTCGGGAGCCATATAAGTCAACGTCCCAATCGCTTGATCGGTTTTAGAAATTTGATCTTGTGGTTGAATGCCGTAGAGCTGCGCCAGCCCTAAGTCAAGCAAAATCACGTTACCATCGGAGTTGATGATGAGATTCGATGGTTTAATGTCGCGATGGAGAACTTGCTGACCATGAGCGTAATCAAGGGCTCGAGCTGTTTGCAGCACAATCTCACAACTATCGGCGATGGAAAATGGTCCGAGCGTTCGCCGCAGTTGATAGGTATCCACACCTGAAATGTATTCCATGACCAGAAAGTGAAGCCCATCCTGCTCGCCAGCCGCCAGGGCTTTGACGATCGATGGATGCTCGAGTTTTCCAATCATTTCCATCTCGCGCATAAAGCGTTGCACAGCTTCTTTTTTGTGCAATCGCTCGCGGCGCAGGACTTTGATGGCGACGGGGCGTTGCAAAAAAGTATCATACGCATGGTAGACGCATCCCATACCCCCTTCTCCAATACAAGCGAGAATGCGGTATTCGCGGATCTGTGCCAGCTCATTCAAGGAAGCTTGAGGGATTTCGGAAACGAGCGGCTTATGTCGCGGTCCATTCTGGCGTATTTGCTCTAATGCCGTACGCAGATCGGTTGGCAATTTGGGCGACTCCATCTTGGCTGCTTCTGCAACCAGTGAGCAGAGTGGCTCCGACTTATGGGCGAGATATTCAAGCTGTGCTTGACAATGAACACAAGCAGCGATGTGTTCGTCCCAGCGATCGAAACTAGATTGACTTGCTTCGCCGATCGAATATCGTTCGAGTTCATCCAAGGAGGGGCAGCTAGTTGGCATTATCGAAGTCCTTGTTCACAAGCCAATAAATCGCAGAACCTTGAGAAAGAACACCCCGTTCCCAATTGGCGTCCAGCGAGCCCATCGGATTGCGTGTTTTGTTTCCTCAAAAGAATTAACGCTGGGTATTAACGCGAAAATTTTTGATGAAGTACTCGCGTAGAATCGAAGAGATGGCCAGTACTAAGAGTCATGGGTGGAAACTAAAGCTCGTCGATGGTTTCGCGTAGCCGTTTGAGTACTCGACCTCTGCACATACATATCGCAGCCGCCGTCATTCGCAAATCTCGCGCAACTTCACTTGGCGATTCTCCAAGTGCTACGGTCCGATAAAACGCTTCCCACGTTTTCTCGCTAAAATCGCCCCGAATAAGCTCCATCGCCGCATGTACGACAACCTTCAAATCCTCTCGTTGCTGATCTTCGGAGAGTTGATCGATAGAGAGTTCATGCAATCCCAATTCATTTGCCAATTGATCGGGAGGCATCGACGGAGGGAGTTTCCGTTGTTGTCGAAAGTAGTCCAGGATCTTGGTTCGCGTGATGGTCCATAACCAACCACGAAAGTTATGTTGCCCAGAACCGTCGCCGAAATGTTTCAAATTTCTCGATACAGTCAAAAAGACGTTTTGGGCAATGTCATCGACGTCTGTATGAGGGACACGATACTTTTGAGTCCATCGCAATAGTAAGGGACCGTAGATCGAAACCAACTCATTCCACGCTTGTTCATTACCTGCGCGCGCATTGCGGATCAGCGTTGGTGAAGTGGATGGAGATTCTTGCGACCGCATCGCGTTGCTCCTCAAGTTTTAGATTTTGGCAATGCAGACTCCGGTAAAATGTTGCAGGGATGGGAAGATGATAAAGCAGTTCACAATGATCTGCGAGGAAATTTTCAGCGTGGATGGAAAAAAGAGAATATCTTCCAACCAAAAAATTGTGACCATAAATGCATAAGAGCCCAGTGTTGCCACCGGGCTCCCGCTTTATTTCGCCGCGAATTCGAATGTCTTAACGGCCTCGACCGGGGCGGCCACCCCCACTTCGGCCATTGCCACGACTTGCAGGACTAGGTGAAGCGTTTCCTCGCTCCCCTACCCCACCGCGTTGACCGTTGAAGGTTGGATTGCTTCGTGTTGGCGTATTTCGTTGCCCAGCAGTTGCTGCGGCGTTGCGTTGGAAATTGGTGCGAGCACTAGCGTTATTGCCATGAGCCAGATTGCTTGGATGCGCTTCCAGACGCCCCCAACCCTGGGCCATCATGTTGTTGGCTCGATTCATTTGATCTTGGCTAACGCGAGAACCGCTCTTCGCGGCGGTTCCCTCTGCACTCTTGTTACTTGTTTGATTGCTGGTGGATTCAGGGCGATTCTGTACTTCACCATCACCCGCTGAAAACTCCTTCGTACCATTGTCCGTGGTAACGGTCGTATTGATCTGACCATTGCCTGCCTCGGTCGAAATGGTTGCATCCCCTCTGGATGAATCGATGGTGGTTTCGCTTTCGAAATTACCATCGCCATTGCCGGTTACCGTTCCTGAACTGTTGCGATTCACCGTTGTGTTGCCATAGCTGCTGTTGGTTTGGGTGATTGCAGAACGACTGAAGGAGGTCGAGCCATCGGTATTGTTCGTTACCGTACCTGTGGTCGAGCGTTTTCCAGCCGCGTACTCTCCCGTTGTGTTGTTGACAACAGCCCCCGCAGAATCTTTCGAATAGCTCGCACCATTTTCCGTTTGTGTGACTTCTCCTTTCACTCCACCGACGCCTGTTACCGTCGAGCCGTTTGGTGTGGTCGCAGTTCCACCCGCCACGGCCCCAAACTTCGTTGTGTCGCCTGCGGTCACGGTAGCAGCGGCACCATTTTCACCAGCTACTACCGTAGCAGTGCCATCGGTGATGGCCACAGTATTCCCTTCGCTGGTAACCACAACCGTGGAAGCATCACTGATTTCTTCGATGACATTGTCAGCTACAAGGCCCGCCATAAATGCGTTGACTCGTGCTAATGGGCGAGGCAACGGAGGAGTCGTTGTTGCACTGGAGCTACTTGCTGAACTGCTGGAGGCCGTATCCTGATCCGCCTGTGTCGAAGCTTCGTATTCGGACCGCAGGCTGTCGATTGCCTGCCAAACATCGGCGAGTTGTGTGCGAACTGCCAACGCTAAGCGAGCGGTAGTCGCTGGATAGCGAACTAGTTGTTGGAGAATTTGTGGATCTTTGGCGAGTCGCGTTAGCTCTTCCGAAGATGTCGCTTCAATTTTTCCTTCGGCGGCCGCTTTGAGACTCACCATATCCTGTGAGGCTGCGAAAATGTCCGCGATCACATCATCAGGATAAAAGGCGATCCCCGATACGAGTGTCTTTAGTGCTGTTGCCGAAAGTTGAGTTGAAGTCTTCGCTGGACTTGCCGAGGCATTAGCAGGTTCTTGTGCAGCAGTCCAGGAATTTGGGATCACCAATAAACTGGCAAGGAACCATTTTTTCCATTCAATCGAAGTCATAAGCAAGGATCCTATTGTTAGGAATGTAATGATTTTGAGAGTAACTCGAACAACGTGGCGAAGTCGTTCAGTAAAAGAAGTTGTTCCTAGGCGCGAAATCGAGGACAACGAATAACAAATTTAGGCGAAAAAAGAGCCGCCGAATCTACGGAGATTCTGCCGCCCAGGGCCGCGATAGTATCGCACGCTCGGGATATTGTGTTTCAGCTTGATAGAATTCCTCAGGGAGATTCGATTCGGTGACATAATCGATCGATAGCGTACCATCGAAAATGGATGGATTATGGTTGTCCGTGCCCTGTTGTTTGGCTGTTCTTTCAAGCACCATACGCGTCACCCGGCTATTCTCCAAGTCGATCCACAATGTGACTTTATCAGGGCGAAGGAAATCGGAAGAATCCGCCTGATTGGTTGCAATGATTCTGTAACTTGTGCGTTCAATTTGGGGATCTTCAATCATGTCGCGTTGCAACGAATAGCCTTCTTGAAGACGCTGAATCACCGTTGCTGGATCTAAGTAAGGTAAGCCCCCAGAATGTTGGTGCAACATCGATGCAATGAAAAATCGCGAATCCGATTTGAGGACGGGGCCGATGGGAGCAGCAAACCAATAATCTTTATCATTTCTACCAAATGTTTGCAGGCCCGCTATGGACTTCACTTGCAAAAGAAATGCTCGATTGCCGCGAACAATAATCGTCCCTTCGGTTTGCAGTTCGCCTCGCTTTAACGTTAAATGATACTCGCGATCAAAATTGGAAAGTGATGATTGATAGGCTTGTGCCAACAAAGTTTTGGCATTGGGAAGCCGCATCTGCCAAGAGAAAGTCAGCAAGATAAACAAGATGCTGGCTGCAACAGCCATCCGCGTCGAGCTCCTGTTCCACCACCTGTTGTGAGACTGTGATGCAACAACCGTTTCTCTAGCCATAATCGATGTTGACGCTGTGCTCGAGGTTTCGCTGTCGGTGTGCAACGCACTTAGGGTCGCTTGTAACGCGCGTTCGGTTGAGTCCTCTAACGCTCCGCTTTCATGCAACAACAGGCTGTGAACAAGAAACGCATCAGCGGCGGATTGGAGTTGCTCCGGTGTCAAACCATCTACACTTTCTAGTGCTCCTAGTAGACTTGCCTCGTCGAGGTCGAGTTCATAGATGGAGGACATCGCTTCCGGAAATTCAGGACCGTTTTTTTCAACAGGTTTATGTGGATCTGGCGGGGCATCTTCGGGTTTCATGTGAGGTCCCCTTCTGGTTGAATTTTGCGAGTGATGCACGTAAGCAGCATACTCCGCGCGCGGTTCAACCGTTTCTTCACGGTCTCCAGCGTTGTTTGGGTTTGTTCAACGATGGCGGCTGGCATTAGCTGTTGGTTGTAGCGGAGTCGAATGGTCTGTTGATAGGGTTCGGGGAGACGCGTAATGCAATCTCGTAACGCTTCAAGCTTTTCGTTGAATGAGTCCCCTGCCAGTCCTTGCAGTTCGCCAAGTCGTTGATCGATTTGTTCGATCACATCCTCGGCGCACAGCAGCGGTTGCTTCTTGCGCTGGCGGTACCATGCCAAAACTGTTTTGCCCGCTATGCCTCTTAGCCAAGGGCCAAATGGACGTTCTCGATCGAATTTGTCCATGTTTTTCCAGGCAGTTAGCATCGTTTCCTGAAATATATCTTCTGCTGCCGATTTATCGGAAACCAGCGATCGAATGAAGACCATAAGGGAACTTGCGTGGTCTCGAACCAGAATTTCAAAGACCTCCTTAGCCTCCATTGTCTTCCTTTTCCCTCGATAGTTCGGTTACCATAGTCGCCGTAAGAGTAGCCTATATGCTTAGTTGTCACCCAATTCCAAATCGAGGACAAAAATTGGGGGAAAATTCCCAACAAAATTGTACGCAGAAATTTGTCTCCTTTTTACTGACCTGACGTCAATACAACCATATGCCGGCAATACGTTGCTTGGCCCAGTCATCATTTTTCTGAGTCACAGCCATCCATCGAGGAGTGCTGAATATGCGATTTTGTTTACTGAATTTGGTTTGTTGGGTGACATGGCTCACGATAGTTCCGGCCGCATTGGGAGAATTCAGTCCTGCTGAAGGTTCGGCCAAATTCGAACTACAGACGACAGATGGAGAAGGCTTCTCTGTCGCATTTCCGCGAGAGAAACCTTTAGTATCGATTTTCGTGATGAGCGATTGCCCGATTGCCAACGCGGCGGCCCCTGAGATTGGGAGAGTTCTCAAAGAGTTCCAAGCTCAACCCATTGACATTGTGCTCGTTTATGTTGATGCCGATGTGACGATTCGAAAAGTCCAAGAGCATCAAAGTAAGTACTCTCTCAAAGGCACCGCTCTGCTGGACCCTTATCGAAAATGGTCACGACATCTGGCAGTGAATATCGCTCCCCAAGTAACCGTTCATCGTGCCGATGGAACGTTAGTGTATCAAGGTCGAATTGATGATCGATACAACGACTATGGAAAGCGAAAAGCAGAAGCGAATTCCTTCTATCTTTTCGATGCGGTTACAGCTGTATTAGCAGGAAAAGAACCTGCCGTTCAGAAGACAGAGCCTATCGGGTGTCATGTTTTTCAAGGGACTGAAATCAACCGCGAATCGAGTTGGAGTTATGCGACCGATGTCGCTCCAATCTTCCAAAAAAATTGCAATTCTTGTCATCGCGATGGTCAAATTGGCCCATTCAGCTTATCGACTTATGAAGAGATCCAACATAGAGGTCTTCTAATTGAACAGGTTATCAATGACCATTCCATGCCACCTTGGAAAGCGAGTAAGGCTGACGTTGAGTATTTGCATGACCGCCGGCTGTCGAGCGAGGATATCAAAAAAGTTACCGCATGGATTCACGATGGTATGCCTTTGGGCGACCCAGCGAAAATTCCCGCTGAACCGGAGTATGCAGCCGGTTGGAAACTGGGGACGCCTGACGTCATTATTGAAATGACGGAAGCGTTTGAGGTCCCGGCGGATGGGCCTGATATCTATCGAAACTTCGCGATCGATTTTCCAAAGGAGTTTGAAGGAAAGCAGGTTTGGATCCGCGGTTTAGACTTCAAACCAAGCAACCCTGCCGTGGTACATCATGCACTTTTCTTTTCCGCTCCTGCCGATCTATTGAAAGGGAAGAAAAGTGATGATGGTAAGCCGGGTATGCCAGGTGGGATTGCCGCACTTATCGCTCGACAGGGGCTGCGCATTCCCAATGTTGTTCAAGGTTCGTTCAAAAACATGGGGGGCTGGGCTGCAGGTGCCGAACTGAGTTTTTTGCCTGACGGATTGGCGTATTCGATTCAGCCAAAATCAACTTTTATACTCGCGACCCATTTTCATCCCACTGGAAAGGTGGAGGCAGAAAAGTCGAAGATCGGCTTGTATCTCACAACAACACCACCCGAATACACTTTCATGCCAATCCAACTGCCTCCCTTGTTTGGCTTCTTCAAGGGAATCGATATCCCCGCCGGAAAGTCAGATTATCTCATTGAAGATTCGTGGACACTCCCTTGCGATGTGATCGCCTTTGGGGTCAATAGTCATGCCCACTATCTAGGGAAAACCATGCAACTCACAGCGAAGTTACCAGATGGAAAGGAAATGGTTTTGCTCAATATTGAGGATTGGGATTTTGCATGGCAGGAGCAATACCGCTTCACGCAACCTCTTCAACTTCCACAAGGGACGAAACTCGAAGCACGTATTCGTTATGACAATTCGAGTTCCAATCCAAGGAATCCATTTTCTCCACCGCGTCGAGCCCAATTCGGCGAAGAGTCCACCGATGAGATGGGAAGCATTAGTCTCATGGCTTACCCCAAGAACAACTCGGACTTTGAACGCTTCATGGAACAATATCGACTGCACGTCCGCGAACAAATGTCGCTGAAGCCGTTGTTCACAACTCGATTGCGATTGTTTGGTCAGTAGAGGCGAACGGCCTTGATTCACCAGTAACAGGATGAGACTGCTTGTGGTTTATGGACGTTCGTAGGTTAAGGTACCGAGAATGTTTTCGGTGCGCCACAACTTGGCGGATTTATCAACGGAGCCGCTAACCAAAAAACTTCCATCAGGCGAGAACGCAAGTGTGGGAACGAATCGTTTATGAGCGTTCCAGCTGGCAAGCAGTTTCTTTTCCTTCAACGACCAAACCTTGATTCCGTTAAGACATCCGACTGCGACATAATCTTGATTGGGATGAATGGCGATGCCAAAAGCCCCATCGCTGTCGTTCTTAGTTTCCCACAGCAACGTGCCGTCACTGATTTGGTGAAACTTGATCTCGCCGGCGCTGCTGGAGGTCGCGACAAACGACTCGTCCGCCGAAAAAGCGATTCCGCGAACCGTATCTTTGTGTTCGATCGTTAATGAATTAGGTTCGCCTGTTTCCAGTGAATAGAGCTTCACCACAGGTTTGCGCGAATCAGAGTGTTCGGCGAGAGCCACCCACTTGGCAGACAATGCATGAGTGCCTTCGATGGATGTGAATCGCGTCTTTTGTCGCCACTTCGGTTCCGATGAATCGGCAGAAATGCGGGCCAATGTTGTTTCATCGATCATCGTGATCGCGTCGGTTTTGTTGAGTGGTTGATAAAAGTTCGAAACACTCCAACTGCATTCGATCGGTTTTGGAAAGAGCAAAGAGTCATCGAAACATGCCAAACCGTCTTCCTGTTTGGCAACCAAGATTCGCTGATTTTCGGAATCGGCACACGCAAACGCATACCCGTTGTCCATTCCGTCGCTCAGAAGCTCTGACTTCATCAACGGCTTGTTCGGTTCGACTTTCGAGATGGTCAGTTTATTCAGGTCAACGACCAAGAAACTTTTGCCATCTTTTAGGAACTGAACATCAGTGATTTCTGTGTCCGATGTTAGGGTGACGACTGGAACAAGTGGTGCTTTGCTGGTTCCACACGAGGTGCATGCCGTCAATACAATCATCAAACACGGCAACATTCGCCAGCATCGAGACATGAGGAAATCCATTAGGTGGTTGGCTTGGGGCTAAGTTCAACGGTGCAGCTTGAATAAGATCTCAGGCCTTCCAGTCCTAACATCTGGCTGAACGAAGCGTCAGAAACGCTTTTCTACGCTCACCCGATATGAGGATCTCGACTACCTTCGTTTGGGGAACGAAGCTTACTCAAAAGTAACATAGAACAGGTTTTAGTCTCGTCTATTCAAAGATCGAAAATTCATCGATTTTGTATAAGACGGTCGAACCCCATTCGGTTCTCTTTCAGAGCCGAAATGATATCCGTAGGCACGGCGCCATCTTCCAAGAGGCACCAGCCGGTAAATTCCTCACTTTTACATTGAACTAATCTAGGGAAAAGTTCAGCCCAGGGATAGTTGTTTTTTCCTTCGCGCAAATCATGAATGTGCACTGTCCCTAGTCTCGCTTCGAGCATGGCAAAGTTGGCCGCAAAACCAGCTCCGTGAAGATCGTTGGGGTTACAGTTCCAGCAAACCACAACGTTGGGATGGTCGGCAACATCCATAATGGTCTTCATATTCGGAATTTCTTGAGTCCCTGCTCCATGGACCTCGACCCGGATTTGAATGCCAAATTCAGCGGCGTACTTTCCTACAACCAGGAGTGCCTTGCCAATTTGCTCGAGTGTTTTTTCTACTGGGACATCTTTGGGAAGCCCATTGGGACGCACTTTAACTCCACTACCGCCGACTTGGTGACAGAGGTCCACCCAAGCTTTGGTTTCATCGATATTTTTTTGAACAATACTTTGGTCAACTGCGTGATATTCACAAGCACTACCTAAGCCAACTAAAGTTACCGCAGAATCGGCGAATCGCTTCTTCACTTCCATTCGCCTAGCCAAATCGATTTCAATTTCCACGCCATGTTTATGAGTGCTTCGAAGTTCAACACCTTCGATTCCTGCCTCCGTACAATTCTGAATCAACTCAGGCACGGTCCAGTCTTTACCCCATTGATAGGTTACCAAGCCGAGGCGCAACTTTGCTGCATGGCTCACCGCGAACAAATCTTTCGGAAGTGTGGTCGCCATAGTTCCACAAGCCAATCCCGCTGCGCTACCCGCCAAGAATCTGCGCCGTGTTTGCGCATCATGATTAACCGTCATAATCCCACCCTTCGTTTGCTGACTGTGATTTGAGCGTATTATCGCACACTGCAAAATCGTTGCCGATCACTATGCAAGAACGGAACGCACCGCTTTACCGCCACCACCGATTTTGAAGGGACGACCATTTGGTGAAAAGTGTTCTTTATCGGTATCGATTCCCAGGGCGGCAGCAAGTGTGGTATTGAAGTCGGCTATGGAAACGTGATCCGATGCAACGGTTAGGCCATCTTCATCGGAGGAACCATGAACGACGCCTGGCTTAATCCCCGCCCCCGCCAAGACAAAACTAAACGCACCAGGATGATGGTCGCGGCCAGTGTTCTCGTTGATTTTAGGCGTGCGGCCGAACTCCGTTTGAAGGGCGATTACTGTCGAATGAATGAGCCCGGTTGCTTTCAGGTCATCCAGTAATTGGCTAAAGGCTTGGTCCAATTGACCACCTTTGACAGGCATTTCATTGAAGATTTGTTGGTGCATATCCCAACCCTCCAATTCCACTTCGACGCATCGCACACCTTCTTGAAGTAAGCGTCGAGCCAGCACGCAGCCTTGTCCAAACCGATTCGCTCCATAAGCCGTTAAAACGTTTTCGGGCTCCTTCTTGATATCGAACGCTTCCAAATCTTTGCTACCCATAAACTTTACCGCTTGTCGATAAAGTTCGTTGTACGCGTCGAGTTCGGTCCCTTGATATTTGTTCTGAAAACTGATGTCGAATTTGCGGGCCAACAATAACCGACGTTTGAAGTTGTCTTCTGAAAGATAAGCGGGCGATTTGATATTCTCCAAGCCACGACTGGCATCTGCTACGGGGACCGGCAAGAATTTGGGGTCCAAGAAACCCGCATTGGGATGCTCGTTTCCATTTCCCACCAACACGCTGGGAGGTAAGGACTTGCTTAACTGACCTAACGACATCGTGGTCCAGGCAGCTAAGCTTGGATGCTGAATGCTGTTTATCTTCTTGTAGCCTGTACGCATCAAATACGTACCTTGCTCATGATCTCCCGTTTCGGTACTCATCGAGCGGATAACGGCCAATCGATCCGCCATCGCTGCTAGTTTGGGAAGTGCTTGACCAAACTTCACGCCACTGATTTTGGTTTGAATCGCTTCCGTTGTACCTTGAACTTCCCGACCAGGCTTCGGATCAAACGTATCGAGATGACTCATCGCACCGCGCATTGTCAACAACAGCAACTGTTTGGCTTTACCTGTCGGTGGATCTGCGGCCTGCAGAATCGGCTCGAGCCATGGCAACATGTTAACGCCGAGCAACGTCGCTGCTGTGCGGCCAAAAAAACTGCGTCGTTCCATCGGCTGATCAAGCATCGATTCGAATGGATGATTCATAGCGGGTAACAACTGGCTATAGAGGTTAGGAATCGCGTTAAAAATTCGTAGATTTTCTATTGAATAAAGAGAAATTCGCGAGTGTTCAAAAGTGCCCAGAGAACATTCCCGTATCCCACTTCCGAACGGACATTGTGATTGATTTCGTCCTTGGCCAAATCGCGATCGGTTGAAGAAGGTTTGCGAGTAAGGACCGACAAGAACAAAACATCAATCGCGTTTTGAGGACCTGCTTCCACCATGTTGTCATAAACGACGGAGTCTTTCTTTAACATGATGTGTGTGATAGGTCCATTGAACATCGCTAAGATCTGTGGAACCGTAGCAACCTCTCTGCCACCTTCAATCGTTTCGCGATCGCTTTGCCCAAATTGACGTAAGAAGTGCCCAAGCGGAAGAGGTGTTGGTATCTCGCTGGCTCGAACCAGTAACTGCCCTTCAAATCCACATAGTTTCTGGCGTTCCGTATTGAGATAAGCGGGAAATAGACTTTGGGTATAGCGACTGCTAGCTGCTTCTGCATCGGCCAATTGCACTTTCGACCAATCAATATCTACCATCGTGATGTAGTCCTTTGCCGTTGGACGCTGGAAGGACCAAGGGTTATACGCGATCAAAGTCAACAACGAATCCCACAATTGCTCCGCCGTCATACGCTTGAGGACTGGACCAGAGAAGTGAAATGGTTTCGTTTCTGAACTTTCACGGACCAATGCCTGACGCTGGTACGCTTTCGTATTGACGATGATCCGAACAAATTCCCGCAGATCAAAATTCAGACGCAACATCTCATTGGTCAAATGTTCCAACAGAGCTTCATTGGAAGGTTTATTGTTGTCGTTGAAATCATCGACAGGCTCAACAATGCCAAGACCCATCATCTTCTTCCACATGCGGTTGGCTATGTTACGGGCGAATTGGCGATTGTCTCGGTGTGTCACCCAAGAAGCAAATTGTTGGCGCAAATCGGCGGTTGATGCCGAAGTTGGGACCTCGCCCCATAGAACTTTGGGTTTCACAACATCATTCGGTTTGCCGTCCGAATATTGATAATCATGTGGAAGCTTGAGAGGTCGATTGGCAAAGTTAATGGAAAACGCGTTGGCATTGACCAATTGTTGGAACTGACCTGGTATCTTCCCATCTGGAGCTTTGGCGCGGGCTTGCTTGATCAGCTCTCCCGGATTGGTGCCTCCCTTTTTGAACATCGGATCATTATTGTTGACTCGAAACTGAATGCCCGATGTAAAGGCCGCTAATTCATAGAATTGTTTTTGGGTCCAGTCGTCAAAAGGATGATCGTGGCATTGAGCGCAGCCGATTTGTTTACCTAAAAAGACTCGCACCGTGTTGTCGATATAAGGCAAAGGCATGCCTTGATCACGCAATTGAAATCCGGCGGCCGGATTTTGCCAAACCTTGCCGTTGGCTGTCAGCATCTCTTGAACCCATTGGTCGTAGGGTTTGTTCGAGGCAAGCGTCTCTTTCACATAATTCAAATAGGGATCAAGAAAGAGGTTTCCATTGGGACGCTCGGTAAGACGCAGTACGTCGGCCCAATAGTTGTAAGAATGCGAAACGTAATCTGGACTCTCCAGCAAATCGTCGATCAACTGCACACGTTTCGATTCCGATTTGGAATCAATAAACTTTTTGGCTTCGTCATATGTTGGAATACGACCCCCAAGTTCCAGATAGACTCGTCGCACAAACTGGTCGTCACGCAGCGCCGGTTGGGGTTTCTCTCCGTTTTGTTCCAAGCCACGATCGATTAAAGCATCGATTTGTGAAGCTGCCGATTGAACATCGGCTCGCCGAGTACGATCTACCTTGGCAACTTTGAATGGCGCATTCTGAGGAGCACGCAGAATACTGTCAGGCAACGGGAGCTTTTCGATCCGCGTTGTTCCAGGTTTGGGTGTAGAGGGTTTCGTTGATTTAGTACTGGGTTTGCTCGATGATTTATTGTTGGCTTGAAAACCGAAGCTAGTCCCACAGGTAACGGAAATACAACTCAGCCAAATACAGATCACTGCAGCGCAGGAAATTCGTAACGTTCCCATCAGTTCCCTCATGTTGTCGCTGGCAAAAGATAAGACGGTGTGCCAACCGTGCAGACATGCACGTAAGCCTAGTATAACGAGGGGTAGCAATGGACAAAATCAGAATCCGCAGCGACGGGTGAGAAATCCGTCGAAATCGGGGCTTATGGATCCACGATTTCAAGGTCGTTCGGGTGGCTGATCTCGACCTGCTTGCGGCCATTGTAGAGCGTTACTTTTCCTCGAAATCGGATCGTTTTGTTTAAGAACGATTCCAGCGTCGCACCATCCCATTTATCGTGGGCGGCAGAGTCCAGGAATACAGCAGTCAGATTGTTTTCCTGTCGAAAATCCAGTTGAGAATTGAGAAGAATACGATCTGGATTGCGGATCGCCCGACCAGCCTTAACCAGCATCTGGACCTCGACGCGCTCCCCTTCAGCAATGGAGAGGACAGCTTGCGGAGTCAACACACCTGCCGGCGCGGGTGTGTCTGCTTTGGGTGCATTCAGCACGCTTAACGGAAAACGAGTCTGAACGGCCACTGATTCGCTTTCCTCACGCAGTTGCAAACGGATCATCGGGTCTGGTAAAGACCAATCAATTTCAATCGTGCCGAAATGGTCGCCCCATTGCAACGCAGCCAATCGTTTGCTGTTCACTTCGGTTGTACGCCATTTTTTGTTGGCTTGATTTAATCCGCTAGCTGTAATGTCATGCAATGGATAACCCACGGCTCGAGTATCGAGCGATATTTCTCCGAGGTGTCGATCGCCACTCAGAAGGATGACACCACTCGCTTCACATTTGCGAATCAATTGATAGAGGCGTTCGCGTTCTTCAGGGAAATTGGCCCATTTCTCATAAGGATGTTCATCGCTTAGGACTTGGATGCTGCTTCCGATGATTCGCACCTCAGCCGGTTGCTTGAGTTGCTCTTCCAACCATTTCCATTGCGTCTCACCCAGTATCTGCGCTTCAGGGCCTGCGGCCGTTTCGTACGGAATGGTTCGGGTTCCCGGCAATGGTGTGGCCGACTTCTTTAATTCGGTTCGAAAGTAACGCGTGTCCAAGAGAATGATCTGCGTTCGTTTGCCAGTCGGGCCAATGATCTTCGCATCATAGAGGCCCTGCTGTTTTCGCTTAGGCGAATCTTTGGGGGTTCCAAAGAAGTCATGAAAAATCTCTGCAGATACATCTTTGTGAACCCATTCAACCCCAGCATCATTGTTGCCAAAGTCATGATCGTCCCAAACGGCCATGATCGGTGTGTTTTTTTGAACCTGGGCGAAGCCGTTATCTTTTCGCAGTAACTCGTATGCTTCGCGGATCCGCTCCGGTGTCGATGGTACCAAGCGGCCATCCACCACGTCCGCATAAATGTTGTCGCCAAGAAGTAAAAGCAAATCAGGTTTGTATTCGTTGACTTCGTTCCAAATGGGGCACGCATTTTGTTGAGTCGCACACGAACCAAACGCAATGCGAGTCAGCGGCGCATCGGAAGTGCCTTGAGCCAAGAGTAAGTCTTGAGTTTGAAAGCTAATCCAAACCATTAGCAAGAAGCGACTCAGTTTGCAGAAGGCGATTGAGGTGTTCACGATTACATCCAAAAAATCTTCAGGGCAACGATATCCGACAACTACCAAGTTACCGAAAATCGGCGCAAACGGCACCCTTGGCCATCGAAAAGCTTCATAGACATTTTATGGAAACCAGATTGGCGACGTGGCAGGTTGATGGGGCTAGGGGACGAATGGACAGTGGTGGGCGTGCGAGATTTAGTAATGGCAGAACCTAGAACGCCACGCTATACTTCCTCATCCTCTCTTCGATCACCGGCTGAACCATTCATCCGGTGCAACTCATCCAAAAAATCATTAGACGCGATGCACGAATGTCTCAGGAAAATTCTACCGTTACCAATTCCCAGAATATGACCAAGCCTAAGAAACGCTGGATGACAGCTGTGCTGTTACTGGTGCTGCTCGGCGTAGGGCTCTATGCAGTCGATCGATCGGTCAACGGTAAGTTTTTTCAAGCCGTTAAAAACACCACTCTCACGACCATCGGTGGTGGTATGAATGATGAGCAAAAACAAAGTGTCGACAAATTCGAGAAGCGCTTGAACGACCTTCGTTCCCAGCGCGACGCGATTGCGAAAGGCGAAGTAGCAGTTCCTGCTGCAGGCAACAAACCTGCAGAAGATAAGCCAGCTGAGACTCCAA
>Ga0075158_10000643_pt1 | contig 28325 bp, 28 predicted proteins | sample JI91814BDNA_FD_70968 | JGI IMG/M metagenome (GOLD analysis project Ga0075158, IMG submission 70968) | Wastewater effluent complex algal communities from Wisconsin, to seasonally profile nutrient transformation and Carbon sequestration -... | ecosystem: Engineered > WWTP > Effluent > Algae... | reverse complement strand
ACCTTGAGCGGGTCGAAATACATGACCATCCGCAGCACCTGCAGGATGTAGCGGTAGGCGTCATTGACGAAGTGGAATTTGCTGGTGCCGGAGCGCTTGGCATAGGCCGTCGGGACATAGCGGATGTCGTGCTGATTGGACAAGAAGGCGATCGTGATCGTGGTGACGCACGAGAAGCCGGCCGGGAGCAGCCGCAGGTAGGGCAGGGCGACGCTGCGGCGGAAGGCGCGCAGGCCGGAGTTGAGGTCCGGGATCTGCTGGTTGGTCAGTCGCTCGGCGATCTTGCGGATCAACCACTTCGCGGGGACGCGGGCCCACTTGTGGGTGCCCTCCTCGGTCGTGCGGGCGCCGACGACCTGGTCGTAGGTCGGGTCGTCGAGCAGGATCCGCACGAGCTCGGGGATGCGCTCGTTCTCATAGGTCATGTCCGCATCGGTCCACACGACGATCTCGCCGTATGCCTGCTGGGTCCCGATCCGCCGGGCCGTGCCCGACCCGCCGTTGCGACGGAAGGGCATCAAGCGGATATTCGGGTCGTCGTGGGCGGCCCCCGTGAGGACCTCGAGGGTGTTGTCGGTGGAGGCGTCGTCGATGCAGAGCAGTTCATAGCTCAGGCCGCTGGCCAGCATCGCCGCCGTGATGCGCTCGATCTCCAGCAGGACGTGCTCGCCCTCGTTGTAGCACGGCAGGACAATGGTCACGAGGGGGCGCCGGGCCGGGTCCGGCACGGCAACAGCGGTCTCGACGGTCGGGGTGACGAACTCGGTCATGGTGGTTACGAGGGTACCCGGCCGCGCCCGCGCGCTTGTCAGGCCGGGGCCGGGGCGAGCCAGACGTCCAGGGTCAGCGGCACCAGGGACGCGGGACGCTCGATCAGCAGGCGGGGCTCTTCGAGGACGGTGACGTCGACGGCCTGGGTGGGGGTCGCGCCCAGGGCCGTTAGCGCGTCGGCAGAGTCCGCGGCGAGCAGGATCAGGCGGGAACCAGCCGGGAGGGCGGCGGCGATCTCGGACACAGCGGACCGCAGCGCTGCCGGGTCGCGCCGCAGGACGGTGGTCGTCGACAGGGCCGGACGGCCGCACTGCCCACGCACGACCTGGGGCCACTCGTTTGCGGCCCGCGAATCGACGGCCAGCACGACATCGCCGTCGACGAGGGCATGACAGACCGAGACGATCGCGCTCAATGATCCGCGCTCGACCCGCTCCGTCCGGTGCGGCCAGCTCGCGAGCGCGGTCGGCACGGCCAGCGCGGCGACGCAGGCGGCCGCCAGGATCCGGAACGCCCGCCGGTGCCGAGCGGGCCCGCAGCGCCACAGCCATGCGGCGGCCGCAACCACCAGGACGACGACAAGCGGGATCGCGATCACCAACCGCCGCTCGGCCCACGGATGGTCCGGCGTGATCCCGGGCCGGTAGAGCGTCAGCAGCGTCGAGCCCGCGGCCACCACCAATGGCCCGGACCATGCCGGCAGAACCTCATCCGCCTGCCACGCCAGCGCCATCCGACGCACCCCCCAAGCCAGGGCGACGAGCGCGGTCACCAGGGCGATCGGTCCGACCCACCAGGCCAGCCAGGTGACCGATTGCTCGGCATAGGTCCGGCCGCCGTCGATTGGCAGTCCTTGACGCAATTGCAGGCCCGCAACCACGTGGGAGCCGGGGTCCTCGGCGCTCTGCCGCACCGTCGTGACCAGGGGTCGCAGGGCCAGGGCCACGCCGATGACCAGCACCGCGATCATCAGGGCGGCGGACAAGGAGCGACGAGCGGCGTCGGGCAGGCCCATCCCTCGACGAGCCGCCACGAGGGTCGCCGCACCGGCCAGCGCTAGCACCACCGCAAGGGCCACGAGCGGCACCAGGCTCGCGGCAATGCTCCCGAGGTACTCGCGGGACAGGGCCAACCCAGCCGCAAAGGACACGCCGACACCGATGCCTGCCCCCGCCAGTAGGGCTCGCGGCCACCTGCGCTCCTGGATCGCCCCGAGAGCGGCCACCGGGATCAGAAGCATGGCCTCGCGCAGTCCGTCGATGCGCACCAGGCAGGTCCCGCCGATCAGCAGCCCGGCCATGAGCGCGGCCCGCCGGTCCTCGTGCCGCGCCGCGAGCACACAGCCGAGCAGCCCGGCTGCGAGCGTGACCAAGGCCAGTGGCTCGGAGTAGGTCGCCCGGGCCACGTGCAGCATCGGGAAGGTCAGCGCGGCCAGCGCGCCGGCGACCGGTCCCCACCACGGCCCGACCGTGACGGCGGCCAGGATCGAGAGCCCGAGGACGCCGAACGCCGACAACCACGCCGGCTGCACGAGCATCGCGCCGATCCCCCCGATCCAGTCACCGAGCGAATAGATCGCGGCCGGCCCGATCACGAACTGCGGTTCGATCGCCGGCGCCCCGGCCGAACCGACCTGATAAAAGGCCGGACTCGCCAGCGTGATGCCGGGGATCCCGAGAACCGCCGCCCCACCGAACGCGGCCGGATCGATGGCCAGCACCCGGTGCCCAGTCTCGGCCAGGGCCAGGGCCGCTTGCAGATTGGACCCGGCGTCCCGTCGCGGCAGCACTTGCCCGTTGTGGGTGGCCGCCGCCCACCAGCCGGCGGCCAGGGCAACCGCCAGCATTGCGAGCGCCGGCCCGACGCCGATCGGCACCGGGCGCACCGGGCGGACCAGCAGCGCCAATCCGGCCAGCATCACCGCGAGCAGGGGCCAGACGACCAGCGGCCGCCACCACCCGAGCCCCCCGAGCACGGCTGCCAACGCCGAGGTCGCGACAAGGAGCGAGCCGAGCACCAGCAGGGCCCGCTGCACGACGTCCCCGATTGCGGTCACGGCGGCCAGCCTAGACAGCACCACCGACTCCCCACCTACGATGCCTCGGTGCGCCCCGACCACCTCCTCCCCCACCTGCTGCGCAGCGACCCTGCCCGGCCGCGCATCACGTGTTACGACGACCGCACCGGCGAGCGCATCGAACTCTCCGCGCGCGTCCTGAACAACTGGGTCGCCAAGGCCGCGAACCTGCTGCAGGAGGAGTTCGACGCCGGCCCGGGCACCGTGGTCGCGATCGACCTGCCCCCACACTGGCGCACGCTCTACTGGACGCTGGCCGCCTGGGCCACCGGGGCGACGGTGAGCCTGCCGCCACCGGCGACACCGGATGTCCTCGTGACAACGGACCCGGCCGCTCCCACCGACGCCCCGCTCGTCGTCGTCACCCTCGCGGCGCTGGCCCGCCGGGCCACATCCACCCTGCCCGCCGACGCCGTCGACGAGGCCCGCGAACTCGCCGGCTTCCCCGACACCTTCGGCGCTTTCCAGGAGGCCGCCGACTCCGATCTCGCCCTGGTCGCGGCCGGCGAGTCCAGCACCTATGCCGATCTTGCGGCCTACGTGCGCGTCACCGGCATGGCCCGAGCGCGTGTCCACACCGAGACCGAGGACCTCGAGACCTTCCTGCTCCTGGCGATCAGGACCTATGCGGCCGACGGCTCGCTCGTGCTGACGGTCGGCGGCCCCGCCCCCGCCGACCGGCTGCGCGCCGAGGGCGTCGCTAGCTGAGGGCCCGTTCGAGCTCGCGGTCGAACTCGGCCTGCCGCATCCGCGAGCGCAACTCCTCATCCAGCGCGGCCCACGTCAGGGCGCGGATGACGCCGGTCTGGGCGATGCGGTACTTCCCCTGCACCCGCTTGACGGCGGCCAAGGTCGACGAACCGAACTCGCCGTCCTGCGTCACCCGCAGTGCCCGTTGCGCATCCTTGACCGCCTGCCCGGTCATGCCCGAGCGGAGCACGGTGGTGGTGCGGTATTTGATGAGCGGATACTGGAGGCGCTCCATCTGATTCCAGACACCTTTGTTGACCCACCCGTTGACGTTCAAGCTCCACTTCGTCTGGAACTTGCGCACTGCGGCAGTGGTCTGCGGCCCGTAATCGCCATCGACCGTCACGCCCGGCAGATTCTTCTGCGCGAGGGTGACCGCCGCGCCCGTGGCGCCCGGCTTGAGGACCGTGTCCTTGTATTTCGTGAACTCGGTGTCGACGCTCACCAGCGGCCCGGTCGCGGTCGAGCACTTGGCGGCGCTCCACGTCTTCAGTGCAACGCCGGTCCACCAACTCGTGCGCTTGCACGCGCCGTCCCAGAAGAAGCTGAAGTGGATGTGGTCGGTGTGCGGCACCGCACCGGTGTAGGTCGACCACGTCTCCGGGTTCCGATAGGCCTTCCACACCTTGTGGTTCCAGACGATGAACATGATCCCGAAGCGCCGCGCATTCGCGCCATAGACGCCATTGACCGGCTTGGTCAGCCAGGTCGTGACCGCGTCCGCGATCTCCTTGTCGGCCGCATTGCCGGCGTTGAGCATCCAGTCCAGGGCCCGGCCGTCGTAGTGCTGGCTGTCATCGGACTGGCACGGCCGCACCGTCCCGTAGGAGAGCCGGTTGTAGTGCGTCGACATCAGCGTGGCGAAGTCGGCGACACCCGCTTTGGTCACCTGATCGCAGGTCGTCTGCGGTTCGTAGCTCGGGTCGAGCACGTCGACGGCCGAGGGCAGCGGCTGGGGTGGGGTGGGCGGCGGGGGAACCGCGGCATACGCGGCGATGGGGACGAATCCGAGCGCGGCCGCGGTGGCGGCGACAGCGACGCGACGAGGGCGTATGGGCACGGGTGGACACTCCTGGATGAGCCGGCTGCGTCGAGCCGGGGCCGTCGCGGGACGACACGCGGGCGGCGGCCGCCGTCGGTGGCGGGCCGCATCATTTGTCCCACGAGTCACACCGAAAGGCAAGGCCCAGGGGCGTGTCTTCAGGCACGGCATACAGTGAGGTCATGGACAAAGTCGTCGTCAATGCCGCCGACGCAGTCGCCGATATCACCGACGGCGCCACCCTCGCCGTCGGCGGTTTCGGGCTGTGCGGAGTTCCCAGTGTCCTGATCCAGGCGGTGCACCACGCCGGCCCTGTGGGGCTGACCGCGGTCAGCAACAACTGCGGTGTCGACGACTGGGGCCTGGGCATCCTGCTTGCCGACCGCCGGATCGCGACGATGATCAGCTCCTATGTCGGTGAGAACAAGGAGTTCGAGCGGCAATTCCTCGCCGGCGAACTCGAAGTCCACCTCACACCCCAAGGCACCCTCGCCGAGAAGCTGCGCGCGGGCGGATCGGGGATCCCCGCCTTCTACACCGCGACCGGCGTGGGCACCCAGATCGCCGAGGGCGGTCTCCCCTTGCGGTATGCCGCGGACGGCACCATCGCGCTCGCCTCACCGCCGAAGGCGACGGCCGAGTTCACCGTGGGCGGCGAGACGCGCACCTACGTCCTGGAGGAAGCGATCTCGACCGACTTCGCGCTCGTGCGGGCGTGGAAGGGAGATCGACACGGCAATCTGATCTACCGCTCGACAGCCCGCAACTTCAACCCGCTCGCCGCGATGGCCGGCCGGGTGACGATCGCCGAGGTCGAAGAGCTGGTCGAACCCGGTGAGCTCGACCCGGACCAGATCCACACCCCGAGCATCTTCGTCCAGCGCGTCGTCCCGCTGACCCCGCAGCAGGCGGCGAACAAACGCATCGAGCGCCGCACCACGCGCCCGCGCCCGGCGAGCCAGGAGGGCTGAGCGATGGCACTGACCCGCGAAGAAATGGCGGCGCGCGCGGCCCGCGAACTCCACGACGGCGACTACGTCAACCTCGGCATCGGCCTGCCCACGCTGGTCCCGAACTACGTTCCCGACGATGTGCACATCGTGCTGCAGTCGGAGAACGGCATCCTCGGCATCGGCCCCTACCCGGTCGAGGGCGAGGAGGATGCCGACCTGATCAACGCCGGCAAGGAGACCGTCACCCTGCGCCGGGGCGCCAGCATCTTCGACTCGGCGACCAGCTTCGGGATGATCCGCGGCGGCAAGGTCGACGCGGCCATCCTCGGTGCCATGCAGGTCTCCGTCACCGGCGACATCGCCAACTGGATGATCCCCGGCAAGATGGTCAAGGGCATGGGCGGCGCGATGGACCTCGTGCACGGGGCCAAACGGGTGATCGTGCTGATGGAGCACGTGGCCCGGGACGGCTCCCACAAGATCCTCGCCGAGTGCGCACTCCCGCTGACCGGCAAACGGGTGGTCCAGCGGATCATCACCGACCTGGCGGTCATGGACGTCACGGATGCCGGCTTGGTGCTGCGCGAGCTCGCGCCGGGCGTCAGCGTCGACGAGGTGCGCGCGGCGACCGGGCCCGAGTTGACGCTCGACCTGGAATGACCGTGCCGGAGGCGTACTACCTGCCCCTCGGCGAGGGGCGCTTCGAGTCGACCACCGCGACGCAGAGCCCGTGGGATTTCGCGGCCCAACACGGTGGCCCGCCGTCCGCCTTGTGCGTGCGCGAGATCGAGCGCCATCACGACGACCCCACTATGCGCGTCGCCCGCTTCACCGCGGACTTCCTGGCACCCATCCCCCAGGGCGTATGCCGTGTCACCACCCGCACGGTCCGCCCCGGTCGGCGGGTGGCGCTGGTCGAAGCCGAACTCACCTTCGGTGAGCGGGCAGCGGTCGTCATGCGCGCCTGGCTGATCCACCGGGAGGACGACCGGGCCGAGCCGGCCGACTGGGCGCCGCCCGCGCGCGGGCTGCCCGGCCCCCAGGAGCAGCGCTATTTCCCCGGCATGGACCCGGCGTGGGGCTACGGCCGCAGCATCGAATGGCGTTGGGCGAGCGGCGCTTTCGACATCGAGGGGCCGGCCGCGGTCTGGGCCCGGCCGCATACGGCAATCGTGGCGGGCGAGGCGCCGACCCCCACGCAGCTGGTGGCGGCGGTCGCCGACTCGACCAATGGCATCAGCGCTCCGCTACATCTCGACGGTTGGCTGTTCATCCCGCCGAGCATCACCGTCACCTGCCTTCGGCCCGCCGAGGGCGAGTGGATCTACCTCGATGCGGCGACCCACGTCGCTGCCGACGGGATCGGCGTCGCGCACGCGACCATCTCGGACGCGCGCGGCTTCGTCGCCTATGCGACCCAGCCGGTGCTCATCGACCGCCGCTGATCAGGACTCGGCGGCCGCCTGCACGCTCGCGTCGTCCACATGGCTCGATCCGCCGATGACCGTCAGCGTGCCGAGCCAGTTCAGCGTCTGCAGATAGCGCGCCACGGCGCTGGGCAGATGGTCGTGGATCGCCAGCACCGTCGGCCGGCCCAGCGGCGCGCCGAGCAAGGCATCCATCAAGAAGCCGTCGTCGCCGGCGGCCAAGACCACCTTGCTCCCGGGCATCTTGGGTGCGAAGAAGCCCGCGACGGCGACCGAGACTTCATAGCGATTGGCGCCTGATAGGCGGATCGTGGTGATGCCGCGCTTCTGCAGCGTGGAGACCACCAGTCCCGACACCGATGCGGGACCGCCCACGACCTGGGTGGTCGTGGGCTTCAGCGTGTCGATCGCCGCTGCGGCAGCCGCGCCGAGGTCCGCCGCCGGCGTGAACAGGATCGGCGAGCGCGTGCCGACGGCCGGGCCACCGACGCTGACGGCGTCCGGCAGGGCGGCACCGCCGACGACGACGGCATTGGTGACCGGCTTGATCTGGCCCATCCGCAGCGCGACATTCTTCGACACCTCGTAGCGGTCCGCGCCGTCGATCCGGCTCACCGTCAATCCCCGCGCCGTCAACTGGTCGAGCACCCGCTGATCGACAGAGTTGGCGCCTCCGATGATCACGGCGTACTTCAGGGACGACACCCGGCGATTCAGCTCACCGACGGTCGGCATCGGCAAGGCGTACTGATCGGTGAGCAGCAGAGGCGCACCAAGCGTCTTCGCCAGCGGCGGCGCGGCAACGGCGTCGGGCAGCTTCGCGGGGTCGGCACTGACGAGCACCACGGTCTGCGCATCCACTGGGACACTGCGCGCGACCGCCGCCGCCAGGGCGCTCTGATCTGCTCCCGTCACCCGTTCCACGCGGTGCCGGACCCAGGAGGAGGGCAGACCGAGCCGCGCGGCGAAGGTCGTCCCCGCCACCTTCCCGGTTGCTCCGTTGCCGGCATACGCATAAACGGTGCCGAGCGCATGGGCCTGGGTGCGCCTGCTCAGATCGAGACGGGCGACATCCGACACACCGGCCGCCGCCGCCAGGTCGGCCCCGGAGACAGTGCGCGTCCACGACAGATGGGGATTGCCGGGTTTGGTCGACCACGGATCCGCGGCACTGATCAGATAGGGCAGCGCCGTCCCCCACGCCTCAGCGCTCGACTGCGTCCACCCGCCATTGCTCGGCGAATAGAAGGCGCGGATCACGCTGCCGGCGTATTTCGGGACCTGACCGGTCGTCGCGCTGCCACCCGAGCGCACGGCGGCCTTCCACGCGTCCCAGGTAGGGAGATTGCCGCTCGCCGGGTACCCGGCGAACACCTGGTCGTCCGTGTTGTTGTAGACATGGCAGCCGCATGAGGGGCGCAGGCCGTCCTTGATCTTGCTCAGCGCATAGGCGCGCGCGGCCGCGGCTTGGGCTTGCAGCGCACCGGCCGGCCACGACCAGGGCATCTCCGCGATCCGGTCGAGATACTCATCGTGCAGTCGCACCCGCAGTCCGACCTGCACGGCCGTCCCGGTGTCCGAGGGGGTCACGGTGAGGATGCCGACGTCAAAACGGTTGGTGCCGACTTTGGCCAGAGTCTTACCGTCGGCGAAGCGCATCGTGACCGTGCCGCCGCTGACTGTCGTCCGGCCGGTGCACGCGGCGCACGACGCGGTCACGGTGGACCCGGATCCGGTGAAGGTCACGCTCGTGCTGGCCCCACCGGACATGGTGACGCCCCCGGCACTGACCGTGAAGGCCCCGCCGCCGGCCGCGAGTGCCGAGGTCGTGACCGTCGAACTGGTCACGTGGTCCTGGACATTGACCACCAACGTCATCGCGTCGGCGGCCGGGCCCATCGTGGTGCCCGGATAGTAGAACTTCAGGATCTGCGCGGCCTTCCACCCGGCGTTGGCCTGGGCGAGCGCGCCGTACTGGCTCATCCCCACGCCATGCCCGGCGCCCGCTCCGGTGATCGTCCAGTTCGCGGCCGCGGCAGACCCGGCGCTGGGCGTCTGCGCCCGGTCGACCCCCCATTGGCCGTATGCCGCACCCCCTCGCGCAGCGCTGGGCGCCGCCGTCGCCGCCGGCACCGACACGGTAGCGAGGGCGATCACAGCGGCACCGGCCGCGGCACGCAGGCCGCGGACAGCGGCATACCGGCGAGTGGTCATAACGATCCTCCAGTTCGTGGATCGGCGATCCGTCCGCGCGCCAGTTCCGGCGGCGAGGAGAGATAGCCGACCCCCCATGCCCAGTGCATGACGGCCAGCGCGACCGGCGTCAACGCGCGCGTGCGGGGATTCTCGCCGCGGGCGGCGAGGAGTCCCCCCACCGTCACAGCCCCCGCATACGCCGTCGGAACCAACCATGCCGGACGCCACACTAACCCCACAAGTCCCGCGGCCGCAGTCCCGAGCACCATGGTCGGCGGCGCGAGATAGCGCAGATTGATCGAGCCCTCGTGGTGCCGGGCGATGACATGGCGCCACCGGCCGTAGTGGAAGTATTGCCTGGCCAGGGCACCGGGCGTGCTCCGCGGGCGGTAGGTGACGACCAGGTCGGGTGTGAACCAGATCCGCCCGCCGCGGGCTCGGATGCGGTGGTTCATCTCCCAGTCCTGCGCTCGCTCGTAGTGCTCGTCGAAGCCGCCGACGGCGACCAGGGCGGCCCGCCGGAAGATCCCGAGATAGACAGTTTCGGCGGGGCCGGCGACACCACCGACGTGGAAGGCGGCATTGCCCACGCCGATCCGGCTGCGCATCGCGGTGGCGACGGCGCGCTCGAAATCGGTGCGTCCGCTGGCATGCATCACGCCGCCGACATTGTCGGCCTCCTGGGCGATCAGGGTCGAGACGCCGATGCGCAGGTAGTCGACCGGGATCTCGGCGTGTCCGTCGACCCGCGCGATGATCTCGCCGCGCGAAGCCCCGATGGCCGCGTTGAGGGCGGCCGGCGTCTTGCCGGTGGGGTTGGGGACGAGACGAATGCGCGCGTCGCGGCCCGCGAGCACGGCGGCCACCTCGTCGGTCCGGTCGCTCGATGGGCCGAGCGCGAGCACGATCTCCACCTCACCGGGGTAGTCCTGAGCCGAGATCATCGCGACCGCATCGGCCAGGTGCCGCTCCTCGTTCAGGATGGGCACGATGACCGACACGAGCGGCCATTCGGTGGGCAAATCTGCAGTCTGCGGCGTCGGCACGCCCCAAGTATCCCGGCTCGGGTCAGGTCGGGCGTTTACCCTGTCCGGCATGACCCGGCCCGTCGAGCGTTTGGTGCGCACGTGAGCGATCGCTTCGACGGACGTGACACATCGGGCGACGCGCGGGCCATTCCCCAGCGGCGCCGGACGCCGTCCGCGACTCCCCCCGCACCGCCCGTCGGCGACCGCACCCAGGCGCTGCCCACCCAGCCGCGCGACCCGTATGTCGGCTGGCACGACGACGATTTCGACGCTCCCCCCGCGTGGTCACACCGGCCGGAGCCGACGATGCCCACCGGGCCGGCAGCTCCGCCGGCCAGGCCGAGCCGGCCCGAGCGGCTGGTTCCGCCACCGAGGCCGCGGGGCACCGGGCATACGGTTCGGCGGGTCGTGGCGTTGCTGCTCGTGACCGCGATCGCCTGGGTCGCGGCGACGATCTGGGCCGTCCACGGCGCCTGGTCGAGCGTTGGGCGCGTCGATGCCACCCCGGCCGACGGCCACATCTCCGACACGGCCGGTAGCAACTACCTGATGGTGGGCTCCGACGCCCGCGCCAAGCTGACGCCGAAGCAGCGCAAGGAACTGGGCACCGGCTACGCCGAGGGGGCGCGCACCGACTCGATCATGGTGCTGCACACCGGCGGCGGCGATCCGACGCTGCTGTCGATCCCGCGCGACTCCTATGTGGAGATCCCGGGGCACGGGATGAACAAGATCAACGCCGCCTTCGCCATCGGCGGCCCGCCGCTGCTCGCTGCGACCATCGAGAAGTCGACGGGCCTGCACCTGGACGGCTATGTCGAGATCGGGTTCGCTGGCTTCGCCAACCTCGTCGACGCGGTCGGCGGCGTGCGGATGTGCCTACCGCACGCGATGAACGACGAGAAGGCGCACATCGACCTGCCGGCCGGCTGCCAGACGCTGAACGGCAAGAACGCCCTGGGCTATGTCCGGGCCCGCTACTCCGACCCCGAGGGCGACCTCGGGCGCGTCAAGCGGCAGCGGCAATTCCTCGGCGCCCTGATGGGCAAGATCGGCACGCCCTCGACGGTGATTTTCCCCTGGCGCCTGCACTCGATCGGCACGTCCGCGGGCAGCGCCGTCGCCATCGGCAGCGATGACGGGATGATCGGCACCTCGCGGGCGTTCCTCGGGCTGCGCGCGGTCGCCGGGGGCAAGGGCAACTCCGTGACGGTGCCGGTCTCCAACCCCGGCCTGCCGACTGCGGCCGGGCTTGCCGTCGAGTGGGACGCCGCCGGCGCCGAGCGCCTGTTCAGCGCCCTGCGAGGTGACGACGCGATCCCGGCCGATCTGCTGCCGACCAAGGCCCCTTGACGCGTCAGCGCAACAACTGGCGGGCCATGACGATCCGCTGGATCTGATTGGTGCCCTCGTAGATCTGGGTGATCTTGGCGTCGCGCATCATCCGCTCGACCGGGAAGTCTTTGACATAGCCGGCGCCACCGAGCAGCTGCACGGCGTCGGTGGTGACCTTCATCGCGACATCCGAGGCGAAGCACTTTGCCGCGGCCCCGAAGAAGGACAGGTCCCGGTCATGCCGCTCCGACTTGGCCGCGGCCACATAGACCAGTTGCCGCGCGGCCTCGAGCTCCATGGCCATGTCCGCGAGCATGAACTGCAGGCCCTGGAACTCGGCGATGGCCTTGCCGAACTGCTTGCGCTCCTTGACATAGGCCAGCGCCACGTCCAGGGCCCCCTGCGCCACTCCGACGGCCTGGGCGCCGATGGTGATCCGGGTGTGGTCGAGCGTCTTCAACGCGACCTTGAGCCCCTCACCGCGCGCACCGACCATCCGGTCCTCGGGGATGGTGCAGTTGTCGAAGAGCAACTCGCGCGTCGGGCTGCCCTTGATCCCGAGCTTGCGCTCCTTCTCCCCGAAACCGAATCCGGGGTCGGACTTCTCGACGACGAAGGCGGTGACATTCGCCCCGCGGCGACCACCGGGGTCGGTGACGGCCATGACCGTATAGAGCTCTGCCACACCGGCATTGGTGATCCACGCCTTGCCACCGTTGAGAGTGAAGGTGCCGTCGCCGTTGTCGCGGGCCTGGCAGGTCATGCCGGCCGTGTCGCTGCCGGCCTCGCGCTCGGACAGGCCGTAGGCGAACCCCTCACCCGCCGCGAGCCTGGGCAGGTAACGCTTCTTGACCTCCTCGCTCGCCGCGATCATCAGCGGCATCGAGCCGAGCTTGTTCACCGCCGGGATCAGCGACGCCGAGACATCGGCTCGCGCGACCTCCTCGATGACGATGCAGGTGGCGAGCGCGTCGGCGCCCACGCCGTCATACTCCTCGGGCACGTGCGGCGCGAAGAACTCGGACGCCACGAGCGCGTCGTGCGCCTCCTGCGGGTAGCGCGCCTGCTCGTCGACGTCCGCGGCATACGGAGCGATCTTGTCGGTCGCAATGTCGCGGATCGCGTCCCGGATCGCCTCGTGGTCCTCGGAAAGCCGGTAGGTGTCGAAGTCAGGGTTGGTCATATCGCCAGGCTAGACCGCGGCGCCGAGACCAGCCGCCGCGAGGTGACCGCGGTCATACCAGGCGCGTCAGTCGCGGCCGGGCAGGTGCCAGCGCCGGTGGTGCGGCTGCTCGGGCGAGGCGTCCGAGAGCGCCGGGATCACCTGCTGCTCGAAGAGCTCGACCCCGGAGAGGTCGTAGGCCGCCTCGGCGAAGTAGCAGATGGCATACGCCATGCCCAGGCCTTCCAAGGCGACCAGGCGCTCGGCGATCTGCTCGGGCGTCCCGACCGCGGGGCCGTTCTTGATGCCGGGCAGCTGGGCCTGCAGGATCTGGTCGGGCACGCCGGCTCGCTTGTAGTGGTCGACCAGCCAGGCGAGGCGGTCGTCGATCTCCTTCTGGTTTGCGCCGATGACAACGTTGTAGTTGGCCGTGCGGGTGATGGACCCGAAGTCGCGGCCGATGTCGCGGCAGTGCCCCGCCAAGATCGCCGACTTGGCCGCGAACCCCTCGAGCGAGCCGTCGAAGTTGGTGTAGTCGGCATACTCGGCCGCGATGCGCAGCGTCTTCTTCTCCCCGCCACCGGCGATCCACATCGGTATGCCGTTGCTCGCCGATCCGGGGGCGCTCGTGCCCTGCAAGGGGCGCGGCCAGACCTGTGCCCCATCAACCTGGTAGTGCTCGCCGGCAAGCGTGGCCGAGCCCGTGGTCCATGCCTGGCGGAAGATCTCGACGCCCTCGCGCAGCCGGCCCAGTCGCTCGCCCGCACTGGGGAAGCCGTATCCATAGGCGCGCCACTCGTGTTCGTACCAGCCCGCGCCGATGCCCATCTCGACCCGCCCCTCGGAGATCACATCGACCGTCGCCGCGACCTTGGCGAGATAGGCGGGGTCGCGGTAGCTCATGCACGTGCACATCTGCCCGAGCCGCACCCGCCCGGTCACCGCGGCAAAGGCGGACATCAGCGTCCAGGCCTCGTGCGTCGCTTCCTGGCTCGGCATCGGGACGGTGTGGAAGTGGTCGTAGACCCAGATCGACTCCCACTCGGCCTGGGCGTCGGCGCGCCGCGCCAGGCCGGCCATCACGCCCCAGTGCTGGTCGGGGTCGATGCCGGCGAGGTCCATGCGCCAGCCCTGCGGGATAAACATTCCGAATCGCATGCCCGCAACGCTACCCGCGCGTGAACTCCGCCCGGCCCACCGCCGCTTAGACTCCCCAATCGTGTCCACCCCCGCCGCACCCGCCACCATCGCCGTCGTCGGCACCTCGTATGTCGGTCTCTCGCTGGCGATGCTGCTCGCCCGGCAGAACCGCGTCTTCGCCCACGACATCGATGCCCGCAAGATCGCGATGCTGCAAGCGGGCGAGAGCCCGATCAGCGACCCGGACATCGAGCGCTTCCTGAATCAGGAGCGCCTCGACATCACCTATACGGTCAGCCCGGACGAGGCGTATGCCGAGGCCGAGTTCGTCATCATCGCGACGCCCACGAACTACGACGAGGTGACGAACTACTTCGACACCCGCTCGGTCGAGTCAGTGATCCGGGACGTCCTGCGCATCAACCCGGACGCCGTCATGGTCATCAAGTCGACGATCCCGGTGGGGTTCACCGCGGGTGTGCGGCGGCGGCTGGGCACCGAGAATGTCATCTTCTCCCCGGAGTTCCTGCGCGAGGGCCGGGCCCTGCATGACAACCTGCACCCCTCGAGGATCGTCGTCGGCGAGGTCAGCGATCGTGGCCGTCGGTTCGCGGATCTGTTGGCCGCGGCAAGCGAGGACGACGACACACCGGTCCTGCTGACCGGATCGACCGAGGCGGAGGCGATCAAGCTGTTCGCCAACACCTATCTGGCGATGCGCGTCGCCTACTTCAATGAGCTCGACACCTTCGCCTCCACGCACGGCCTCGACACCCGCCAGATCATCGAGGGCGTCGGGCTGGACCCGCGGATCGGCAGCCACTACAACAACCCGTCCTTCGGCTATGGCGGCTACTGCCTGCCGAAGGACACGAAGCAATTGCTGGCGAACTATCAGGACGTGCCCCAGACGATGATCAGCGCCATCGTTGATGCCAACACCACCCGCAAGGACTATGTCGCAGCCGACATCGTCTCGCGCCGCCCGCGCGTTGTGGGCGTCTACCGGTTGATCATGAAGGCCGGCTCGGACAACTTCCGCTCCTCCTCGGTGCAGGGCATCATGAAGCGGATCAAGGCCAAGGGGATCTCGGTGATCGTCTACGAGCCCGAGCTGGAGGATGCGTCCTTCTACGGCTCCGAGGTGGTGCACGACTTCGCCGAGTTCAAGGCCCGCAGCGATGTGATCGTCGCCAACCGCCGTGCCCCCGAACTCGCGGATGTGGCCGACAAGATCTACACCCGCGACCTCTTCGGCTCGGACTGACCGGGCGCTTTGCTGCCATAGTGAACCGATGACACTGACTCATCTGAACGACCCGGACCTGATCTACGACCTGCTCATCGATCCTGGCATCTGGGTCATCGTCGGCCTCTCCGACAACCGCGAGCGGGACGCCTGGCGGATCGCCCGCTATCTGAAGTACGAGCTCGACAAGTGCATCATCCCGGTCCACCCCAAGGCCGAGACGGTCCACGGCGAGCCGGGCTACGCGAGCATCTCCGACATCCCCAACGGCGTGGACGTCAAGGTCGTCGACTGCTTCGTCAACTCCCAGCATGTCGCAGCGGTGGTCGACGAGGTCATCGCCAACAAGGACCGCCTCACGATCGACGCCATCTGGATGCAGTTGGGCGTCAAGGACGCCGCGTCCGCCGACCGCGCGCGCCGCGCCGGCCTCGACGTCGTCATGGACACCTGCCCCAAGATCGAGAACAAGCGCCTCATGCCCGGGCGCTGACGCTCGGCGTCAGCCGCCCGCCCGTCCCCGCAGCGCCGCCCCCTTGGCGTATGCCGTGTCCCGCAGCCCCGCCTGAAAGCTCACCATGGCCGCCCGCACCCGGGCCGCCTCCTCGCCCTCCCCGCACCCGAGGATGCGGGCCGCGAGCAGCCCGGCATTGCGGGCTCCGCCGATCGAGACCGTCGCGACCGGCACGCCGGCCGGCATCTGCACGATCGAGAGCAGCGAGTCCATCCCGTCCAGATAGGTCAGCGGCACCGGCACCCCGATCACCGGCAGCGGCGTGACCGACGCGAGCATCCCGGGCAGGTGCGCCGCCCCGCCCGCGCCCGCGATCACGACCCGCAATCCCCGGGCGGCGGCCTCGCGGCCATACGTGATCATGTCCTCGGGCATCCGGTGGGCAGAGACGACATCGGCCTCAAAGGCGATTCCGAACTCCTGCAAGGCAATTGCCGCTTGCTCCATCACGGGCCAGTCACTATCGCTGCCCATGACGAGGCCCACGAGCGGGGATTCGGTCATTCGGTGATCACTCCCGAGAGATAGTCCGCGGCGTGCCGGGCACGCTCGCTCAGTTGCGCCCGGTCGGCGCCGACGACATTGACATGGCCGATCTTGCGGCCGGGCCGAACACCCTTGCCGTACATATGCATTCGCAGCCCGGGATCCCGCGCGAGCAGGTGGCGGTAGGCCGGATAGAGCTGCGGATAGTCGCCCCCCAGCACATTGGCCATCACCGTCACCGGCGCGAGCGGCGTCGGCGCACCGAGCGGCAGATCGAGCACCGCACGCAAATGCTGCTCGAACTGCCCGGTCACGGCGCCGTTCATGCTCCAGTGGCCGCTGTTGTGCGGGCGCATCGCGAGTTCGTTGACGACGAAGCCGCCGTCGAGGGTCTGGAAGATCTCCACCGCGAGCACCCCCGTCACGGCCAGTTCTCCGGCCAGGCGCAGCCCGGCGAGGGTCGCTTCGGCGGCGAGTTCGTCAGCGAGACCCTCGGCCGGAGCCTGCACCTCGACGCAGATGCCGTCTTGCTGGATCGTTTCGACGACCGGCCACGCGGCCGCCTGCCCCGAAGGCGAGCGCGCGATGAGGACGGCCAGTTCGCGCACGAAGTCGACGCGCTCCTCCAGCAGGACCGGTCCACGCTCGAGCCACTTCGCGACGTCTGCCGGGCCGTCGATCACCAGCACGCCCTTGCCGTCGTATCCGCCGGTGGGCACTTTGGCGATGACCGGCCACCCGACCTCCGCCCCGAAGGCGGCGACGTCGTCGGCGGACTTCGCCGCCTGCCACCGCGGGCACGGTATGCCGAGTTCCCCAAGCCGCGCACGCATCGCGAGTTTGTCCTGGGCGTAGAGGAGCGCGGCGGGCGACGGATGCATCGGTATGCCGGCGTCGGCCAGTGCCGCCAGCACCGGGGCCGGAACGTGCTCGTGGTCGAAGGTGATGACATCGCACTCCCGGGCGAAGGCGAGCACCGTCGCCGGGTCGCGGTAGTCCCCGACCGGGGCCCAGCGCACCGCCTGGGCGGCGGAGCCGTCCGCTTCTTCGGCGAGGACCGCGAGCGTGATGCCGAGTTCGATGGCCGGGCCAGCGCACATACGGGCAAGTTGACCGCCGCCGATGATGCCGACGACCGGGAAGCCCCCCGGGGCGCGCAGGGGCGTCGAAGGGGTCGCGTCCACCCCGTGAGAATACCCGTGGTCCCCAGCAGCCGCGGTTACGCTTTGGCAGTGTCCACGACCTCCAGCCCACTCGCCTGGGCCCGCGGCACCATCGACACCCTGTGGCGCGAGGTCGTGAAGTTCGGCATCATCGGTGCGCTCGCCTTCGTCATCGACGTCGGCCTGATGAATGTCCTGCGCCACACGGTGCTGGAGGACAAACCGACCACGGCCAAGGTCGTCTCGGCGAGCGTCGCCACGGTCTTCTCGTGGCTCGGCAACCGGCAGTGGACTTTCCGTCATCGCCGCAACCGGTCGGCACCGCACGAGTTCACCCTCTTCGTGGTGACCAATGTCGTCGCGCTGGTGATCGGGGCGGGCGCGATCGCCTTCTCGCACTACGGCCTCGGCCTGACGACGCTGGTCGCCGACAATATCGCCAACGTCTTCGGCATCGGCTTGGGCACCCTTTTCCGGTTCTGGGCCTACCGCAGGTTCGTCTTCGCCAAAGAACTCGAGGACGCCTCGGACAAGAACAACCCGAACAACGCCGTGTCCGCGCGGAGCAACTCCAACCGGCCGTAGTTGTTCTCGGCCAGGTCGCGGGCGAGGGCGAGCCCCAGGCCGGTCCCGGAGCTCGAGACCGACCGCTCGAAGATGTGGGCGGCGATCTCTGGAGCCACCCCGGGGCCGTCGTCGCTCACTTCGACGACCACGGTCGGGCCCGACCGGCGGGCGTGCACCGAGACCGTGCCCCGGCCGTGGGCCAGCGAATTCTCGATGAGCGTCGAGAGGATCTGCGAGAGCGCCGGTCTCGGGATGAGTACCTGCAGGCCCCGCTCCCCATGGACCCGCATGCTGCGGCGCGCCCCGCTCAGGGCCGGTTGCCACTCGCGTTGGAGGGCGGCGATCACCGAGTCGAGGGAGACGGCCGAGGTCTCGGCCGGGCGCCGCTTGGCGCGGCCCATGAGGTCGTCAACGACTCCTGCCAGGCGCTCCACCTGCGCGATCGCCGTCTCGGCCTCCTCACGCACGACGACGGGATCGTCGGTCGCCCCGATCTCCTCCAGCCGCAGCAACAGGGCTGCCAGCGGCGTGCGCAACTGATGGCTGGCGTCGGCGGCGAAGTCCCGCTCGGCACTGAGCGCCCGGCTCATGTCCATCGAACTGGCCGCGAGGACCTCGCTGATCTTGTCGATCTCGCGGATCCCGGTTGCGAGGGGCGTGGTCGACTCCTGGCCGGCCCCGAGCCGCTCGGCCTGGCCGGCCAGGGCGGTCAGCGGCGCGGTCAACTGGGCGGCCTGGCGCCGGGCGACGATCATGCCGATCGCCCCGGCCAGCAGGGCAAGCACCGCGAAGACGCCGAGGGCGACCAGCGCCAGCCCGGCCCCGCTGAGCGAGTTGCCCACGATCCGGTCGGACGGGGCGCGCGCGGCGAAGAGGACCACACTCCCGAACACCGGCACCATGACGATGACCAGGCAGGTCGCGACCACCAACATGGTCGATCGCAGGACGAGCGCACGCATCCGCCGTCAGCCGCCGCCCAGGTCCAAACGGAAGCCCACACCGCGGACCGTGGAGATGTAGCGGGGGCCGGCGGCGTCATCGCCGAGCTTGCGACGCAACACCGAGATGTGCATATCGAGCGTCTTGGTCGAGCCATACCAGTCGGTGTCCCAGACCTCGTGCATCAACTGCTCACGAGAGACGACCTTGCCGGCCTCGCGGTAGAGCACGCTGAGCAGGGCGAACTCTTTGCCCGTCAAGAGCAGCTCGCTGCCGTGGAAGAACGCGCGCCGGGCCTCGGTGTCGACGTGGAGGACGGCGGCCGGCTCGGGATCACTCGCCCCGCGCCGCAGCAGCGCGCGTGCCCGTGCCAGGAGCTCGGCGAGCCGGAAGGGCTTGGTCACATAATCGTCCGCGCCGGCATCGAGCCCGACGACCGTGTCGACCTCGTCGGCGCGCGCGGTCAGTATCAGGACCGGAACCTGCGCACCCGAGGCGCGCAACTGCCGGCATACCTCCAGGCCGTCCAGGGTCGCCAGGCCGAGGTCGAGGACGACGAGATCGACCCCACGCAGCGCCTCTTCCAGCGCCTCCTGACCGTCGCCGCGGACCTCGACCTCGTAGCCCTCCCGACGCAGCGCGCGCGCTAGCGGCTCGGCGATCGCGATGTCGTCCTCGGCGAGGAGCACCCGGGTCATGGTGTCATCGTATGAGGAAGGGCCGTCAGCGCTCTTCGCTCGCCATGACTGCGGGTCACCTCGCGCGGCGTCACCGCCCCGATCCCGCGCAGGTGCCGCCGCCGCTGGGTGCGCAAGGAGAAGCCGGACAACTCCGCCAGCCGCGCCGACAACTGCTCGTCGGCGAGCACCCGGCCGGACCCGGCGACCGCGGTCAGCCGGGACGCGCGGTTGACCGTCGTGCCGAAGACGTCACCGATCCGCGAGAGCACGGGGCCGTATGCCAGCCCCACCCGCACGGCGGGGAGCATCTCCTCCTCCCCCATCGTGTCCACCAGATCGAGCGCAATCGCTGTGCCGGCCAACGGATCCCGCGAGACGAAGAGCACTTCGTCGCCCACCGTCTTGATCACCCGGCCACCGTGCGCGGTGACGATGTCCGAGGCCAGCCGCTCGAAACGCTGCACCATCACGGCCAGCTCCCGTTCGCTGGCCCGGCGCACGACCGACGTGAAGTTGACCAAGTCGGCGAAGCCGACGACCCGCCGCGGCCCGGCGCCCGCGTCCGTGGGGTCGGCATCGCTGACCATCCTGGTCACGGCGCCGAAGAGGTGACGCCGCCAGGCATAGGTGAGCAGCGGCTCCATCCGGTCGGCAGCCTGGGCCAGCCGCAGAGCCACCTCGCGGGCGGAGTCGAGGTCGACGTGCGAGTCAGGCGCGTCGTCGCCGGGGGCGAGCGACTCGGCGACGAGCTGGGTCTGCCAGACCGAGAGCCGGTCGGCCGTGCGGGCGACAGCGCGCGTCATGCTCAGGGCGAGTTGCTCATCCACCAGGCCCTCGGTCACCAGGTCGCGCAGTTGGTCGATCGCCTGTAGGTCAGCCGCGGTGACCGCGCGATCGGCGGGGTCGGCGGGGAAGCCGAGAGCGTGCCAGAAGGCGGCGACGGTCGGCAGTGGCACGGCCGGTGCTCCGTTGAGTGCGGTTGCCGCCGCGGTCAGTTCGGGCGCGGCCGCTGGGCCGAGGAGTTGGTCACGGACGCCCTGGAGGAACTCCAAGATCTCGGCGTTGTGGTCCATTGCTCTCCCTGCAGGCGATGCTGCGTCTACTCTCCCATGCGCACGTGACGCACGTCACCCGCAGCCAATGCGCGTGCCCGGCCATCGGCGTCGCGCACGAGCAGGCGCCCGTCGTCGTCGACACCGCTCGCGCGGGCACGCACGAGCGCGCCACCGCCACGGTCGATCTCGACGTCCGCGCCGATGGTGGTGCAGGCCGCGCGATACTCCGCCTGCGCAGACCGGAGGCGGTCGCCGCGGGCGAGCAGAACGGCATACGCCTCGCAGAGGGCGATCAGGTAGGCCGTGAGCACCGACCCACGGTCGAGTTCGCCGGGCGCGCGACCAGTGACGAGGGCGAGCGAGGTTGCCGTCGGCACGGGGAGTTCGTCTCGCTGATGGTCGACGTTCAGGCCGGTCCCGATGACGACACCCGCCGGCGTCACCTCGCACAGGATGCCGGCGAGCTTGCGGCCGGTGGCGGGATCGAGCAGGTCGTTGGGCCACTTGAGGTCGGCCCGTACGTCCACGCTCGCGGCGATCGCCCGGCGCAGTGCGAGGCCGGTGAGCAGCGGGAGCCAGCCCACGGCATACGGCGGGGTGGGCACGAGGACCGAGACGGCGAGACCCGCGCGGGGCGTCTCGCTCCAGGTGCGGCCGAGGCGCCCGCGGCCGCCGGTCTGGTAGTCGGCCACGACCGCGACCCAGGGCTCACGCTGATCCTGGGCGAGCGCATTGGTCGAGGTGACCTCGTCGTGGACCTCGACGCGCGTGATCGACGTCTCCTTGATGCGGGCCTGGATTAGGACGGGATCGAGCGGGGGGCGCATGACGGCAAGGCTAGGCTCGGCGCATGGCCGATGACGTCGCTGGGCAGGAGTTGGACATCCACACCACGGCCGGCAAGCTGGCCGACCTCAAGCGACGCGTCGCCGAGGTCGCCAATGCCGGTTCCACGCGGGCGGTGGAAAAGCAACACGCCAAAGGCAAGATGACCGCGCGCGAGCGGATCGCGCTGCTGCTCGACGAGGGCACCTTCATCGAGATGGACAAGTACGCGCGCCACCGCAGCAACCAGTTCGGTCAGGAAAAGCATCGACCCTATGGCGATGGTGTGGTCACCGGCTACGGCCAGGTCGACGGGCGCACGGTGGCTGTGTTCGCACAAGACTTCACCGTCTTCGGCGGGTCGCTGGGTGAGGTCTTCGGCGAGAAGATCGTCAAGGTCATGGATTTCGCCATGAAAGTCGGCTGTCCGGTCGTCGGGCTGAACGACTCCGGTGGCGCGCGCATTCAAGAAGGTGTCGTCTCGCTCGGCCTCTATGGCGAGATCTTCCTGCGCAATGTGCATGCGTCGGGCGTGATCCCGCAGATTTCGCTGATCATGGGGCCGTGCGCTGGCGGGGCGGTGTATTCGCCGGCGATCACGGACTTCACGGTCATGGTCGACCAGACCTCGCACATGTTCATCACCGGCCCCGATGTGATCAAGACGGTCACCGGCGAGGAAGTGGCCTTCGAGGACCTCGGTGGGGCGCGCACGCACAACACGAAGTCGGGCAATGCGCACTACATGGGAACCGACGAGACCGACGCCATCGACTATGTCAAGGCGTTGTTGTCCTATCTGCCCTCGAACAATCTCGAGGAGCCGCCCGCCTTCGACGTGGAGAACGATCTCGACCCGACCGACGAGGACCGCGAGCTCGACACGCTCATCCCGGACTCGGCGAATCAGCCCTATGACATGAAGATCGTCATCGAGCACGTCGTCGACGACGGAGAGTTCCTCGAGGTCCAGCCCCTGTTCGCGCCCAACATCTTGATCGGCTTCGGCCGAATCGACGGGCGCAGCGTGGGCATCGTCGCCAACCAGCCGATGCAGTTCGCCGGCACGCTCGACATCGACGCGTCCGAGAAAGCGGCGCGTTTTGTGCGAACGTGCGATGCCTTCAATGTGCCGGTGCTCACCTTTGTCGATGTGCCGGGGTTCCTGCCCGGGACCGACCAGGAGTGGAATGGCATCATTCGGCGCGGCGCCAAACTCATCTATGCGTATGCCGAGGCCACCGTTCCCAAGGTCACCGTCATCACGCGCAAGGCGTACGGCGGCGCCTATGACGTCATGGGATCCAAGCACCTCGGCGCCGATATCAACTTGGCCTGGCCGACCGGGCAGATCGCGGTGATGGGCGCGCAGGGCGCGGTGAACATTCTGTATCGCAAGGAGTTGGCCGACGTCGCCGCGCAGGGCGGAGATATGGTGGCCGCCCGCCAGGGCTTTGTGACCGAATACGAGGACACGCTGGCCAATCCCTATATCGCGGCGGAGCGGGGCTATATCGACACGGTGATCTCGCCCTCGAACACCCGGATGAATGTCACCCGGGCGTTGCGAGCGCTGCGCACCAAGCGGCAGACCCTGCCGCCCAAGAAGCACGGAAACATTCCGCTGTGAGCGCCGAGTCGCAAGGCCCTCCGCCCCGCGTCGTGCGCGTGGTCGCGGGCAACCCGACGCCCGAGGAGGTGGCGGTGCTCGTTGCTGTGCTGGCCGCTGCCGGCGGGGACGACGTGGCGCAGTCGCGGGGACCGGCGCGCGAGTGGGCGAGCCCGGCGCGCGCCGTGCGGGCGCCGATGCGCGCCGGCCGGGGTGCCTGGTCGCACTCCGCGTGGCCGCAATGAGTTCTGGGGCACGCGGCATACGTGCGGCCAGCGTGATCGGATGACGCCGTGAGCAAACGTGGACACGGCAGCAACCGGCGCACGCCCAACCGATCGGCGACCCGCGGCCGGCCCCCGGTACGCACGCATACCGCGATGCGGCCGGAAGACCAGGAACTCATCCAGGGCATCCGCACGGCCATGCGAGCCGAGCCGCTCGCGCTGGCCGACCTGATGTCCAGTGTGCTCGATGCCCTGGACCCGAACTCGGTCACCCCCGGACTCGTGGACAAGCCCACGCTCACCCAACTCGTCGAAAGCTTCAGCGACGTGCCGCTGGCCGAGACCACGGCCGCGCTGATGGTGATCGCCACCTTGACTAGCGATGAACTCCTCGCCGCGCGGATTCGCCGCGAGATCGACGGCCGCCGGCATCCGATGCCCCTGGGCGTCTCGGGACTGGACGACCTGCGCATTGTCAGCGCATGGGCGATGGCTATCCCGGGTGATGTCGGCGACGATCTGATCCTCGGCTTGAGCGCCCCCGGGGTCCCGGACTCCTCCCTGCTCGTCTATATCGACCACCGCTTCGGCACGCTGGTCAAGGATGCCTTCCTGATCGATGAGAGCGTCCCGCAGGTCGTGGCCAACTTGTCCGAGATCGCCTTGCGCGATGGCCACCGGGCCAACTTCGTCGAGGTGAGTCTCGCGGACGCGCGCGCGCAGGTCGAGCCGGCCATCGCGGCATACGGAAATATCGATCACGGGATGCCGCCCGGCGACACCTGGCCGGGCCTGCGGCCGCTGCTGTCGCACCTGGTCAGGCTGCTTCCCGAGGGCGGCACACCCCTGCCTCCGCGCGATCCGGCCGACTTCGATGAGCTCGAGGAGCTGGAAGAGGACGCCTCGGACCTGGCGCACGACTTCCTCAGCGGGCCGTTCGGGGCACCGGTCCTGGGGGACGACCCCGCCGATCACGATCTGGCGCACGTGCTGGCGATGTTCGCGCTCGACATGCTGGGCGATGAGCTCTTGTGGACACCGGAGATCATCGAGACCCTCATGACGTCAGCGCTCCCCACGATCTTGGCGCGGGAGTTGTATGAGCGCGCTCCGGCCGTCTTGCGCGCCTTCGTCTCCTACTGCCACGACGTGGACGGGTGCGATCAGAGCGACACAGCCGCGGCACTCGTCGCGGTCGATCGGTGGGAGGCGCGCTACCACGAGCTCCGCGATGATCCGGAGATCGTACGCGCCCGGATCGAGGCGTTGACGCAGGAGTGGCGTCAGTTGCACCGGGAAGCCCTGCTCACCCGACTCAGCCCGGACCTTGTTGCGGGCCTCAATGCCGATCCGCTGCCGGACGAGCCGCTCGACCTCAGCGGCGTGGCGTCCGACATCGCCACGCGGGTGCAGGGGATCGCGAGCCTGGCCGACGTGGCGGCGATGGACCTGTATGACGTGGAGATGCGCACCGCGTGCCGACGCCTGATTGCCCAGGTGGCGTTGGCAGACCCGGCGATCTTCCGCCGTCAGTCCAGGGACGCCATGACGGCCGCAGCATTCTTGTGGATCGTCGCGAAGGCGAATGACGCGCTGACGGATGACGGCAACCCGACGGTCGCGGAGCTGATGGCCGCCTTCGAGTTGACCGGGAGCCCATCCCAGCGGGCGATGGTGCTGCTGAAGGCGATCGGGCAGGAGCAGCCCGCGGCCTACGGGTTGCGTTTGAACGACCCGGCCCTGCTCACCGCGCGGTTGCGCTCCTCCTGGTTGGACATCCTGAACCCGTAGCCACCCCAAGCCCACGAGGCAGCTGGTGGGCGTCCGTTCAGGGCGATCGCTCGGCGGCGCGCAGCCGGCGGGTGAAGAAGGTCCGGTCTGCGTCGTCGAGTTCGACGAGGGCCAGCACCCGACGGATCAGTTCGGTATCGCCCTGCCAGGCCCGGAAGACGTCGGGCACCGTCAGCGCGTGGTCGGGCACATACGAGACTGTGACCGCGTCGCCGCTTCGGATCTCGCCGCCCTCGATGACCGCGAGATAGGCGCCGGTGCGGCCGCGCTTCGCGAACCGCTTGACCCAGCCCTTCTCGCGCATGCGGGAAGCAAAGGTCACGCACGGAACGCGGGGGCCGGTGACTTTCAGCACGGCGGTGCCCACGTTCCAGACCTCGCCGACGATCGAGGCGTCCACATCGAGGCCGGACGTCGTGAGGTTCTCGCCGAACATCCCGTCCGGCAACTCGCGACCGAGGTGCCCGGCCCACCAGTCCAGTTCCTCGCGGGCGACGGCGTACACGGCCTGTTGGTCGCCGCCGTGGTGGCGCCGGTCGCCGAGGAAGTCACCGACGACTCCGCTGCCCAGTCCCCCGAGTTTCGGGCCCGGTGCCCGGACCTCGATGACTGGGGCGGGAAGTTTGGCGATCCCGCTGGGCAGGCCCTTTGGGCCGCCCGGCACCGGGAGGCCGATGTTGACCGATTGCACGCGACCCGACACGCGCCAAGCCTACGGGCGGTCGATCAGAGCGGGGTGCAGTCGTTGGCGCAGCCGGTCACGGTGTCGGGGGCGGGCGGCCCGTCCGCGTGCCGCGCCGGGCGGTGCAGGACGGCCGTATGCGGTGTGAACCGAATCTCCGCCTCCGGTGCGTCGGCGGTGGCCACGCCGTCGACGAGCAGCGTATAGCCCTTGGGCGCCGGCGGCGGGAAGAGCAGCGTCGCCCTCGGGTTGCCCGCCAGGTTGGCCGCGCTGCCCTTGCTCGGTTGCAGGATCAGGACGCCGTCGGTGACGGCGGGTTCGGCCGAGACCGCCTTGACCCGCCCGTCCGCGCGGGTGGTGAGCAGGTAGGCCGCCGAGTAGTCCGCGACCACCGCGGCCAGACGATCGATGTCCACGGGGATGCTCATCGGTTCGTCGCCCGGACGCGGTTGTTGCGGGGGTTGTGCTCCCGCTCGACGAGGCCGAGTTTCTCCAGTAGCGGCGGGAGATACATGCCGAACCGTGCGCGGTAGCCCTTGCGCAGGCCGTACCACCCGCCGACGGGGTTGCCCTCGTCGCAGCCCCAGGCCTCGACCGTGCCCGGCTTGGCGGGCTTCTGCTCGTCGGCGGCGCCGAGGTCGACCCAATCGCCTTGTGCGCGAAGCCAGTTCGCGAGATCGTCGATCGCGCTCAGGTGGTAGCGAAGCGTGGTCGAGCCGACTTGGCACACCAGCGCTGGCGGGTCCGCCTCTTCGTCGCGCCACATGGCGTATGCCGATGTCCCCGGCGCCGTGGTCGGCTGCCAGGGGTCTTCGCGCGTGCCGCTGCCACTCATGTGATCATGATGGCCCAAAGGTCGCGCAGCAGCGCGATCTCGGCGCCGTGGTGGATGACCTCGCGGTTGATGTGCAACACCAGCCAGCGATAGGGCGGCCCATTGGCCCTCGGCGGAACCACAGGGCTCGGCGAGGGCTGCGGCATCGAGGCGCCGCACGCCAGCCAGCCAAACGGCGTGCGCCGAATCCAGTTGAGCGAGAGCGTCGTCCGCGGTGGCGGCATGGGCGAAGTCGTCGTAGGAGCAGGGTGGGAGGCCGAAGTGCGAGGCGTTCCGCATGCCCAGGCAGCCGACGATGATGTGCGCCAGCCGCCAGGCGATCGTCGTGACCGGCGGCGGATCGGGGTGCGGGAACGTGAAGTCGACGGTCATCGGTCCGGTCCCGGGTTGCGGCGCAGTCGCCTCCGAACGCGCGGCCGGACGTTCCACGCATGGGCGACGGGCTCCCAGAAGTACTCCGCGTCCGTCAGCCCGGCCAGTCGCGGTCGCAGTTGGTTGGCCCAGTGCCAATCGAGTTGCTGGACAAGCTCTTCGGTCACGTCCATCTCTCCACCCTCGCACGCCGGCGGGCAATACCCTGGCCGGCTAGGCGGCCAAAAGGTGCGTCAGGTGTACCTCGAGCGGACTGAGGCCGGCGTCGGCCGATTCGCCGGTACCGAGGGCTGTCAGGTCGGCGCTGGGCAGGCGTCGCCAGTCGTCGGTGAGGCCGAGGTGATCGCTCGGATAGCTGGTGTGGGTGCGGCCGATGGGGTCGGTCCAGGTCACGGTCAAATCGGGGTGGATCACGACCTGCCAGCCGGGTGACTGCTTGATCCGGTGGTGTCGCCGGCACACGGCTATCAGGTTGGCTGGGCTGGTGGGCCCGTCGGGCCATGGGATCACGTGGTCGAGGTCGCAGAACCGGGAGCTGATCGCGCAGCCGGGGAAGCGGCATTGCCGGTCGCGGAACCGGACGAGCCGGGCCATGGGTTCGGGGATTCGGTAGCGCGGGTCGGCGTCGCTGCCGGCGACCGTGCGGGTGGTGGCGCGGGTGAATCCTTTGGCGATGGCGCCGTCGAGGATGGCGCCGGTGGCGGGGTGGCAGCGCACCGGTGCGTCGAGCACGGCGCGGCCGGCGGCGAGGGCGTCGGCGAGCCAGCCGCGGCGCATCAGCATCGTTCCGGGCCCGCCGAACCCGCCGACCTCGACCACCGGCGCGCACGCGCGCTCGCGACTCACGGCGGACCCGGACGCCCGCGGTGGCGGGGCCGCAGGTTCAGGCTCTGTCTCCAAGGTTGGCCCCGCGGCCCACTCGCTCGCAAAGTCCCACCTGGGCTCCGCTGCCCAATCGTCGGCCGGCGCGGTTTCGGCCCCAGTATCCAAAGAGGGCTCCGCGGCCCACTCGGCAGCGGGCATCCACTCAGCCTCCTCCGCAGCCGTGGCCGCGGCCGAAACTTCACCCGGTGCTGGTTCGAGCCCAGCGCCCCAGGTTCGCTCCCCGGCCCACTCGGTCGCGGGCATCCACTCCGGCTCGTGGGCAGCCGCGGCCGAATCCTTGGCCGTTGCTGGTCCGGGCCCAGCGTTCCAGGTGGGCTCCGCTGCCCACGCATCCGACGGCGCGGGCTCAGCATCCAAGGTCGGCTCGACGGCCCACTCGATCGCAGGCATCCACTCAGCCTCGTCAGCCACCGCGGCCGAAGGGGTGGCTGACGCAGGGCGCTGGCCGCCGGCGGCCATCGCGGCCGCCGGGGCCGGTTGCGCGGCCAGCTGCTCGGCCAGTTGCTCAGCAGTGGCGGTGGCGTGCAAATGCACCGTCACATCACAGTGCTCCAACAACAAC